>Ga0247734_1002577_pt1 | contig 11670 bp, 14 predicted proteins | sample UWRJL103311B2_FD_180933 | JGI IMG/M metagenome (GOLD analysis project Ga0247734, IMG submission 180933) | Plant litter microbial communities from Arlington Agricultural Research Station in Wisconsin, United States - UWRJ-L103-311B-2 | ecosystem: Environmental > Terrestrial > Plant litter >... | reverse complement strand
ATTCCCTTTTTTTTTTTTTTTTTTTTTTTTGGGGGGGGGGGGGCATAACAGGAAGGAATTCTCTCATATGAGTGAAACCAAAAGATATCCCACAGGTTTCCTTCCTTTTTCTGTTCTCGTTTCTAACGCAAAACAAGAAACAGCTTTTTCGTCTCCCTCTTTTTTTGTATATAGCGCTATATAACCCCCCATCCCCCTTTCCTCTTTTTTGATATCCCGTTTGTGTCGGAAGACTATATATATACTTTAGTTTCCCAGGGGTCGGAAAGTCTTGTCTGTACTATTCTCCCCAACTTCTTTTCAGAAATATGTGCTACCAAGCACTCAAGTTAAAGAAAGGGTCTTGCTCACACCAATGTCGCAAGTATCGGATAAGAATGCAAGTTTGAACTGCAAGATAAGGTACGATCGATACTTCTCATTGCACTTAACTAAATATACAAGATCAAAATTCATCCAAACGCCTCGCTACCCAGTTTCAAAATCAAATGTGGTATCTATCAATCCAATGTCATCTTCAGGCGTATATCTCATACATAATTCCCAATGCTATATATTTTGCCGATATCCTATATATCTCGGGAGAAGCCTAATCATCTGCTGAAAAGTACCGCTTCGTCTTGTTTCTGACTTGTTGCGCTTTGAGATCTGGGGGGACGACTGTATGATGCACAACATGTGGTCTATATATTGCATCGACAGGGGGCATCCTAATTCCGCCTTAGTTTCAATCATTTCAATACTCAGGGGTAAACATACCAATCATCCACACTGAGGGGAAAATACTCATAGAGCAAATCCGCGTCCCCATTCTCCACCGGACTACTTATCTTCCTCGCGGCAGATAAAACCTCAGGACTTTCACTGTTGATGCCTGATTTCACACCTTTACTCAGAGCCTCATCATCTGCAAGCGAAAGATCTATCGGGGCTTGCAGACTATGTTTCTTAGGCATGTTTTCTGATTTCCATTTTGGGACTGGGGGAGGCCGCGATAGCGCCATTTTTTTATTCGCTGAACTTGGAGAGGGTGTGGTGGGGGAGAGAAGGGGTGCTGATGGTACCCAATCTGTTGTATCCGACTGCGACTTCTGTGTATTAGTTGTGGTACGGATATATAACTGATGTAGCAGGAAATATTACATTACATACCTGCGATGCGTTTTTATTGTGGGACCCGTGCGCGCTTCTAGAGGCATTAGGATCAGCCTTCACCGGCGGCACCGAATCACTCATAGTCCTTGGTTTCGAGTCTGTCTTTCTTTCGCTTAGCGGGACATCTTTTCTGCTATCGAAGTTTCTAGGACTCCTCCCTCGGACAATAATCGGCCCACTCTGAATTTCCGTGACTTTGATAGTCTCTCCTGTCGCCAAAGTTGCTATTAGATTGATTTGAATGATATAGTGTTGCTGTAAGCCCTTCCTTCTTCCATTATTTGCCGTAGCATGTTTAAATTGTAATCTCTTCCACGCAATAGGAATCTGCACTATATGCGGATCCAGCTCCGGATTTATGCTCAAGTCTAAGGGCCATTTCGGCGGTGCCTGTCCAGCTTTATCGTCGCTACTGGATAGGATGCTCGTTTTCCAAGGCACACTAATGATGTCTGTAGATTTTCCTTCAATGCTCTCCAATGCCGAAATCGAGGCTGACATATCGTATATCGGAATCCGCTGCCCTTGATCATTCATCATATGCGTACAGTTCCTACTAAGTGTGACGGTCCCCGATATCTGGAAAAGGTTCCGGCGGTAGCAAGTGAGTTCCAGGGGCCGCCCGGATGTTTCTCCCCCGAATACATCTTCAGCAACGAAGAACATTCCGTATAGCTCTGCAGTCATGGTCGGCCATGTTTGTCCTCTATCATCAAACACTGCGGCTTTTGGTACCGATGCCCCGAATCCAAGCAGCTTATTATCTAAATCCGTACCAGAGTTTTGGTCATCGTTTTTAGGGATAGATGGATCTTCAAGAAGAGATTCGAAAGGCCCGGACTGGTAAGAGAAGGGGTCTTCAAAAGTCGAGAGGTCGTATGACGGGGTGTATGGGAGACTTAGGCCATGATTCATATCATCGCTGAAAGATGAGTTAGTTAGTAAGTTGACGATCTGATGCCCTGCTTTGCTCTATCTGAACTAGGGGGGGGGGGGGGATGTAATAATAAGGGTATCACGCACACAAAAGTGTCGCCATCAAAGTTCAGTTCATGCTCAAAGGTGTCCATAGCTGGTAGTTGCGACAGCGACAGCTGCAAGGAATGGGCTTGCCCCGCTTCGGGCGCTGTTAACCTTAGTATCTCGCGTTGTGCAAGGCGATCGTGGACTGTCGTTAGAGAACCGGTATCATAGCTCGCCATCGCATTGCCGGGCCACTCTGTGTTCGCGCTGACGTTGGTATGGTGGTTCTGGCTGGGGGTGGGGTTGGGGTCGGGATTAAGGTTGGCGGGAGATTGAAGCATAAGAAATGACGGGTCTGAAGGTCATCGTTGAAGGACGATGAGGTTCAGCTGGCCGTTGGGATCGAGCGTGGTGATGATGATGGTGGTGATGGTGGTGGTGGAGGAGGAGGAAACAGGAAGCAGAGAGCAGCTCTGAGCTAGCTGTGAGCCGTGGGCTGTGATCAGCGGTAAGTGGTGGTGGTGGTGGGCGTTGTGTGTGTGTATAGTGGTGAGTGAGGTTGAAATTATGCAAGGTCTAGGACTTTGATAGGACGGAGGAGCAAGCAAGCCTGATTGGTCACGATAGCAAGATGTCCTTCGTATGTAGGCATGTAGGCATGTAGGCATGTAGGCATATGCAGACACGACGGAGTACAGTACAGCACAGTACGGTATAACAGGTATGAATATGTACTGTGTGTACTATATGTATGTAAATATATATGTAAGTATGTATGTAAGTACGGTAAGTTCACTTATTAGTGCTTAGAGTAAAAAAGTAGGGGACAGTTTATGGGTTCTGGGGGATAGAGTTTAGGGGATTATTAGGGATTGGTTGGGATAGGAGATATGGGGATGGATTGGGGGATAAGGTTAGCAGGCGAGGCAGGGAATGGATGCTTAAAAAGAGGGGAAATGGGAAATGGGAAAAGGGGAAAGGGGAAATGGGGGAGGAGGCCGCCTATTACAGTGGGGTGGACAGTACAGCACAGTACAGTACAGTACAGTACAGTAGGTGTTCTGTCTATTTAATCCTTAATCCTTCAGCAAGACACCACCACCTACATACACACTACATAATACTATATAGTATATACATACATCATACATACATACATACATACATACATACATGCATACATACATACACACAATACAGTACACAAGACAGGCCCCCAACATATATGGTCTATGGTCTATGGTCTGCGAAGTATGATATGGTATATGGTATCTACGGGATGTATGTATGTATGTATGTATGTATGTACAGTACCTACCTATCTATGTATGCTTTGCATGGATGGCCATACATATGCATGTATATCGTAGAGTGCTTTTCCGCCTGGTAGATTTCTGGCTGGCCTATCGTCCCCCTCCCCCGCCTTACCTACCTACCTACCTACCTACCTATAATATCTCTTCTTCTTCTGCTTCCTTCTTCTTCTTCTTCTTCTTCTTCAATGAATTGCTTCTACTGCCTGTCGATCCGTGCCTCAACCATACGTATTGCTGCACTGCACTGTGCTGCACTGTGCTGTGCTGTGCATGCACCATCCCCGCGCAAAAGTAGCAAAGTACCTGCGTGCTACCCCGGATTTCTACAGTACAGCAGATCCTGTACGCTGCCTCGTGCGAAGTAGTCCTGTACTGTACTGGACGCACAGGACGGTGCAGGAAGTAGATGTCAAGTGACATCTCAACGTCGCACTGCTAACGACTTCCCCACCACGTTGGCAATGGCTTCTTCACACTTTCGGGCCTATTTGGCGCCGGGCAGAACGAGGATTGGCCAAACGCCCTGGGCCCGTCCGGTGCCTGGCCAAATAATTATATCGCTGGATGTCTTGGTCCCTTGACCTTGACCTTGACCTTGACTTTGCTCCGCCAGATAGACGTCTACACGGACGGGGCGGGGGTTCACAAGGTTCATCTTTCCTCTGGACCACCTGCACCAGAAAAACTGTGTTATCCATTTAAAATATCAAACGCCCTTTATGTTTCTCCCTCCAATGGCGAACGTTATAAAAATGCTATAAAATGCTCCATGCCTCTCCAAATCAACTACACCTAAACTCCCAGAATGCTATGTGTGTGTGTGTATGTATAGATATATATATATATATATATCGGCGTGTAAATGCAGTGTCCCTTCTTTTTACTCATCCAAGCACGCAACTGCTACCGCCGCGCCTATTAGCGAGCTCTCCTCCGCATATATCAGTTCGATTACACCTGCTTTCCCGCCGCTTGCCTCGACTAAATTATCCAACTGCTGTTGACATGTTGATTTAAATCGTGGGTAATTTTCTAGCACAGATCCATTATATGCCACCATCATGTGCTCCGAGTCCGACGGGTCGATGTTCTCTACTTCGTTGCGAAGACTCCATAGAGCATGGACTCCCCCTGCAACCACTCCCGCGGCACGTTGGGTGACACAAGAAGCAATCTGTTGTAGAGCCCGGATGTCCGAGTAGGTTGGAATGTGGGCAGATGGATGTCGTAAGGTGAAGAGATCCTGAGCTAATTTTAACGAAGCAGATTCGTCCCTAGACGGCTTGTTAGTCTCAAAGTAAACTGATGACTGATTTAAACGGTACTTACGATTCGATCCGAGAGATAGTTTCGGTATCGAGTGAGTACCTCTCGTTTAAGCTCTCCGGTACAACACCTCCAAATAGGCCTGCTGTTTGAATCCCCTCAACGAGAACCAACCTCGTGATTTCACCTAAGTAACCACCACTGACAAAGTGTTCAAGTGGCTGGAAATCAGGCTTCGAGTGCGTTGACAACAGCAGCTTATCCCACTGGGTGTATGGTAGTATACCGGCGCCGAACATGGAAAGCTCTGTGTTGACGATAACATGCTTTGCCGAATCGTGCCAAGTTGAAGGCCGAACTCCAAATTTCTGTGACGAGAAAATGTGTACGGGAAGATGAACTGCGGCGTTCACGCCCGTGCCCAGGATCAGAGCAAAGCGGGTGGTTGGATCTTGGTAAGCTTTAGAGAGTAAAGTAGCAGACGAATCGTTTACAATTGCATTAAGCTGGACATTGAGACCTTGTCTTGAACATGCCCCTTGGATCAAGTCACCTAGGTCTTGACCAAGAAGTCCGTGAGCAGCCATAAACCCTTTTCCCATTCCGAGAAGAAGTCCACTCCGAAGAGATGTTTGTCTAAACTGGGTCAGCTGACTTAACCTAGAATCGAAGGGGCTTCCTACTCAACGGGAAATGACCAGGATAGTCCCATAGACAACGGAGCACTAGACATATCTTGACCCTCGGCCTGGCCTGAGAGGGTATCTTCTATTCTTTGAGCCATCCAGTCAAAAAACTGGACACCTTGGAGTTGTCTGGTTCCAGAATCAATCTTGAAGGAATTGGTCCTCACGATCTTGCACTTCCCACCCGAGCTTGTTCCCGAAAGTTCAATCAAGGCGACTCTAAAGGTTGAACCCCCGACGTCTAGTGCCAGATAGTTTCCACGTTCCTTTCCCGTGGGAAGGAGATAGTTGTACGACGGGAGCATACACATATGGTTATCAAGCAAACTTCCCTTAAATTGCTTCGTCATGCCCTTCGAGAATACCATCAAAGGCTCTATTCTCATCTCTCTCTCAAAAACTTCTCTCACTTGACCCAAAAAGTCCTCCCCCCGCTTCCCCGACATCTTCCCCACCAGATCACCATTCTTCCCACTGATCACATTTGGTGAGATCCAAAGATTTAGGATGGTTTGCAGCCAAGACTTGGTGCGAAGTAGTGAGTTGAGAAAGGCAGTGTAGAAAACTTGTCGTACCTTGACCATTGCAGCAATGAGTGGCTGCATGACACTGGTCGTTGATACATATACATATAATATTGTACAGGCGCTAGGGAGCGGCTAAGGATGAACGATACGAGGAGCCGTATCCATGTCCAGTTCGGTATCCAAAGCTATCGTAGCATAACCAGCAAAGGTATATTGAGATTTGAGGTCGTATGTGAATGCTATGTGGCAAGACAAGGGCGATGGTGGAACTCCTGGGTGTGAATCACGTAGGTAAGAAGGTGTTGAACTGGAGACGAAATAAAGATACGTACTATACCCGAATAAAGAATGGATCCTTACGGTTGGCTGGGAGGGTCTGCAAGTAAGGTAACAATGCGAAAACGACAGCGGGCCAAATGGCAGCAGGAGTGCAATTGGTGCTAGGCGACACGGACGAGGATTGCACCAAGCACTGAAGTAGTGTAGTAGTAGTATACTAGCGTACAAGAAGGCCTGGCGAGCTGACTGAACCGAAGGGATAACAACAATCTAACAGTGCAATGCAATGGATTGTTGGAGGAGAGAGATGCTGCTGGTACGGTACGGTGGGTTGGTAGGTATGGTACGGTACGGTACGTATTATCGGGCTCTGTTACGCCATTACCTCAGTTCGTGGAGTGAGGGTTTGATAGGATGGGCGGGAGATACCAAATTCGGACAAAACACCACCGTTCTAGCAGATCAAAAGCTCAACATTGACACTGCGCTGCTCTAGGTCTATAGGTCGACGTCGACAGAAGTGGCATTACAGTATTCGATGCAACGCAACGCAAGGCAGGGCAACGCAACGCAACCAACGCAACAACGCAACGGAAATACCAACGGATAGAGAGGGTCGTCGGTGTTGACGGCGCGATGCCCTGTATTGTACAGGTGCCCAAGGAAGGGGTCGAGCCAAGGCAGGGAGAGTTTTAACTTCTCAAAGGGTGGATAATAAGGAAAAGCCGGCAAGTGCCAGGCGTTCCAGCGAGAGTCTACAGGAGCGTGCCGCGAGATGTTCGCCAGTGAGATTTCAACCTGCGACCCGAAAATAGGAGCAAATCCGCACCCATGTATTCAAGGCTATTGCCCCTGCGTTGGTGGATGGGAAGTACTGCAGTGCGGGTTTGGCAGGCTGGGTGGAGAGCGATATGCAAGCAGTCAATCATAGATGATGGATGGCCACCATGGTAAAGAAAGGTAGTACGGCGGTATGGTAAGGTATGGTATGGTATGGTACCGATGGATGGAGTAGTTGTTGCAAACAGATAGGCAGATAGGACAGGACAGACAGGATAGGGTGGAGAAGAAGGAGGGTGGAGAAGAAGGAGGGTGGAGAAGAAGGAGGGTGGAGAAGAAGGAGGGTGGAGAGGAGGAGTTCGATGTGAGGTGAGGTAAGGCGAAGGTTACGTTACACCGTCCGTGCCGGGAAGTGCTTGTTTTTTCTCCTTCTCTCACTACTACTCTCTCTCGCGCGACCGTCAAGCCAAACCACCAGCCAGCCAGTCTAGTGTAGTCTAGTGTAGTCGCCAGTCCACTCCCACTACTGCACACCAGACAACACCAAACCACCATGCTTACCTAAGCAGATGTCGACTTTTAACTGTGATAATATAAACTGACCGACCGTCTGGCACCCAGCCCCGGACACAGCCGCTGTCAAAAGAACGATGACAAGCATACAGATCCCATCCGGAAAAAGCTTATACGGATATGATATCTTACAGCAAACAGCACTGTACTGGACTCAGCACTACTGACCATATGCAGCATTATTGATGGGCCGGACGAGCAGATCCCTTCATGTTGGCCCCCGTGTTGAACCTGCTGGTCATAAAGGTTGGCTCGTGGCCTGCTAGTCCAACATTGCTCCCGGCTCCTGGCTCCTGGCTCCTGGTCCGCTGCCGTGACGTTCCATGGCCAGTATGTAGTACTGTACTGTACTGTACTGGTAGATAGCAAAGAAACACCGCTCTACACACCATTCCACTCCCTTCGGATGGTGTCACAAGTGGGCGGTCCCTGTTGCTGCTTACCTGTAACGGATGCACCGTTAACGAACGGTGCAGTATGAATCTCTTTGATCCGCCTTCGGTGTTGCACACCCCATTATATCTTGGTCTTTATCGACAACACCCTCATCTCCTAGTTCACCTAGTTTACATTGTTTTGCCTATTTACATATAGCCATCTCTACTTCCGAAGCACTCTATCCTCCTCCCTTGCTATATACAACTACCATTCTAGGAAATCCCACGCTCAAGATGAGGCTCATCATCCGAGACGACCCCCATGCTGCATCAGCATACATCGCCAAGTACATCATTGGTAAGAGCCTCAACCCCGCCGCGGTGACCCCTCGACTAAGTATATTACCATATAGATAGAATCACAGCATTTGCACCTACACCGGAACATCCTTTTGTTCTCGGTCTGCCAACCGGTTCCTCTCCCATAAAAGTCTATAAACTCCTTGTCGAGAAGTACAAAGCAGGAGAAGTCTCGTTTGAAAATGTGGTCACCTTCAATATGGTATGATTCTGGAACCCAGTGATAGCTAAACCGTGTTCTAACCTAAATAAAGGATGAATACATTGGTATTCCGCGAGAACATCCTGAATCCTACCATACATTTATGTACACACACTTCTTCTCCCACGTAAATGTGCACCCGCGAAATATCCATATCCTGAACGGCAATGCCCCCGACCTAGAAGCCGAATGTATAGCCTATGAAGCAGCTATTAAGTCCCATGGCGGTATTGATCTCTTCCTTGGAGGCATTGGACCAGATGGACATATTGCATTCAATGAGCCTGGTTCCTCGCTAGCTTCAAGAACTAGAGTCAAGACGTTAGCCTACGATACCATTCTAGCGAATAGCAGATTCTTTGGTAACGACCTTGACAAAGTTCCAAAAATGGCATTGACTGTGGGCGTACAAACCGTTCTGGAGGCAAGGGAGGTGGTGATCATCATCACAGGTGCACATAAGGCGCTCGCGCTACAGAAGTGTATTGAAGGAGGTGTGAACCACATGTGGACTCTGTCGTCCTTGCAACTCCATCCTCACCCTATGATTGTTGTTGATGAGGATGCTACGCTTGAGCTCCAAGTAAAGACTGTGAAGGTATGCCCCCCGGCTCTTGTCAACCTATCAAAACTAAAACTCTCTAGTACTTTAAATCCATCGAGGCAGTAGCAGCTTCACAAGGGTTTGAGCAGATTTTACCCTCGAAAGTCCGCACTGGTCCACGGCCCATTAGCAAGCCACTTGAGCCTGCCCCAGAGCTAAAAGAGGTGCCAAGTATCCTCTCACCACAGCCGCTTACTAGCACCTTACTTGCAGCACCTGCCACAGAATACCCTGTGAGATCTCACACCCCAGAGCTAGTTCCGGATCGGATGGGGAGCCGGATTGCTGCTCGCTAACCAGAGGCGAAGATGAATTGGTAGAGAATGCAATGATCCAGGGTTACTATATTATAAGCGTTATTGAAACATTACCAGATTGTATCAACAGAATTTTCCATAGATAAGAACAAGATATCGGAAATATTCATCAACTCATAGATTGAGACCATCCATTGTATTTGCCTCTCCATGATATCTGCTTATTGGCCATAAGTGTATGCTCCATTCGTAACCAATTGAACCAATTCAGCTATGAACGCGAAGATACTCAGGGCACTTTGAACTACACATAGATCTATATTGAAAGAGGTCAGTACAATTATGTATAGAGAATAGAAATAACAGTCACCTTAAGAGGACAGACGCCCACCCTAGCAATTTCAGACAGTAGTTTTAAAGCGGGCTCTACAATGGTTACTACAACATTGACACCGATAGCCTTTAAACTTAACCAGTTCTGTAGGATCAAGATTTACAGAAACAGCTATGTGAAGCAGCTCATTATTACACCAGATTGGAACACTGTGGCGGCCGTACAATATCATAGAACATACATTACTCCCACTTCTGCATCTTTTAAGCTGAAGAAATGGAATCTTGAGGCTCATGGGAAAATGAACATAAAAAGGGATCATTGATGATTGAGAAAACAAGTGTTCTTTTGGACATTATGTAGAGGTGAGCAACTAGCCGCTATGCCAAACTGACCGCACTGAACTAAATATCCGATCAATTAGCATAATAAGGAATTAGCTGAAGGATGGAAATAGAAGCTTACCCGTTCAGGTATACAGCTCAGCTCCTCGAAAACATCCAGAACATCAAATCCCATACCCAACAGAACATCCCTCTCTTCACCTTGGACCCAATTCAAGACGCAAGTTGTGCTTCCATGCGCCTTGTTTTGTCTAACACCAAGCAATGCCAGGCCTTGAAGCACAATGCTTGCTTGTGGGCTACTTGGAATAACAGGTGCCAAAACCCCCCCCACGCTCTCTCCGGCCGCGAGAAGCACCGGCATATAGGTAGCAAGCTGAGTGCCGTGTCTGAATATAATCACAGTACCCACAAGAGCACCATCCACAGGGCTCTTGGCTCTCACTATACCACATGCCTTCGAGTCTGCGAGCGCAAGTTGATACAACAACAGTATATCAGGCGAAGCGTGGGTTTTCACATGCTCAAGCACGCTCTCTGCATTCTCGGTCCCATGGATGAGATCAAATGCAAAACTCACCATTTGAATGCTTTGCAATAATCCCTCCGGAGGCGTCCAGTTGCTCAAATTCCTGATGGTAAGCGTATATAGTGATCTTGGGCTCAGGAAATCCCAGCCATTGTTAGCGAACCAGCGTTTTAGACGTGCACCTTCCGACAAGTCAGACATTGGAATTCCAAGGTAGATTCCTGGAAGTCCTAGCCCGAGCTGTAGCTTCTTGATGGATCGCTGCTGTTGGAGGCCGCGGATAGCTCGTTGGTGTAGTGAATTACCAATAGATAGATTTCGTTTGCCTGGATCGACAAAAATTGCTCCGATGAAACCTAGGCCGAGAGACGAGAAGAAGTATGTTGAGCAGAACCCAAAGAGGGCATGAGTACTGCTATTACGAACTACGTAGTGCGCCTCCTCGATTTTTTCATTTTCGAACGTATTTGTAGGCTTATCCTGTTAGAATGTGATCAGGACTAAAATAAACCTAAGTACTTACTAGGCAAAAAGATGCTGCAGTTGCACCAGATAGTGCACAAGTTTGATTTGAAGGAGCGCCTTTCTGCACTGCTTTTATCAGAGCTTGAAGTCCTCTCTGGTCTCTCGCTTCGTTCCAGTTTTCTACTAGCCAATGTTGTCGTGACTTCTGAACTTTCCTGCTCTTTCTAAGAGTCCCAGGCAAGGTGCCTTGCGGGACAAACTCTCCAAAAAGAGCTCGTACCAAAGCCGACATAGCCGCTTCGGTGAAGTCAAATGTACAAATATATGTACCTATGGACTTATCCATGGCGAAATCGTACGGAGAACTGACCGAAACAACAACAAGAGATTTCTTTTTCCCACTCGCGCTTAACATTGAACACATCATTGCTACATGTTTGGTGAAGCCATTTTGGTACAGATTTCTGTTGGCATCGGCAGTAACAATGATTATACATGATGCTCTATTGATCAGATTTTCGTGAACTGGTCGTACGCCATTGGCAGTATATGAAGTATGGAGAAGCCTGCCATGTCTTTGGCGTGCTAATGATCTCCCTAATTCTCGAAAAACCCCTTCTCCACTCATAATTTGAGATCTGTTATCGGTGGTA
>Ga0247734_1002576_pt1 | contig 11671 bp, 9 predicted proteins | sample UWRJL103311B2_FD_180933 | JGI IMG/M metagenome (GOLD analysis project Ga0247734, IMG submission 180933) | Plant litter microbial communities from Arlington Agricultural Research Station in Wisconsin, United States - UWRJ-L103-311B-2 | ecosystem: Environmental > Terrestrial > Plant litter >... | reverse complement strand
CGCCACGACTGCCATAGCTGCGCCAGCATCTCCGACCGCCACCGATGCGGCAGATGTTCATGCTGCCCAGTCTACTGCTGTATCGACATCTCCAACCTCAAATGTCAAAGGCAAGGCATTTGATCGATATGTCTCCATTTGGTTTGAAAATACGGACTACGACATGGCAGCTGGTGACCGTAAGTATCACCTCTCCCGGGTCGTCTGGCAAGATTTAACTTGTGAACTAGCCAACTTTCAATACTTCGCAAAGAAAGGTATCACCTTAAACAATAACCTCGCAGTCACTCACCCTAGTGAGCCCAACTACATGGCAGCAGTCGGAGGGTATGTAGGTGTTTGACTTTGAGCAAGTTCAAAATCTCTAACACTCTTGTAGTGACTATTTCGGACTTAACGGTGATCCTTTCATTGCCGTTCCAGAAAACGTGTCTTCCGTGGTCGACTTATTAGAAGATAAGGGAATTAGCTGGGGCTTGTATCAGTAAGAAAAAGTTCCTTTCTACCACGAAGCTCTTTGTTGGGAGAACACGATCTACGAATGTTTCCTTACAAATTTTCCGGGCGATCACATTTCTAACATTTTGAAACTAGAGAAGACATGCCGTATACGGGTTTCCAAGTAAGCAAATTGTTATTACTAGTAGTCCGCTCTGAAATGAAATGCTGGGACTCTGGCAGCTACCCCTGTGGGCCAAAAAGTGAAAGAGTTTAAATAGCTCACTAGTTAGCCTCTGGAGATAACCCCCAGCCCATAAGCTTTATCCCAAATCTTAGTTCTTCCATACTAATTCATTCGAAGGGGTTTGCCTGGAAGAATCAAGTCAACGGTGCCAACGCATATGTCCGGAAACACAAGCATGTAACCCCCAACCACTCATTCAAGCAGATTCTAACAGCTGTTTTAGTCCTGAGATACTGTACAACTCGGTTGTCTCGAGTCCTGATCGCATTTCCAAAGTGAAAAACACTACCCTCTTTTTCGAGGACCTCAAGGCAAATACACTTCCTCAATGGATGTTTATAAGTTAGTATATTACGCCTTCAAAGTTTTCGTTTATGCTGAATTCTAATGTGTGTTAGCCCCTAACATGGTCTCTGATGGTCATGACTCCAGTGTTACAGTAGCCGGCCAGTGGCTGTTCGACTTCCTCAACCCATTACTTGAAGATAAGAACTTTATGAACAATACCTTAGTACTAATCACATTTGATGAGAACGAGACCTACTCAATCCAAAACAAGGTCTTCAGCGTCCTGTTGGGTGACTCCGTCCCCAAAGAACTGATTGGAACCACCGACAGCCACTATTACAACCATTACTCTGAAATCTCGACTGTCGAAGCAAACTGGGATCTCTTTACCCTTGGCAGATGGGACGTTGGTGCCAATGTTTTCTCTCATGTAGCAGCGAAGACTGAGGACAGACTTCGAACTTGGTCCACCAAGCCTGAGCTCTCACAGCGGTATTTCAACCATTCATATTCCGGGATCTTCAGCAGTGAAAAGTGGGCACCGCAGCCAGTTCCAGATTGCCACTCGCGTCGTAATGGGCGCACAACGCTTCCTGCCATTAAGGATAAATGGATTAAGGAGCAGGACAAGAACTACTACCATGGCGAACTTGAAATTCCAGACAGTGCTTTCCCTCCTGTCTACCCATACGCATATTGAAGATTTAAGGCATGAGATTGAGAAAGAGGGTTAAAATTATAATTCTTGTACATAATTGAGTTGACCGAAAGCCTCATAGTAGTTTAAGGTGATGGAGGTTAAGCGAAAAGGAGACGGCCAGAAAAGGAGGTAGATCACGTGATGTGTATTTATGTTTCACTCGTTCGAAGCAAGTCTTTGAACTTACATACCAAAATCTTACTGTACTTACCTTCAGTGTTCACTGCTTATGCAAAAGCGAATCCAAGTTTGTTTTGAATCCACTTTTGCGTGATAGACAATGCCAACCCCAACACCTATCTAGGCGCCAGCTTCATAGCCGCCCGCTTCTAACATTCCCCTGCATATTCTGTGACAACCTTGAAGCCTCCATCACTTTAGAAGCATCTCATTTGATACCGATGGGTTGGATTTGTAGGCGCAGTCTGTGCATAGACCAAGTGTGTTGGCAGACTCAGGGAGAATAAGTATCATGCCATTCCTTTCAATCTGCTCTTGTATCGTTTTTATCTACACATTGCTATAGTTTTGTATGCTTATCGAGCGATCTTGCTAAATTGTATTATTTAATCGGATATGCCGCTCACGGTGTTCTATCCACCAAATGAAGATGATCTTGATGCAAATGCTGATCTGGAACTTGAGTATGTGACCTACCGAGCCTACTGAAGCTATTGGGACGAAAGTAACAATTTAATAGCATAGTAGCGGTTCATGGTCTTAATGGCGATAGCCATCGTACGTGGACGTGTAAAAAATCCAAAAAATTATGGCTTCAGGAGTTTCTTCCCCACGATTTGCCGACAGGCAGGACCATGACTTTTGGATACGACGCCACAGCTGCTTTTCAAAACTCGGTCGCTGAGTATGTCAGAGTTCTCTAGATCTAAATAATAATATGGACATATATATTGACAGCAATTAGCATCGAAGATCATGCACGAGACTTGTTGGGCTGCTTGGCCGAGAAGCGACAGAATGAGGTAGCCCACCGTCCACTTATCTTCGTGGCTCATTCCTTAGGTGGACATGTGGTCAAACAGGTAGGATCAAGTCCGGGTTATCAGTTATTTATATTATTCTGATACTTGCTAGGCACTCGTCCTTGCTAGCAGAGAAACCCGATATAGTCATATATTCACTAACACCAGCGCTGTGATATTCTTTGGTACTCCTCACCAAGGGAGTGATCTTGCGACTTATGGCAGAACACTTGCTCGAATTCCCAGTGCTATAGCTCTCGTACCTCCTCCTGGACTGTTAGAATCCTTGATAAAAGGTAGCTCGAAGCTGCAAACGTTGACAAACGATTTTATGAGATTACTCAATATCAGGACCTTCAACATAGTAAGCTTTTATGAAACAAAACCGCTGCTCTACATTCGGAAACTGGTTGGTAATTTTCTCTCCTACAAGCCATAACATCTATTGACATGCAAAGGTTGTTTCGAAAAAGTCTGCGCTTCTAACACCACCCGGAGAAATCCCGGTTCACGAACACCAAGTCCCTGTGCCTGCAGATCATAGAAAAATGTGTCAGTTTAACTCTCGAGAGGATAAGACGTACAAGACATTTGTTACCAACGTGAAACTTATTCTTCATGGAGGGGCACCTGAGATCCAAAATGAGCACTTTGTTGTATCTCAATCAGAGAACCCAAACTTCACAGGCAGAAGTGATATCAGACATCTTTTATATGAAAGTTTGATCAAGGATCGGCATATGCGTAAACAGAGTCAAGATAGATTTGTATTGTATGGATTAGGTGGCTCCGGAAAGACACAGGTCTGTCTGAAGTTTGCACATGATCATCGAAATAAGTGAGTATCTGATCATATTTCATTCTTAGGAAATGTCCGATTTAATGGCCCACACCCATCAGCCTAGTTCATTGGTGACTAATATATTACAGGTACCAGAGTATCTTTTGGATCGACGCCAGTACACGTCCTACCGCAAGTCAGGGTCTCCTAAAAGTCGCGCGCGAATGCAACCAAAAAGAAACCGTCGATGATACCAAAATATGGCTCTCTAGCAGGGAAAACTGGCTGCTGATAATCGACAACGCAGATGACCCTTCTCTAGATATAGCTGAATTCTTCCCAGCATGCGATCGGGGCACGATAATCATCACTAGTCGACGTCCAAACAGTCGGACATATGCATCTCAACTAAGCTACTCATATCATGTAGACCAAATGAGCGCTGAGGATGGCGTCTCCTTGCTTCTGAAGACAGCTCTGAAGGAGATCGATGATGAAGGATCAAGGCAACTTGGTGCGAAAGTGGTAGAGACTCTTGGGTATCTTGCCCTTGCTATTGTTCAGGCTGGAGCTGTAAGTTTCTCGTTCCCAATTCTGGTCTGTTACATGTGCACAAGTGAGACGAGGGCCGCGAGAGGCCCTCGTCCGAAACCGGATTATACTATCAAACCCAAATTCCACACCAATATGGTTATCAACTATGAAACCACCAAATGATTTTTTTCAGTGAAGAATTTAGTATCAGTGGAGTAGATAATTGCGACTTTGGAGTACTTAAACCGGTTCGAGATAAGGAGTAGTTTGAGATCCTTCGCGAACAAACATGACATGATACTGCCTTCTAATGCTAACACTTGGTCTCTAGGTAATACGACAAAATTTGTGCAGCCTTGAGACGTTCTGTAACCTGTACATGCAGCAGAAGAAACGGCTCTTAGAGTCAGGCAGACCACCGAGTGACTACGAGAACTCGGTTTATACCACGTGGGAAATTTCTCTGAAGCAAATTCAAATCATGTCATGCACCGATCCTAACGCAGTATATGCTTTAGAGCTTCTTCAGACATTTTCGTTCATGCATTTCGACGGTATCAGCGAAGAGATTTTTGAGAAGGCCCAGAAAAATACCTGGGACTATAGAGAGGACAGCTTATACAGCGCTACCGCAACACATCCTATAATGCCATCTGGATGGGACCAGTTAACATTTGCCAAGACCTTGAAGATAATGCTGGACTTCTCACTCATTACTGTTGATAGCTCCCGCCGAATTAACATGCACCCCTTGGTCCACGAATGGTCAAGGGAGAGAATGTCACCGGAAGAACGAGTACATGCCTGGGAAATCGCGGTGTCAACAATGGCAATGTCTATATATCTCAGCTATGCATCATACGAGGAATATATGTATAGGCGAATACTAAAGCCTCATATAGCTGCATGTCTTTCCTCTCCAGAAGGCAAATCCTGTTTGTTTGCCGATGGACTGCATGTGGAAGAACGCTGTTACATTGTAGACAAGTTAGTCATGCCTTATGAAGACGCAGAGCAATATGAGGATGCATTAGATTTGCAAACGAAAAACCTGAGGCTAAAGCAATTGATATTCCAGTGTCACCATTATGCGGTCATCGAATCAACGCGCCGAATTTCGAGGTATTGGATAGAAATGCACAGATATGAGGAAGCAATAGAGTACCGAGAAAAGATATTGAAAATTTGGCTGGCAAGAGATCCTATATGGGAAGCCTATACAACAGAACTCATGCAGGATCTTGTACATGCGTACTGCCGTGCTGGGCAGCTGGATAGAGCACTTGAAATGTCAGACGAAGTCATTCGTAGATGCAATCAGCAGTTCGTCATTAACGCAGTAACCACACTGACTGCGAAGTTAGCGCATTCACACTGTCTTTGGTCGTTGGATCGAAATGAGGAAGCCGTCCAAATTTATGAAGCGCTCTTGCCTGATTTTGAAACCACCTTCTCGAAAATGCATCCAGCCACTTTGTCATTGCTTAACGACCTTGCCGATTCATACTGGAATCTTGGAAAAAAGAAGAAGTCTAGAAATTTACGAGAGCAAGCACTAGCGGCGATGAAGACAACGTTAGGAGAGCATCACGGGCAAACACTGACGTGTCATCTTTCTATGTTAGAGGAGAGTCACTGGATGGAAAGGATACGAAAGGGGAATATCATTAAAACTCGAAGGGAAGCTTTACAGGAATCACAAGCTAATCTGGGAGATTTGCACTTTGCTACTCTTAGCCATATGTCAGCGCTCGCACGTAAATATTTTGGGAATGGATATTTGGATGATGCCAAGGAAATGCAGGGAGAAGCGGTACGAGGCTGGATCAAAATCTATGGGGAGGAACACTCACGTACTGTAGCAGAAAAGTGGAAATTAAGAAGGATAGAGACAGCGATTATGACTCACAAGATGCTTTACTGGTGGTTACCCAGGCGGATAATTTTTAAGCAATACAGAGAACCCGCTTCTCCGAATTGATCTTAGTGCCTGTATCGATAAGCTATTGCAATAGAAATACTTTCCAAGATACCTTTTATAAGTACAGTAGTGATTCTAAATATAGCACAATTACACCATCATATTCAGATAACAGATCATCTAAATTGAGCCAGGATGGTGAATGCTACATCATGGATTCCATACATAGCTACGGATGCTCGAGTCGTCCCTTTTATTTTGTTTTATTCCACCCACCGATATCACTCAACAGGCGCTGGTTTAACAACACTATAAGCTGTGAGAAAATCGGGATCGTTGCTCAGCTCTTCCTTTACCTAAAAAGCAATAGTTAGCTCGACGACTCTAGTAAAGATGAAGCATTTCTACTTACAATATCCAAACCACCAACAAGCTCACCGTCGACCCATAGTTGAGGGAATGTTGGCCAGTCCGCAAACTCTTTCAGGCCTTGCCTAACCTCATCATCGGCCAGTATGTTGAAAAATCCATACTTGACTGATTTCTCTCTCAACAAAGCGACTGTTTGACGAGAGAAGCCACATTGAGGTGCACTTGGCGTTCCCTTCATGAAGAGCATAACTGGCGCAGCTTTGACTAATTTCGTCAACCTCTCATGTAGGTCTTCCTTGTCCTCCTTGATTGCGTTTGAAGAAAATTCTGGAGCAGTCGTTGGGTCTGATGCAGCGGGTGCATATTCACTGAGGTTCTTCTTGACAGCTGCTGAAGGGGTATTGCTAATGCTATTGTTTCCTGCATCAGAAGATGGAGCTTTGGCGTGCTTCTCAATCGCAGTCCGTACTTTTGTTGCATCGCTTCCACTGACAGTTTCAAGGACTTGTTTGTTTCGGGTAAGAACGAGATATGGTACTGCGGTGACGTTAAAAGCCTCGCTAACATCCATGACCTCTTCAGCATTCATAGAGACCCAGGAGGTGGCGAGCGGGTTGCTGACGGGATATGAGGACGCAAGTGTTTGAAGGACAGTTGTCATGTTCTTGCAAGCTGAAGATCATTAGCTGCGGAAGGGACTGAATCTATTGCTACTGAGGATTTACTTACGAGCGGCCCATGGCGCATGGAAGTATATTATGTCAAGAGTGGATGCAGGGAGTGAAGCTGTATGCGCATTCCAGTCCTCCTCAGAGGTGATCTCTTGTAGAGTAGACATGTTAATGTGTAGATGGTACTCTGTTTTTGTGGATTGGCAGCTTATATTGAGCTTTAGGATGTGGGGGAGTTGATGAAGGGAAATCTCTAAATATTATAGACCGATCAACGGAGTAACCGTAGCCTTTATGCTGCTTCTATGAATCGAATTGTCATAAAAGATCTAGTAGGAGAAGATGTTTTGTTTGCGGTATGAGGTGTGGATTTGACGTGTTGGTGGGCGTTAAATGGTATGTAGGAGAATCTGAAGCCCGAACTATCGCAATAATCTGCAATCTGAACACGCTAAGTTTAATCGCGTCATTGGCACGAGGTAGTCACATGATGTGATGTGCGTTTAGCTTTTGTATGGAGTGAAGTGGAGTACCCCTCCATAGCATACTTGTAAGCAGTAGTTAGTTGACTTGGCGCCCAGAAACCTAAATGATGGTTTATTGGAGCTAGCTGAGGCTTGTTTTCCAATGATACGGAAAGCTCAATGTTCACCACCAGGTCTTCTAAATTTACATTTTACCCCCGAACATAATCTCAGGGGCAAATAAGTAGCGCAGAAGAATACCCTGAGGACGAGATACCAAAAAACATACTCAATGAAGATATGAAATATCTTTCTCGCAATCCCGCTGGCATGAACAAGTACTTACTGTATAGCCTGACCAAAAGGGGTGGATTTCCATACTGTCTGTAGTCGATACCATCTCACTATCAAGCTATTTGAACGCGTGCCTACAACGCAAACATGCTGCTACTGTATGCTTGGTATATCTTTCTGGCAGATGAAGCTGAAACTTGAAGACGCATCGAACCCGCGTCCGACAGAAGGCTATGCTGCTGGCCACATCCCCACAGACACCACGTAGTAAGACTAGCTGTGACCACCAGCGGCATGGCGAGTTAGTAGGCGTCGCGTCCTCCGAGGGGTGATTGATGGAACAATAATACGAAAGCACAATATTCCCATCACCATGTTATTTTCAAACATTAATGGATTTTGATGGTCCTAGTGGCGTTTAGTCGGGAAGTATATTCGTAACGCTGTTCCGCGTACCTACATACCTAGGTAGTCATGTTGCGGATCTGACGGCTCGTCCCTCATCTACTGTACTGTAGAAACTACAAAATCTGCCCCGTCCTCCCCTCATCCTTGGCAACTGTCGCACCTCCTGTTCCAGCCTTTCTCTCCGTTTTCTCCAGAGCCACCTTACCTCACCTTACCTCACCTCACCTCACCTCACCTGGTCCTGTTCACTCTCTCATCACTTGCTTTTTGACAATTGTCAATCCTTTTCTTCTTCTTCAAATCGCGTACAGTAAGCTCTTGCACATTTGCTGTCTGCCAACTCAATTGAAGCTTGCCATTTGTTGCAAGCCAGGCTATCACAATGTCAGCGCAACAATACTATCAAGGGGACCAGAACCAATACCCTCCACACCAGCAAGGAGCCGGATATCCTCCGCAGGGCGGCTACAATCAGGGAAACTACCAGCAAGGTGGTTATCAGCCACCTCGACCAGTTTGTTTTCACCTCTAGGAATAAATAGCCTTTCTTGACACTAATTATTTTGTAGGCATATACTGGTAATCCACCACAAGATGGGCAGGTTAGGAGGCTATACAGAAACGTAGAGGTATCAACTAACACTTGGGCTTAGACCAACACCCAGCCGGTAAATACTAAGAAACAACGTGGCGGCTTGATGTAAGCTATATACCTGAACTAGAAATTCGGATTCTAACAATCTAGGGGCTGCCTCGCTACACTGTGTTTCTGCTTTGTTTGTTGTGAGGGATGTGAGGAATGTTGTGGTATGTGATTTCCATGTTATGTGCTAGGCTCTGACTCTAATATAATAATCCAGAATGCTGCTTCGAATGTTGTTGAATGGAGTATTCAGCTGCAAATATGTACAGCAAACATACTGTGAAAGCTTAAAGGAAATGTTCAACTTTATATGTGGTCAGGAATGTGGACTTGGAAGGCAAAGTCTGATTTCTATTGGGCGGCGTAGGGAATGTTACTATTTCACTTTTGGGACTCTGTATAATGCCCCTCTTGATATTTGATAATATGGAGGATGTAATTTAATTAGCGAAACTTTGTCCCAGCACGATCTTGTAATTGTTTCAATAAATATTTATCTGAATGGCAGTTTTGGTGTTTCATTGTGGTCTGTAACACTACCAACTAAAATACCAAAGTCACAACAATGTGACTGACTCAAACTGTGACTGACATAGTATATGTTATCTCGACGCTTTTTGTTCTTCACTGGCCTAATCTAAGAAGTTACTTTTTGGGGGGAGGAATTCGCCCAATTGCTCAAGTAGAAATACTTGGCGCAAAGGGCGTGGTATACTGAACACAAGATACACAAGCCTACCTCACAATACTGGGAAAAGACGAAAATAAGCTACAAACAGCCAGAAAAGGACGCTATTGTCACTTGACCAATAAGTCTAGACAAGAAGTTGAAACAGAGGATTTGACACACTTTTGGCTTGAGGTAAGGGCTACAATTCAACCTTCAATCTAACCACCTCGCATCTTTCTTTAAAAAGGGGGTTTTTAAAATAAAAATAAAAAGTTTGTGTTTGTGTTTGACTAAGACTTGTTCAACTAGGGGGAAAACGCTTAGGTAACCCTGCCACATTGCTTTGGGGGTATAGTGATTTGTTACAGAAGGTTGACACGAAGGAAATTTACGTCATAGATTGTTTCTCTTCTAGGATCTTGCATAGGGATATAGTAGGAAAACAAGATACTGTACATGGTGCCAAACTTGCGTGTTATAGTGCAATGATACTAGAAACGTGTATGAAATTGCACCAATCAATCACGTTCAAACCATAATTTTATCAGCATAAATCATTGGATATGTCGATTCACCATAGTCATCATTTGATAAAGCCCAATCTATTCTAGTGTCTAAATATCACAGATATGAATAATAAAAGTCATCCTAGGGCTTTTCCTCCCATAGAACTCGGAAAAAGAAGCCAACTTGCGGATGCAGCAAAGAGACAAATACGGCCTGGAGAGGCTCACACGATCATTGCTCGAATTCTGAAACACAAAACCAGACTCCTATACGTTTCCGGAAACGGCGTGGAAAGAAGGGAGAGAAAGAAAGAGAGGGTACTAAGGCATGATAGAGAGGCTTGAATCGCGTTGAGCACCCCTCAGTAAATAAAAGGCCACACAATGACCGTGGTGAGATCATTTCCTTAGGATGGCATAGCAAACATTTAGAGGAAACTGAAAGGGACCAAAATGCCATGAAATATTGTGCTTTTTATTGACCTCCTTGACAAAAAAATACAAAATTCTACGCTTCCGCTCTGATTCATTCGTCCAGTTGTACATAATTTGCAGGGAAGAGACCAGATTTTCCGTCAAAGTGGCCAAACCACCAGTCTTCATCTGGAAATTCCTATTGACATATTAGCAATCTGTGATACTTACTAAATAATCTAACTTACTAGTCCTGTGATCTTGGCTTCTTCGGGGAAGCTCAACTCGTTGTCTTCTGCTGCCTCATAATCATATATAGCAGTGGCGGTTGGTCCCGTTGGGGCTGACTCTGGTGCCGGTGCGGCAGGGCGAGACGCCGGAGGAGGTTGGCTAATTGGTGCAGCTTGCTCTTCCTCTTCAACAAGTTCGACATAGTTGCTAGGAAACAGGCCACTCTCTCCCTTGGAGTTAGTTCCCATCCACCAATCCTCATCTACCATTTCGATGTTCGTAACATATTCTCCTTCGATGAGCTCCAATTCGTTATCCTCTGCTTTCTCATAGTCATACTGGACCACAGCACGTTTACCACCAGCGCTAGAGTCATCATTTCCGGCGAACGAGTTTGCAGCCACTGCAGCCCCAGCGCCAAATGTAGCTGCAGCTACAGCAGCTCCAGCACCTCTGGCAGGATCGTGGCCCCTTGGCTCTTCAGTAAGATCCTTTTCAGCGGGTACATTGCGTCCCACAGCTTGTGGGAGAGCTGGTGGCGAGTTGCGCTCTTCTGGAGCCTCAATTTCCGGTACCTTGCTGCGGGATACTGGCATAGCAATTCGGACTGGAGACGATTCTCTTTCTGGTGACTCTGGGGTTGGGCTTCTCTGCACACGAGGAGGTGGTGGTATATTGGGCTGTTCATCAACCTCCCGGTCCTCGTCTGGAGGCGGCCGAGTTGGCAGGGTCATCGGCGGTGGTCTGTTCGCCGTATTGATAGGTGGAGGTGGTGGTGATTGTTCCCCAGTCGAAGATTTGGGAATCACTGGAGCGCCCATTGGTGCTCCTCCCTTGAAGCGATCCTTTAGGGCACCAATTCCTGGCGATGCTGAAGCTCCCTCTTCTTCCGCAGATTCGTGTTCTCCTGTCCGCTGCTGACCAATGCTTCCAGTACCTGAACGACCCGTAGCATTCGTAGTGACTGGAGCCCAAGACTTACCAGCGTAGCCGCTCTTCCACTCCCCGCCACCACTTGTTTGGCTTGGAATAGGAGAGGTTATGCTTGGTGCGTGGTCACCAGCTCCACTGAGACCTCTTTGGCGCGCTTTCTTCTCTGCCCATAT
>Ga0247734_1002575_pt1 | contig 11676 bp, 10 predicted proteins | sample UWRJL103311B2_FD_180933 | JGI IMG/M metagenome (GOLD analysis project Ga0247734, IMG submission 180933) | Plant litter microbial communities from Arlington Agricultural Research Station in Wisconsin, United States - UWRJ-L103-311B-2 | ecosystem: Environmental > Terrestrial > Plant litter >... | reverse complement strand
CAGGCTTTATCATCACGCTTTTATTTATGATAAAGCTTATAATTAGTTATTACAACTGTTTGACGCATTTTTTGTTCCCGGATAAAAAATTCAGATCAGATATCACCAGGAATTGCAACTATGATGGATAGTGTTATTTTGAGCAATATTGCGCCTTTTGGCTACCGCAAAGTAGGGGAGAGGGAATATCGAACCCTTGTAGTTGAAGATAAGATGCAAAGATTTACAGTTTATTTATGATGCTTTTCTGAGAAATACACGATGATGGGTGTTTTTTGCATCTAAATCGTTGATAATGAAAGAAACGGTCTGATGGTTTTGACAAAAAAAAGGGATAATCTTGCGATTATCCCTTAAGTGGAGCCGGAGGGAGTTTTTTTTAACTCCCAACAGCTTGAAATATAGTGCTTTACACTAAAAATATTTTACAGGTCTCTGAAAGGTCTCTCATGTATAAGAGGCACATAACGCTATGTTTCTTCTCAAAATTAAAATTATTTCTTGAATTTAAAGCCATTGTATCAAAAAACCTTGTGTTAAAACCGGTATCCATTAGTAGTTAATACGAAAAATGTTTTTTTATAAAGTCAGTTTCTAACATGTTACTTTAATTCATTATGAAATTGATTATCAGGTTAGATTTAATTTCTGGATGCGAAAGTAGATGCGCTCAATCTCAGCATTTGACAATCGGACTGTCGGATGTAATTTTAATTGTAGTTGACTGATTAACCGCCTTCATATGTAGCACATTTTATATACAGCGACTCTTGTGGAAATCCACCGAATAAAGTCTCCTGCTCACTGATCGTAATATATGTCACATGGATTGGATATCAACCCTTACCGTAGCCTACCTTAGCCATGTGTACACCCATGTCTAAGTAAGCGTAATCGTTTTCAGTGGACCAAGTGTTTAGGCAGTCAACATACCGGTTGTACATGCAGAAGGCCGCAGCGATCAAAATGGTATCGTGAATTTCTAAGTCGGTTGCGCCGAGCTGTTTTGCGAAGTAAATATCATCCGGCTGGACATGTTTAGTACCCAACTGGACCTTTTTGGCGATTGTTAAAACTATTTTATACCGATTGGTATTTAATAAGTAAGTTATTCGCCTATTATGAAAAAAATCATCGTAATTCTACTTACACTAAATTCGATCAAAAGCTTTGCTCAAAATGCTGACTCTGTATGGTTCGTTAACAATATGGTAAAAAGGGAGGTCCAGATCTCCATGCGTGATGGTGTAAAACTCTTTACAGCTATTTACGCGCCTAGGATTCACAGTGGTAAGCATCCAATTTTAATGATTCGAACGCCTTATTCATGTGCCCCTTATGGTGGTCAAAAACCTTTTCCAATTTTTTGGAAGAGTTATTATAAGAATTATGCGCACGAGGGTTTCATAATGGTCGTGCAGGACGTGAGAGGGAGATGGATGAGTGAGGGGAAATATGATTTTATGCCGCCTTTTATAGAAAATAAGCGCAGCAATAAAGATGTGGACGAAGCAAGTGATGCTTATGACACGATCGATTGGTTGGTTAATAACGTTGATGGAAACAACGGCCGCGTTGGTGTTACGGGGGTGTCATTCCCTGGCTACTATGCGATGATGGCTGCAATGAGCGGTCATCCTGCTCTTAAAGCAGTGAGCCCGCAGGCACCTGTAACCAATCGCTTTCTAGGTGACGATGATCACCATAACGGTGCACTTTTTTTGATGGATGCATTTGAATTTATGGTTGGGTTTGGTATGGCTCGGCCGCATCATAGACCTGACTCAATCGGGAGTGGAAGACTGCTCCTGCCGGAGCAAGACCATTTTGCATTTTATCTTAAAACGGGGGCTTTGCCCAATTTTACAAAGATTGCCGGAGATAGTTTACTGATATGGAACCAGATTATGGATCATCCTAACTACGACTCCTTTTGGAGATCGCGGGATTCAAGGGTGGGTATTAAAAATATTAAACCAGCGGTATTGGTTGTTGGTGGATCGTTTGATGCTGAAGATTGCTACGGCACTTTTCAGACATACCGGGCATTAGTTAAGAACAGCCCCACCACAAACAGTAGACTTGTAGTTGGTCCTTGGTATCACGGCCAATGGCTTTATAAAGATGGTTCACGGCTTGGAAACGTTTCGTTTAACAGCAATACTAACGAGTATTACGTTCATGAGTTAGAAGGGCCTTTTTTTAGATTCTATTTGACGGGCAAGGGGAACATTGATACGATGGCCAAAAGTACTGTGTTTTTTACCGGATCGAATTATTGGCGAAAATTTAACCGGTGGCCACCACGAAAAAGTATAAACAAGGCATTATATTTTCATCAAGGTGGTAAACTTGATTTCCTACCCGGTAAAGACACAAAAGCGGTAGAAAGTTATATAAGTGACCCAGCTAAACCCGTACCCTATTCGGAAAATACGTGTGGGGACAGGACCAGAGAGTATATGAACGACGATCAGCGTTTTGCTGAACGAAGGACAGATGTTCTAACATTCAGCACTCCAAGTTTAAGGGAAGAACTCACCCTCGCAGGACCTGTAACAGCAGATATAATAGCAGCGATTTCAGGAACCGATGCAGATTTCGTGGTAAAAGTTATTGATGTTTTTCCTTCAAATCTTCCTCCTGACCCTATTACCAAACGGTCATTGGGTGGATACGAAATGCTGGTTCGGGCTGAGGTTATGCGGGGAAAGTATAGGAAAAGCTTTTCTGCTCCAGAGCCATTTGTGCCAGGTCGTCCCACGAACATCAAGTTTAACATGAATGATGTTGCACATACGTTTTTGAAGGGGCATAAAATCATGGTGCAGATCCAAAGTAGTTGGTTCCCGCTGGTTGATCGTAACCCTCAACAGTTTCTAGATATTAACAAGGCAAAGGATTCGGATTTTAAGAAAGCAACTATCTCTATCTATACTGATCGATCAAAAATAATGTTGCCGGTTATGGAAACTACCTTATAAATTATAGATGTTATGTTATCAGAAAAGCAAAATGCTTTCCTTCTCAAGATAAAAAGAACTTCTCGATGGAATGAGTAAACCGCTGCATAAATAAAGCCCTGCATTTTTGCAGGGCTTTTATCATATCATTCAATTTTCTTTATTATCTGCTTGTGCGTCTCGCCCTCATATACATTTGGAACTGACGCTTATGTTGGCGCCTTTCAGACCCGCGCCTTGCTATTGCGCTACAACGCCAAACACAAATCCCGACCGCAATAAAAGGTATCGGAGGCAGATCATTGTGATTTTGCCATCCTTGGCGCCTAAAGCGCCGAATTGGCAGAACATAGCGGCTCTAAATAAAGTATAGGATCCCATAGGAGTGATGTTTAATCACTTAAGTTTACTAAGTTATTTAGTAGCGCGCAAGTATTCGTTTCAATTTATTTTTAGATTGCTCGCCTGTTTTCGTCCAGAACATATCCGAGAATTACCTCTACAATGTCTGATTCGGTGTTGCTCGTCGGGTTCTCCATTTCCACCAGACGATAAAATTAAGTACTGAACCGGCGTATAATCATCAAACGAACCTATCCCATGATACCAACAAATGATAGGGCTTAAAACTAATCGTTGTCTTTATCGTATGAATGATCGTACCATCGGTTCGCTTTCCAAAGCTAAAATCGCATATTTGGTTGTTACCTATGAAAGACATTATTCTAAAGCCGATCGATCTGAAAGTCGGTGACTATCATATTATTTCCCTGAACGGGAAAGACCTGGAGAACTACCATACGGCCGCCGAAGATGTATTCAAGATCCTGTCCGATGACGAAACGTTGCAGTTCATCCCCGAGAAGAGGTTGCGGAGCGTAAAAGACGCCCAGGAATGGCTATTCACCAACGTTTTGAATTTCCATACCGGCCGGAATTATCTCCAAGTGATCAGGTCAAGGAAGACAGGCCGGTTGATCGGCATGATCGACCTGTTATCCCCGGCACTAGTGCGGGAAGATTACCAGTTAAAAGAATACCCTTATTTCCTAGAGTTCTACCTGAAAAGCGAGGCCCGCGGTGCCAATGTGATGACCGTTTTACTTCCTGAACTGCTCCGGGTTTTGTACGCCCGGGGTATCAGTAATATCGCTGCGGTGGCAGACCGGTCGAACCTGGCGGCACGGAGTGTTTTAGCGCGATCAGGTTTCGTTGACCAGGGCGTATTCGATCTCCGGAAGGATCTTTTTGAGGCAACCGACCAAGCCCGTGCTAAGTATGCTGTATGATGCGGGTATGCTGCGTCACGGATAGCAGCGGCATCCTCTTTGGAAAAGAGATACAGCGTATAGCCGGACCGAAGGGGACGCCCGTGAACGCTATCGCATATCGTCGATCTTTGCTGATGAGCTTATGTTTTTTAAGACGGGCCTATTATCAGCTGTTGTTTATCGTTCGTGCCGGTTCTATTCGGTCAGCTCAAAGGCTTTCCTTGTCTCTCAGCTGTGCAGGCACAAATTCCATGATCTCATCCTTAAGGGCCTGGATCAATCTTTTTTTGACAAATCCGCTGTGGGTTACCAGGCATATTTCGCGGAAAGGCTGCGGGGATCTGAAATGCCTTACCTTTTCCAACTGGGTTTTGGTCAGGTCCTTTAACGCAAGTTCAGGCAGTATGGTAACGCCGCTGTTCTCATCCACCATACGCTTCAGTGTTTCGATACTTCCGGTGTTGTATTCATAATGTTTAAAAGCGGCATCATCATCCCTTCGCTGGCAGATATTTAAGACCTGGTCGCGCATACAGTGCCCTTCGTTAAGGATCCAAAGTTCGCCCACGCTAATATCGTCAGGGGAAAGTTTTCGTTTTCGGGCCAGGGTGCTGTTCTTGGATACGTAGGCTACAAATCCTTCCCGGAATAACGGGGTTTCCAGCAGGTGGGAGTCCACAATAGGAGAAGAAAGTATGCCACAATCGATCACGCCCTGTTTTAACTGGTGGGTGATCTGGTCGGTGGTCTGTTCCCACATATTCAATTTTACTTTGGGATAGCGCTTGACGAATTGCGTGATGATCTTTGGAAGTATATAGGGCGCGATCGTCGGAATGATACCGATCCTGAGTTCGCCCATGAGCTCTTTACGATGTTCACCGATGATCTCCCTGATCTTGTAATGCTCATCCAGCAGGACTCTAGCCTGTGCGATGACAGATCTCCCGATCTCAGTGGGTGTGACCGGTTGCCTGGACCGGTTGAATAGTTGTACGCCTAAAGTGCCTTCCAGCTTTTGGATCTGCATGCTCAGGGTGGGTTGGGTAACGAAGCATTTCTCTGCCGCCGCGCCAAAACTGCGGTAGGTATCTACAGCAACGATATATTCATATTGGACCAGGCTCATATTTTCTTCAATATTCCATTTACCTGACGGATCACGTTCATCAAGGATGAGCAAGGCCAGTCTCTGGTAAAAATATTCCAATCGGTATATTTCATACTGCAAATGACCCTTAATTATATCAAATTGTCAAATCGATTTATTCGAAAGGGTATAGATAAAAACAATGGCGTATGCTTTTCGTGAAGTGTCACCTGTACATAATATTTACTTAAAAACTTTCATGACCTAATTAAATAAAATACCAATAAGTATATTTGCTGAGGTTTAACACGCAGGCGGCTCGGTAATCTTCCATCCGTCTTTTTATTTGATATGAAATATACCGTACGGTATATTTATAATTTGATATGATGGATAAGAAGTTTCAGCCGCAGAGAACATTGCATGAAGAGGTCGATACCGAGATGTTCGGTACCGGCGAGGTCGTAGAGGTTGAAACTGATCCCGATCCGGTCCATCATTCCATTCCAACCCCAGCCGCAAGTACCATGAGCCCACTACGAAAAAATCTTTTGATCATTACCGTCCTTTTGGCGGCAGTAATGGAACTGATCGATACGACCATCGTAAACGTCGCCCTTTCCCATATGAGTGGGAACCTGGGCGCGACACTTGAGGATACCACCTGGTTGATCACCGCCTATGCTATTGCGAATGTGATCATCATTCCGATGACGAGCTTTCTGACTACGATTTTGGGACGCAGGAACTATTATATCGGTTCTATCATCCTTTTCGTGGTCTGTTCGTTCATGTGCGGATCCGCTGGTAATATTTGGACCTTGGTAGCATTCCGTTTCTTCCAGGGACTCGGCGGGGGCGCTTTGCTATCCGTATCTCAGGCTGTGATCTTTGAATTATTTCCAAAGGAAAAACAGGGTGTAGCGAGTGCGATCTTTGGGATCGGTGTTTTTATAGGCCCAACGATAGGCCCAACTATGGGAGGGATCATCATCGATAATTATGATTGGCCATTAATATTTTATATCAATGTGCCCATCGGTATATTAGCTGCTGTGTCTTGTTATGCGCTATTGACCGAGCCTGCCGTCAAGCCAAAGATCACAAGGATCGACTGGTGGGGTATTTTCTTTTTAGCGGTCGGGATCGGTTCATTGCAAACGGTATTGGAACGTGGAGAGATCGATGACTGGTTTGATGCGAATTATATTATTGTTCTTTCACTGATAGCAGTTGCGGCCATTGGCGCTTTCATCTGGTGGGAACTAAAGGTGCCGCACCCTGTCGTTAAGCTCCAGGTCTTCAAAAGTAAATCCCTGACCATTGCTGCGGTGTTAACGTTCATTACTGGTATCGGCATGTTTACCTCGGTTTTCCTTACACCGGTGATAGCACAGCGCCTGTTGAACTTTACACCTACGCAAACCGGCTTTTTGCTACTACCTGGAGCGATAATTGCCATATTTGGGCTGATCCTTTCCGGGAAACTGATCCAGGCCGGAGTCTCCCCGCTTTTGATCGTTGCGGCGGGCTTTCTGTGTTTCATCTATTTCAACTGGTCGATGTCGCAGATCGACTTTAACACGTCAGCGAATTCGATCACCGTCAACCTGATCTTCCGTGCGCTTGGTATGGCGTTTTTGACTGTGCCGCTGACGATGCTCGCGGTGTCCTCGCTTCCGGCGGAAGACATCCCCCAAGGCGCATCCTTGAACAATATGATGCGCCAGTTAGGTGGTGCCTTCGGGATCTCAGGTGTTGATACTTATGCAGCAAGACGAGTGGCCGTACACCGTACCGACCTGATCGCCAACATCACGGACACTAATCCGGAATTTGTAAAAAGGATCAACGGACTGACGAATTATTATCAGCAAAAGGGTTTTGATTTATTTGACGCACATAGTAAAGCTTTGGGCATGATCGAGAAGACCGTTGTCAAGCAATCTGCAATGCTTAGTTATGTAGATACATTTCTGGCGATAGGGATATTGTTTGCCATAGCACTTCCCTTATTGCTACTAGTCGTGGGTGCTCCAAAGAACAAGGATACGGCTAATATGGTGATCTCAGATCACTGATCTTATGCAACGACTGGGCATTTGACTAAAGGAAAGCTCGTTTTAGTTGAATGCCCGGCTTCCATTTTCGGGAATTGTAAAATGGAAGGTGGTGCCCTTTCCTTCAGCGCTCTCCAACCAGATCCTTCCGCCGTTCAATTCGACGAGGTCCTTACAAAGGACCAACCCCAAACCAGTTCCCTTTTCATTTTCAGTCCCTTTGGTTGAATGCCCCCCCATTTGGCCCCAAAAGGATATGCTGTAATTCGTCGGGAATTCCCACGCCATTATCTTCTACTGAAATAATGATCTCTTGATCTACGCTTATGGCAGATAAGGTCACTGACCCGCCGTTATGGGTGAATTTTATGGCATTGGACAAAAGATTCCTAAGGATCGTTTCAAGTATGTGCTTATCAACTCTTGCCTTGAGTTGATCATTATTGTTGACCTGCAACTGTATTTCCTTGTGGTGAGCAGCCGGAGCGGCGAAGATCAAAGCATCATGAAGTAATAGCTGAATGTCTATCGTTTGGAGGTCCGGTTTCATTAGTTCGCTTTGAAAGCGTGACCAGTTCAGCAGATTTTCGAGTAAATAGAAAGCTTGTTTACCTGCTTCGTTAATACGTTGTCCCATTTTTTTAGCTTTCGCGGGTTCCATAACATCTCCATTTTTCGCAATGATCTCGCTGAATGAAAGAATGGCGGTAAATGGATTTTTTAGATCGTGGGCGATAATGGAGAATAGCCGGTCTTTCATGGCATTTTGTTCTTCAAGATCTGGGATATTTTGCGCCAGTGTTCGGAATTTTCGCTCTTCATCCTGTAATCCTTTAAATATGGAATGCGTGGGTTCTGCAAAACCCTTTTCAACATTGGCCTTGTAGATCAGGAAAAAGGCTACCAATTTAGCATAATGGCCGATCTCATTGGCAGTACTGTAATTAGAGACATATAAGGTAAAGCAGAACTCGCTGACGATAGTAAAAGCTATAGAGGCTATCAATAACAAATAAATGGGGCGGCTAAACCTTTTTCGGAATCGATACAGATAAAAACCCGAGACCAAAAGCATAACGATAATAAGATATTCGGCATACACCTTGAAACTGGTCTGTCCAATACCCTGAACATAACACGCGGGGAATATCTTATATACTAAAATGGAAAATGTGATGGCGACCGTGATGAAAAAGTAACCTAGAAAGATAAGGTCTGCGCTTACTTGCTTACGGTATTTCAATACTACAAAAGTACTCAGAAAGGTCAGGGCTTCAAGGAAGCGGGTGGCTACCCAAAATTGGTTCGCATAAAAATGCCCATTCGCGGGTATAATATTCATCCCGTTGTAGGTTAATGCATGTAAAAGGTCAAGTGCTGCGATCGAAAGGTAAGCTATTCCGACAAACCGCAGATAAGGATTGTCCTGCATGTAGCGGCTGTTCCAGGCGATGATGAATACCGCAAATGCTACTACAATAGAAAATAGCTCAACTATAGTATGGAAGAGCAAATAACTTTGAGCTATACTAAAATAAAACACCGCTGAAAGCACGATGGCGGAAAATAGTGTTCGGTAGTTTGCTTTAAAAAGATCGCTTATATTGTTCAAATGCTTAAGTCAATAGGGACTCAAAGATACCTAAAGCAAAGCATTGTCGAACTTACTTGCAATAATTGTTTCGCAACTTGCCAGGTGGCTTTAAGGAAGTAAAGGAAGCTCCGGCCGGCGAAACATCACAAACAACAAAAAACTATTAGGTGCCGACCGGGCACTTCCGTAAAAGGGGATCAGACCAGCTGTTTTACGAGTTTTTGGTGAAGAACAGCTTTTGGCACGGCGCCTACTTGCTTATCGACCAATTGTCCGTCTTTGAAGTATAGCAATGCGGGAATGTTCCGGATCCCATATCGCTCAGCGATCTCTGGCTGAGCATCCACATCCACTTTGCCGATGATCGCCCTTCCATCAAACTCTTTCGCTAATTCTTCAACAAGAGGACCGACCATTCTGCACGGGCCGCACCACTCCGCCCAAAAGTCGATAAGGACGGGTTTATCTGTTTTAATGACCAACTCTTCGAAGTTGGAGCTTGTCAATTCGATTGCCATATTATTACGATTTAATTTAAAAAATACTGTTAAAGGATCCTATTCAGCGAAGCTGAGGACCACCATTCGCCTACAGCAAGAAATCATCAGGATATAGAGGTTGTTTGAACCAGATCAGCTACCGTCAGCTTTGCGGGACAGGGATGGCGATATCGGACTGCATTTTCCACTCGTTTTTAACCTTGATCCAAACGGTCACCATAACAAACTGTCTGGGGACAGGATTTTGCCCTGCATAAGATACAGCGATCTGTACCGGTGCATATATTTCGGCGATATCCGGTTTTATAAAAAACGTCCGAAGCTTTTGACAATTCGGGTCGATCCTAAAGACGCCACTGGTGATCATTGACGTTAAGTGCTGCATTACTGTGTTGTCTCCCCAAAAGCCTGCCCATCCCCCTTCATCCTTCGTTTGTGTTTTGGCGACCAATAATGTTCCTTGTGATCGGTATAACAAGCCTTTAATGGTCAGTGTATCCCGATCGTTTTCAGCAGTTATCAGTTTTTTATATTGTTCCGTAACGCGGATACTGTCACCTGAGCCGGCTTTAGCTGTATTTATGTTCATCAATTGCAAAAGCAAACTGATCCCAGCTGTTGCGACAGCTAAATATTTTCTTGAACCATTAAATGATCTTGATCTGTTCATAGCCTTAATTATCTGCACTCATTAAATGGGATGGCCAAAGTTATCCCTGCTCTCAAAAGCGCTTCCTGTTCTAATGTTTTTTTGCAGGGGGATCGATCGTTCGCGATGTGGTGCTTTTCCTTGTTAACCGGTTGAAGGTTAAGGGCATCGGACATATAAATATTACCAAAGGTCGTCCCCAGGGACTCCTTCAGAATGGTCTCGGTCTGGTCCAATAGCGGATTTCTACTCATAGGGATCATTTAGTTTATGTTAAACCAAATATATACCAATCGGTATATATTATTGTCTTTGTAGGGTAAATTTGATGCTTCAAATTAGCGTGCGGTGTTGCACGTGCCTGAGGTCTTTTGATAATATCCGAGAAGAGCGGGTGGTGCCTTTAGCACAATTTATCTATGCGCCTTGCGCTAAAAAAGTCAGCTTTGGTAGGGAAGCTGACTTTTTAATTGGATGACTGGTATCCTATTCGTTGTTCAGGCCTTGACCCCGTTCAACAGTCCTTCAACTGTTTTGAGTACTTTGTCTAGATTGACCTGGCTATTCGTCACCCGCGAGATCATCATGCCGCCTTCGATCAGTGCAATGATAGACAGGGCCATTTGCGATTGATCAAAGTCAGCTTTAAATTCGCCATTTTCGATGCCGGCGGCAAGCAGATCTACGATCCTCTTTTTCCAGCGATTGACGGCTTTTGCCGCCCGGTCTTTCAATAAGCTATTGGTATCATCAGATTCCACTGCGGTATTCAGAATAGGGCAACCACCCTGAGGGAATCCGCTACGGGTGTATTGATCGTAGACCCTTACATAAACCATAAGTTTATCATAACAGGTTTGTGCCTGATCCATTTTTCTGGAGACCAGCTTGTTCACTTTCTCGTGGTTATGGTCAAAAACAGCAAGAGCGACCTCTTCCTTGTTGGAGAAGTTACCATAGATACTGCCTTTAGTCAGGCCGGTAGCTTCGGTCAGGTCGGTCATAGAAGTACCGGCAAATCCTTTAGTGTTGAAGATCCCGGAGGAAGTTTCGATAATGAACTGGCGTGTCCTATCAGATTTTGAAACTTTATTTTCCATTTACAAATGTACCAAAAGGTATTAAATTAACTATTAACAGAAAGTTGCCGGTGACGGTATAGTTTAATAAAGATCGCCAAGTGGCATAACAGCGCCATCGGTGCGATAAATGAAGGTAACCAAACAGCAGGAAAGTATCGGAAACCGATATTTGGACGATCAAAATTGAGATGCTGCATTGGACCCGGAACCGAGAGGTTAGCGGTGATCATGATATACAAAAGTAGCAGCAGGCAGATCGTATTCCACGTAAATAATACCTTAGATATCAGCCTGCCACTCAGCTGGAGGAAAATGATGATTAATGCGCTCATACCTGATATGATGTCGTAATTGCCGGCTTCGAATGTCATTCCCAAGGGAACTTTTCCTTCCGCTGCCAGCAAAAAAAGCCCAATCTCAACGGGGATCCTGACCAAATGATAAGCTAATATCCAGAAAAGGTCCAG
>Ga0247734_1002574_pt1 | contig 11682 bp, 11 predicted proteins | sample UWRJL103311B2_FD_180933 | JGI IMG/M metagenome (GOLD analysis project Ga0247734, IMG submission 180933) | Plant litter microbial communities from Arlington Agricultural Research Station in Wisconsin, United States - UWRJ-L103-311B-2 | ecosystem: Environmental > Terrestrial > Plant litter >... | reverse complement strand
AAAATCAAAGAAAAAAAAAACTAAAAAAAAAAGGGAAAAAAAAGGAAGAAAAACGAAAGGAAAAAAGGAAGTGCATGCTCAAAAGTAAAACAAACATATTCCATTACAGGTTCATTGATGTAGATAAGGATGCTGGTATAATTCAACTCGATCAAAAGTCCCATACTGGCGTAGAGGGTGGTGCAGGAACTCCGTGAAAATTGAAACTGAGGATAAGTTGAGCAAGCGTCATCATCCCGCGCAGTTTGTCTTACAGCGGTTGGGGACGGGTCAACGGATAGTAGCGAGGAGGAGATCAATCAAGAATAGCCGATCGGGTATGTAGTAAGACTGGACGGTGATGTTGACATAAGATGGGGCTATGGCCGACTTTTTTTACGAGCATACCACTGATGCCTATGAAAGGAAAGCTCATGAGACTTCACCGGTGGTTTCGTGTGACACCATCAAATTGTATACGTGGTCTATCCCCAAAGAGCATCCGCAGGGATCGAGACAGTATGACTCGCCCAATCCTCGAAGGCCGAGTATGCCATTGCTAAACATATTGAGGCTCCGGCAGGAAAACGCTTCTGCGTGAACAATTGCGCAAGAACGATACACTAATAATGTGCTTCAAAATCGACTAACGGCGAGAAGAGTCTTTTGTTGGAAGTCTCCAGGAAGAAGGAATGGCTTTGAGAGCTTGAACTTGTTAAGTGCAATCGGCTCTGGTCAACACCGCTTGGCTCCATATCTACGTCCTTCACTGAAGGAGAGTTTTTCAACTGCAACTGTTAGGAGATCAGAATTGAAACTATCCAGTCGATAGTGATGCGATATCCTAGAAGATTGTTATTGTTTTTGAAAATTCTTCCTTCGTTACTTTATCATGGAAAAACTTAACATGTCGCAAATCAACTCACCCTTTGTCTTCGATTTTGGATGGCAAAAAGTACTCCGAGCACCTGAAAGTGTTTCAGGCCCTCAAACTGTTCTTTAAGATCCCTATTGTTTTTGTTTTATTTTTGTATGCCCCATAAAACGAACGTTCTTTTGTGTCTCTGTTTTTTGAAGTGTTTTGATCGGTATAGAAGCTACTGAAGACAAGGCTTTCGCAACTGCAAGCTGTTTTCTTAATCTATGCTTGGGTGGTTTGGACGACGACGAAACCGCACATCATCCCACTATTCTGTATATTCGTAGCAAAAAGCCTGGGCAGGCATTGCATGAGTTTGATGTTCGAGAGAAGAGTCGGATATATAGTTGCGGCGTAGGCTGAAAGGCCTACTCTCAATCTGCTGTGGTAATGCCTGTGGTAATACCATGATATCCTCGGCTTCTCCACACGTTCATGGCGATAAGTATCGAGGACTAGAGTATATTTCGAAGGTAGCGTACAAGGACGATATAATAGTCCCTCGTTTTTGCATTTCGGATGTGGGTATTGAAGAATTGCGGCTGAGGTGGACTCGATCGCGCACCACCGCCAATGCTAGTTGGGTTTTAGGAAGTCTTCCTTGCCTGTTCAATTTTCCGACTAAACGCGGCGCTGGGCTATATCAAGGCAATAAAGGGCCATACCATAAGCTGATGTGGTGCTGTTTTTGATGGTGCTGGACGTGGTTGGAATTGTCTGGACTCTCATTACTTTAATAGTTGATATGGTAGCGCCCGGAGGCAGAGTTGCCGCCTGACGCTTGAGCCCCAAGGATGGACGGTATTCTCAGCAAAGATCATGAAGAAGCTCAGATGGCCTTAGACTGTGAGGCAGCTCGCGGAGCTAACGAAAGTTCGTCTTCCTACTATTGCTGTAGCTGAACCTTATATTTGCGGCTACTGTATGGGGTGTTGGCAACAGCAACACCAGGGCATCTTTCTTACGTAATGAAGGAACATACAACAGTACAACTAACCACACAATCTCTTCTTATAGAATGGATATACGAAAGTATAGCGCTGTGGGCGACAGATAATAGCCAGAATATACACATTGGACAACTCAACTCTTTCCTTCCTTCTCCTTTTCTTTTTCTTTTCTTTCTCTTTATTCCTCCACTTGAGGATATATGGGAGCACTGAAATCACAGTTGTTAGATCTTCGACATTAGATTCTCTCTAGCTTGATTGGAAAGCTCTTTTGGAAATAATTAATGAATGAATTGTTACCATATGTATCAATCCCATCCAGCACATATATCGGAATTGTTTTTCGGAAACCCTCGATATACTTACTTACTGTAGTAATAAGTACCTCCGTACATACATACCATACAAGTCGCTGTAAGTACCGGAAGTACCTTTTGTACTGTGATTAGGTGCTGGTGGTACTTCCCCCCAATACGATACGGGTACCTGTGCATGACTCGTGGATCACCGCCACCAAGCCGCAACCCATGACTAGCTGAACATGGACGTTGCAACTTGGAACCAGGAAAGTTGGAAACCCCCTAACGATATATGGCATTCTCGACTTCCACATAGATCTAGGCCTTCAACTATCCATCCTCTCATCCTCTCCTCTCCTCTCTTCCCTCCTCTCCAACCATTTCTGTTTTTCTTCACCCTCCTCCCCTCCCCACCCCACTGCCGCCGTTGTGCTCTATGCGCAATTAAGGTTTCACACACTTCTCTACAACACCCGAGGAACGTACCCTTCCTAATTATTCTATTATTCCCACGGTGTTTTTATCTCTCTTTCTCTCACTCTTCTCTCACTCTCTCTCTCTTGTCAGTCTCGATTCCGCACTTACCTGACCCTTGCGCTCGCGGGACGGCACGAGTAACTTCGCAGAGATACTCCTACTCCCTCCGTCCCTACTACATCCTCAGGAATTGCTTGCGACACCACTAAGATATAACATGTACCTACTTTGTGAAGGGGCAAGATAAAGAGAATCCCGCGTTCCATCCACAAGCCGCCAACTCCCCCGCTTGCGTCGCCTGAGAATCTAGAGAACGGTATTGGCAATTGGCAGTGGCTGCTGGGCAATCTACCGCCACGAATTGCTCGAGTTACACGCACTATAACGGACCATGTGTTGCGATATCCCACGGGTCGACAGGCGGTAGCTTATCCTTAGCATTATAGAAAGCATGTCGCAATTAGAGCTGGCCCAAGAAAAAGTCCGCGTTCGGGATCTTTTGAGGTAATCCCACTTCGCCGGATGTGACTTGCCAACATTGGGTTTGACGATGGACTTCTAGGTACTATACTCCGAAGGACACTTCAAATAAGAAGCTGTTCAGTCTCCTAAGCCCCGAATGTCCAAATCCCAATACGATCCCTCTTTCGAGCGATGATGGAGCGCAAGCGCCAAATAGCGGCATTTGCAATGGACAGTCAATTTCAGCAGAAAATGCCCAACCGGCGAAATTGGAAGAGAACGAAGATCTCGACATACCAGAAGATTCAAGCTTACTCGCCCATGATCCGACATTGATGGCATTTACACAGCTCGGGGCCTTTCGGACCAACTGTGAGAGAAGTTTTATATCATTGATGGATGGTAAGAAGCAATATCTGATTGCAGAAGCAACAAGAAGTGTTTCTTTAAATGACCCTAGCAATTATGATAAAAGCAGACCTGGAGAAAAGGTGTACCTGGGAGCAAGAATATTAGATTCGCAATGGGGTGTGTGTCCCCACACGATCCAGGTATTTACCGCTCTAGACGATCGCTTCGACGTATCTACCGATCTTATTGTTGCCAACAAAAGTTGCTATGTCATGAACGATCTCTCAGCAATAGACGCGTATAAAGATCGGCCGTATGTTGCTGGGTGGCCACACATGCGGTTCTATGCAGAAGTTCCTATCCACAGTCCAACTGGACACGTATTGGGGACTTACTGTGTAGTAGACAGCAAACCTCGGGACGGCCTGGATAAAAGCAGTTTTGATGCCTTAAATGAGAGTAAGTGCCCCTTTGCATAGAATAATTTGGCGTGGCGGAAAATTCAAGAAATCAGAGTGATTGGAGTAATTTAAAATATGCATAGAGAGTGGATAATGGAGAGCTTCTCGTACTTAAAAAACACGATTGCTAACTCAAGCCCGCTTTGCAGTTGCTTCGGCTATCATGAATCACTTAGCACTAGTTAAAATGCAACAGGATCTGCAGCGTGCTGGTGAATTGGTCAAAGGCTTAAACAAATTTGTTGAAGGAAAGAATGGATCGCAGGAGTTCTGGAATGGCACACTTGTTAACCAGGAGAGAATCCATCAACCTAACCGTACGACTGGCACCGCACGAACGGTATCAGTTAGTTCTTCATCTCAGGAAATTCCACTGCAGAGCCTATCGCTCATTCGTCATCAAACCCAACATAGCCCTATTGCACACGGAGCTAGCTCAGTATCATCCACGCATAGTAAACCTGGATATACTCGGCATCCACGCGAACGGAAACTTTCCTTGGATGATACTTCCAGTAGTGAACCCGAATCAGTTGCATCTTTAGAAACCAAGCTTCTGTTTTCCAGAGCAAGCAGCCTCATAAGAGACGCCTTGAAACTCGATGGAATGGTGTTCATCGATGCGTGTTTTCGAGATATTAGTGTAACGGATCCTATGGCTTCGACTTCAGGAGGTTCATCCCCAGAATACCGATTCCGTGGTGGTGAGTTCACACAATTTCCCAAATCCTCTGTGCAATATGAGTTCTCGTTAAACCAGCTTCCATGCCGTAAACTTTGACTATTGGCTCTCCGTTAAGCGGATATATTTTAGACTGTCTGTTGCTTTCAAAGCTGACATTTTTACCATTTTGAGATTGCGAGCACCCTTCATCATTCACCGTGTTGATGTAACAGACAGTCTAAGATGTGATGGGCTTCTAAATCGGATTTTAGGCTAGCTAACGTGCATTATTTCTACATCGCATTCTGACATTCAACTGCCACATACTGATTGAATCACAGTTCCCCAGACACCAGATGCCAGCAGAACTGAGTGGTTGGGCAATTCAGCTCAATCATTCACGGATTCTAGCTCCTATGCCGAACCATTCTTGATCAATTCAGATGTTAGTGATGAACGTCCTGTTTCAATGAGTGATTTGCTTGGTAAATCTTTGGGAGAACATGTCACCTTAGGTGGTTCTTCAGCTTCTACACATCAGGTGGCTTTATCACAGTCCACTCTTCGAGGATTATTACGATTGCACCGAAAAGGGAAGATATTTGACTATGACGAAGACGGACATCCCTTGGAGAGTGTTGATGAGCTCTTGGTAAAAACTCGCATTCAAAAATTCAACTCCACACGAGAGAGTATGTATATGCAGCAGTTGCGGACGGTATGCCATGGAGCGCGATCAATTCTTTTGTTACCATTGTGGGATCCACACAAGGAACAGTGGTTTTCAATCGCAATGGCATGGACTAAAAACCCAACAACTGTTCTTGGACCAGAGGATATGATGTATCTCACCGCATTCGGTAAGCATTTCTCCTAACAAATATGTATTTCTAGAATGTTACACGATTCCTTTACATTCAAGAAAAGCCTTTAAGGCACTGGTTTTGAGAGTGGGCATTTCTTTTGGTCTCTTCGTAAAGTATGAAAGTCACTACGAGGAGCAAACTAACTTTGGGTCTTTCATCAACAGGAAGCTGCATCATGGCAGAGAAGTCAAGGTTGGATGCGCTGTATGCTGATAGGGCAAAGGCTGATTTCATATCTTCGGTAAGTCCTGAATATGTGGTTATAAACTTCTCGAGCCCGATGTTTGCTTCCAATTTGGGGGCAAATTTTGACGCGTGTTCCCTGATTTGCAGTATCATAAATCAAATCAAACTAACTTCAAGTTTCTGTGATTAGGTTAGCCACGAACTTAGATCTCCTCTCCATGGGGTCTTGGCTAGTGCTGAAGCCCTACAAGACATGTCTACTGGCTTTGCCCAGGATGATTTGATAAGGACGATTCGGGTCTGCGGTGAAGTTCTTTTAGGTAAGATATTCTTAGATATTGCCTCCGTATTAAAAAACTCCTAAGAATTAGAGACTTTGAGAGAGCAAACTAACTCAACCTCAGAAACAATGGATCAAATTCTCGATTATGCCAAGACCAGTCACTCGGAACCCAACGGCAAGATCGAGACCCATGTAATCACGCAAGGCAATGAGGTCCCTAGTATGGATCTAGGTACTATTGTTGAAACTGTCGTGGAAGGCATTTTCGCTGGCCACAAGTACCGTAACTTCAACGATGAAGGAGGAAACGCGTCGCCCACAAACTTCAGGCTTGCTTCCGGAGACCTGATTGTCATACTATCAATATCATGGCAAGCCTCTTGGGTCTTCGAATCGCAGATTGGTGGCTGGAAACGAATCCTCATGAATCTTTTTGGTAATGCGCTGAAATATACCGATTCAGGGTTTATACACGTAACACTGAGTGCAAAGCCTGAGCCCGTCACAAAGCTAAGAGGACCTCGAACCACAGTGACACTACAAATCGACGACTCCGGTCGAGGTATGTCAAAGGACTATATGAAGTATCAGCTTTATACTCCATTTGCCCAAGAAGACTCACATTCCAATGGTACTGGGCTTGGTCTTAGCATAGTTCGTCAACTAGTATCCGATTTTGGCGGGAAAATTGATATCCGGAGTGAGCGGGGTTATGGAACGAGTGTCAAAGTGACAGCTCCTTTGGTCCCATCTAGCGAGCTTCCAGAAATACAGTATTTAGAGAGCAGTGCGGTAATTGCTGATGTCGGGAGAAGATCCAAAGGTCTTACGCTGTGTTTAGTGGGATTCGAGTACTATCCAGAAATTGACCAAACGCCAGACGGAATACTTAGCCCACAGGCAAGGCGTATGCTTGCGATCAAATCCTCACTCACCTCTCTGGCAATAGACTGGTTCGGCATGAATACGACTACTGCCACATCAATTGAATCCGCACACAGTGATATTATCATGACTTTGGGTTCGGAGTACGATAAATCCGGGGATATCTCTAACACGCGACCAATGATCATCTTTGAGGATATTATCTCAAAACGCATACAAGGGAATACGGAAGCATTTTCTCTTTCGCAACCGTAAGTCCACTCTCTTTGATATTGACAAGTCAATCATACAAATATTTACTAACAAACCCCAGAGTCGGCCCGCACAAGTTTGCCCGTATCTTGACCCATTGCCTCGATCACATCACGTTCTCTGCAATGTCAAGAGTCGAGCAATTAGCATTCAAGATTCCCAAAACATTCTGTGCCATCGAGCAACCAAATCACACGTCGTCTGAAGAGAAAATAAAATCAGTAACAGAGGCTCCGGCAATTGCACCCCAGGAGCCTGTAACCCCGACAGTCGCAGAAGCAAAATCAGAGAATGTAGAGTCATTGGACAAACCGCAGGCTAATAGAAAGGAGCTTCAACCAACTATCGGAATGCAAATTGCAGTTGATGTTGAATCGGAAATCGACGAGAAATCTCCTCCAGTAAAAAGTATGAGACTTGCGGTCGAAATCCCGCGAAGATCAAAAGCTCTTTTAGTAGAAGATAACAAGATCAATATGAAGGTAAGCTTCCTTCCACGTAGATCGGTCAATTTGCTGACGAATCAGATCCTGGTAAACTACATGAAGCGTTCCAACACAGAATATGTCACCGCAGAAAACGGCCTTGAGGCTTTGCAGCACTATGTCACTTCGCCGCAAGCTTTTAAGATAATCTTCATGGGTAAGGCTTTTTTCTTGTTTCACTTCTTGGTTCACATACTTACAGTCTCGTAGATATATCAATGCCAGTAATGGATGGTTTGGTTTCGACACAAAAAATACGACAGTTCGAAAAGGAGAACTCATTCTCCCGAACTCGCATAATAGCGCTAACCTGCTTCTCGTCTCCAGAGTATCAAAGAGACGCGCTGTTTAGTGGGGTTGATATGTTCCTAATCAAGCCAGTCCCCATGAAGACGTTACAGCCGCTTCTAGAGTTAGATCCTGAGGAAGTAGTATCTCCTTGATTGTATGATGGCCATCGGGATGACAGGTGCATACTCGAACAAAAATAAGGTTTTAGGGGGTAATATATAATAAGATTGGAGACCTCTATAATGATCGTATATTCCACTTGCTAGAGCACGGTGCTACTTTCACGGGCTATGGGCCTCCATTCTGCCTTGCCGTGAAACCATCGTCGAAGCCACTCAATCTAGCAAGCCATCTCAGAATTTGGGATGATAACGGAGCCGAACACGACAATAACGGCGAGGAAGTGGAGTTTTCTCACTCCACCATGCCAAACTTTATCTTTCGAAATCACTTTTATTAGCGCGTATGGCCTGTGATAACTATAGTTTTAAAGCTATATTAATACGGTGCGTGCTGCGAAATATTACACTGGAGCGGCAACATTGTCCACATAACACATAAAAAAGCGGGGGCTATTCGCAGCGCTCAACAAGCTTTTATCTTCCTTTTAGACTTAGCCATCCGTGGTTCAAAGTATTGGGAGCTAGGATTCAGATGCTTGTAAAGTGCCGTGGGAAAAATTTGGGGAGACTGAGAGCCTACGTTGGTGGTTTTGGGATGTTCTCTGCTCGAACTGTACACTCATAATTAATTAGAGTGAATTTTTTTTTTTACCAGATAAAAAATATTGTATGTTGTGATAAAATTTCTAGCTTTGATTCAGTATGATTGAGAAATTCCATTTTCTTTAGATCACTTGAAAATGGCAGCGTATATATATGCCTTCGCTAAACCTCAACGGCCTAAATGCTTTAAGCCTGGCTTTTTGATCCTACTGAAGCGAGACTTTTAGCTCGACAAATAAATTCATAAAACTTTAATCTATACATACCTCTTCATCACCCAAGACTGCCATTTTTTTTCTTTCTGATCCATTAATAGCGATACAGACAGACTCGGGTTGAGGAGGCTTAGCGATATGTTGCCGAAAGAGCCCCCCCCTCCCCCAGGAAGGTTGGGGGCCAGCGAGTGATTGTGAGCTCCGCCGCCACGAGAAATATACAACAGCTGCACGCCCAGGCGAGGACAATCCAATCCGTTTCCATGGAATTTCCCAATTTTCTGCATTCCTGTTGAATTTGCGCCTGGCTTCCCCCCCCCCTGAATAAGCATAACGTGCATTTCTAATCAAAAAGTTTGGGGTACATCGAAAACACAGCCGATCCTGCTATCCCAAGAACTGGTTGGTTGGTATTGTACAGTACAAGTACAAGTACAAGTATAACCTTATCTACGAATCACGCATCACGTTGCGCCGAGGATGGGCTGCGGCATGGTCCAGCTGGTTGGGTCTTGGGAGAACACAAAAATAGCCCCCTTCCCTCCTCTCTTCCCTCTTGATGGTGGTTCGATGCAGCCTGTTTTGTGAGACCCCAAACTTGCAGCGCTGTTGATGAAACAGGTAAGGCAAACTTCTAGTTCTGTATATGAGATGGGCATCATAGGGCTTTTGCTGTGTATCAGAGTTATGCAGGTAAGATTAGTCCTACCACACCAGTATAGGGCAAAAGAGCTTCGAGATTCTTTTCTTCGACTATCCCGTTGTGCTATGTTACAGTATAAGTACTTGTGCACCATCTCTCAAATTCGACGTACCCGTTTTCCATTTGAAAAGAAAAGCAGCGTGAACAAAGGCTTCCTGGACATGTTATTGTATGCCGTTGAGCCCCCACCGAGTTCTTTTTCCCATTTGAAAAGCACCATGATCAAACCATATAATATAACTGTAACTTATGTGCCAGTCAATGATTTTGACTGGTCGTTTACTAGGACCGGGCCACTCCCATGGAATCAAACCGTTTGGTATAATACCCTTGAAAACTCTGCACAAAATGAACCGTTAACATTTGAAAAAGGTCACTACTTGCGGTATTCACAGCTCTGCCTTTGTGGATGACTGTTGAACTGACGGTCTGGGTCTTCTACACCTTCCGAAAATGGAGCGGTCTCTACTTTTGGAGCGTGCTCATCACCACCTGGGGAGTGACGCTGCATGCCATTGGCTTTATCTTGAAGTTCTGCGTGCCCTCCTGCAATTGGATCTTTAGCACTGTGCTTGCTGAGATAGGCTGGGTCTCGATGGTCACTGGATTCTCCGTTGTCTTGTACTCGCGTCTGCATCTTGTCGTTCACAATCCTCGTGTTTTGCAGTTGGTGCTGGCTATGATCATCACTGATGCCTTCCTATTTCATGTCCCGACGATCGTATTTGTAAATTGCCCCTTCCTTCTCCATTCCGCCTTGCGGGTTGTTCTTCAAAGTGTTGTGCTAACTCCTTAACAGCAATTCGGCACTAGTGCGAAATCCACTCACAAGAAATACCTTCCGTTCATGGGACCCATGGAGCGCATTCAGGTAATGGGCTTCTCCATCCAAGAAACAATCATCAGTATCGTCTACATCACCGCTACGCTGAAGATGTTGAAGGGGTCCTTCGACCGCAAGGTCCGTAATACCATAGCCTTCCTCGTCCTCATCCAGGTCATCGTCATTCTCTCGGACGTGCTCGTCATCGGCCTTGACTATGCTGAATACTTCACGCTGAAGGCCGTCATTCATTCGTTTGTCTACGCCTTTAAGCTGCAGCTCGAGTTCGTCATCCTCAATAAATTTAAGGCCGTCTCGCAGGGCGGCTTGGCTCCGCGAGGGCGGGATGGCTTGATGGAGAATAGCTCGCCACCTGCTCCAGCGGGAAATAGAGGGGAGAAGAGGTGGTGGAAAGCGAAAGAGCAGACGAATAATGAGGCAATGTTTCCTGTTAGAAATGGTATGGGACAGGCACAAGGATGGCAAGAGAGCAGTGATGAGGTGTCCACTGTAGGTGCGGTGGTTACTGTCAGGACTGCAGATCTTTCGAAGAAGTCTTCTTCTGTAGGTTTTGATGTGAGTGCTATAAAACCTTATGTGCCTGGTAGGACAGATACTATCGATCAGTATCTTGGGGCATGGGATAAGATTGAGCGAAATCACTAAGGGTCCTCGGAGCTTAATCTTTATACTTTATATGTGTTTGTGCTGAAGTTAACAAGATAAAGGAAAAGGAGTAAGGTGTCAAATAGTACGCCACACGTAACTGGAGAACAGTTTGTAAAAGGGAAGGCCGTATTGTATAGACGAGAAATCAGGAAGTCACGGGATCAAATGGATGGCCTCAACCGGGAGTTTACGTTGTAGACATCACCATTTCCCGAATCCCCTTTTCTATGCTGCCTGCTGCGTCGCCAGCCATTCCTCGTGCTTCTTCTTCTGTTTCTCCCACTCTTTGACCAGCTTCTTGCGCCTATTCTTGGGCACCGCATTCCCCGCTGCCTCCACGGTCGGGATGCCGTTTTCGTCCCATTCCAAGTACTCGTCCGAGGTCCTGAACATCAGTAGGGGTTCGATCTTGGCGCGCTCGCGCAATTCTTTCTCCCTCTCGGCCTCCCTGGCCTCCTGTTCTAGCTTGGCCTTCGCCTTCGCAGTACCAACTGATTCCCGCTCCGCGCGCGCCTCCATGAGCAAATTATCGAGGGGTCGTACCAAAGCAGGCTGGGGATTGTTGCGGTCCTCGAGATAGATGCCTAGGTTCCAGAGGTGTACATCGCGGAGCTGGTCGCACAAGGCGAGCAGGTCTTTTGCTGGCGCTTGCTGAGCCGCGAGGGCCTTGACGTTAGTGCAGAACTGCTGCAGCACCTGATCGTATGGTTTGGAGGACTCAACCACTGGTGTTAACG
>Ga0247734_1002573_pt1 | contig 11690 bp, 8 predicted proteins | sample UWRJL103311B2_FD_180933 | JGI IMG/M metagenome (GOLD analysis project Ga0247734, IMG submission 180933) | Plant litter microbial communities from Arlington Agricultural Research Station in Wisconsin, United States - UWRJ-L103-311B-2 | ecosystem: Environmental > Terrestrial > Plant litter >... | reverse complement strand
TGGCAACCTTTTCAAAATCCTTTACTGCTTTTTTTTCACTTCCCGTGCGCATCAAAATATCGCCCCTTTGTAAACGATAAGCAACCACCTCATCTTTTTGACGGATGGCCGAAGAAATTTCATCAATTGCTTCCGGAAAATTGCCGTCAAACTTATGGATCATTCCTATATTATAATTCCATTTCCCGCCCGCATTTTTACCAGAAGTAGTTGCCGCATAATCTTTTCCTTCCTGGTATTTTTTTTGTTTGGCGTAAGAAAACAAAGTGTTCAAATTTGCCTGTGTATTAGAAGGTGCATTTGAAAAATCACTTCTTGAAGCTTCATATTTACCACTTAATAAATTAAACAACCCTCTGTTATAATGTAAGTGCGGATCCTGAACAGTTAAATCCAGTTCTTCCATAATGTGTAAAGCCTTGTGATAATTCCCCGACAATGCCAGCATTACAGCTTCATTGTTCATTCGCTGAACGGAATCTGATGGCAAAAAATGTTGCTTGTGATAGCTTGCATAAGCTGATTGAAGCTGATGCAGGGAGCGCTGATAAGATTCTTCACGAAGTAAAGCGGGATTATTCTCTTCAAAGGATCTATTAAAAACTGGCAGAAGATCTTTAACCAGCTTTTGACATTCACTAAAATCCTGAGCTGACGCACGTTGCCCGATACTTAGTGAAAGTAACAATATTAATATGGAAAAGAGTAGTTTGTAACCGTTCATTACCATAAGGTGTGTGGATGGCGCGACTACTAACGTACTATGAATGAACTACAAAGTCAATATTAAATATTAAAAATTATAAATTTAAAAGTAAAATGTAATTTTTTCTATTAATAGTATTATACCAATTTATAAGACACGAAGTTTTACGTTTCGATACCAAACTGTACTGCCCCAATCTTGTAAACCGATCAATCCGGAATAAATACCCTTAGCGATCGGTGCATTTTTTAAATTGCTTTCTGCAACACGTTTTTTCCAGTCTGCGCCGGCCATGTCATGTTCCTGTACCACGAATCCATTAAGAGAAACGGTCAGTTTATTTTTCTTCATAATAAAATGAACCAGATTCCATTCCCCAACCGGATTTATTTCCCGAAGCCTGGCATTAGCGACACCAAAAAAGTCTCCGGCACGATGCGTATTCTCTTTGGCACCTTCATAAATGGTATTATCGGTTACTTGTAATTCCAGGCCCGTATCATGCATATTTTTATATTTAGGCTCCTCTTTCACAAAGAAAAAGATACCACTATTTGCATATTTGGTTACTTTCCATTCAGCCTTGAATTCAAAATCACCATTAATAATCTGATCAATTACTATATCCCCACCATTTTTTGCCTTGTTTCCTGCGCGTTCGGGTACATCCAGTTTAATTGCATCCTGATCAATTTTCCATGCAGAACCCGGCTCCTTTGCTCCGTAAGCATGCCATCCTTTCAAATCATTACCGGAAAAAAGTAATTTCCATCCCTCTTTTTTCTCTTGAGGAGTCAGGAAATTACTTTTCTGTGCATGAACCGCAAAAACAGAAATAATATAAAATAAGGCAGTAAAATTTATTTTTGACATTTCGCTATGTTTACTTAATTATTGCAAATTTAGAAGTAAATATAGGATAAAAATAACTGTCTTATAATTTTAACTGACTTGCTTATGAACAGCTGCATTGCTTCCCAGAAAAAGGGACTGTCCATGAATTGAAATCGTGAGATCTTTATCCGATGTATTCTGAACTATAACACCATCCCGGCCCACTTCCACTTGCAGCCACGATCCCTGAAATCCCATTCTGAATGAGTAAGATTCCCATTGTTCGGGTATGTAAGGATTTAAATGCAATATTCCGTTTTTGATCCGTTGTCCGGCAAAACCCTTTACGACACTCATCCAGGTTCCTGCCATGGAAGTGATATGCAGACCATCTTCTGTATCATTATTATAATCGTCCAGATCCAGCCTTGCCGTACGGACATACATTTCATAAGCCTTGTCTTTAAACCCTACTTTGGCAGCCAGAATTGCATGTACACAAGGAGAAAGTGAAGATTCATGAACGGTCATTGGCTCATAAAATTCAAAATTTCTTTTGATATCTTCCAGGCTAAATTCATCTTCGAAGAAATATAAACCTTGTAAGACATCCGCCTGTTTAATGAAGCAAGATCTTAAAATTCTATCCCAGGACCAGTTTTGGTTAATAGGCCGCTGATCTGCAATGTCGTTAACAGTCAGGATTTCTTTATCCAAAAATCCCTGTTGCTGTAAATAAACCTTTTTCTCGTTGTCATACGGATAATACATATTTTCTACGATATGCTTCCAATCTGCCATTTCAACGTTCAGGTTAAAATTGGTTCGGATAATAGTTTCATTCAACCGCGTTGTATCGGTAGTCCAAAGTTTTCCTATTACTTCCAGTGTATAACGGAGCGTCCAGCAGGCAATATAGTTGGTGTACCAGTTATTGTTTACATTGTTTTCATATTCATTTGGGCCCGTTACGCCCAGCATCACATACTTTTCTTTATCCTTGGACCAGGTTATTCTTTGCTTCCAAAATCTGGAAATACCAATTAGTACTTCCAGACCAAAGTGGTTCAGATATTCTTCATCCCCTGTATATTTTGTATAATCATAAATGGCATAAGCAATGGCGCCATTCCGGTGGATTTCTTCAAAAGTAATTTCCCACTCATTATGGCATTCCTCTCCATTGATCGTTACCATCGGATAAAGAGCTGCACCGTCTTTAAAGCCTAGTTTCCCGGCATTTTCAATTGCTTTCTCTAATTGTTTGTGCCTGTAAACCAGTAAATTTCTTGCAACTTTTTGCTCCGATGTTGCCAGATAAAATGGTATGCAATAAGCTTCGGTATCCCAATAAGTGCTTCCCCCGTATTTTTCGCCTGTAAATCCCTTTGGACCAATATTCAGGCGCTCATCTTCTCCTGTATACGTTTGTCCAAGATGAAAAATATTAAACCGGATTCCCTGCTGAGCAGCAATATCTCCTTCAATTGTAATATCGTTTTTCTCCCACTTTTCAGCCCAGGCCTGCACATGTTCTGCAAGCAATTGTGCAAAACCTTTTTTATAAATTCCTGATAAATAAGTTTTTGTCTCTGCTAAAATAATATCGGTGGAATAATTGGTTGACGAAAGATTGGCACCATACTTATAAACAACCAGTTCCTTTCCTTCCTGCACATGAATATTTACAGTCCCACCTACATATTTTTCCTGCCGGACTGGTAATGACTGATAGTCAGTTTTAAGATCATTAATTTTAATGTCAAATGCCATACCGGTTGCCACCTGGAACTGCTCTACACCAAATGGGTTTTTCTTTGTTTCCAGTATCAGATATCCTTCTGAAAAGCTCGTTTCCTTATGAATTTCATCCCAAAAAGTTTCATCATAATTGGAATCCCGGTTACGGATATTCCCATCCAGATAAGGCGTTATAGTAAAGTTATCATCAAAATTTAATGGTGTAAGGCTATACCGGATAGCACCGGATTCATCATCAACCATACTGCAAAATCGCTTGGATTGAATTTTAAGTCGTTTTCCACTGGGTAAAACTACTGTTGTATTTCGTTCCAGAACACCTTCTTTCATGTTTAATACACGACGAAAATCTTCCACCACGCACATATTCAGGTCTAATATCTCATCTCCGATTTTAACATCAATACCAATCCAGTTACAGGCATTCAGCACTTTTGCAAAATAATCAGGATAACCGTTTTTCCACCAGCCTACCCTTGTTTTGTCAGGAAAATAAACGCCTGCAACATAATTTCCCTGCAAAGATTTTCCTGAAAATGCTTCTTCAAAATTACCTCTTTGCCCCATACGTCCATTTCCGAGGCTCATCAAACTTTCGGTGATTTCATTATTAGCAGCGTGGAAACCATCTTCCACAATACACCATTCATCGTGCGTTATGTAATTTTTCATATTTACTGGCTAATGGCATTAAGCGATTAGCTTTTAGCTTTTAAAGATTAGCTTTTGGCAATTATTGAATTTATCGACAAATCTGAGGAAGGGACATAATTATCCAATCATGTCATTTACCAGTCCTTTCGATTGCATTAATTATATTAAGATCAAGATCGTGAAATTAACATTAAGCAGATTTCCAGCTTAACAGATCTGCAAGATGAAAATTACTGAATCCGGGAACAACAAGATCGGCTTCTGTCAAAACAAATTTTTCTCCAATCCCTACTGCCATCATTCCTGCTGCTTTTGCTGACTGAACACCTGCAACTGCATCTTCAAAAACAGCACAATTTTCCGGAGAAATTTCCAGATCAGCAGCACCCAGCAAAAAGACTTCCGGATCAGGCTTGCCTTTTGTAACCCGGTTACCATCCACTATTGTTTCAAAATAGGAAAGCATATCAATTCTCTCCAGAATGATCCTTGCATTTTTACTGGCTGATCCTAATCCCGTTCTGATAGAAGCAGATTTTAATTCATCCAAAAATAAACGAACTCCGGGTAAGGTGTCGTCAGGAGTCATTTGCTGGCATAATTCAAGATATCTGACATTTTTTTCTGCCGCACGTTTTAACTTTTCTTCTTCGCTTAATTGTACGCCGCCAATTGCCAGAATAATTTCCAGCGATTCCATACGGCTGATTCCCTTTAATTTTTCATTTTCCTCTATACTCAAATCAAATCCAAGATCATTGGCTAACCGGCGCCAGGCGATGTAATGAAATTTGGCTGTATCTACAATAACTCCGTCAAGATCAAAAAGGCAGGCTTTAATTGCGGGCATATCATTTCAAATTTAATATCTTGCAAAATAGTAAAAAATAATAGGAACGGAAGAAGAAGACTTTACGCTGCCCAGGTAACAAACCTGAACTTAATTGCACAGATTATACGGCACCAGGCGTAAATAACATCACAAAGAAGTATTAGACAAATAAAACCAGCATCAATTTATTAAGTATAAAATGGCTCAGGAATTAATCAATAAAGACAAATTCGTTCTGTATCAAATCTTTACCAGATTATTTGGCAATCAGAATAACACAAATAAATATTTTGGTACCATCAATGAAAATGGCTGCGGAAAATTTAATGATATTACCGATACTGCACTTGCCGCTTTGAAACAATTTGGTAGTACGCATATCTGGTACACAGGTGTAATAAAGCATGCCACCCTTACTGATTATACTGAATTCGGCATTCCAAATGATCATCCGCTGATTGTAAAAGGAATTGCGGGATCACCCTATGCGATTAAAGATTATTACGACGTTGATCCTGATCTGGCAGTTGATGTTACCAACCGGATGAAGGAATTTGAAGCTTTAATAGCCCGGACACATCAGCAGGACTTGAAAGTGATTATTGATTTTGTTCCAAATCACGTGGCGCGCCAGTATCATTCAATCATACGTTCTACCAGTGATTCAATTCCGGAAGGAAGCACAGATTCCATCCGGGATTCCATCCGGGATTCCATCCGGATAAAAGATTTTGGTGAAGACGATGATACAACGCTTGCTTTCAGTCCTGAAAATAATTTTTATTATATTCCACAACACGATTTTATTGTTCCGGAAGGACATAAACCTCCTATTAACGTTACGGCTCCATATCATGAAAGTCCTGCAAAAGCAACCGGAAATGATGTATTTCAGCCTCAGCCCAGCCAATACGATTGGTATGAAACGATAAAGCTGAATTATGGTGTGGATTATCAAAATGGCAGGGCAACCTATTTTAATCCTATTCCCTCCACTTGGATAAAAATGCATGGTATTTTAAGCTTTTGGGCTCAAAAAGGAGTCGATGGATTCCGTTGTGATATGGCTGAAATGGTGCCGGTAGAATTCTGGGGATGGGTTATTCCTGAAATTAAAAAAATAAACCCGGATATTATTTTCATTGCAGAAATCTACAACCCTGATGAATACCACAATTATATCAATCAGGGAAAATTTGATTACTTATATGATAAAGTAGGTTTATACAATTCCCTGCGTGATTTGATGGAAGGCAAAGGCAGCGTTGAAAATATTACACGCTTATGGCAAAACGAATCGGGAGATATCAGCGAAAATATGCTCCGTTTTTTAGAAAATCATGATGAACAGCGCATTGCATCTCCATTTTTTGCAGATAATCCATGGGTTGCAGTACCGGCAATGACATTAAGTGCTACGCTTCATACTGGTCCGATGATGATTTATTTTGGACAGGAAATTGGAGTTACTCCTACGGAATCAGAAGGGTTTCAAGGAAATGATGGCCGCACTACTATTTTTGATTACTGGGGTGTTACAGAATTTCAGCAATGGGTCAATGAAGGAGAATATAATTTAGAAAAACTGACTGAAAATCAGAAACAACTGCGCTCATTTTATGAAAGCCTGAATCATTTCGTTACCAGAAATGAAGCTGTTTATGCAGGATCATTTTATGATCTTCAATATTTTAATATAGAAGGACAATGTTATAATTATGATAAAACCCGGGTTTACAGCTATTTGCGTTACACGGACAATCAAAAACTCGTTTTTATCTATAATTTTGATAAAGAAAATTCTATTGAAACGCATCTGCGGATTCCTCAGGATGCATGGACAAATTCATTAAAACTGAATAAAACAAGCAGCTACAAACTTAAACCTGTCTTTCCTTTACTAAAAACATTTCTTTCAGTACAAGCTTCCGAAATTACATCAGGAGGCATACAACTCGATCTTCAGCCATGCTCTGTGGTTGTTTATGAAATCGTTGAAAAATAAGAGTTTACAATCAGAAAATTGATTTTCCCGTGTAGTAAAAAGTAATTTGCTACACGGGATTTTTATTAATCTGTTCTTAATGGTATAATTTAAACGTGTTCTTGAACAATAGGAATAATCCAGTTAATGAGATCAAAGAATGTCTAAATTTGTTATTTAAACAAGATGAAAAAGTTAGTACTGGTTTAATAATTGCCTTTCATTTCATCTGAAATACAGGTTGCAGCTATCGGCAATGACCTGAAAATTACGAATTGGGGATGTCCACTTTCGTATAAGCGAACATTTTAATTATTAAAATATGGATAGCGCTGTACTACCGGACCGGATTGATTATGTAGGGAAATTGGTTGAGATTATTCGTAACCGCTGGAAAAATAAAGCAGATAAAAAGAAATCATTTCCGGATGTTCTCAGCAGTATTATGCTGGACCGGCGTGAGAAGGATCTGATCGCAGAACAAATCCTCTCCATTTTATTTTCTACTAAATTCGTTTCTCTGCTTACTGAATCAGAAATTGGTTCAAATAAAGGTTTTTTTTCTGACGCTTCTGAAAGACTGAGTTTCAAGTTTCTGCCTCCTGTGAATGAAACTTATGAACTGCGCACGCAATTCGATAATTTGTTCAATTATAAAAAAGATTACCAATGGATTCAGGCGATACCGGATGAAAACTGGATTAATTTTTTTGATAGCATTTTTCTTGAAACCAGTCCGACCGTAACGAAATACATTGAAAAAGAGATTTTAAATTCTATATTGATTCTCGCTCAGCGTGCTGCTACACTGGGAATTGAACCGGATGTAGTTTCTAAAATTCCCCGTGTTGATGATCTTGATTCTCCATTTTTGGGATTGAACAGAGAAGTGATATTCTACGTTGAAAAAACGCTGAATTCTTATGATTATGCGTCAGTTAGCGAAAATGATTACAAGCATATACTGGTTATGATCAACCAGTGCAAAAGCCAGATCAGTTACATTTATAAGCATAAAGATATTTTTGGGATCAGTCTGCAGCTAACATATTTGGTAAGGCAGCTGGAACAATATCTCAAGCGCCTTTCCCAGTTACTTGAATTATTGGAAACCAATGAAAAAAGTAGAAAATGGGAAATTATCACGCAGTTATTAAAAGAATTGGTTTACGCCGAAAATACTAAATACAGCTTACGCAAACATTTTTCCACTAATCTTCAATTACTTACATTTAAAGTGATTGAAAATACGTCCAAAACCGGCGAGCATTATATTGCATCAGATAAACTTGCTTATTGGAAATTATTTATAAAAGCTTCGGGAGGCGGCGTTATTGTAGCTTTTTTATGTGCTAATAAAACCCGTCTTTATTTTCAGCATTTACCTATTTTCTGGGAAGCTTTTTTTTATAGCCTGAATTATTCGATTGGCTTTATGCTCATATTGTTGTTAGGATTTACGCTGGCAACAAAGCAACCTGCTATGACAGCCTCTACTATTGCTGCTAATTTGAGTAATAATGGTATAAACCCAAACTGGCTTGACAAAACAACCCAATTACTAATCAGGCTTATTCGTAGTCAGTTTATATCTCTGGTAGGAAATGCTTCAGTTGCTTTTCCGGTTGCTTACGGTCTGGATTGGTTATATTTCTACACTTTTGGATATCACATTGCCGATCCTGCCAAAGCATTCCGATTAATCGGCGAACTGAACCCATGGGAAAGTCTTGCTATTCCACATGCTGCATTAGCCGGTTTTTACTTAATGTTATCTAGCTTAATATCAGGATATTATGAAAACAAATGGATTTATAACAAATATTCGGTCCGGCTTAAGAATCACCGGAATCTTATTCGGTTGTTTGGTCAGGAAAGGCTGAACCGCATTGCAGGTTATTTTGAAAGGAATTTCGGCGGACTGGCGGGGAATTTCTTCCTTGGCGTTTTTCTTGGATCTACCAGTGCAATAGGTTTTACATTCGGGTTGCCGCTCGATATCCGTCACATTACTTTTGCATCCGGAAATTTTGGAATTGCAGTTGCCAGTCTTGAAAATCAGATTTCAGCAGATCTCTGGATTAATTCAATCATCGGTATCACCTGTATTGGGATTATGAACGTCCTGGTTAGTTTTGGTTTATCTATTGCATTTGCGCTCAAATCCCGTAATGCACCATTCAGTGAGGTGAAAAGTCTGATAGGAAATTTATCCTGGCAATTTTTCCATCACGGTACTGCATTCTTTTTTCCTGTAAAAAATTCTGATACCAGCAGTGACGAATTGTCAGAAGTGTATGTTAACAGGCAGTTATGAGATTGCAAATAGGTAATTCATCACTAATTTTGCTTATTGTAAGTCTGCCATTCGTTATGCAGTTTTAATACATTATGAAAAGCGGATTATTTATCCGTATTGAAAAATATTCACATGACCAGAATCTTCATTTCCAGTATATTATTCATGATGCTTTCAACATGCATGATGGCCCAGTCAAATTTGCAAAAAACATTTAATCAAAAAATGGATTTGCCGGATAGCAGGGAAATGGGCACCAAAATGCTTCGTATGAGTGAGTCATTTTTGGGAATGCCTTACGTTGGCGGTACGCTTGAAGGAAATCCTACGGAAAGACTTGTTTGTAAATTCGACGGACTGGATTGTACTACACTTGTTGAAAGTTCAATTGCTCTGGCTGTCGCAAAAACCGAAAATCCGACTTTTGAAGGATACAAAAGTGAATTGACCAAATTACGATACAGAGACGGGATTATTGATGGTTATCCTTCCCGGCTTCATTACATTCTGGACTGGATGTATGAAAATGAAAAACGTGGCCGGCTGGAAAATATTACTGCAAAAGTGGGTGGCGTTCCCTTAAAAAAAGAAATTAATTTCATGACCAATCATGCCAACTTATATCCTGCATTGGCAGAAAGTGCAGTTTGGGAAAAAGTAAAAGAGCAGGAAAATCAAATTAACAGCCGGGAGCATACCTATATTCCAAAAACAGAAATTCAAAAGGCAGAACCAATGCTTCATGATGGCGATATCGTAGCTTTTACTTCTTCGGTGGAAGGTTTGGATGTTAATCACATGGGTGTTATTACACGTGTTGGAAGCAGAGCCTATTTGATACACGCTTCTCTGGCGGGTAAAAAAGTTATTATTTCCAGTGTTCCTCTTGCCGAATACGTTGCTTCCGTACCTAAACATACAGGTATGATCGTAGCACGCCTTACAGATATATAAAAATCAATGACTTATCTTTTCGACATACTGGATTACAAAAATGCACCCTGGCTTCTTATCATTCTGGCTGGTATTATTGGACTTGTAATCAGCATTACGGTTATCAAATTAATTAAATTAACTGCATTAAAACAGGACTGGAGTGTAGTTAGGGCCATCAGCCAGAATCTGACCAGTGTATTATATTTTTTTATTCCGCTGGTACTTATCACAATTGTTACTAAAACCTATTCAATTTCCAACGCGGAATATGAATGGACTAATGTCATCAGCAAAGTTCTGCTTATAGCAGTAACAACCTGGCTCATGACCAGAATTGTAGTGATTGTTGAAAAAATACTGATAGAAAAACTTGATTTTGATTCGGAGGACAATAATTATGCGCGCCGCATGTTCACCAAAATCAAGTTTATCAAACGGATTATCATTATCCTGATCATTTTGATTGGGATTTCAATTCTATTGCTAAGCTTTGACAATGTTCGGCAATATGGAATTGGTATTCTTACATCGGCAGGGATTTTCAGTGTAATTATCGGTTTTGCTGCTCAAAAATCACTTGGAAACCTGATGGCCGGAATCCAGATTGCATTCACCCAGCCTATCAAAATTGATGATGTTGTGATTGTAGAAGGAGAATGGGGACGAATTGAAGAAATTAATCTTACTTATGTTGTAGTCAATATCTGGGATTTGCGGAGGCTGGTTTTACCTATTACTTATTTTGTTGACAAACCTTTCCAGAACTGGACCCGGAATGAAAGTAATCTGATTGGAACTGCTTTTTTCAATTTGAACTACAATACGCCTGTAGAAAAATTAAGAACAAAACTGGAAGAAATCCTGCTAAGCTCTCCGCTTTGGGACAGACGTTCCTGGGCATTACAAGTAACAGATACCAATGCGCAATGGATGGTTGTAAGAGCCATTATGTCCGCAAGAAGTTCTTCACAGGCATTTGACCTCAGATGTTATGTACGCGAAAAAATGATCGAATACATCGTAGCAGAATTCCCTGATGCTCTCCCGGGGTTGAAGATAGAGAAATAAAAAGGAAGGTTTCACGCAGAGCTCGCAAAGTTAAAAAGAAGAGAACTTAAAGAAGAGTTTACTTTGCGTTCTCTGTGCCTTAGCTCTCCTTCCTCTGCGTGAAACCCTTTTTGAACGATACCAAAAAAAATTAGCCTCCAATAAGATCGAAGACTAATTTTCCTTACTACTCATCTAACTAAATCTAATTTAACTCAGTACTGTTTCCCTCTTTTGATTTTTTCTTGCTGCAAGAGGATGGTCTGATAATGTTTTATGGTGTTCAAAACCTAACAGTTCCAAGTGACCTCCCGATTGCTCGTAATCATTTTTGAAGCGGGTAACATTTTCCATAACAGTATGGTCAACATAAGGTGAATCTGAAAAATCAAGCTGCACATTTTTACCTTTTGGCAAGGCTTCGAGTTTACCTTTAAGACTCAGATAGTTCGTAAATACGGCCGCTCTTGGCACATATACGTAATGTCGGTCATTCTCAACTTTCACTTCAATTTTTGGTGAGAAGATGTGAGATATTTTAACTCCGTAGAACAATTGGATAATTATTTTGGTAACAATACCAGACGCAATACCAATGAGTAAATCAGTGCTTAATGTTGCAATAATTGTCACTAAA
>Ga0247734_1002572_pt1 | contig 11692 bp, 6 predicted proteins | sample UWRJL103311B2_FD_180933 | JGI IMG/M metagenome (GOLD analysis project Ga0247734, IMG submission 180933) | Plant litter microbial communities from Arlington Agricultural Research Station in Wisconsin, United States - UWRJ-L103-311B-2 | ecosystem: Environmental > Terrestrial > Plant litter >... | reverse complement strand
CCACATGCATGGTTTTGACGGTAATACTCCCGTAGAAGAAACACTCAGTGCTCTGGATAATCTTGTTAAAAGTGGGAAAGTACGTTACATAGCCTGTTCAAATTTTTCAGGATGGCATTTGATGAAGTCTTTGTCTGTTTCTGAAAAATATGGCTGGTCAAAATATGTTGCACATCAGGCTCATTACTCACTTTTAAGCCGCGAACTGGAATGGGAGCTTATGCCATTAGGATTAGATCAAAATATAGGAACAATCGTATGGAGCCCGCTGTCGGCAGGAAGGCTGGGAGGAAAGTATCGTAGAAACCAACCCATCCCGGCTGATGGCAGGATTGCTCAGGGCGGAGGAGAAGGACCTGTTGTTCCGGAGGAATTCTTTTACAATATTATTGACGTGCTGGATGAAATAGCTGCTGAAACTGGAAAAACAGTAGCACAGGCCGCATTAAACTGGGTGTTGCAAAGACCAACCGTATGCAACGTTGTGATAGGAGCAAGAAATGAAGAACAACTTAAACAAAATTTAGGTGCAGTAGGATGGAACCTGAAATTGGATCAAATTAAAAAGCTGGATTTAGCCAGTGAAAAAGATGCGATTTATCCCTATTGGCATCAGCGAAATTTTTTAGCATTAAATCCAATCCCGGATTTTTATGCAAAGTTTTAATTGATAAAAAGAGGTGAAAAAAATGGTTAGATAATTTCTGGATTTATAATTTATTATTAAAATTTTTAAAAAATGAATTAAATTTTGATGTGTTAATAAATGTTTAATCATTTTAAAAATATATCAATTGAAAATCTTGGACTTTTACTGGCCAATTGAACCGTTATACAACATGCATAACGGTTTTTTTATGAAAAAATTTATGTGGTCTTTTTAGATTAAAGCATAGCGTATAGCAGTGAAGGTTTAATATAGCTTAACAAGGCTATTCTTATATTATTGTCATCCAATGACCAAAGTCATTTGGAGGGTAAAATGACTGGTTTTATACTAGTATTTATTCTACAAAATAGGAAAAGACATTTCGTTTATGAGGTAAAATAATCTGGGCATATATCAGCTTTTATATTTCTGCTATACCAAATGATTTTAGATCAATATATTCATTTATTTGCATTAATCGGTTTATAGATAGAACTATGTAAAGTAAATGAATCAAAAAAATAATATAACCATGTGTTTTGATAATTAATAGATACAAATTAGAGATTTAGACAATTGTATTATAGAAAGTATACGTGGATCAAACTCGAGATAAGTCTATATTTAAGCTCGAAAATATTTCATAAATTATAGTATTAATTTGTATAAGAAATTTTATTTAACTTTATTTACAACATTAAAATATCGTTAATTTTTTGTTGAAAGTATATAACATTAGCCCTTTGAAATTAGATTAACTATTCAGCTTTATACGCTGTAATAGAACTGTAAACAATTTAATTACCTCCATAATATTAGAATTATCAGCTGTTTTATTATTAACGCTAATTGTGATACACCCATAATTAGTGAACATGAAATCTATTGCCTGGATTTCTCATGTTAATTAGATTTTAAAGGAGCTAAGCGCTATTTATTTTACGTATATCTATTTAAAAATTCTTTGCTTATGAGCATTGATGTTAATGGCATTTTTATATCCTTATCAATTTGAATTACACTTTTTAATACAATCAATTTTACCAGTTCAATTAATTTTTTAACACATAATTATTATCCATTTAATTAATTCGTTATGAAAAATTCTATTAAATCTTATTTTTACAAATCAGCAAACCTGAAAGCAGGTTTTATAGCACTGATGTTATTATTTTCAGTACAATATGGTTTTGGGCAGAAATATGTGACAAGCACAGATTCAGATCATAATAATAGTATCCTTAATCTTGCGACTGCAAGTGTTACAGATCCTAATAATGCTTTGTCTGCTCCAAACGGAACTTCCGCCGTACTTTCAGCATCTGGTATAAATGCAGCGGGTGTTGGTATAGTTTCAAGCGATGCAACACTTACATTAACTTTTGATACACCAATTCCAATAGGCAAGAGAGCATTTATCAGAATTTCTAATATAAGTCAAACCGGTCTTTCGATTAATTTGCAATCTGTGCTTACTGTTCTTGGGTTATTTTCTAATCAAACTATTAAGGCTACTGCTAATGCTGGTACGACAGAGTACAAACTGGTTAAGGATCCATCCAACAATTTATTTATGGAGGTTACATCAACCAGTGCGTTCAGCAGCATTGATGTAAATCTTAATTTCGGCAAGTCTGTAGGCTTATTGCAGGATATAGATTTAGGTAGAATTAACCTAAGCATTGAACATGCTGTAACTTATGAAAATTCAATTTTTACACCTTGTGAATCACTTCCATTTGCTTTTGTGGGTACAAATCCTGATGCAACCGGTATCAGTCTTACGCTGACTGATGCTTTGCAGGATCCGGAAAAAGCGATTGATGGCATTGTCAGTGCAAGTAATTATTCATTGCTTCAGAACGGAACAGTTGCGGGTGTCTCTTCTGTTTCTCAAACTGTATATCTGGGAAAAACAGTACCTGCAACCAATGAGGTTATTGCAACAATTTCAAGGCCGGGAGCAACATTGGCAAATCTGGATGTACTTGCCAATATTACCATTCAGGCATTTTCCGGAGCTAGTGCAATCGGAACACCAAAGACCATCCAGTCTGCTCTGCTTGAATTAACTCTTCTAACCTCATTTACCAATAATGAACTTGTTACAATTTCATTTGTACCGATAGCCGCATACGATAGAATCGTAATTACATCAAATACTACTTTAGGAGCTAATTTGTTTACTGGTCTTAGGATACATGAGGTGGGATCACGTCCGCCGGTTACATTTACAGGTGGGCTCGTTGCTGGTACTCAGGCTGGAACCGCTTTGAATAGTAATATTGTAAATGCAACTGCTACTACAATACCAATAGTACTTCCGGGTTTTAGCATTGGTTGTGGTGCATCATCGAGCTTTACCTATAAGTTATTCAATGTAACTCAAAATGCAAGAGTTATGGCCGGAAGTTTACCAAATACGCTGACTTTATTGCCTAACGGAACTTTACAAGGTAATACAACTACTGCCCAGCAAGGAACATATACATTTGATGTAGAAGCTTCGAATGTTTTTGGTCAGAAAAAAGTAGCTCAGTTTGTAATAACAATATCATCTGCGCTTCCGGTAACGCTGGTAAGCTTTAATGCCAAAGCAGAAGGGCAGACAGCAACGCTTGACTGGTCAACATCTGCTGAAACGAATAGTGATCGCTTCAATATTGAGCGCAGCCGCAATGGAAAAACATGGTTGGAAATTGGAAATGTAAGTTCAAACCATGAAAGTTTAACATTGAAGCGCTACTTTTTTACTGATGCCAATCCATTAGACGGAGAAAATCTTTACAGGCTAAAAATGATTGATGCTGATGGTACTTTTGCTTACAGCCATATTGAGAGTCTCAATTTCAATTCCAAATCTATTGTAAATCTTTATCCTAATCCGGTTGTAAGTTCTGAGAACCTGCAAATTAGTGTGAAAGACTGGGGCAAAATAGAATCAGTTAGAATTATTAATGCAGTTGGTAAAATCGTTTTTGAATCGGCTAATTCACTGATTACAGGAATAAATACGGGTAATTTAACATCCGGTTTGTATGTTGTGCAAATCATTCAGAAGGATGGTAAAATTGATACCAGTAAATTCGTAAAACTATGATCCTGTAAACACTTCATACACATAAGAAAGCCGCTGATATATATTAGCGGCTTTCTTATGTGTATGACTCAAAGTATTTAAATTACAGCCGATACTTATTAATTATAGGACCCTAATTAATATGACTTTTTGAAGAGTTGAGAAGAAGTATAAAAAATGTTAATATTATTTTCAGTCAGGAAAATTTGAATTTCAGTGAACATAATATTAAGAAATAAAAGATTTATTTGAAAAAGTTAGACAAAGAATGTGTTCAGGTTTAATTTTTTTGATTGCAAATGAATAGTTTAATATACGCGCTAATCATTGCATATATTCTGCATAGAAGGATCTCCGGAAATAATACATTAAGGAAATAAGAATAAGCTGTCCGTTTATAAAAATGATAATAGCTATAAAACTAATACTCTTAATTTTATAAAATAGTACGAACTAGTTTGGTACGATTTTTTCTTATTTATATGCAAGATGTTATTTCATCATCTGGAGCTTTATTATGATACATTCCCTGCAAAATATATTATTGATGTTGCCGTATTTTTCCACAGTAGTTCTTATATGCGCTACAATATGGGCAACGCGATTAATTATTGGTTTGAATCAAAAAAAACAATCAGGGCATAATAAATCAAATTATAGTAGCTGGTACTAAAAAATCTGCACTAAAATTAGCCACATTCATAGGCTTAAAATACTTATATAAAAGGTATTAAATAAAAAAACATCCCAGAGGCAAGGCCCAGGGATGTCCGATTTTACTCAACGTTATGAGTACTGTTTTACCAGTTCTCAGTGACAAATTTAATTCTTTCTTGGAAAGAATCTATGGGGTTTGGTAAAAAAATATTAATGATAAAATATTACATTAATTATAATGTCTGGTTTAGTGCCTTTTATACAATTTTCCGTGATCGATGTTCATTGATTTATTTGACCAGCAGATCCTGTTCGGTTATATCAGCTAAAATATCTACGAATTTTTGTAAATCAGATAAGGAATAGTTGTACGACTCTGATTGATCAAATTCAGCATGTATACGTAACATTTTATTGTATTTTATCATGCATGAAGTATTATGGGCTTTTAATTCTCTGCCTTTATAATCCTGGTGTTCATTCATCTGTTCTACCAGATAAGACATCATATGATAATACATCCCATTATTCTGATCAAAACCTTCAAATTCAATACTTGCCAGATTTAATAATTTTTTTTCTTCATCCGGTAATAGCCTGATAGAGTTATTAATTCGTTTGTACATTTTCAAGATATCTTCAATTTCCTTATAAACGCTTATAGGCACTTCCTCATACAAAGTGTTGAATACTTTTGGATATAAACCGGTGTATCCTTTTTCCAGAATTTCAATTCTTTTCAGATTCTGTTCAATATTAATTTCATCACCTAATACCGCGAGAATTTTATACTGGTTAATGAGCAATTGCCTTTCTAATAAGGTGATACTTTCAGGGATCATATTGAGTATTTTCAAAATTTTACAAATATAATTTTAATCAAAGCAATATTTGAATTTACAATTTGAACTTTACAGTTTGAGTTTCATCAAGTGTTTCGATTTGGATAAAATTGAATTTTTTCTAAAATTCTGCCGATGTTACTAGTTAAACTTCTAAAATAGCTATACAGGTTTTCCGTTGGTAGATAACTAGTAAATGACTAGCAGATGATTAGAATTTTTTCTATATTTGTCAGTTACCACGGTGTTAACGCAAGCTTTTGTCTCATCAACATAATATGAAGAAAGAAATCAATGCTCGCGCGGATTATGAAGTTTTTGGTTCAAAACTAAGAGGTACTGAAGAAGTAGAAAAAAAGGTAAAAGCTGTTATTGTTAAAAAAGAAACAGCCGAAAATTTGAAAACTTTGGGAAAAGCACTTCTTGTAGAATGGAAGGCTACGGAAGAAAATGTTTCAAATTTTAAACTGGCATTTTCTAAATTTGAAGAAAAACTGGACCAAAATAAAGCCGAAATTTCCCGCTGTTTTGCAAAGGAAAAAGAGATAGAAAATACGAAGGCCCAGTCTGCACGTAAGATAGTTGTTCCTGAAAATAAATCCATTTCCTGATATAGAATTCTTTCAGGATCAGTGGATTAAACTCTGAGTTAATATCCATACCATTCTCCCCACCATTGCTGCAATTTTTTGCGGATCTCTTCTTCCCTGGCATTTTTTCCCGGCTCAAAAAATTTACTGCCTTTAAGTTCATCCGGCAGAAACGATTGTTTTGTGAAATTTCCTTCGTAATTGTGTGAATACTTGTAATCCTTTCCATAACCAATTTGTTTCATTAATTTGGTTGGAGCATTACGTAAATGTAAAGGCACGGGCAAGTGAGCCGTATTTTTAGCAGCTTCAATAGCGTCACTGATAGCAAGATAACTTGCGTTACTTTTGGGCGATGTTGCCAAATAAATAGCTACCTGGGACAAGATGATCCGGGATTCAGGATAGCCAATCACATTAACAGCCTGCATACAGGCATTTGCCATAATCATAGCAGTTGGATTTGCATTTCCAATATCCTCAGAGGCCATAATCAGCATTCTTCTGGCTATAAATGAAGGTTCTTCACCGGCCACGATCATCCGCGCCATCCAATAAACAGCACCATTTGGATCACTGCCTCTCAGGGATTTTATAAATGCCGAAATAATATCATAATGCTGCTCGCCTGATTTATCATAACGTGCTATATTTTGCTGGGCGACCTGAGTTACCCATTCATCATCTATTTCAATTTCATCTGCTTCTCCTTTACCTAAAATAGCTAATTCTAACAGGTTGAGTAACTTTCTGCCGTCTCCACCGGACAGTCTGAGTAAGGCATCATAAGATGTAAATGTGATCTTTTTTTCTTTTAACCACGGATCTTTTTCAATTGCACGCTGTATAAGCTGCTTTAACTCTTCTTCTCCAAAAGCTTCCAGAATGTAAACCTGGCAACGTGAAAGAAGGGCAGAGTTAATTTCAAAAGATGGATTTTCAGTTGTTGCACCTATTAAAGTGACCTGTCCTTTTTCGACAGCACCCAGCAATGCATCCTGCTGACTTTTATTATAACGATGAATTTCATCAATAAACAAAATAGGAGGAAAAAGGCCGGATGGGCGGGATAGAATTTCTCTAAGATCTTTTACTCCTGAACTGATCGCACTCAGGTTATGAAACTGCCTTTTGGTAGCATCTGCCATTAGTAAAGCAAGTGTAGTTTTACCTACACCCGGCGGTCCCCACAAAATCATAGAAGGAATTGTATTTTGTTGTATGGCTCTGCGTAAAGGGCCATTTGGCCCTAATAATTTATCCTGACCAACATAATCATCCAATTGTCGTGGGCGGAGGCGTTCGGCAAGTGGGGTATTTATCAGCGTCATATTAAATTGATGAAATATAATTGCAATCCTGTACTGCTTATTCTAACAAAAAAAGCGTGGCTTAGTTCGCCACGCTTTCGTTAAGAATAAAGGGAAAAAATTACATTTAGAATGTAAGTCTTTCCAAAGTCATTTGTTTTTTTAAATTTCCAAGCGCTCCAAAAACCAAATTGTAAACAGACTGAATATTGATTTTCATCAGATCAGCTATTTCATGATTGTTCAGGTTCATGTAAAATTTCAAAAAGATAGCTTCACGCTGACGGCGCGGAAGACCGTTAATGGCAACATTTAAATGTTGGTTGGTAGATTCAAATTCTTCTTCCGAAATAAGCTGATGCTCATGAGACGGCGTATGGATATGCCAGTATTCAACCGGAATATCCTCATTGCTCGTGTGTTTCTGCTGAGCATTCAAATGACGCACCAATTTTCTTTTGATAGACGCCATAAGATAAAACCGAACAGAAGTGGTGTCACCCAGTGTCGTCCGGTTTTTCCATAATTCAACAAATAAATCGTGAATACAATCCTTAATCAGTGGTTTGTCAATCGTAAACTGCGAACAATACTGATACAGAATGTGAACATAAGAACGATAAAGGCATGCATAAGCATTTTCATCGCCTTTTCTGAATTGATCCCAGAAACTGAGTTCTTCTTCTTGCTTGTAGCGTAGGTGAGCCATTTTTAGGTTAGGAATTAACAGGGGTTAGGAATAAGATTTAATAAGGGTCATTTTTACACTTGTAAATATATTTATAAAAAAACATATTATAAAAATATTTTTGGATAAAATTACATTTTAAGGCTTAATAATTCAATTCTGCTAATTTTAGTAACCTATTAAGATAATAGAGATACAAATTCAAACTTTTCCCCGTCAAAAAGTCCTTTATCACTTAATTTAAGTGCAGGAATCACAAGCAGTGCCATAAATGATAAAGTCATATAAGGTGATTTGAGTGTTGATTGCAATGAAGTTTTAACAAAATGATCAATTTTGGTATAAGTTTCTGCTACTATATAGCCATCCAAATCACTCATTAGTCCGGCGATAGGCAATTCCAGCAAATGTTTTTCACCATTTCCCACTGCTGCAATTCCTCCCCGGGCTTCAATAATCATATTAACTGCTTCACAAATACTTTCATCATCACAGCCAACGGCGATAATATTATGAGAATCATGCGCAACGGATGATGCTATTGCACCGGTTTTAATCCCGAAATTTTTAATAAATGCAATGGAAGGCGCGGTATTCTGATAACGGTTGACTACGGTTATTTTCAAAATGTCACGCTCCGTATCAGAAACAACAAATCCGTCTTTTACGGAAATTTTTTCTATCAATGCATTTGTAATCAACTGTCCTTCCAATGCTTCTATAACTCTAAGCTGTGAATCGTTATCACCTGCTTTGCACTGAAAATCAGCAACACTTTTTAAGATACAATCAAATTGATTAATGTGACTACTGCGAAGATCAGGAAAACGGGAAATATTATTTTCAGCAACAATTTCTCCATTTAACCAGGTTTGAGAAATATTGAAGTCAGAAAGATTATCTACCTTTATAAAGTCAGCAAAATCATTTTCTCTCAGCAAACCAACCGGAAGATTGTAATGGAAAACCGGGTTCAGACAAGCAGCCTGTAACACATTCCATAAATTATGACCAAGCTTTAAAGCACGTTTTACCAATACATTGATGTGTCCTTCTACAAGATTGTCAGGATGTTTGTCGTCCGAACAAAACATAATCCGGTCAGGAAATTCGGCAAGCAATGGAATCAATGCATCAAAATTCCGGGCTGCACTGCCTTCTCTGATCAGGATTTTCATCCCATAACCGATTTTTTCTTTCGCTTCGTCATAAGTAAAGCATTCATGATCGGTAGTCATTCCGGCTTCTGCATACTTTTTTGCAGCGTCGCCGCGTAATCCGGGAGCATGCCCGTCAATGGGTTTATTGTAATGTTTAGCCCAGTTAATTTTCGCGATCATATCAGGATCGCCATTTAATACGCCAGGAAAATTCATAACTTCTGCCAGATAACCAATCTCATTTTTCGCCAGAAGATCATGGATATCGTCCGGAGTAACGGTAGCTCCTGCGGTTTCAAAAATAGTGGCAGGAACGCAGGAAGGAGCACCAAAACAAAATTTGAAGGGAAGACGTTTACCATCTTCAATCATATATTCCACACCAGCCACGCCGGTTACATTGGCAATTTCGTGCGGATCGGAAACCGTTGCAACGGTACCATGTACAACGGCAAGCCGAGCGAATTGCACAGGCGTGAGCATAGAACTTTCGATGTGAACATGTGCATCCACAAAGCCGGGAAGTATATAAGATAAGGAAGGATTTTCCTGGCCAATAATTTTTATTTGTGTGATGTGCTGGCCCTGAATGGATATTTCAGCTTCCTGAATGGATTTGTCAAGCAGATTAACAAGATTTACATGCATTGTAATCAAAGAAAACGTGGATTAATTTCAAATGTGTAAAGTAAGAAATTAATACTGTAAATCCTGCGGCAGGCGATCCTGCGGCAAGCGATCTTGTTAATCCTAAAATCCAGTCCGAAAATCTACTTAAATAAAACAGTTACATAAATCAATTGCTGATTTCTGAAAATTTCCATTTCAGCTAGTCCTGACCAGTTAATTTCCTGAAAAATATCTGTCAGGTCGGCCACGTTTGCCACTTCTTTTTTATTCATTTTTCGTATAACATCACCTTTTTTCAAACTTGATTTTGCAAGAATACTTCCATTTGAAATGTTTTCAAGAATAACACCTTTTTCATCCGGTAAGCCATAAGCTGAGCGGTCACCAAGACCATTTACGTTTCTCAATTTCCCTCCAAGCCAGATAATTTCTTTTGATGCTCCATTTTCAGCTCGGTTGCTGATTACCGGCAGTGGAACGTGTGCAGCTTTTAATTTCAGTTCCGGAGAAATAACACCAAAATCATTCATTGAAAAATTGACGAATCCCAATTTTAATGCAGGACTTTCAGGCAACACTTCATAATCGCCTTTTTCCGGATTTTTAAATAATGGATTCCCAGCCAGACTATGCAGATCAGTATTATTTTTCTTGGCTTCATCCAGTGCTTTTTGGTCAGGAAAAAGATTATTGTCTACTTCTTTTCCCCAATCCTTTATCTGAATCGGATAGTAAGGTTTCAGTACGATATTCTTTCTAAAAATATCTCCGCTGTTAGCAAACCAGACGTGCGGATGAAATGAATTATTGATGATGATATTATTCTCAACAGTTCGCTGAAAACCTTCTCTTAATTTCAGTCCGCCATTCAGACAAACATTATTGTAAATGTGGTAATTGCTGCTCCCATCATCCAGGTCAATATCCCAGCCATGATCACAACGAAAACGGTTGTTGCGGATGATCACCGTTTTTTGTGCATCGAGAAGTATAATTTCCGGATGCTCAGCTGTTAATTTATTCATCACTTCCCGGTTCGGATTCCAATATCTGTCTCTTCCCCAGGAATTAAAAGAACCGTGATCTCCGGTTTCCAGCACTGTATTAAAAACATCATTAAATTCAATGATATGTCCGCCCCAGGTTCCTTCGCTCACATTGATTCCTGAACGGGGTACATTATATATAGTGTTATGACTCACCGTAATATTCATCGCCATAGAAATTTCCACACCAGCAACCTGCTTTTCAACCTGACCAAGTCCATGCATCAGATTATCTGAAACGATGCATTCTGCCGGATAATTATTGGTTTTGGGCCCGGCTTGTTTATTCAGCTCATCATAAGCCACGGATTGGTTATACTCAAAACTTGGTGAACGAACAGCAGCCGGATCACCTACAAAACAAACACCGCTTGCTCCTGCATTTTCAATATGGCAAGCTGAAACTTCGCTGTGACGATTATAATTGTTGAAAAAGACTGCATTTCCACCCACCGTATTAAAATGACATTTTTTCACAAAACAATCTTCTGTTCCTTCAAAAACAACTGTTCCGCCACGATAAATCGCCCAGTCACTTCTTAGTAACGGCTCTTTGGTTTCCATAAAAGTGCGCAAAACTTGTGCAAATTCGAAACCTTCCAAGCCAATATTACGAACCGGATTAGATTCACTCCCCTTAAATACAAATAGATTTTTTAATTGTGGAGATAAGATTTGTGCTTTTACCAGGTTCTGATTTGAAGCGGAATACACATATAACATTTTTTCGTTTTTGTTATAATACCATTCTCCAACGGTGTCAAGTTCTTCGAAAACATTTTCAATAAAACGGTATTTGTCATGCATTCCCATTTGCCTGTTATTCTGGTAACCGCCTTCCAGTTTAAGCTTTCTATCTGTTTCTTTGCCTGTTACCTGATAATGATATCCGCCCCATTCATGTTTGTGTAAAGCATGAATATATGCGCCTTCGGGAGATTTCCAGGATTGAATGCGTTCAGGAGAAAGTACATCTTCGGAATAACCTCCAAAATGACTGCTGGCAGGATCATAATTTGGATATCTTGCCATTCGCTGCTG
>Ga0247734_1002569_pt1 | contig 11705 bp, 10 predicted proteins | sample UWRJL103311B2_FD_180933 | JGI IMG/M metagenome (GOLD analysis project Ga0247734, IMG submission 180933) | Plant litter microbial communities from Arlington Agricultural Research Station in Wisconsin, United States - UWRJ-L103-311B-2 | ecosystem: Environmental > Terrestrial > Plant litter >... | reverse complement strand
AGTACTACCTTGTCGTCGAGTCGTCCCATGACGACCACCTCATCCTTGACATCTGTTGCGGAGAACGTCTCCGGTACATGTCAACGAGGTGACGACGGGTTAGATTCCCGCGTCAGTCCGGGACGGACTCGGCCCGGATGCCGCCGGATGCGACGACGTCGTCGATCTCGTCGGCGGTGAAGCCGGCCTCCCGCAGGATGTCCACGGAGTGCTGGCCGAGCCGGGGCGGGTAGCCCGGCCCGGGCACGTGGGTGTCGTGGTCGGTGAACTTGATCGGGTTGCCCACGACCTCCACGCTGTGGCCGCGCTCGTCGTTCATCTCGACCATGATCCCGCGGCCGCCCCGCCTGGCGTCGTCCAGCGCCTCCGGCACCGTGCGGATCAGCGCGCAGGGGACGGCGACGTCCTGCAGCTCGTCGACCCAGGTCGCAGCGTCCTTCTGCAGGACACGCTCCTCCAGGATCGCCCACAGCTCGACGTGGTGCGTGAGCCGAGCCGCGGCGTCGACGAACCGGGGGTCCTCCGGCAGGTGGCCGAGGCCCAGGACGCCACACATGTTGACCCACATCCGCTCGGAGTTCGCCGTGACGACGAACTCGCGGCCGTCGCCGGCCATGAACGAGCGGTACGTCGGGATCGAGTCGTGCCGCGCACCCTGCGGCTGGGGCGTGACGCCGGCGACCGTCGCGTACACCGCCTGGTACGACGTCATCGCCAGCTGGCAGTCCAGCATCGAGATGTCCATCGTGGCGCCCTCGCCGGTGCGCCGACGCTTCTCGAGCGCGGCCAGGATGCCGATCACGGCGTACATGCCCGCGACGGTGTCACCGGCAGGGATGCCGAGGCGCACCGCGGGCCGGCCCGGCTCGCCGGTCATGCTCATGACGCCCGACATCGCCTGCACGACCATGTCGTACGCCGGCAGGCGGCTCATCTCGCCGGTCTGCCCGAAGCCGCTGATCGAGGCCCAGATCAGGTCGGGTCGTTCGGCACGGATCTCCTCGGCGTCCAGCCCCAGCCGGGAGATGACGCCCGGCTTGAAGTTCTCGATGACGATGTCGACGGTCTCCATGATCCTGCGGACCGCCGCGATCCCGGACGGCTGCTTCAGGTCGACGGCGATCGAGCGCTTGCTGCGATTCGCGCCCAGGTAGTAGGCGCTGGCCTCCGCGACGTAGTGCGGGGGAACGCCGCGACTGGAGTCGCCCTGGAACGGCTCGACCTTGACGACGTCGGCTCCCAGGTCACCCAGGATCTGGGTGGCGAAGGGACCTGACAGGAAGCTGGTCAGGTCGAGGATGCGGACGCCCGCGAGAGGCGCGGACGAGCCGGCCGGGTCCTGCTGGCCGGTCGTGCTGTCCGCGCGGGGAGCGTCGGTGGTGATGGTGTCAGTCATGGGCTGGTTCCTTCGCGTGGATGGATCGAGCGGTCGTGTGCCGGGCGACGCTGACCGGCGCGGTCGTGACTAGTAGGTGGCGCGCTTGCGGGCGACCGAGCCGACCCCGACGCCGACGATGAGGACCAGGCCCTGGAACAGGAACTGGTAGTAGGTGTCGAGGCCCAGCAGCGCGATCGCGTTGAATCCGGTGGAGACCGTCAGCACACCGACCACGGTGCCGATGACGTGGAACTCGCCGTCGCGCATGACCGCCGATCCGAAGAAGGCGGCGGCGAAGGCGGCCAGCAGGTAGGAGTCGCCGGCGGAGGCCGCGGCCGCACCCGTGCGCGTCACGAGCAGGATGCCGGTCAGGCCGGCCAGCATGCTGCAGACGATGAAGGCGATGATCTTGACCCGCTCGACGCGGATGCCCGCCAGCGAGGCGGCCACGGGGTTGCCCCCCACGGCCTGCATCGACTGGCCGAGGACCGTGCGGTTGAGCAGCAGCCACGCGCCGATCGCGACCACGACCATGATGTAGACCGTGTAGGGGATGCCGAGGAACGTGTTGAGGCTGATGTCGAGCAGCGAGTCGACGTTCGGCGGCGTGACCGGCTGGCCGTTGGCGATCGCGAAGTTGACGCCCACGGCGAGGCTGCCGACGCCGAGCGTGGCCACCAGCGCGTTGACGTTGAGCTTGGTGACGACCAGGCCGTTGATCAGTCCCATGACCAGCCCGACGAGCACCGCCACGAGCAGGGCCAGGGGGATGGAGATCCCGTGGTCCACCATGAGGGTGCACGAGACCACGGCCGCGAGGCTCGCGGCGTTGCCGATGCTCAGGTCGAACTCGCCGGACACCAGCGCGAACGTCAGCCCGATCGCGATGATCGCCGACAGCGAGCCCTGGTTGAGGATGCTGATCAGGTTGTCGGACGTCAGGAACGTGCTGGGCTCGAGGATCCCGACCACGACGATCAGCAGCGCCAGCATCATCAAGGTGCCGTAGCGCCCGAGCCAGCGCCACGTCCCGTCGATGGTTCGTTGCCGCTCGGTGACGAGGGTCTCGGGGGTCGTCGTCGTGGTCATGAGTTCTCCTGGGGGTGGTCGTCGTCGAGCCCGAAGCACAGCTCGGTCAGTCGGTTCTTGGTGGCCAGGTGGCCGGGTACCTCGGCGACCACGGAGCCGTGGCGCATCACCACGACGCGATGGCACACCGCGAGCTCCTCGAAGTCGCTGGAGATGACGATCACCGACATCCCCTCCTCCGCGAGGGAGCCGATGAGGTCGTAGAGCTCCTCGCGTGCGCCGACGTCCACGCCGACGGTCGGCTCGTCGAGGATCAGCACGGTGGGCTCGGTCCGCAGGTACTTCGCGACCACGACCTTCTGCTGGTTGCCGCCGCTGAGGCTGTGCATCGGGGCGCCGACGCCGGACGTCTTGACGCCGAGCCGCTTGACGAGCGCCTCCGCGGTGCGGCGCGAGCTGCGCGGACGGTGCGGCGTCAGCATCGATCGGGCCGCGCCGTGGGCGGCCATCGCGAGGTTGCTCTCCACGCTCTCGGTGAGGATGAGTCCCTGGCTGCGTCGTTCCTCCGGGACCAGGGCCACCCCGGCGCGCAGTGCGTGGTGCGGCGACCGAGGTGCGAACGCGGCACCGTCGAGCACCATCTCACCCGCCGTGGCGTGGTCGGCCCCGATCAGCAGCCGGGCCAGCTCGGTGCGCCCGGCTCCGACCAGGCCGGCGATGCCGAGGATCTCGCCCCGGGCGATCTCGAAGCTCGCGTCGACCACGGCCGGCGGACGGGCGAGGCCCGTGACCTTCAGCCGCACGATCGGACGGTCGCCGGAGGTGGGGACGGCGGAGTGGGACAGGGCGTGGACGTCGTGACCCACGATGTGCCGGGTCAGCGATCCGACGGTCAGCTCGGACGAGGCGTAGCTGCCCACCAGGGTGCCGTTGCGCAGCACGGTGACCTCGTCGCTGACCTGGAGCACCTCCTCGAGGCGGTGCGACACGTACAGGATGCCGACGCCCGACGAGGTCAGCTGGTCGATCACCCGGAACAGGCGTTCTGCCTCCTCGTCCGTGAAGGAGGCGGTGGGCTCGTCCATCGCGACGAACCGTGCCGGCGTCATCAGCGAGCGTCCGAGGGAGACCATCCAGCGGTCGGAGACGGAGAGCTCCTCGACCGGGGTGTCGAGGTCGACCTGGTACCCGAGCTGCTGACCGACCTCGAGCGCACGTCGGCGCAGCGACCGCAGGTTGAGCAGGCCCAGACGGCTGGACGGGACGGCGCCCATCGCCATGTTCTGCAGGCCCGTGAACTTCGGCACCAGGTTGAGCTCCTGGTGCACGAAGCTCAGCCCGTGCGCGCGTGCGTCCGACGGCGAGCCGATGCGGGCCTCGTGCCCGTCCAGCAGCACCTGACCGGCATCGGCGTGCTCCGCACCCGCGAGGATCCGGATCAACGTCGACTTGCCGGCCCCGTTGGCGCCGCAGAGTGCCAGCACCTGCCCGGGACGGACGCCGATCGATATGTCCTGCAGCGCCTGGAGGCCGCCGAACCGCTTGGAGATCCCGGTCATCTCCAAGCCGGTCGAACGACGCACCTCCTGGTGCTCGTCAGCGCTCAGTGTGCTCTCCACCGTTGCCAGCCTGCCTTTCCTGCCTCGAGGGTCCTGCTCGACCGTGGTCACGACTACTTCGGCATGACGCCGGGGTACTTGGCGTTGAAGTCGGCCAGCGTCTCCGACGTCACCAGGAAGTTCGGGACCGGGAGGGTCACGGGCTTCATGTCCACGCCGCCCTTGATGAAGTCGGGCGTCTTGGCGCCGAGGCCCTCGCCGGTCTCCACGGGATCGGTGTAGGTCGTGGCGCGCATGGATCCGGCCTCGACGGCCTTGAGGGCGTCGGGCGAGCCGTTGATGCCGTAGATCTTGACGTCGGTGCGGTTGCTGCGCTTCAGCGTGTTGATCGCGCCGACCGCCGGGTCGTCCCAGCAGCCCCAGACCGCCAGCGGGCCGGCGCCGGCGGGGTGGCGGGCCACGAACGCCTGGGCGAACTGCTGGCCTGCCTCGACCTGACCGGGCACGGGCACCTCCTGACGGGTGACCTTGATCGACGTGCCCTTCAGGGCCTCGTCGAAGGCCTCACGCCGGCCCTTGCACGGCAGCGCACCGCTGTTGACGAGCTGGAGCAGCTCGCCCTTGCCGCCGAGGTCCTTGACCATCTGCTGGGAGGTGGGCTCGCCGCTGGCCTTGCCGAAGTCCTGTGCTCCGACGACACCGTCGACGATGCCGCCGCCGATCGAGACGACCGGGATGCCGGCCGCCTTCGCGACGCGGATGCCCGCGGTCAGCTGGTCCGACGGGAAGGTCTCGGTCACGATGAGGTCGACCTTCTTGGAGACCAGGTTGTTGATCGCGCTGATGGCCTTGTCGACCGATCCCTCGGGGTTGATCTCGGAGACCTTCCACCCCTTGGTGTCCGCGTACTTCGTGTAGCTGGCGACGACGGCCTCGGCGAACGCGTCGGTGGAGGAGAAGTGGACGACGCCGATCTCGTAGTCGTCTCCGGAGGTGCCGGATCCCGAGTCGCCGCCGGACCCGGAGCCGCAGGCCGCGACCGCGAGCAGGGCGAGCGAGGCGACGGCCGCTCCGGCGATGCGCCTGGTGATGGTGTTCGTCATGGGGGGTCCTCCTGGGTGTGCGTCCGCGTCGTGACGTGGACCGACAGGCCGGCACGGTGCCGGCACGTCATGGGTGGGGGGTAAATAGGCGTGCTGGGATCGCCGTCCGGGCAGCTGTGCTGTCGTCGGGACGGCGAGGGTGAAGCGGGATCGACTGACCGACCGACGGCGAGGTCGTCGGACCTCGCCGCCGGATCGATGTCAGATCGGCGGTGTCGGGCTGGGGTCAGCCCTGGGCGATCTTCAGCGCTCCTTCGGCGACCTGGTCCAGGATCGGAGCGATCGCGCGGTTGAAGCGGACCGGGTCGTCGTGCATCGCGAAGTGGCTCATGCCCTCGAGGACGTGGTACGTCGAGCCGGGGATGTTCTCGGCGATCGCCTCGCTGCCGTTGGGCTTGTCGAAGGCCATGTCGTACTCGCAGGCGACGACGGCCAGCGGCGTCCTGCTGGTGTCGACGAGGTGTCCGTCCTCGCGCAGATCGTGCTTCCAGGCGAAGTACTCGTTGTCGCCCTTGTAGACCGCGGGGCCTCCGGAGGCGTACACCCAGGCAGTCTCACGGCGGAACGGCTCGGGAGCGTACGGCGAGGTGGCCTCGTAGTTCATGCCGGCGAACTGGTCCTGGTGGATGCGCGGGTGGTGGAACTTGTCCATCGGGAAGTCCTCCCAGCCCTCCATGCTGTACCAGCCGTTGACGCTGATGGCGCCGCGGAAGTCGTCCGGGAAGTAGCCGACGAGCTCGGGGGCCAGCTGGCCGCCCACGGACACGCCCATGAAGATCGGCCGGTCCAGGCCCAGGGCCCGCTTCAGGCCGACGACGCGCTGGTGGAGGTCGGCCTTGCTGACCTCGTAGTCCTTCTCCCACCACTTCACGCCGTGGGTGGGGGGCAGGGAACGGCCGTGGTACGGCAGGTCGTACGCGATCATCTGGTACTTGGCCTGCATGGCCGGATCGGCGAGCAGGTGGCGCCACTGGCGGGCGTCGGCGCCGGCGGTGTGCTGCAGCAGCAGCGGGATGCCCTGTCCGGCGGTCTCGTAGTACACGCGGTACTCGACGCCGTCGACCTCGTAGTAGACGTACTGGCCGACGGTGTTGTCGGTGTCCTTGAACGGGTAGGTCGGGACCTCGATGATCTCGGCTGCGCCGTTGATGAGCTCGCTCGTCACGCGCATCAGGCGGTAGATGGCCGGCCCGTAGGGGCCCGTGTGGGCCACCATGTCGCCGGTGACGACCATTCCTTCGGTGACCACGAGGATCGTGGCGCCCGGGGGCGGGACCTGCTGCAGCATGCGCTCCCACTGGGCTTCGGGCCCGCTGATCCGCACGTCGGCCTCGGTGGCGTCGGAGACGGAGATCTGCCCGTCGGTGATGGCGAACGTCGTCACCTCGTCGTCGACGGCGAACTGGATCGTCGCGGTCCAGTCGCGAGCGGTGTACCTGAACTGGGGGTCGGAATTGGCGGCGCTCGCCACGGCAGCACCGTCGATGGTTACGGTCACTTTCTTCTCCTTCGGGGGCTAACCAGGGGTGGCGGTCATGCGGATGTCGTCCGCGTGTGATCGCGATCACCATTGAACCGGACCGACGCTAATCGCGCTTTCGTGTGTTGTCAACCACTCAGCGGAATACAAATCCCGTTTAACGGATACATGCCTGGAACGGTCGGTCGTTCTGCTGTCAAGAGCCGACCTGCTTGACAAGTCATGATCTGCGACACAGAATCGAGTCTGTTCACCGAAACAGTTGTTCCGCTCAGAGGAATATGGGCGGGCCAGCAGTGTCAGCGTCGTGCCAGGATCCGTCCGGGCGCGAGCCGTGCGGAGACCGCTCGTCCCTCGGGCCGAGTGCCCCGTCGGTCGTCGAAGCCGAGCCGTTCAGCGCCTGTCGGGCTCGTGCGGGAGGGCGCGGCGCGCGATCCTGGATGCTCCGGTGAACGGCGCAGGCCCACTGACGCCATCGCTGCAGTTCGCACAACATCAGGTGCTAGGAGATTCGCATGGTTGACAAGATCGTTCCTCCCGCAGGAGCCGACTTCATCGGCATCACGTCGTACAAGATGAGCCCGGACCGGCCCAACTGCTTCGTCTCGACCTGGTACTCGACCCGGCTGGGGGAGCCCAAGGTGCTCAGCAGCGGGATCGCCCTCGGCGACACGTCCGACGGCTTCGCCGGCAGCTTCAAGATCCGGTACTACGAGCCCAACGGCGAGCCGCTCAAGGACCAGCGCCCCTACGACCTGTCGATCATCCCCAACGGTGAGGTGATGGACATGCGGTGGAGCCGTGACGGCAAGGTCAACCTCGTCGGGATCGGCATCGCGCTCGGCGACCAGCTGATCGCGTCGTACTGGCGTCCCCTGCCCTAGGCCTCCGGCCGTTCCCGCCCGCGGTCCTGTCCTGCCGCCGCCGGGCTGCTGAGACCTGCCCGCTGGCAGGACCCCACACCTGTTTCATCCCACCTCGACCGAAGGGGCATCACATGCCGCTGCCAGACCTGAACCCGCCCGCCGCGAGCACGGAGGCCTCCGAGCCGACGCCTCCCCCGTACGCCTGCTCGCACTGCTCCGACTGCGGGTACAACAACTTCCCCCCCGCCGACGTGTGCCCGAACTGCTGGTCGTCCACGCCCCAGCTCCAGGAGCTGTCGCACGAGGGCGTCCTCTACAGCTTCTCGACCCTCGTCGGCCGGGACTCGTCGCAGTTCGTCGGCTACGTCGATCTTCCCGAGAAGATCCGCGTGTTCGGCCTGCTCACCACGACCGACCGCCCGGAGTGCGGGACGCCGGTCAGCTTCGCCGAGGCGCGCCCGGTCGGCAACGGGCCCTGCTTCGTCTTCAACGTCTCAACCACTCAGGAGGCATGACATGACCGAACCCGTCTACGTGCTGGGCACCGGCATCCGCCGCTTCGGCAAGTACACCGACCTCACCCACAAGCAGTTCGCGGTCCCCGTGGTCCTCGAGGCACTGCGCGAGAGCGGGGTGTCCCACGAGGACATCGACGTCGCCTACTCGTCGTCGGTGTTCGGCGGCTCGATGATGGGCCAGCAGATCATGGGTCAGCTGGGACTCACCGGAATCCCGATCATCAACGTCGAGGATGCCTGCTCCAGCAGCGCGCTCGGCGTGCACGAGGCCGCGGCGCGCATCGCGGACGGTCGCGCCGAGGCCGCCGTGGTGGTCGGCGTCGACATGCTCTCGAAGCTCGGCCGCGGTGCTCTCCCGCTGAACGGCGAGGACTGGGACGCGATCAACGGCCTGAACATGCCGATCCTCTACGCGATGCGCGCGCAGCGCTACATGCACGAGCACGGGATCAAGGCGTCGGACCTGTCCGAGGTGACGGTCAAGGCGCGCGCCCACGGTGCGCTGAACCCGCTGGCCCAGTTCCAGAAGCCCGTCACGGTGGAGGAGGTCGACGCCTCGCGCGACATCGCCGACCCGTTCCGCCTGCTCCACTGCTGCCCCACCGGCGACGGTGCGGCCGCGGTGGTCCTCGGGTCCGAGCGGATCATGAAGAAGATCGGCGGCAACCTGCCCGCCGTGCAGGTCGCCGGAACGGTGCTGCACTCGGGCGAGTACGAGCCCGGTCCCTACTCGATGACCACGTCGCACGTGTCCACCAAGTCGGCGCAGGACCTGTACGACCTCACCGGCATCTCGCCCTCGGACATCGACGTCGCGGAGATCCACGACTCGTTCGCGATCGCCGAGCTCGTCTACTACGAGGCGTTCCAGTTCTGCAAGCCCGGCGAGGCGCTGTCGCTGCTGCGCAGCGGCGAGACGTCGCTCGGTGGAAGCCGCGTCGTCAACCCGTCGGGCGGTCTGATCTCCCGCGGGCACCCGATGGCGGCGAGCGGCGTCGCGCAGATCGCCGAGATCACGCGCCAGCTGCAGGGCCGGAGCGGGGCGCACCAGGTCGAGGGTGCTCGCGTCGGACTGACGCACGTCACCGGTGGCGGGGTCTCGAACTTCGAGCACGGCGCCTGCGCCGTCACCATGCTGAAGCGCTGACGGGGGAGAGATGGACCGCCTCAAAGGAAAAGTCGCCCTCGTGGTGGGTGCCGGGCAGACGCCCGGCACCACGATCGGCAACGGTCGCGCGGCCGCCGTGCGCTTCGCGCAGGAGGGGGCGGTGGTCTTCGCTGTCGACCGGGACCTGGCACGGGCCGTCGAGACGGCTGACGCCATCACGGCGGACGGCGGACGCTGTGTCCCCTTCGCCGCCGACATCACGGTGGAGGACGACATCGTCCAGATGGTGGCGGCGTGCGTCGAGGAGTTCGGTCGCATCGACATCCTGCACAACAACGTCGGCGTCGCCGGCGCGGGAGGGGACGCGCCGATCGCCTCGATCACGAGCGACGTGTTCGACTCCCTGACCGCGATCAACCTGCGCGGCATGGTGCTGACCTGCAAGCACGTCCTGCCGATCCTCCAGCAGCAGCAGTCGGGGACCATCATCAACATCGGTTCCCTGGCGTCCGCGGTGGTCTACACGAACATCGCGTACAAGACGTCCAAGGCGGGGGTCGTGGCGCTGACGCACAACATCGCCACGCACTACGCCGAGCACGGGATCCGGGCGAACTGCATCCTGCCCGGACTGATGGACACCCCGATGGCCATCGAGGCGCGTGCCGGCGGCGACGACGAGGTGCGCGAGGAGATCCGCGAGAGCCGGAACACCATGGTGCCCCTGCGGGGCAAGATGGGCAGCGCCTGGGACATCGCGAACGCCGCGCTGTTCCTGGCCAGCGACGAGTCCGGATTCATCACGGGCGTGAACCTGCCGGTCGACGGTGGGCAGCAGGCCATGCGCGGATGAGGGACTTGGATGGACGTGTGGCCCGCTGACGGGCACATCCTTGAGAGGATGTCCGCATGACCGACAAGTCGACAGCCGCCAAGCCCCCGCGAGAAGGAACCGTCTCGCGGGTGCTGCGGCTCCTCATGATCTTCGGTGAGCACGAAGGCATGATCGGGGTGCACGAGATCGCCAAGCGCTCCGGCCTGCCGATCTCGACGGTGCACCGGCTCGTGAACCTCATCGCCGACGACGGGTTCGTCCAGTACGACCCGGCGTCGCGGCTGTACTCGCTGGGGCCGCAGATGCACCGGCTGACGGCCTTGCTCTGGAGCTCGGGGCCGGCCGTGGTGGCCCAGCCGTTCCTCGACGAGCTGTCCCGCGAGTTCGACGAGACGGTCGTGTTCAACCTGTACCTGCCGGGCCAGCACGCGATCAGTCCCATCGCGAAGTCCGAGGGCACCCGCGCGCTGCGCTACGTGCTCGACATGAACGAGCCGCTCGAGCTCGCCTGGGGCGCGTCGGGCAAGTGCGTGCTCGCGTACCTGGACGAGGACGTCGTGCGCGACGTGTACACAGCGGCCAAGCCGTCGGAGGCCGGCTTCCCGCTCGCCGACTGGGACGACTACCTGGAGGAGCTGCGGGTCATCCGCGAGCGGGGCTACGCGCTCAGCGTCGACCAGCGGATTCCCGGAGCCCAGGGTGTCGGGGCGGTGGTGATCGGGGCGCGCGACGAGGTCGTCGGCGGCATCTGCATCACCTTTCCGCGCGAACGACCGCTGACGACCTTCACGGTCGAGGAGATGGGTGGGGCGATCGTCGCGGCCTCGCGTGAGCTGGGCCGGCGGCTGGGCGCCAAGGACTGATCCGGGTCAGCTCGGGTCCATCAGCTGGATCGCGGGCTTGATCTCCTCCCAGGAGCTCATCCGGTCGAACGCCTCGTTGATGTGGTCCAGGTCCTGGACGCTGGTGATCATGGCGTCCCAGTCGAAGGTCCTGCGGTGACGCTTGAGGAACTCCAGCGCCCGCCACGTGTGCTGGACGCCGGCGCTGAACACGCCGGTGATCGACAGGTTCCTGACCACCATGTCGGACGGGTTGAACGCGATCTTCTGGGTGTGGCCCTGTCCGACGTTGACGAAGCGGCCGCCGTTGGCGACCATGTCCAGGCCCTCGGCGAACGCGGCCGGCACCCCCGACGCCTCGACGACGATGTCGCCGCCGCGTCCGTCCGTCCGGTCCCGGACCCAGCTGAGACGGTCCGCGGGATCCGGCACGTCGGCGATGTCCAGGACGGCGTCGGCGCCCCAGTCGGTGGCCAGCGCGAGCCGCTTGGCGGGCCCCCCGATCACGAGGACCTTGGCGCCGGCGGCGACGTAGCGCGCGACGGAGAACAGCCCCAGCGGGCCGGCCCCCTGAACCACCACGGTCGTGGCCTCGTCGACCCCGCCGGATCGTTCGTAGGCGTGGACGATCGTCTGCATGGCGCACGACGCGGCAGACCCGACGGCGTCGGAGAGCTCGTCGGGGACTCGCACCGCGCCGCCGGTGGGGAAGACGTAGCCGTGCTCGGCGAACGTGCCGCCCAGGTACGGGAAGCTGTCCTTGCTGCCGGCCATGGCCAGGCGCTGGTTGACGCACAGGGTCGTCTCGCGGTCGACGACGCAGTACCGGCATCGCCCGCACCGGCCGTGCGTCCAGACGATGCGGTCGCCGATCCTCAGGTCCTGTCCCACGGCGTCGGTGTCGACGCCGTTCATCGCCTCGACCTGTCCGACGGCCTCGTGCCCGACGATGATCGGCAGCTTGCTCAGGAAGCCGGGCGGGACGCT
>Ga0247734_1002568_pt1 | contig 11707 bp, 10 predicted proteins | sample UWRJL103311B2_FD_180933 | JGI IMG/M metagenome (GOLD analysis project Ga0247734, IMG submission 180933) | Plant litter microbial communities from Arlington Agricultural Research Station in Wisconsin, United States - UWRJ-L103-311B-2 | ecosystem: Environmental > Terrestrial > Plant litter >... | reverse complement strand
CCCCCCCTTCTCCCATGGTCCATCTCGAGTTCTGACCAGTTTTAGGTTTGAGCGAAGAGCAGGTCATAGAGATATTTGGTAGTTGTGGCAAGGTGCTGAATTTCAGACTGGTCTATGACCGAGAGACAGGAAGACCAAAAGGCTTTGGATTTATAGAATACCCGGATTCTGGTACGTTATCATCCTCAGAAATGCACCATCATGATTGCAATCACTGACCCTACGCCTAAACCAGATGCCGCCTCCTCTGCAGTACGCAACCTCAACGATCATGAAATCATGGGCAGAAAGCTACGAGTCGATTACTCTAACGATAATGCCGAAGATGACACCACCATGGTAAGAGTTGATACGTGTAGTCCCATGCATTAGCTAACTGTGGCCGCAGTCAAACCAGCCAAACTACCAACTTCCTCCACCACCAATGAATGGCGGATATCCCCAGGTTCCTCATCCCACTGGTCAAAATGGCTCCTCTCTCCCACCACTCCCAGCAGGTGTACCTGTCACAGCTGGTCTCTCATGTCCTGACATGATTTCGCGCACTCTCAACACACTCCCTCCCCGCCAGATCCTCGATGTTCTCTCCCAAATGAAGACTCTCACATCCACCGACCCCCAAAAGGCCACCGAACTCCTCCATCAAGCCCCACAACTCTCATACGCCATCTTCCAAGCCCTGCTCCTCATGGGTCTTGTCTCGACCGATGCGTTGGCCTCTGTGGTTGAAGCTGCCTCCCAGCCTGTTCCTTCACAAATTGAGCATTATGGTCAGGGTGCCCCTAATACATATCCACCTGGATTCCCACCTCCACCACCTCATATGAGCGGACAGCTTGGCATGCCAGTAGGTACTCCTCCTGCTCAAAGCCAACACTTATATCCACCGCCTCCGCCTCAACGAGCAGCTCCTCCACAACAGCAAGCACCAGTTCCAGATTCGAACGATGAGTTGATACAGCAAGTCTTAAACATGCCACAAGAGTTAATCGACCAGTTGCCACCTACAGAGAGAACCCAATTGATGGCTTTAAGACAGCAATTTGGGCGATAATCTGTTCACTGATGTCACTTTATGCATGGGCGTTTCGGGATAGATACTGGATTTTGTTGTATTCTAGGAAAGGATTTGGCAAGTGGTTGGTTTGGGTGAAAAAGCATGGCCATGAGGCTTAATATCACGGTTTATACTTCCTCCGTGACGAGCTGCTTGCTCTTTGTAAGATAGCACAAATTACTTTGCAAGCACAAATTCTGACCACTTTTTCCTATTCTCGTTTCTGCTGCCTTCAATATGTCACATGGCTAAACTCATCACATTTCCCTCTCCCCAAACTCAGCATTATGACCAAATTAAAACTACTACGTTTCCAAAAATCAAACACATGATCAACTGCTATCCTCTCTTTAACATACATCCTTCTTCCTTTTCTCGCATTTCCCATGATACCGACTTCCCTGTCGCTCGCACCTCAGTCTCATCCGGCATCTGTGACATATAGGATGCAACTGAACCTTTCCCCCAAAGAAATCATTTTTTACAAGCTCATCTCCTGTGTTCAATAGTCCCACTCTCTTGAAATATGAATTTGATCCTTGCTTTTTGGCTAGCCTGAGTGTCAAAGTTATATTCGTTCACTAGATAATATACACGACAGAATTCGGGCTTATGATATCTGATTGTCTTTATTTACAAACTACCGGTTTGGATTTGTCTTGCATCATGAAATGCTGGCTGCTGCAGCTTGAATTTGCCTTTGTGAAACATGACAAAAGTAGCTCACAGCGTTCACATGTCTGTTATATTAAGAACATATATTACAAACATATAAATATCATCGTGCATTGAAGTTGTTCATCGAAAGCCAGGAACATAAGTTCATTTTCGCTTGTGTTGTAATTGGAGGCATGTTGAATGACACGCTTCAGTGCCCTCACATCAAGTTACTTGCTTTTTGATCTACTAAAGTTTGAAATTGACGGACTCAGTATTATTGTCTTGTGTAGATTGAACAATGGAGCAATGAGGCATATTAAGAGCGCCGTAGTAATTTGGAGGGTGCACAAACTGCAGGGGTGAGGGCCGGAAACCTTTGGCATGGGCCTGCAGCATATGTTGTAAAGTATACAGACAAGAGAGTAGAACCACTGTCTAGATAACTACCTCGTACGGGTTTTCTCAACGCGGAAAATCTTCTAAAATACTCTCTTAAGGCTTCGTTAGGTAGTAGAAAGCAGGACTCGTGCCAAGCCCTCTGCAAAGCTTAGCACTGGTAGATCTCTCTTCGGTCCAGGGGAAACCAACATGTTTCCAAACACGATTTGCCTATATAGGCTATTTCAACCCACGCCAAATGTTCAAGCTTCTTCATTACACAAGCCCTAATGCGGGGACTCCGCATTATCTACACCCTCCAATCACCTGCCCAGCTTGACGACATCGAAATGTCCGTATTCAGCTCTCAAAGAATCAATGGAGGTACTTGCACCGTTACGCATCCACCGGGAGATAGGATCCCCACGGCATTTCAATATCCAGGCCATGGGGCAAATATATTATGATGATCATAAGGACGGATGAAAGGGCGTCATTGCCAATCGAATCTGCTTTTCATTTGTTACTCATGTATGAATTCTTCCGGTTGCGTGGCTATTCATGGGTTTATAAGTGTTCAACCCACCCTCGTTTCGTTCCAAGAAGTCCCCTCCTAACGATCTTCAATTCCGTTTTCGTCGAGTCCTCAAGTCGTCAAACATTAGAATGCATTTCCTCAATTCAGTATTTGCGGCAGCTGTCGCTATCACCAGCGTCGCTGATGCATCTGCACTGCGACCACGTGCTGCGAAGCAACTCCAGCAAGTGACATCCTTCAACGCTGGTCCAACAAATGCAAAAATGGTGCGTTAATCTGAGATATCTGGTTTTCATCATTGCTCTAAGCAAGTTTTCCCCTTTTAAGGGAAACTTGAACCATTCGTGCTTGCACAAAATTGTCATTCTTGTTGCATTATTCTGGAGATAACCATACAACTCATGAATCCGTGTCAAGCCAGTGCCCAACTAATATTCCCACTCATAGTACATCTACGTGCCTGATAAAAAAGTAACTCCAGCCCCCATTATTGTGGCAATCCACTACTGTACCGGTACCGCCCAAGCCTATTTCTCCGGCTCCCAATACGCCACCCTGGCCGACCAGAAGGGCTTCATTGTAATCTACCCCAACTCTCCTTCTTCCGGCGGTTGTTGGGACGTGGCGTCGACCACTTCCCTCACCCACAACGCTGGTGGGGACTCCAAAACCATCGTCAACATGGTAAGCCATGCGGTGGCCAACTATGGTGGTGATGCCAGCAGGGTTTATGTGACTGGCTCGAGTTCGGGAGCGATGATGACACAGGTGCTCGCTGGTGCTTATCCAGACGTCTTCAAGGCAGCTAGTTCGTACAGTGGCGTGCCAGATGGATGTTTCTATGTTCAGGGTGCCCAGGCTGGACAAGCAACGCCAGGATGGTCGAATTCATGCGCGAACGGTCAACTCACAAAGACTGCTCAGCAATGGGGAGATCTGACCCGAAGCTATTACCCTGGCTACAATGGCAGTTATCCTAAGATGATGATGTAAGTTTCTGGACAATTGTGCTTTGAGATAAAGGGAAAGCTAACAGAAGGATAGCTGGCACGGAACCGCAGATAACACTCTGAGATATCCAAACTATGCTGAGGCATTGAAGCAATGGTCGAATGTTCTTAAGGTGGATAAGACCAAGGATAATACCAACACTCCTCAATCAGGGTACACACAGTCCGTATATGGCACCACTCTTGTTGGGTATTCTGGTAATGGTGTTGGTCACACCGTGCCTATCCACGAGTCTGTTGACCTTGCTTGGTTTGGACTTTAGACATATGGTAGCTTCCCCCTTTAAAGATCTTTAAATGGGCTGGGAATGGGTAGGAAGAAAATTCATGATTGTAAATACTTAAAAGGTTGTGTTTGAACAATCCCAATTGTATATATTCAAGCCATATTGGCTGGCAGTTCTCAATGGCATGCTGAATGTGCTGAAATGAAATCATCAAATGTCTATGGCAATCCCCTTTCGGCAGATCTCAGATAAACCATTGCGTGTATCTTAGACCTTTCATTCTTGGCCGACAAAGCACTGCGCAAAAGGATGTGCGTTGGATTGAAAGAAGATTGCGGATTATATAATGAATTCTTGAAGCTAGAACGGTAGTCTATAGGGTATCAGGGTATCATAAAGGTGAAAACTCGCCAAGTCCCGTTCACTCGACATCAATCTTCAGTTTCCAATCCAAGTGCAGCCCCTTTCCAACGCGTTTAAAGAAATCTTCATCAATGGCTTTATGAGCTTCTGCTACTAATGATCTGCGTGGTTTTAGTATACCTAGCATCATACTAGGACGGTGTGCCTACCTTTCAACTTCAAGTCGGAGGAAAATTCCATTCGACTTGCCCTTCTTCCCGAGTGTGTGGCTGAACTTGCTGTTAAATTTAAGCGGAATTATACTGTCTGGCTTCTAGTCGTGCATAAATTAGTAGATATGGGTAGAAGTCATGGAGAGAAATTACAGGTATAGTAGGAACAATGGTAGCGATGAGCCGTGCAGCAGTCCCAATATAATCGCACAAGAAACTTAGTTCCGAACCGATCAAACGCTGAAGGTTGCTAAACAATTCCCGATCAACACGGCCTAGATCAGAATTCCACCGAGCGCACATTGTAAGTGCAAAGAGTGCTCGTGTTTGGTGGGTGAATCCTGGAAGACCCGCTAGATGTCCAGATATAGGAGCTAAAGGATGTTAGCCGCCTTATCAGCACCTAGGGTGGAAATACTAACTGTGCAAATATTTTGTAGAATTGACATCATCTGCATCACCTAGATGTGCATACATATGCTTGGCAATGTAATACAGCATATCATAGTCGAATGCATCGGCGTGAGGGGCTCCCAAGGGGACAATGGTTTTGAGCGTTTCCTGTAAATTGGTGACTTCTGGTAAAATTCCTCCAGGAAGCACAACTAAAGGACTGCGCTGGCGGATGGATGAAGGAAGCCTCATATACAAGACTCCCTCTCGATTACCTCCACTACAAAATATGACTTGTTTGATATATGGTATAGCCTCAATAATAGAGCGAACTACCGTAACAATGGCTGGGAATTGTTCCCGTCTTCGCTTGGACATTCCGTATATCTTTCCGGGGTCACTGTTGGCCTCGAGCATTTTCCTCCACTGAATGAATTTACACCCAGGGACAGTGTATCCTCCGATTGCTGGTATTGGGTATGGTTGTATATCGTCAGTATGCATCAACATACTTCCGTACCCTCGAAAACCACCTCCACAGAAGTATATCGTGACTCCATCTGTCCCCCTTGTCGTTTGTTCTTTCAACTTGGGGAACCGTTCTCGAAGCCCTTCAAAAGATGCCTTCATCTTCTGTTGCAAGTCCTTCTCGGCTGCATCTGCTGTGTCTTTGGCTGCGTGAGGTTAGCATTATTTGAGTCCATGCTCATAAATAGACAATGATTTTCGGCCGATATTGGAAATTTAGCTATTTTGAAGGTATCACAGTTTGTAAAGAAACTAGTGCTAGGCTCCTTACCTTTTAAAGCACCTGTCAAGCGTGCAGCACCATATGGCAAGCTGGTAGCTGCTTGGCATGCTTGCATAGGGTATCCCTCACCACTTTCAGAGTCCATATATGTCATTTGTACACTTCCACCTCCCAAATCCATAAATAAGCCATCCACATTTGAAAACCCACTTCTAGCCCCCATGGCACCAAAGAGGCTTTCCATTTTGGGTTGTAATATGTTCACAGACCATCCGCTCTTCTTTTCGATCGCATTGAGCATGTCATCTTTGTTTCCCGCCGTTCGCATTGCTTCTGTAGCAAAAACTAGAATGTTCTCCTCCTTCACACCGGTTCCATCACATATGCTCTTGAAACGCTGCATAGTATCTGCAACTTTCGTGATCGTCTGCTCAGAAAACTTTGGGGGGTCGGAACCTTGCTCAGACTCATGAAGGGCGTCATATAAGGATATACCCGCTCGCTCGCGGTATATGCAGTGCAATAGCCGACTTGTAGGAGGAGAGAGGTCCGAGATAGAAAACCGAATACCATTGCTGAGTCTCGTCAGCCAATGTGCTCGATTATATACAGCCGGCGCAGGGCGTTTACCTGCCCATGTCCACCAGCCCATACAGAGCCTTGTGGTAATGTATCTTGGTTTCAGCAGGAGTTGAGACGGTAGTATCACTATTTGTGCCTCGCGAGAAGTAATCCGCAATATCATTGAGCCAATGCAAGAAGTTAACAGCTGGTTCTGCTACAACCATGCCCACATCAACCACTTTCTGTACTGGCACTCGGATCTCCTCTGCATAGGTGTCTGCCAAAGATTGCGACATCTCTGTCTCCGGGAAATGCTCAATATCGATATAGTAGGGAAAACAATAACAAAAGGAAGGTGATGTGGAATAATAACCACGTAATTGATGCTTGCTCGAATATTGTTGTATGCTTTTTCTTGTGAGATGCCCCTCAATCTGCCAAGAACTGAAGTCCCACCCCCACCAAGCAAACCTCGTCCTCCATAAGCTCGCTATCGCTGACTTTCAACAGTAGTTGAGCCTCAATCTGCTTTCATTATATACACCAAATCACCATAATGAATAGAAAGCAGTCACTTATCGTTTTCTAAAACACGTACCGTACCTACTTTTCAATGAACCAGATAATGCTAACCTTGAAGCTTAATAGCCATGGAAGAATAGAAGAGTTAACATACCATGTCACACACTTTCCCCGCCAGAATAAAAAATACGGAAATTGAACAGCTCTTCTCTTATATTAAATACATTCCGTCAGATTTTAATCTTGTGGTATGTAACGTTATTAACTTATGGCGTGTGTAAGGTCTCGGCAAGACTCTCAGTATGAAGCAATCTAGAACTCATTCAAAATGAACAAAGAAAGTATAACCAGGTTCAGTAGTAAGATTAGTTTTCTAATCAAAGACTTTTCGTTTAAGTTGGTGCTGCTTAGAGATCAATCCGAATCTAAGCCTCTGAAGATCCACTAGGTGGAGTTCAACAGCTTGGAGTTTCTCCAGAAAACTCATAGGATGTCGCCTGCGTCTCGACCGGGATGCGACAAGCTTGCTTTACTAGGATGGTAATCTCGCTCTAGTTTTGAGATCATCTGGCGTAATGCTTTAGCTGATATTCTGGAGTTCTTCTCTCACACTCAAAGACATATGAGAGCAAACTGATATATTCGACAATCTGATCTGGCTTTTGGAATGGGCATGGTATGCCCAAGCTTCTGAGTATAATTCTGCGTATTTGCTTATACTTGAGGACAAAACGGAGAATTTGTTGTTTTCAAAATTCTTGGATTGGCTATCTAGATTCCAAGTGCACTTAGATATAATAACCAAGAACAGAAAAGCAATGACAATCTAAATGGAGATCTCATTGTAAGCCATCCACTAGCCCAAGAAAGCATTACAAAATATTGGGCAACTGTATGCCATATAGTCATGCCATCTTCTTGCTTTTCTCTACATGTTAACAGCTTCAAAATACATTGATTACGATGTGAGGTATGCCAAGCCCATTATAAACAGAAACCCCTGCCAAGATTGTCTCACTATCGCTTCTACTACATTTCTAAAGCTTATTTGGGCAGCTTACAAAATCAATAGGCGTTCGTTGGTTTTCAAGAGCAATTCACAAGACCTCAGAAGAAAAGAAGATAAAGATGGTGCTATCAGGGACTAATCTCCGTTTGTATGTTACTCTGTACGACACTGGAACTTGACTGACAATCTAGGGTTTTGTTCTATTTCACCGAAAATGTAACTTGATTTCCTGCATTCTCTTCTCGTTAGGTTGTATTTGTTACTGCTTACAGTATTTAAGGAGCACGGCCATATGCTTCTTCAGTGACTATCGTCTTTTCTCTAATGACACACATTTTTTACATACAGTATTTATCGTAAATGCTTTCTTTTGGTCGCGATATCGTTGTGTTTTTGAAGCTGTTTCTCAATCTGTAGTGGTCGTGATATCATCGCATACGTATCTCCGGTGACTGGGATTTTAACGGAGATGAATTGTGGCACTTATTGTGTAACTTTAATGAAAATATACTTTGGGGCGAATACGAAAATAGGGACGTACTATTTATATGAAGTTGCGAAGGTTAGGGCGAGGAATGATTGCTCCGGGTATGCCGTTTCCGTTAGTGTTTCATGATTTACTATGAATACTGTGGGCTGCAAGATAAGAATTGGCAATCCCATTATGACAGCTGCTGATGGGTTCGTGAATAACATTGCTGTGAATGTTCCTAAGGTTTGAAACATATAAAAACATGCAAGTCCATATCCGCCAAAAGCAGATTTATATTTCGTTAAGAAACATCACACCATAATGCCCCAATGCTCACGCTGCCTTCTAAGGGATTCTTTCCCATACGATACATGCCCTCTCTGCGGTGGCATCATGACTGGTTTTAATAGTCGGCCAGGTATTGTACAACGACCAAACCTTAATCGTCCTTCATTCCGCTATTACCCACCTCGAGTTGAAAGGCCCCTGGTCGCATCGTATCCACGACCTTGGAATATAATATTCAATCGATATTTCACTTAAAAATTGGATGCTTAGAATGGGGGTTTGGACGAGGTGTAATATGAAGTTGATGTTGGTAGAAGACCGCCTTCGAGTGAAATCTTAACTACAAACAATGTTCCTCGTGATTAAATTATGTTTCTGTCTGAGAAAATTTATTTTAACGTCTTGACCTCCCCCTGATATCCCGACTAAATCCTTGCCGCTATGATGATCTTACCACACGGAGCGCTAACGCGTTATAGACCTTAAGCGACCTACACGTGGAAACAATGCCTTGACTTGTCTCGGTTAACATCCTAGAATTTGCTTAACAACAACATCTAGCACCTCGGCTGCGTATATAGCCTGTTGATTGGGGAACATATTATGTTGATCACCCATTCTTGGTAATAGCTGACTAGCTTTTGGTTCCTGGGACCTTTAATGAGGGTATCTACGTCATCCCATCTATTGTCAAAGCCATAGACGATTCCTTGCTCTGAACAGTGTCTCCATGTGCAAAAACTTATTCAAGCATTCGGCCCGTTTTTGAGTAGAAGATCTCCAGGTATTGGACATCACATCCCAGCGAGGACTATACCATAACACCTTCGGCTGGTTGCACCCATTTTTGACGTTGTGTTCAAGAAGGGCTTACGGTTGGTCTTGAATTCTCTACGCACATGTACTTTTGCTTTTCATGATAGCCGACTCAAGCAAGTGTTTCAACTCAATTAAGTACTCCAGTCCTCCACACCGCTATACCGATGTCTAATCTCTTTTCTAGAACTCTAAGATTGATAGGACTCATCTTATGATTATTCCATCGGCCTTACCTATTTCCCCGTACCCCACAGTCAGTGAGTGCGGTGACCCCGCAACTCCGCTCCCGCAGTTTTACCGACATTCATATCTTTAAACCCGGCAGTTGGGAACACCTCCAGAGTCATGGACTACCTGAAAATCGTCATGTCCTGGTTATACAGCTCCGGATATTTGCAGTGAAAGAAGATTTTCCTTCTTAGCTCAAATTGAGCTCTCCGCACTGAACAGAGTGACAAGAGTGGGCTAGGTACAGTATGATATAAACCATGCATCTTTCCGCAAATGTTTCGATTTTCGATTTCTCGTCCAGTCCTACTTTCGGTCAATTGGCTCCCTTGATTTCGGATATTGATTTCATACTTCATTATTTTAAAATGTTGTTAACGTCACCAATCATAGCAGTTTCGATACTTGCTATACCGTCTCTATCCTCCATTATACAACGCACTTCTTCGCCTGCCCCATGCGTAGAGACTCGCAATGGTACCTACGCTGGAGTTCACAGCTCGGCTTATGATCAAGACTTCTTTTTAGGCATTCCGTATGCTCAGCCTCCAATTGGTGATCTTCGTTTCCGACAAGCTCAATCTTTAAATGAGTCATGGTCAGACTCCAAACCAGCAACCAAGTATTCAAAAGAATGTATTGGATACGGTAGCGACCAATGGGTATTGGGGAATGATATCTCCGAAGACTGTTTGACTCTGAATGTCGTCCGGCCTAGTAATAGCGCTGGTAAACTACCAGTTGCAGTGTGGATTCATGGTGGAGGATTTTATCAAGGAGGCAACGCTGATCCACGATATAACTTATCCTTCATCGTCCAGCAATCCGTCCAAGCAGGAACCCCCTTTGTTGGCGTGAGTATCAACTACCGTCTCCAAGCATGGGGATTCTTATTTGGAAAAGAAGTTCTGGAAGATGGATCAGCAAACATTGGTATTCGAGACCAACGTCTTGCTTTGCGATGGGTGCAGGAGAACATTGCAGCGTTCGGTGGGGACTCAAGCCAAGTGACTATTTGGGGTGAGAGCGCTGGCGGCTTCAGTGTTGGTGCGCAGTTGATTGCATACAAAGGAAGAGACGATGGATTATTCCACCGCGCTATATCACAGAGTGGAGGGCCAGTTGGGTTAGCCTCGACTCTCGTAACCCCTGAGAAATGGCAACCAAGCTATGACAACATTACGAAAGCAGCAAACTGCAGTTCCGCGAGTAACACCCTTGACTGCCTGCGAAAAGTTCCTACCGATATCCTTAGCTCAATTTTCAACAGCTCTGTTGTTACCGGCGCAAAATTCTCTGCTGTCATTGATAACGACATAATCACGGACAGTGGTACAAACTCGGTTCTGAATGGACACTTCCTTAAGGTACCATATATTCAAGGTGCCAACAATGATGAAGGCGTATCATTTGGACAGAGAGGTATCAATACTACCGAGCAGTTTCTCGCAATGCTCACAACTTCGGGTATTGACAACGCTACCGCTGCAACTATTGCAGCTGTCTACCCAGACATCCCTGCAATCGGCATACCACCAACTCTCCATGGTCGCCCACCAGCATCGCTCCGATATGGTTCTCAATTCAAACGCGCTGCAGCATACGCCGGAGATGTGAAAATGCACGCTCCCCGCAGACTAGCCTGTCAGCTATGGGCAAAATATAACACTACCACCTATAGCTATGTTTTCCACGCCATGCCGAACGGTGTCGATTCTTCCGCCCACTTTCAAGAAGTGGCCTTTGTATTTCACAACCTCAACGGTGATGGCTACCATAATGTGGTAGCGGTGCCACCCTTTGAGGGTAAACCACAGAGATTTACCAATCTTTCGACTTTAATGTCTAGAATGTGGATCAGCTTCATTGTTCATGGAGACCCCAATAAGTCGGAAGGTACGTTATTCCTAAATCTTCCTTGATCTTTCAATATAGTGGCTAATTTTCGTTCATAGTGAGCAATGTAAACTGGCCCGAGTACACGTTGGATGAGCCAGAGAACCTTGTCTTCGACACAAACGTGACCGATCTGGCATATACATCTCCAGATCTCTTCCGTGCCGAAGCAATTGAGTATCTGTCCAAAACAGCGCTTGTAACTCTACCTGTTTTATAGTTAGGAGACGTAATATAAATGATCAATACCTCATTAACTTGATCAAATCACACATGGCATGCCCACTTCAATTCCCTCGTAACTAGACTTACTGTAAGAT
>Ga0247734_1002567_pt1 | contig 11707 bp, 9 predicted proteins | sample UWRJL103311B2_FD_180933 | JGI IMG/M metagenome (GOLD analysis project Ga0247734, IMG submission 180933) | Plant litter microbial communities from Arlington Agricultural Research Station in Wisconsin, United States - UWRJ-L103-311B-2 | ecosystem: Environmental > Terrestrial > Plant litter >... | reverse complement strand
AAGCTCGATCTTGTCGATTTGAATAGTTGCTATAGCATTGGACGGAGTCCAGTATATTTGGAACCACCAGATCACTCCTTCAGCACGGCACATTGGAGGCAGCATCACTCGCAGCATCGGCACAAACAATATCAAATATTAATTAAGTATCAGCCAAGTATGTTTCTTGTGGATGGATGGATGGATGTATGGAGGCAAAGTGAAGCTGTGTGCCAACCACCAACTGAAAGTAGCTTTGGGACTCTGGAGGGTGATTTGAGGTTGCAGTGCAGCTCAGCTTGATATTTGTGCCAGTTACAAAATCCACTCACTGCCTATCAAGTACTAACATTCCCACCGTACTTGTCCCGGTTCGTACACCAACATTTGGAGGATACATGGGTAGGAACAAACCAACATGCGGTAGAGTAGGTTCTTCGTGGTTTGCAACTAGTGACCTCGCCGCACCTTGGGCCCTTTGCAAGATCCCTGTGATGAGATGGAAATCCAGCCGGGTAAATTGAGCAGCTACCACCCAGCAGCCAGCTTGCCTCTTGATTGATTGTCCGGGTTTAGCGATTAGCATCCGAACATGTTGCCATTCTCCCCGTATATGATCGAACGAACGGTAATGGCGATGTTGAACGGTCGGTTCTTGGCTGCTCAATGCAGAAGGTGAGAATGTGTAGCTTGTCGTGCGGGCGCGAAACCATTTTTATCAAAAAGGATTATTGTTGGAGGAATAATGAGGTGAGGGAAGATAGATAGAAAGATAGATAGATACGAGCTGATTGATACAGTCCAGCAGGGAGGGAATGAATGAATGAATGTATGAATGGGTGGGATTGGAAATAAGGTTATTTACATTGGTAGATCCACAGAGTATCATATACTTCAAAGTAATACAATACAATACAATACAATACAATACAGCAATCGAAGTAGAAGAGGTGTTTTGTGCATGTGCGTTTGCCATTTTTTTCATTCATTCATTCATTCATTCATAATCGCGTTGTCGTGCTTCTTTTATTGACGTTGGCACCGTTGGCACCGTTGGCACTCGCAAGATAAGCACGGCGAAGCAATGCCTAGGGTCACATTCCCTCGACTCCCAAGACTCTGGGCAAAGTGCCACTGCTTGGAACAGAGTGAGATATACGAGCTATGGATGTACTGTGACTACTGTCTCATTCCCCCCATCGCATCCATCGGGGGAGGTCGTGAGGTAAGGAAAGAAGAATATCTACCAGACCTACTTACTGAACAGAGCAGGTGTAGCAAAAAAGGCCAGCCGTCAACGACAGGTAGGCGAGTAGAATAGGAATGAGGAGAGAACAACGCCGTCCGCTAGCCTCTCTCATCTTCCTTTTCAGGTGAAATTCCAGCCACCACATACACCAAATCTCTCTGAAGTACAGTACGGTACATATCACATCGACCACCTTTGTTCATGTTACATGCACGGCGGGTCCCATCCAAGAATTGCTCAAGAAGAACAAGCTCTACCGTCATGCCATCAAAGTACGCCAAACCTGTCCAAGACCACGAAGCTTTCCCCCCAAGAGCTAGGCATATTCAAATATTTGCTTATCTGTAAAGTTCTCAAGCATTGTCGGCCTCCTCCTCCTTCCCCCTCAAAAACCACCCATGGCGCTATATATCAAAAGAATATACCAAAAATGCTAAACCGTAAAAAATACAGTACAAGCTCATCAAACATCCTCCCCCGATAGGCATCGGACGCGGCCAAGAAACCAACGGTCACGGCGCAGTCATCACAGAGAGAAAATCGAACAATCAGCCAAGAAAGCCTCAGGCGGCTGATTGTACGAAGTAAGTAGGTCGGTGCTCCATACTGTTTTGGACCCCCTTTGCTACCCACCCGACTTGGTTGGGTGAACGAGGAACTGTAATGCACATATCTGTTTGATTTCAGCACGCTCTTGGATTTCTAGATCATGAACCATTGAAGATTCGATCCCCTAAACCTGATTAACAAGAAGCAAAAGCCACGAAGGGTGTCATGGTAGTTTTAACATGCATGTGAGCAACGATTGGTGAAGTGATGATGAGAGATTGACTAGTCTTCTGTCATAGAGCAGTTTGGCACATATATATATATACTGCACCTGAGTTGTTTTGATATATATCAATATATTTGCATTAGCACTAGAGTGGTATCAAGTGGTTCTAATATCCTACAAATCTTCTCCTTCTCACTCTCGCTTTCTTGGGGTATCAATTTCTACCCACACCCTTAATCTCCTCTGTCCTGGAACCATTCCTGAATCCTCCCCTTCTGCTTAAATATGACAATCGACTCTCGATATAATCGACCTTCAAAACTTTCAACAGGAGATGCCGGCTAGGCTTCTCCGCTCTCCAACGGGGGGTATCGTAGAAACTATGATTACTGAACAAATGAAAAAAGACCGTTATGATGTGGTGCGCAAAGCATTCTCTTCCCTATGCAGAACTTGCTTCCTAGCTTCTCCTTGTTCCCCCTTCCCATACCCTATCCGGGGTAAAACGCCAAATAACGCCGTAGCCCTAAACAGCCGTGAGTTTCGCCTGGAAATGCGGTTGTATGATTACAATTCAATCCCGTGACACAATGAAATGGCGATCTATGTATGAGTGGCGATTGTTGATGTAGGATATCATCCCTTTTTTCTTCTTCTTCCGTTATTACTGTGGCAAGTACTCGAAAGTATCTGTAGGTGTCCGTTGCGGACCGTCGAGCTCGATCCCACTGTCTCGATCATCTCTTTCTTCTCCTCCCCATGCAGCCGATGCTGCCAGTCGTGCTTGTTTTAGGAGTGAGTAGCCTACTGGACTCATTCCTTCATTGTCTTCAGCCTCTTCTAGCTCTTCGGGTAGCAACACTCTTCCCCCAAGGGCAACGTCAGAAACTTTAACATTATAAGCCAGAGCCTTCTTCCCCTCGTTAATTAACTCCTCTGTCCATCCTAAACAACGTTTTAAGCTCTGATTCATTCTCTGACTATCGGTAAGTAGCTGCTGATGTTTCGAAAGATCTAATTGTAGTCTCTTTTCATCTCGTTTTCGATGCCGCAAGTCACTTTCCGCCATAGCTTTTGGGCTTAGCGTACCATCCTCTAGTGAATCACTCTCTGAAACATCCGATTCTTCGTCTGACTCCTCTTCCTCTTCGCTCATGTCCGAAAGCATAGTACCCTGTTCACCCTCTATCATAGATAGACTGTCACCTGAAGTACGTCTTGAACCCGAGGCAGTTATTGAAAGTCGGCCAGAACGAGACAATCTTCTATACCTGCGCAATTCAGCCGTTTGTTTCCGCATTTCTCGTTCCAAGGTCCTATTGATGGCTTCTAGCGAGGAGTTTGTGATTTCTAAATCCAGCACTTTTCTCTCCCGCCTTGCATCTGCAGCTAGTTCATTCATTCTTTCCAAGGAGTGGCCAGCTTTGATCGGGCTCTGAAGCTCAGAAAGAGTATCGGATTCGGTTTCCCCATCCTCTTGTGTATTCTCGGAAGTCGATATTAGAGGAGAATTCAAAGCCGAGACCAAAGGAGTTGGAGATAATGGTTCGAAAGACGATCCACTAGATATCCTCCTGGCAGGTATGCTTGGATCCGGCGAGCTCACACTTGCAGATCGTCCATGAGTGGCTATTTTCTGCGAAGTCTCGATACTCGCTCTCCGCGCTGCTACTATAGTATTTGCTGATTGACCCCTTCCTACTTGTTGCGGTCGAGAGATTAGCGGGGATGCCAGGTTGGGAATGGGCCTTGATGATGACAGTGGGGTAACTTGGGCGGGTTTTGTAGGAGATATGGGCCTTTGCGGTGGTGATAGAGCATTTTGATGAGCTAGCATAGGTGAGGCCATGCGGGAAGACGTTGATATGGTCGAGCCTGGCCTTTTTGGAGGCTGGACAAGTAGAATTGGAGAAGGTTGAAGATCAGGGGTTCCGTTAGCACGAAAGAACTTTGGTTGTGATCTATCTTCTCCCACAGTAGAGCCTACTGCAGATGCACTAGAGCTCTGGGGAGCTGCTATCGTCTCTGTCACCCCATTTGCATAGACGAAAGATGCAGATGACTTTGGCGGGAGTTGTGGCCTTGGTGGCGGACCTGTCTTTGCTTCGCTCGCAAAGAAGAATTTTGAGTCCGCCGAAGCTTGTATACTGGGTTTCGAATACCCGACCTCTGATCCAGCAGTACTAAATGATACCATCGGTCGTTTTGTATTGTCCCTCTCGCTTGCCCCTAGCCCGTATATTGGAGTATCCTGAGCTATTCGAAACAACTCATCTGCAGGAGAGGACGGGACTCCCGATGGGGTCCCTGTGGGTGTAGTATTTGTGCTATCGACCCTCGAGTTCCTTTTGCCTGAACGGGGAGTAATGTTGTTACTCAGAAAAGGGGTAGCAACGCCATCCCTCGACGAAACTGCCGGCGTAGTGCTTTTATTTCGCTGCAAGGGCGTTGTAGCAGTCAATGGAGTTCCTGCCGCAGCGACTCTGGGTCTCAATGGTGTCCGGTTGGCAGATTTGCTGAGGGTGGGCATGAGCGGTCTTCCTCCATAGCCATTCTGTTTATCGTAAGACATGTTTCCGTTCCCACTCGGGATCATAGCATTTTTATCGATGGCTTGCAATGCCGGGCGTAATGCACCAGGCCGTGATCTGGATGGGTTGGAGCTATTGGCATTTGAGTTTGGAGTGGTTGATGGCGAAGAGGGGGACGAGTCGCCGTTGTTGTTGTTGATTATTTTGGAGCGCACGCCAATTGCAGCAAAAGCCCGCATCGTGCTCCCTGGGATGGATCGCTCAGCCTTGTGCACGGCTGGGAATGCTGATTGGCATCTAATAAGTGCATCCACGGCATTTATGTCTACGAAATATACAGAAAGGAAAAAAACGACATGTTGAACGCGAAGGGCCACCAAAAGGGAATAATGAATGTCAATATGAGAACGGGGCACGTTTTGCTTGTTTTTTTATTGTTTACATTGGGTGAATATAGATAGTTGACGTGTGATATATGCCCCTCGCTTTTCCCTCTATAGCACACGGCGTATTAATGATTTATCTCTGCTCCTCTCTACCTTGCCCACGCGATATTCTGTCATTCCGACCCTCTGCACTCTCAGCAATTGGACAGCACCATCTGCATGTTTGATACGATATTCATGCGGTACCAGAACGCGGTGGTTCCTATGGTTCCAGAGTTTCCACAGCGGAGCTCGCGTTGGTCATTGCCCGGGCTGCCGTCATTCTTTGGTGGGGAATCCTTGTGCTGACTGCTGAGCCGTGAAGCCATGTCCTTGTATTGTAACGAGCCCTCTGAAAGTTACTCACTTATTCACAGGAACTTCTCTCGGAGAAATAAACTTCCAAAAAACACCCCCCACCCCACCACCAAGCTCACGAACACGCCTCGATCTCACAATATAATACCATGGCCCTTGTTGGCCTATCTCTTTTGATTGCCTCCATCTCTTTTCTGTGCTACCGACATCCGCCCTCCTCCTGGTCCTCCCTGCCATGGCTTGTCCGTCTGGTGAATCGTGTGTTAAATAACGATGCGCCAGCAACAATAACAAACCGGGATGACGGTACAGACTCGAACCAAGAGGTGCGCTTGGAGGAAACACAGGTGACAGAAGAAAAGAAGGACCAAAATGCAATGCCACCACCTCCCGTCATCGCAAAGCTGCAGGAGGACCGGAAAGCAATGCCTCCGCCTCCTCCACCCTTTGGAAAATCCATCCCTTCTTCAGCAAGAACTCCTGGAGCAACCGTACCCTCGTTCACCCTCTCCGATCCAGCTCCAGCTCCAGCTTCTGTTCCAGCGCCCTCGTTCCCTGCTGCCAACTCGGCGCAACGAGCTTCAAATGGGATTCGAGCCCCATCCACTCCAACGTTCGTTGTAGATGACTATCCATCAGCACCGTCTTTCCCGGCAGCAAATTCAGCTCAGAGAGCTTCAGGAGGCACCAATGGGCCGCCGCGTCTAAACCGCCTCCCATTCCAAAGCACGTCGGGAGGGCTCATGGCACCACCATCCCGCTCTCCGCTCCCCAACCGCGGACCGTCCAACTCCTCTTCGTCCCTCGCACCTCCGCCCACACATTCCGCCATCCCCACCAAACCGCGCAAAAAGGTTCTCTTGTCACCTGGTCACTCGCCGCTAGACTGGGCTCGTGTCTCCTCCTCTCCAGACTCAAATCTCCGCGGTCTCCCTCCTTCCACGCCATTCCTCCGTGTCCCGCCTTCACTGTTGCGGCAGATGACGGGCAGGAAAGGCAAAGATGCATGGACGGTACTAGGTGGTAAGGTGTATAATATGACACCTTATTTACCATACCATCCGGGCGGGGAACCGGAGTTGATGAAGGCCGCTGGAAGAGACGGGACAAAGTTGTTTGGCGAAGTGCATCCGTGGGTAAACTACGAGGGCATGATGGAGGGCTGTTTGATTGGAATCGCGGTTGAGGAAGGGGATGTTAGAGCTAGCAGTGTTTTAGAGGAGATGGATTGAGAATCTTCTAAGGATTTTGTTTCTCAGGAATTAGCCAGCCGTAGGAAGTGATACGACGAGCTGGGCTACGAAGCCTCCAGAAGAAGGGTACCAGCGATTGTCGAAGCACAAGGCGCTTGGCCCTTTGAAGAAAATGACACTTGAGATTCGGTTACCAATAAAAAGTGCAAGTCAGCAGAGAGTTAAATCAATCTGGACTTACCATGAAGGGGCCGACCATAACAAGCATAAATAGGAGATAGTATAGCATAGCATTAGAGTTGTTAGACAGTAGCTACGCAGCTACATGGAGGTATAGACCAATAATAGACATGATACCCAGGGTCTTCACACCCGCCCTATATAATAGAGTTTCTACAGATGCATATTTCAACGTCGCCTTCCAAATCTAAATTTCCCTTCATCTTCGCTATCTTCATCGCTATCCTCTACCTCTACTACTTTAGTAACCCTCGGTTTCTTCGCCGGCGCTGGTTTTGTCAAGGCGGCCGCGGCACCTCTCTTTTTCGTAGCTACTGAGCTTTGAGACGCTGTTGATCTTGTGGCGCGAGTTTTGGATGCAGGTTGAGGTTCATCGGACTCAGAGGCTGAAGAAGGTATCGCGAATGGATCATTCACGGTCTGAACTGCTCGCTCCGAATCAAGGCTCTGGGACCTTGCCTGGGATTTGGCTTGGGACTTAGTTTTCGCCTGTGAAATCTGGCTGGTTCCCTGTGTGTTCTTTGCTTTCGAATCCTTTTTCCGAGAAGATTCGGTCTCCAACCAGTATTCCTCTCCAACGCCATACTCTTTCTTCTTATAAGATTGCAAGGGTACAATGACCCTGTGTGTCCTAGCTACGTCTTCTCCTCCCCGGCGTCGAAACTTTTTAAAGTTCTTCCGTCCATTCCATGTATCATCCCACCGGTCACTTTCATCTGCTCTTGCGGCACGAGGCGTAGGCTCCTTTCGTCTCACTTCCATTGTCTCGATGATCGTTAGCTTCCGGATGTCCTCGGGGTTTATATCTGACAGATCCTCATCTTCAAAACCTCTATTTGCGCGTGCCAGTTCTTCCGCTCGTTCCATGCGCTCGCGAGCTGCCGCAGCATAAATAGTTTCTTTGGTCTCCTTCTTGATTTTTTTTGCTGGCTGGGATGGCTCCGGTGTTGCTTTCCGCTTCCTTGTTAAACTCTCCTTGATTGTCTTTACGGCTGGAGGTGGAGACGGTGGAGGCGGCGGCGTTAACGATTCTCCTCTTTGACGTTTGGCAGCATCCTCGGCTTGCTTCCGCTTCTTGATTGCTGTAGCAGCTGGTGCTATCCTATCCATAATATTCTCATCCTCTTCCTCATTTTCATCATCATATTGGACTGGAGGTGGAATTCTTGACCTTGTGGACCTTGTCACAGTAGTTAGAACACCAGATAACTCTTTACTTATATCCCAATTCGGATCTTGGGTCATGAAAAGTCCTTGTGATTGTGTCTCAACTACAGAGTTGCTATACACAGCCATAGATTCAGATACCGAGTCCGTTTCCATAGGAGTATCGTCGTCATCACTGTCGAAGCCTTTGAATTTAGGAGCAGCTGCTTTCCGAAATCTGCTCTTCTTTCTTAGCGGATCCGGAGGCACCGCAACTAATGGAGCTGGCTGAGAAGCTACAACCGTAACTATTTTTGTCAATAGGCTATAATATGATAGAAGGGAGTGTGATTTACCAGCAGTTGGAGGAGGTGGAACAACACCAGATGCCTCAACCTCCAGAGGTCTACGAAGTACTCTGGCATCGACTCCCAGAATGGCATCCAAGAACTCGTTTTGTTCGATGAGTCGATGGTCCAAGTGCAGAGACACGTCTCGGTTGAAATCGTTATGAAATTTAATTTCCTGTTCGTCCCCCTTGCTTGGGTTATAGCGGACGACTACAACACCTTTGCCTTCACTGCCATCATCAAACGACCCTAAACCCTTCTCGCCAGCTACTTCCTTAACATATCTGATAAAATCATTCATATCTGTTTGATTGAATAACACTTCGCGGAGTAAAGCTTTGCCGCCTCCTTCGGTAATCGGTGCGAGGAGTGTGTTGAATTGGTTCTTATGGCAAAAAATGAAAGTATAGCCCTCAAACATATTCTTTCGGGCGGGATTGGGAGAGTAAGCATCTTCCCCCCTCTCTGTCGGCTCTTCACCACGCGGCGGAAGGTACTGAAGAGGGTCGGGAAAGTTTGCATCCCAATCTTCTTCAAGTGGGGATTTAGCCTCGGGATCAGATCGCGTCGCAGCAACAACAACTGCCTTAAGATAGTTATCATATTGTACAATGTATCTACCATCAATCAAGGCTTGTAGACCCTTTGCTGTATTTCGTTTCGATACAATCAGATGGGAGGTCACCCCGGGTTCGTAATTATTGAGGGCTTTGATATCAAGGGGTCCTAGTCTTTCGCAGACTGCCGTGAGCATCCCACCTGCAAGCTCTTTCTTCGTAAATGAAAACGAGAAGGTCACTGGAACCCACGTAAAACTAGTTTGTTTAGAATTACGCCTCAGGCTGGGGTCGAAAGAATACCTACGAGAAATGAGATTTATATCTGCCAACCGTAACCACATTTTCCTCTCTTGTCAGCTCGTATTTACGGCCCCTGATCTGTTCCCCATTTACCAACGTCCCAATCTTTGTGTTTAAATCTTCCAAAGTAATTTTGGATCGAGCTTGAGTATTCGTACAGGCGGATGCCCCCACATCCTCAACCTCAATACGTATATGTTGTCTCGAGACTGTCTTATCTACAATAGTAAACGCGCCATCTTCCCCAGGCGGAGGCACAACTCTGCCGAGGATATGCGCCTTGCCTGGACGAAGCCAAAACCGTTTGCCTTCGGGTTGTCAGCGTGTTCGATAAACGGGGACGGGTGTAGGTGCATACCGCCAAACAAATCGCCCTCATTTGCTATGATCCACATATTGGTGGAATAGAATTAGTACCAGGCATGTGTCGGGGAGTGCAGAAACCAAATGCTGGCTTTGTAGGTGCGTGTCGCCATTACAATTTGGTGGAGCTTTGCGTTTGGAAGGTCGTGTTTCCATTTAAGTTCAAGCACACGCTATCACCTGACCTTAGCAGCCGTCAGGCAGCACTCCCCTAAAATAGGAAGGAAGCCTTGAACAAACAGGGGCTCTAAGCGAGCCCCTTATTTCTATTCTCGGTCTGGAACTTACTGGGTTATTGTACTAATTTTTTCAATATAAAGAGCCTCGAAATACAAAATTATGGTCACAGATTCGGGGCTTATCTCAATACATGTATCAATAAATCAAATCCAACTCTGTCCCATTGTAGAGTGTATCCGATTATGTAACAGATTGGAATTGTCCTTTACTCAAGTAAGCTGGGGAACTAGGTAATTATTCCACATATTATGGGAAATATCCTCGCATCAATTCCATCATTAAACTCAGAGCCATCACTAGATCCTTCACGAGTCAGATTCAATCAGGTTCGTAGTCACTAGAAGAAATGAGGAATTTATTCCTTGTAAGGTACTGTAGCAAAACAGTTACAACAAATTTTACGACTATGGCGTTTCTCAATATACTACAGTTCAAAATTTTCGGGCTAAACAAACTATTCACCTGCTTTAATTCAAAGTAAACAATCACACAACCACTGTCGTAGAAATTGCTTGCACGCTAGCGCACGTGTGGTGTTTCCATTTGCTTGCAGGACCACTATTTGGATATATAAAAGCACAAGCACCGCCTCATACAACACCACTACCCGACTATAACTCTTCTAGATATGAATTTCATGGGGGACTCTGATATTAATAGCTTTTGGGATGCGTCCACCGTCATTGTATGTCTCCCCCATTCTTTATTTTCGTGCAATTTACATATCTAAAACGCAAATCCATTTGTAATTTTTGCTGCAAATTTTACCCGTTGCCACTGTTTCTTAGGTGTTGTCCATACTCCAATGTTGTTAATCAACTTGTTGTTGTCTCCTATTGTTCTTGTCTTCGAACAACTGTATCCATGGGGCATATTCTGGTAGTTTTGATGTTTCTAGACTATTGATAGTGTCGAACAGAAGTCGGGCTTGGCGTAGACCAATATATCAATCTCCCCAAATAAATTTTGTCAGAAAACATATCATCACAGACAGGACAGGATACAGGATAACAGGAGCTCTATTGTGTCATCGCGGCTTAGTGGCAAGGTTACTCTTCTCCTCTGGATTTGAGGTAAGGCCCTCTTATCAGCTTCAATATCTCTCATCCTCAAACACTCGTTGAAGGGCTCCTCAGGTTAACTCCCCTTCTAGTCTCCATCACCAATGCTCCCTCAGTCCACTTCCACCTAATCCTACTAAACATTGCATCTGTAGCGACGCATTCTTATGCGAATTACTATGCGTTGTTGAAGACTTGGCTATCTTGAGCCAATCAGTCTATCGGTAAGTAGTCGCGTTTAATTCCATTTTCTCCTTCCACTTCAGCTTGGGTTGTTGGGCAAGTATAGGAGACTAGCAATTCTAGCCGCTCCAGAAAAACTTCATTCCAGTGAGGAAATTTCTAGGCGGTTCAAGGGGAACAACCTCCACCTCAGGTTCATCTACATTCACCACCAACACCCTTGTCTCTCGAATATTCACCACCATATAGCCTTACAACCCGCAGTTCCTGAAGTCTTATAACTAGCGCTTTTATCAAGGCCATCCCTCCTCATTATATCCTTGTTAGTTGATATCTTTTGCCTAGCTTTTAGAAACCTTTAAAGCTAATCGAGATGCTCGCAGACTTCATGATGGCTATTTCGGAGAAGCCAATAGCGAAGCTAGCCGTCGCGGACGATTTCTACACTTGGTATGCAGAGTACAAGTCTACCTGGGAGGTAATAGATGTTCACACCAGACCTTAAGGATTTCACTGACGGGTCAACAGCTTCGGAGGAAGGCCAAGGGGGCTGCGAGCAGCGCAAGACAAGCCATCCAGCTGCCACCCCCCCAACCATCCTCTAGAATCAACCAGGTGGCTTGTGGAGCTGAGGTAGCCGCCAGTCAAGCAATTCAAATGCCAGTCACCAAGCTATCAGCTGTGGATAAGTTAGAACGTCTCAAACTGTATCCTTTAGCTTCCCCGGAGCTTCCCATCTCACCACCAACTTCTCCTACGTCGTCCTTCTCCTCGTCATCACCTTCATCCCTACA
>Ga0247734_1002566_pt1 | contig 11708 bp, 8 predicted proteins | sample UWRJL103311B2_FD_180933 | JGI IMG/M metagenome (GOLD analysis project Ga0247734, IMG submission 180933) | Plant litter microbial communities from Arlington Agricultural Research Station in Wisconsin, United States - UWRJ-L103-311B-2 | ecosystem: Environmental > Terrestrial > Plant litter >... | reverse complement strand
AATCCACCTACACACCCACAAAACCCACATGGGCAAAAGAATCTCATCATCAATCACCCAGTAAGTAAGCAATTTATATATATTTAAGGGGAAAACGAGAGCCATCATGATTGCAACGCCAAAAGAGGAGTGGGAGGGGGGATGAAAGATGGAAATCAGGAACGCACATCTACATGCGCTATATATATATATATATCTTTGTTTGTTTGTTGTAATTTTTGTTTTTGTGTGATTATGATGTCTATATCAATGGAAGAAAAGGAAAAAAAGAATTGTGCAAATGGAGGAAGTACCGTATCTTTTCTTTTTCTGTCGGTGAAAAGTTATATTGAATATTTTGAGAGGGATGGGCTGTGTGGGAGATATGGGAGATATGGAATAATGTATGCGGTAATAAGGATCATGAGGGTAATGGGGTAAATGTATATAACCCCTATATAGAACGGAAAGGGGATGGGAGGAGGATAAAGCAGCTTTTTTTGTGGTGTGGAGTGTTTGGGGGTTGTTTGGAGGAAGGGAGAGGGGGAGAGAGAAGAGAGAAGAGAGGAGGTGTGTAAGAGCGCACTAGTTTCAATGAAATGTCCAGTCAGTGGGAGAGGTTGATAAAAATTCTAGGTAGGTAGGTGGGTGTGTGGGGGAATTGTCTTTTCGCCCCTTCTCTCCAAAAAATCCTGCTGTCTTCTTTACAAATGGGGATATGATAGAAAAAGGGGGCGGGCTGAGCTGAGAGCTGAAGCTAATACCGGCACATACTGTTAGCTAGATGTGTTTAGATGTCTTTTAGATACACCGGGTCGCTTTTTTGGATTTCTTCCGGACGGCTCTTCTTCGATACCGCGGTAAGTTAGCTCGGGGAGGTCTGATGGTGGAGGAAGGCAGAGCGCTGACGAATGTTAAGCTCTACATGGCGCTAAATATAAAGTAAAGAGTAAAGAGTAAAGAAGGGGGGGTTTCTGATATGAGATTCGGTGGCGGGCATGATAAATTCAGACGAGACGATATTAGCTGAGATAGATGCTCATATGGTTGATGTTATTTTCTTATTATAAGTTGCTGATATTGCTTGTTGTTTGTGGGTGTTGCTACTGGTTAGTGCTTAGTTTTGATATCAAATACGCTCGCCACCGTTTCTATGCAGGAGCCAGGGGCCGCAAGTAACAGGGTTGAAATAGATCATAGATGATGCTCATTGTTAAGCTGGCATATCCAAGTACCGGTGCTCAGACCGTAAGTTTACTTATGCTTATACCAATTAAGGTTACCAACACCACCAGCCTTGGCGCGTAACCTCCCTTTACGATTCGCTGCGACTGTTACAATTGGTGAGACTGGACGCTAGAGTTGAAACTATGGTGGGAAAGCGCAGGAAGTAAGAATAGTCAAGCTGATAATAAGGATTCGAGATCTTACGATCGTGCGGGGCAATCGAATCATTCTTGAGTGAAGTGATTCATGCTTGGGTTTCTAAGCCATTCTGGATAGCCGTGGCGAGGCAAAAAGGGGCTCGCTTAGCTGAGTGCTAGACTCAATATATAGTTTTGTCTCGGAATCTACGCACTTGTTATCTCTAGTAAACCATGAAACAGTAACAAAAACTCAATCTTCAGTGTAAGTAGTAGGGATTTGTGCGATTCGCGAATGTCAGAGAGTGCTCGAGCCAGCACGTGATCCCAGCCCAGCGAAGATAAGCACATGATAGGATGCTGCGTTGTATGTAACCATAGAAATTGCTGTCATTATGAGAGTTTAACATGCAGTACTGGCAGGGTTTCATGGCATACGTTGTACTGTGTCGTAGGTAGCTAGTATCGAATACTCCTCAACGCAACTATCTTACCATTAAATGATTTGGGTGCAACGCATCTCCTCATCTTTCAACTCTCGGTCCTTGTATTGTTCCTTTGATTTCGCAAGCTCACGATTCTTTACAGGCGTTTCCATAGCTTTCGGTCCGACTGTCAAGGAGAAACAACGCTGTCCTGCTGTCGTTTTCCCCGTCAGGTGAGCGGCTTTGCTATTCAGCACCTCACGAATAGCCAAATGTGATTGGAGTCTTGGAGCCGAGGGGTGGTCGGCATTTCTGATGGGGAATGTTCCATTGTACATACACTCCAGCACGGTGCATTTCCGAGAAGTACAGTCGTCTGATCTAGCAGAGTCCTCTACTCGGAGACTAATACTTGTTTGTTAGTCAGGTTTGAATGAATACTATCACATCTCAGTAGACTGGGTCAAAGGTAGAACTCGCATGCGTAACCACGATATCATTAGGGTTGGAACAAAAGTTTAAAGTGACGTCCGGGCTGTGTCATGGACACATAGGACAGAATCTCCAGAGCGTATACGTACATATGTGGCGGTACGTAGAGATTCTAACCTTACAACCAATTTCCAGAAATTTGGTGCATGGTATTGGGATTGGGATTGGGATGCTGGATCGACCAACCCCCGGACGAACACCCCGCATTGTGGTATGTGCAACGTTTCCTCACATCCCCCCCGGATTCTGCAAGGCACGACATGATCAATGCCCGGTGATGTCTATGTTTGACAACGATGTTTGGCGTTTTATTGGTGCTGTATGGTCGGCCGTTTGATGAAGCGTCGATGGGGAAGCCAGTGAAGGATATATCCTTCGCGCGCTCGGGGGCAATTTCGGCCTTTTTGGGATTTTAAAACTGGTGATATACCAACCACCGCGGAGAACCTGGAGCTTTGTTATTCCGGCTGTGTCTGGATGGCATAGAGGCTATTCGATTACCCTGTGTCTGTGTATTGTCCTCTGAATATCTCCTCGCCAGTTGGGGGTTACACAGAACCATCTCGACACTTGTCACCAAGCGCCACCGAAAGTATCACCCGCGATGCAAAACACAAACAGCGGCGTGTAGTCAGGTACGACAGATGTCCCGAGATCTGCTATGAGGTAATTCATCCGATAAAAACCTAGGATCACATTACACAATGGCCGGCACATGGTTGCAGGGGGCTGGCACTGGCATGGAGCTGGTGTCTCGGGCAGGATCGAGGGAGTACCATATGCTTTTCTTCCATCACGTTAGAGGAACCATTCCATCTTAAAGATTGATGTGAGTGGCTGAAGGTACGGCGAAGGAAAATCTTTCCCATTCCAGCCCCAGTCCAATAGACTTGTTTTCCAATCATCATAAAACTACTCTAGACCATTCCAGGCAAGAAGGCTAGAGCTAGAGCATAGTTTTCGACAGTGAAAAGAGACTTTCTGTTCACCTGCCTTGCTTGATGTAACTATAACAGCTGATCAGGAAGGTGCGACTTGATTCTTTTCCCTCTAAATACAAGACCTTCATCTCCCATGGTTTTCATCTGACTCCAATTTAACATTTCCTTCCAGTGCTATATGTCCGCTGTAAAAGATGGCTCTTCTTCATATTATTCTGCTTCTGGCACTAGTCGTACTGTCTCAAGCTATTCTATTTGACATTCCAGAAGTTGTTGAGGTTGTCAATGAGATCAAGGCCAAATATAGCGCGTATATCCACTATAATGGTAGCGATATCCCATATGACAACTTGACAACCCGTGGAGAGCTTATCGAAGAAAGACAGGGTATAAATTATTGGTATGAGGAAATTGCTCATCAGGGCATCGCTGCCACTGGTCCATCCGGTTATAAAGTCTATAGAAATGTGAAGGACTTTGGCGCCAGGGGTATGTTGATATCGCTGGGTCTTAACTGTACTTGACTAAATATGTTTAGGCGATGGAGTTACGGATGATACAGCTGCTATCAATGCTGCGATAGCTTCAGGAGGAAGATGTGGACGTGGTTGCAGTACCACCAGTACCACTCCTGCCGTTGTCTACTTCCCATCTGGGACTTATCTCCTTACATCTTCAATTATTGACTTTTATTTCACTCAGCTTATTGGAAACCCCATTAACCCCCCTGTTCTCAAAGCAACATCCAACTTCGAGGGCTTTGGTATCATTGATTCGAATCCTTATTGGACAGAGAATCTCAACTGGATCAGCACGAACGTCTTTCTGAGACAAGTGAGAAACTTTGTATTTGATCTAAGAAGCATTCCAGCAAGCAGTCAAGCTACTGGCATTCATTGGCCAACTTCACAGGCAACTAGTTTGCAGAACATCGTCTTTGAAATGAGCAGAGAGCCAGGGAATAGACACACAGGTCTCTTTTGTGAAAGTGGTATGTGTTATCTTACAGGCTGTAAATTCGAGTACTAAGACAAATCAAAGGATCTGCTGGTTTTTTGACGGATTTGACATTCAATGGAGGTGTAGTAGGAGCTTCGGTTGGCAACCAACAGTTTACTATGCGCAATCTCGTTTTTAACGGTTGCGGAACGGCAATTAGTCAGCTTTGGAGCTGGGGATGGGTGTATCAAGGAATTAGTATCAACAACTGCCAGATCGGCCTTGATATTAGTTCGGGTGGGCCTGCGGGACAAACGGTTGGGTCGGTTATTATGATTGACAGTTCCATCACCAACACTCCTGTTGGAATTGTAACTTCTTTCACAAGCTCGTCTAGCCCTACCACGGCTGGAAGTTTGATCGTTGAAAATGTTGTGCTATCAAATGTTCCTACAGCAATCAAGGCAAACGGTGCAACCGTTCTTGCTGGTACCAGCGGGTCAATGACAATTCAGGCGTGGGGAGAAGGTCACCAATATACGCCAAACGGACCTTCAAGGTTTCAAGGTCCCATCACACCAGTCTCAAGGCCAGGATCGCTCCTTGGGGGAGGAGGAAAATACTATACGAGGTCGAAACCCCAGTATAGTGACCTCCACGTGTCTTCATTCATCTCCGTTCGGGCAGGTGGCGCTCAAGGAAATGGGTTTACCGACGACACAGCTTCTCTTCAAGCTACGATCAACATTGCCACACTTCTTGGCAAAGTAGTATATTTTGATTGCGGAATGTACAAAATCACTTCTACTCTGTTTATCCCTCCTGGTGCCAAGATTGTGGGAGAAGGTTATGCCACACTACTACATAGCGGGCCATATTTCAACGACATGAATAATCCTAAAGTGGTTGTCCGAGTTGGCAATCCAGGTGACACCGGTCGTGTAGAGTGGAGTGACATGGTTGTGTCTGGTCAAGGAACTCAAGCTGGAGCTATTCTGATCGAATGGAACCTTGCATCGCCATCTTCAAACCCCAGTGGCATGTGGGATGTGCATACCAGAGTCGGTGGCATCGTAGGCTCCAATCTACAGCTTGCACAGTGCGGGAAACGACCAAGTGTTGTAGGACAAGTTAGGACTGAGTGCATTGGTGCGTATATGCTGATGCATGTTACTGCAAGCGCTCAGGGACTCTATCTGGAGAACGTTTGGTTGTGGACTGCAGAGTAAGTCTTATTTTCCACGGATATCCTGTTTATATGTACATGCTAACGTAGAAGCGTAGTCATGATGTAGATGATCAAGGACTCCGCCAAATTGATATTTATGTCGGACGAGGTTTACTCATTGAGAGCACGAATGGAAATATCTGGCTGTTTGTCCCAATTTCATCATTTATGCTCTTCTCTCTGACTCCTCTTTTAAAATAATCGGAAACTGACATACACCCTATAGTGTTGGAACTGGATCTGAGCACAACACTCTTTATCAATACCAGCTTACAAATACCAATAACATCTATATGGGCTTTGCTCAAGTCGAGTCGCCCTACTATCAGCCCAATCCAACTGCTCCTACACCATTTACTGTTAATTCTAATTTGCATGATCCGGATTTTGCGGCGAGCTGTTCAGGCCAATCGGGAAATTGTAGAAGCGCTTGGGGATTGAGGATTATGAATTCCAACAATATTCTGATCTACGGAGCAGGACTTTACAGCTTTTTTGATAACTGGAGCACGAGTTCGTTCCTATTTCCCGCATTTTCATCCTGGTTTCTCCTATGGTAGACCAAGTGCTGATTCAAGCTTAGCGTGTTCAAATAATCCTGGCCCAGAAAACTGCCAAAACAACATTCTTAGTCTCGAGGGCTCAAACCCGCAGACCACAATATACGGTCTCGCGACGGTCGGGACTACTAATATGATTACAGTTAATGGAAATACGGTTGCAGGGTATGCTGATAATCAAAACGTATACCCACAGGTTGTTGCGCTATTCAGGTAGGTTCATCTCGCGTCGTTATTGTCGGATATATTTTCTATGTCGATTTCTCCCCCTCCTCGACACCTCGATATCGTTGCCTGCGTAGATGATGGTGCCACTCGTGGCTCCTTTTTCATTTGGGTCTCACGTTTCAACTCAAGTTGTAAATGAACGAGAAGAAAATTATGGTGATGGAAGAAGGAGCGACAACACAAACTAATGTCGAGCAGGCCATAAGCGTAAATGATAGATGTGGAAAGTGGGAGGAAGGAGTGTGGTGCTGAGGTGGACAATTCAAATGTTGTTCTAGATGGCATGGTGTGGGAATGAGGCGAAATTGCGCCGGGATGGTTGCTAAGCAAATCTTGAAGATGTTGGTGGATTTTATGTGGTGGGGGTGATTCTTGTGATTATTTGATTTTTGAGAGCTGTAAATTATTCGATTGTACATATTTGAAATCGAAATTATTTCTTCTATATGAAAACATGAAGAGTAGGCATGATCTTCCGCTTTACGCATGTTTACTATCTATCAAATCGAAGGTTGTTGACTGAGATGAAAAAGGGGCGTCTCGCTTATGATCTGGTACTCTTTCGACCACGACTCCCAATCCCGAAACGATTGAAGAATGTAAATTATTTGCGGGAAAAGAAGCAAAGAAGTTTTAGATGGGAATAGAACTAGCGAGTGCAATGCAGTGATGGCTACCGTGAATTTAATCATAAGCCTATGAGGGAAACGGCCGAAAATCCTCTGATCTTATGAAGTTGAGAACTTTGATTTCCATGAAATAGCTACGTAGCTACGAAACTTTAGAGTTGCGGCATGAAACTTTAAAATACTAAAACCATCAAAAAACCCAAGTTCGAAAAGACCGACTAGTTGGTGAAACATACATGTCGACATTTCGGAAGAAACCAATGACGATATCCGCCTTCTTTTTAGTACTGGATCGTTTAGCGAAACATCTTTTGTACAGCGACCAAGGAATAATAACCCAATGAACTGATTGCCTCATTGAGTCCTCCACATGTCTCGAAGAACTGGACTGGGTACTCATTCCCATCACGCTCTGCGGTCGAGATGCACCCAGCATTCCAGAAAAGGCATTGGGTTAGCAAACGCGCACTGAAGTAATGGGAGACAGAAATTTAAGAGAAAAGTCGTTGGGGACAACGGACAGCTACATCTTCCCCGTTTCTTTGGATGACCTGACGGCAAACACTAACAAGCCCCAGTCATAAGCGAACAGCTAATTGAGTCGCTTACCAAGTGCCTCTTATTCAATTCTACTCCATACAGCTATCATAAAGATCTTACTTAATGACGTTGACTAGATATCATTATACGCTTTATCCGTCGATTCCCCCGCTATCATTTACGTGAATTGGAAGGCTGATAGATGATGTGTGATCTTGCCCGACCAATTCATATCTGGTCGGGAGGCTTGTAGCTAATGAATTGGTCGAAATATGCAAATGCAATAAACTGCAACAACTAATCTTTAATATTAGAAGAAATGTTATCCATTTGCGCCCATGACCTCGCCGAAATACTGTTATTAAAAATAGCCCCTGATCTACTACGGTCCAAGCTGAAATTATTTCCAAGTTCTATTCAGTTTTCGTTACGCGGCCGGACAATAAAGTCCTACCTGAAGATGAACTGGATGACTCCATACTCCGCAGCTTGCTATAGTTCATGATAGCGCTAGTGGAAGCTTACTATGGGGAGCTGTTGTACATGCCGAGTCCATCAACACTGGCCGAACTCTATTTCAAAAAAAGGGCTAAGTTGGAAATTCCCGGCTTTCAGAGATGGGATTTTCCTCATGCGAATTCGAGTAAATAGCGTAGATAGATATAGGAAGTCAAGATGTGGACTAGCTTTTTGATTTAAGAGAAAGTATCATTGGACTGGAAGTCTTACGCAAAGCTGAGGTTTGACTTTTGAACCTTGAGCAATTTCGGGGTTTGACCAACGTCATAGAACAAACAGCTCTCTAATCTTTGAGATATAGCTGTGATAACCATAGGTCCCATATAATCCACTTTGTATGTGGTATCATGATGCTTGTATAGTGAGCATGCATACATACTTGTTTGTAATCAACTATAGATGCAGCCATTACAAGCTGTTTACTTTTCGAATGAAGACGAGCTCGGCAAATAGCGGTCCAAATTTATGTCGCTTGCCATAACTTTGTCGGGGGGACTCCATGAATTCCGGCCAATCATTCAAATGCATCCCAATCCCAGTACTGTAAAGTTTAAGCGGGGCCCAAGATACTTTTCCATTTCTCTTTCGTATCAAGAGCAATATCTAACCCCATCTCAATGGACAACTTGCAATATAATGTCCTGGCCCAAGTTGGACGCTGCATGTGCTGGAACAGGCACCCTGAAGTAGTGAGGACTTCACATGACATGCTTACATTACGTTCTTCTAAAACGGGACTATCTGAGGAAGGAAAATACCGATTAATCAAATAAAACAAGAAATTCCCTAACATATACACAAAAAACAGATGGCTTTAACAAATATTTCGTGATTAACTGCTTGCAGTTTATGATTCATGGTTACGCTAAAGAAGACACCCGTAGCCTCGTCCAGCTTACAGAATATTTACTGCTCTTATCGTACAGTACATAGACTACGCAGCGCCCTAGATGGCAAAGAACATTGGACAAAAATGCCAACTAACTCACTCTTGTGGCCCAACTCTAACAAAATTAATAGAGAAGGGGACAAAACCAACAGGAAAACTTCTGGTACTCGCTTCCCGCGTACACTGCATAGTCTTTAAAATTCAGACTGAGTAGCGATCCTAGCTAGCTAACTTCATTTCTCCACCCAGTGAGCATGCAAGCAAGCTCGCTGTGTAAATATTATTATGACCATCCCATAATGAAGTGGTCCTACCACTCTTATTAGCACCTCCAAATTTTGAGACTAGGGCCAAATTGATATAGTTCAAGATTGTATAATTTCCTGTTCGTATTTCTTATTTTGCTGAGTAAAAGACTAGTAATCTAGGGGAGTGAGTCAGCAGCTCCAAAATAGTTGGGGGCAAATAATGAAGGGACATTGGGCACTCACTATACTCTTGGTCCCAACGTTCCTTGCGCGGATTTTTGATAATAGTTCCCGGTGGATGGTCTTCTTTCTTAAATCTGCAGCCAAAGGCGTTGCAAATATACTGAGAACACAAATCCCAGTCAGCAATCGCACACTCATGACTTCCACAAACTCAGACTGCACGCGAGGGAGCTAACTAACCTCCTTTCCAACAATCGTAACACTAGGACAATGATGACCATAAATGCAAAACTCCAAATCACAGTCCTGGCCACTAGTGCAAGGGTTGAGTCTGGTCAAAAAAGCAATAGCCCGCATATCTTCATCTGTAGCTTTGTATTTGTGCTCGAAACAACAATCATCTCCCTTTGCACAAGGACCGCGCAGATAATGGTTATTACATAACTTATTTGAGTTTGTACGGCGTTTAATTTTGTCAAGGACCTGAGTGATGTGATTAGCTCAAGTCAAATGCGGGTTTTTACAAATTATATAGATGCAGCTTACAGCAGCATTAACAGTAATAGGAGGGTCGATTCCACGAGGACTTGGCACCCAAACTGGCTTGGCCGAAGGAAGGACTGGTGTCGCACGTTTGACAGGGACAGCAAGGCCAGTTTTAGAAATGATAGGCGAGGATGACGGAGGAGGTGATTTTGAGGCCAGACCTGCCCATGTATTGGGTGTAGATGCCGAAGATACACGCTCAGTCAATTTGCTAGGGCGGAACAATGGGTTGAAGCTAGTAGAGTCAGTGGTTGGGATTATGAACAGGGTGAGCACACAGCAAGTAAAGAGCGAGCGAGAACACAGGAGTTTTAAGATCAATGATGAAAATACCACTTACTTTATTACTTGAATGCCGGTGGCGACCAGCTCTCGAACAGTCTTCGGGCCTTCCATTATAGTAACTTTGCCATGATCTTCGGGTTTGATAACTTCATCCAAGAATGGTGCACTGTTTGAGGTTACCATTTAGTCCATGCTAAAAAAAAAAAACCTCCAAGGCAATTCTTGCAAGACTTCTCAGGCTCAGACTTACTATCCAGCATCGTGTGAGATGCCAAGGAGAATTTGTTTGCAATTATGATTTCTAAGATGCCATCGAGTAAGCTCTGCCATGATGTTAGTCCAACCCAGAAAACAGCATCAAGATTCTTGCCCCTGATTTTTGAATCCGCTCTTTCTTTCCCATGTCCAACATCAATAAAATTGAACGAAGCTTTTCCTTGTGTAAACCCAACTGCAAAGTCCCTCAAATGGTCCATATCTTCCAACGACCCATCCCTCAACATCGCATTCGCAAGACCAGATTGATTGGAATAAATATTGGCAATAATTTCAATTTGGTCTGTGAGATCACTACAGTGGTCCAGCACAGAATTTCGCAGCGCAGCAGCAGCTTGTTTACCACCCTCCACGCCCATTTTAATGAGTTTGGCATTAAATATCATTCCATCACCATCAACTAGAACTTGTATGTAGGGGTTCCGCTCCATGGTGGAATTGGTCAACGTAATATTATGATTGATGAGAGTGAGTTGCTGTTGTAACTCTCGCCGTGATTTTCTGGCATCGTCAAGATCAAGAGTCGCATCCTGGAGCTGTTGGCGGAGAGTGTTGTTTTCCTTTCGTAGTTCCCTTTCGATCCTTTCGCTGTAGATTATAAGATCCTGCGCTTGGATTTAGTTGAATGCAAACGGATTTTGCTTGAGCTTTGCACAGTCCTAGGCTTCAATGAAACTTCACAGGTGGGATACTAAGCCAGTCTTATGATGTCCATCAAAGCTTCAGCAAATCCCCCAGGGCTTCAGCAGAGCAAAAAACCCCAATTTTTGAACTTTTTTTTGGGGGGGCAAAAATATAGGGCAATCAAACTGATGCCCAACATACCTTAATTAATTCATCATTCTTGTCCCGATGAAGCAGTAACTCATTAAACCGTGTAACGAATCCTGGAATATCTGCTGGTGAAGCCATAACACTTTGGTACTTCATCCGGTGGTTTTTTCTGTGTGGTGTTGCTGCTTCTTCTTTTCGGTGGTTTTGAGGCGCTTGTTCAGTACCAGGGGAAAAAAAGCCTCGCGCGTGTCTTTGGGGGAAACGCGACAGGCCTCCCACCTTTGAAATTTAAGTGGATACCCAGAGCTCAAATTCCCGTGATTGATGCACCACAATACAGTAGCATAGGCAGAATCAATCTTATGCCAAAGACAGGAACGAGGAACGATGAAGAAGAAACCCGGGAATGGCCTCGCAGCAGGAGAAGAAGAGGAGGGCTTTTGAAGAGAGGTGAAGGTGATTGAATGGATGGATGGGATGGTTTCTCGCGTGCCGCCCTGGCTGGCTTTTAGGTCGGCGAAAAGCAAACAAGCACAGTACATACTGTACCTACCAATGCGAGCTATGTAAAACATGGCGGCTAGCAGCAGTAGAAACTTGATTACTGCACAGGCCTACCACGGGAGAATCGTTGCTCGTAGTCATGCCATGCCATGCCATATA
>Ga0247734_1002565_pt1 | contig 11718 bp, 12 predicted proteins | sample UWRJL103311B2_FD_180933 | JGI IMG/M metagenome (GOLD analysis project Ga0247734, IMG submission 180933) | Plant litter microbial communities from Arlington Agricultural Research Station in Wisconsin, United States - UWRJ-L103-311B-2 | ecosystem: Environmental > Terrestrial > Plant litter >... | reverse complement strand
ATTTGGCGAGCCATTATTTTCAGATGTATGCGACGCTTGCAATGGGCGGTGGGGATAGTCACAAGGAAGTTGATGCGGGGAGGAGCTGGTTGTTGAATTTTTATTACGGGAATAAGGTTTGTGGAGTTGAAGTTGGATGAATGATTAGGCTGATCAAATTTAGGTTGTGCTTTTTGGGTGCTGTTTTGGCAATGAGATGTTCTTTATTGTACTTTATCTGATTTCGTTTTCCCCGGCTGTAGAAATGTCTGGGTTCAAGGAAGGCTCCGAGGGTGTGATTTCTTGGGGATGGGCTATTTTACAGCTGGCGAGAATGAATAGGCTATGGGTTCTTGCTAGTGTCTGTTTTCCGGTCATGCTTGCTAAGCAATGGATTAATGTTATGCAACTTTTGAATGCTAGTATGTGGCTAGCTGAAGGAGATCTTGCAATGCGAAAGAAAGGGAGGATCGGTGTGAGCTCTGGGAAGAAGAGTTGCTAGTTGGCCAGAGGGACCTGGGGTGGATAAAGCGAGGCTTGTGGACAAGCGATTACCAGACTCCTGTTCTTTAATCTCGCCATTTCCATGAGAATAAGTTTCCATGAACGCCGGTGTTCATTATGGCTCTGCCGAAGCATGAAGAGATCGTTGAATTTGTCAAGCGAGTCAAAGTCATACACTGGAATAACTTTTCCAAATCTGGAATCAGATTCCCTAGTTGTGTGGGAGAGAAGCGAATGCTACTTGTGGCCGTTGATACCGAGGTTGGAGGGAGGACGTAGCTCAGGAACAAATGACAATGTGTGAAACTTGGTAGGAATACTGTGTATACCGTTCAACATCATATTAGTAGAAGGAGACCTCAAATTACATAGGAGAATTGGGCATCTCGTCCGCTCTGCCATACACAAGCCTCAGATCGGTAGACTAGTAATGTCGTGGCTCTCTTCAGGTGCTACCCAGCTTTGCCTCACCTTCCTAATGGGTCGGATTTATTACAATTGTTAGTAAAATTTTGTCAATTCTCGCGTTTCAGAAAAGAATAATTGGAATTTTAGTACTTGGTGACATAAGCGATTTATGTGTAGTGCTAATATGAGCACTCTAATACAAGCACTCAGAATTATAGTGCTGCAGTTCAAAGCACTCCTTTTACAGAGGCGTATTTACATTAGCTTAATCTGATTGTGTTGTCTTATGTACTCATTGTCTATCATATCTACTGATAACCCATTTGCTCTTCGTCTAGATTCTCCGCAATTGCTTCTCTAGCCCTTTGGCGACAGTGGTTCTCCTGTCCCAACTATGGCCGTTAGCATTGTTTCTGTAGCCTGCACTTCTACAAGAACAACCTCACCCCTAGCCATCTCACAACCGGGCTCATGCGTGCCAAGGGAATACATCGGGCCATTACTCTTGTTTCTCTTTCGCCCTTTTATTTCAACACCGCTACAACAGAATTCTGTCCGTCTAAACATAAATAAGGGAAGGGCGACAGATAGGCTAGCTCGAAACTAACTATCTTTCAGCTCCGCAACACCGCTTCTAAGCGCCTGACTTTCGAAGTCCATCATGCAACACTCACTCCACGGCCTTTCTCGATCACAGGTGCAAAGGCTGAAAGCATTCTTGAAATAACTAGGAGATATTGAACTCACATAATCATGTCCCCATCTCATCGTATCTGGAACCCCCGGCGCTTCTTGAGCTGGCTCTCGAGGAAGAATGATAAGTCTCATCAGATGGTAACACCACCAAAATCATTTGATGACACCCTCAGCGACATATCTGCCATGGAGAACTCAAGATTTTCAGCCTGCCGTATTCTTTACGAAGCAAGCGTTCCCTGCGTCATATGGGGTGAAGATGCCCTAACAGCTTATGAGATTCCCACAATTGTGTTCGACCTCTTCCTTCTAGTACACAATCCAGAAAGCGCGACACTTGTGCTGGCTTCTCACGGGTTCAAACGCACTACACCAAGTCCGAGATTTTATGATATTCCACAGATGAACGACGATGTCCCTCGCCTAGCCCAGATACCTGTTAGTGCTGTCCACGATATGGTAGACCTACCGAAGGCAGACGACGTGAATGCCCCGGGTGTGATACTCCTTCCAGCCAAATATTGGCGTTATGAGCTTCCTCGGACTGTTGAAGAGGCGGACAACTTCATTCCCCCGTTGTCAACCTTGCTCAACACCCTCATTAACGTCTGGATCGATCTTCCCCCCAATGATACACTACTAAGGGAACATATCGCAACACATATTGGATATTTCTACCTCTATAATCAGGAAATAAGGAAACCAGATTTCGAGAACCAACTTGCTGTCGAAAATCGCCAGGTCCATTTTGAATTGCTACGGGGTAACGACTCGCCATTCGTCTCCCTCATGACAGAGAAGTGTCAGGAGCATCATCGAAACATTAGAAATCAGATTAGATCGGGTCGTTATGAGCCAAAGAAAGCTAATTGAGAACTTGCCACACGTTAGCCTAGAGTATTAAAGATAATACGACTGGGCACAGTGCATATTTTCACTACTGGGACAAGGTATAAGATTTCAATACGGAATTTTAAGTATATCGAGATTGAAGGACCACGAACCCCGAGACTCACAAATTCCTCCTTGTACTTGATTCATGTTTAACAACGTCATTCCCCCAATTATTATCTCTCTACGCTCGTTTCCCACCCTCCTTGGGCCGGTATGCACATAAGCAAGTGTTGTTGGTAGTGAAAGCACCCATGGCCAACTTCATAGTGTAGAGTCTAATTAAAAATATCTCGTTCCAATAATACCACATCTAAATACGTGAGTACCCAAGTCTCTCGTCTAGCCACATTTGTGGGATCGCAAATATTAGTTGGCTGCTGTATTTGCGTCGATTGAGAAAAATCCCTACGAACAGTAACATAATCAATAATTTGCCGTGTTGAGATATCATATGCAAGTCCGCGCTAGCAGTACTGATTAATTTTAATAAAAGCCGCTAAACCTTAATACTGTATCCGAGTCACCACCACACCAATGCCTTACTAGTCTTGAACACAATCTAGCCAATCTTTCTTAGATTCATATTGGGGTAGGTGATAGCGTGTATTAGCCATTCCAGGTCTCTCTCTTCTAAGCAAATCGAAGAAATGTCAGGTGGCTGGTTGTGGAAGCTAGACCTGGTATACAGCAACGAACATATCTACATAAATACGGCCCCAGCGATAAGTGAGGTGGCATACTCTCTGCATTCCGCTTGCTCCGCCTCCACCTCCGCAAATTAATACTCAGGAAGCTCATTGCTGCATCCTACGGATTGGACCTGGAGCATTGGGTTGGTAAGACCTATCCCTTGCCCAACTTTTGCATTTCCATTCGCAATGTTTCGAATGTCTCGCAAACGCGTGGGTCGTGGTTATCTTTTGTGGGCTCTAGATTGTGGACTGAATCTCTTTCTAGGATCCAGAATTAGCTGGAATAGTATTCCTTTGACTGCAGTATTTAATAAGTAGATGCAGAATGCTGTGAATACAATGGTGTGGAAGCTGAAGGAAGCCATTGCTGATTCGTTCACAGTGATAAACAGATTATTTGAACAAAAACAAGTACTTAATACAAAATAAATTGGGTGCCGGAATCTGGAGGATGAACCTACTTCTTGCGAAGCAACACAAATAGGCGCTAATAGATATGAATCCTCCGTGTTTCAAATACGACTTCTGAAATTGCAGGCAATAAGCCAAATCATCTCAGACGACAATTTTACCCACTAAAGTCCACTTCCATATTTGGACTTAATCAGTCACTGCTTTCTGAACCTGAGCTAAACACTGATGCCTGATTGTGTCAACAAGTCAGTAGGCATATTTTCGAGTGGCCAAAGTGAGTTATATTTACGAGGGGGAAGCATACGTGCTTAGAGATATTTACAGTAAAATGTAATATTTAAGGTTACAATACTCTCCTCCCCCACCCCTTTCTGACGGTTAAATGTCCCAAGGGAGGCACAGCGAGGAGGTTGTTAACCTTTGACTACGATGGGTGTACAACATATGCGTTATCCGAGCGCTGCAATTCGCGGGTTCGAGAGCGCCAACCGAATGCACATATCCAGATTCGTAGGCAAGTGCTTATTTAATCAACCACACATGTTGAGACTGCGACTTTAGTCGACTTGTGGATTAGACTAATCAAATTTTCAGCAGACTACCCAAAGAAAGAAACGCTACTGTCAATCGTCTTCCTCTCTTCGTGTTCATTCATACAAGGCTGAACTGAATATAGCTCAATCACGACCTGCCAATATGTCCAGGTTTGCTTCTATGAAAATTGTTGAGCTTGCGCGTATTATTTCAGAATCTACTACAATAGTTGATGACTATTTCAACTCCCATGGGCTTCCTACGCCATCTTTAGGAGTGGAAGGTCCGTCCAGGATTGAATTTCCTCCAAAAGAAAAGGAAGTAGCTGTAGCGCATTTACGAGTACTGAGTGCAACAAATGAGCTCTATAAGCTCATGCAAGGACCAACAGCGATGCTTATGGAGATCTCCGTAAGTATTCTTCACTCCCCTCTAGTTAAGCAGCATGAAAATACTAACGGTATTAAATGAGCCAGCCCATGGACAGTTTAAGCCTTAATTGCATTTATACGTACAGCATGGCCAGCAGCTTCCCCGTGGACGAAGAGGCAACCTTTGATGAAATCTCACAAGCCTGTGGCTTGAATGTCATTGATACGCGACGGATGTTGCGACACGCCATGACAAATTATATTTTTTGCGAGCCTAGACCTGGAGTTGTAGCCCATACAGCTGCTTCAAAACTCATCGCTGAAAATTCCTTAATTCGTGATTTCGTTGGAATGGCAAGTGAAGAAAAGTTCCAGGCGTCTGCATACGTAAGTGAAGTTTCTAGTTTTTAACTACAGATGCCATATATATGACGCTGACATCGTAGCTTAGACAGTTAAAGCACTACAACTATATAACTACGCCAAGGAGCCAAACCAGTCAGTAAGTGCACTTCATAATATAGGATTCAATACAAAGTTCAAACCCCATTGCTAGGGATTTAGCCTAGGCCATCAAACTACCAAAGGACTGTACGAAGAACTTAGGGACCACCCTTCCCGTGGCCACCGCTGGGCAAATTCTATGAGCGCATATGCATCTACAGTGCCCCTCAAACCACTTCTGGCTGGCTATGATTGGTCTTCCCTCGGTTCAGCAACCATAGTTGATGTTGGAGGTGGCTATGGGCCCGTGAGCATAGGTCTTGCACGAAAATTCCCGCATCTTACATTCGTAGTCCAGGATTTTGCGGACGTGGTTGAAGAAGCGTCAGCAAATATGCCGCCCGAGCTTTCAGATCGCATCTCATTCATGGCCTACGATATGCTCAATCCTCAACCAGTCAAAGATGCGGAAGTCTACTTCTTCCGCGCCATTTTCCACAACTGGACCGACTCTTATTGCGTTAAAATCTTGCGGAACCAGATCCCGGCGCTAAACTCGAGGGCGAGGCTGTTGATCAATGATTTTGTTTTGCATGAGCCGGGTAGTCTTCCTTGGTATCAAGAAAAGCGAATGCGGTAGGTGGGAAATCCGAGCCCGAGAAAGGATCCATATTCTAACATGACATAAAGCACGATGGATCTCCAAATGCTCTCTTACTTTGGATCAAGAGAACGGTCTGTCTCAGACTGGGGTTTACTCTTTAAAGAAGCGGACGAGCGCTTTGAGCTCAAAAATGCTATTGACTTGAATGGACCAGGTTTCATTCTAGAAGTTTGGTGGAAGGCTTGAGTCAAGTGGTTTGACCGCATTAGAAGTGAATGTGAAGAAATGCCGCCTGAGATCACCAATTTACCAATATAAGATATGTGTACGCAAAGCTTGAACACTCCTCTGTCTTTTGGTCTGAGATGTGGAGGTGTTCTTGCATAATTAATTATATAGTCTTAGGCTTAAGTAAGAACATTCCTTAAGTATAGGGAAGTGTGATCAAGTTGTGTTTATAATCACTTTACATTTCTATTATTCACTGCCTTAAGTTGGGATACACGACATTATTTTAGAGCGTAATCTAGTATGGGGAATTGAAGCGGTAAATTTAGAATAAAAGGTGCCATGTTCTGTACAGACCCACACCCCGTCTCATAAATAGTCATGTGATATATCATTTTAGTCTGAGCGACATGTAGCTTCCTAATAAAATATGTACCGAGTCACTGAGTTGTAAGTCCAAGAGTTTATTGTAGGTATCATATCTATTTTGTTTTATGGGATTAAATAAAGTTTCACCTAATATACTCCAAACCCCCCCGCTTCCACACTAAATATTAAAAAGAAATAAGCTAAGAAGAAGCAGTAAGACCACCGGATTTCAGCACCAATGGCACGCAATCGTTCACCACACCACCTGTGACGGTGAACTTCAAGCTTGGGTCTTGAAGGACCGATGCGCCATTAACTGAGTCCTTGGACAGGAACACCTTGTTCTGCTGCCCATTAATCGCGCAAGCATACATAAAAAATGAGTTGCCCTTTGTGTCCGCAGCGATGATCATGCTGCCGGCGCTGCTTCCAACTGAGACAAGGCTGATCAGCTCAGCCGTCTTGGGGATCGAGCCCCAGGCAGCGAGACGTAGACGCGAGGCACCGGTGACACCGGCTTCTTGGGGGAAGTAATGAAGGTAACGTTCTAGAGAATCACCCATTATGGCGTTGTTAGAGACAGCGAAGGTAGTGTCAGTCTTCTGTGCAACATCGGTGGTCGAGGTAATGTAGAGGTTACCATTGGCGGCGGCATTGAGGGATAGCGTATTTGTGACGTCGAGGAGTGAGGTGTAGGTGACGTCTCCACTGGTGTCAACGACTTGTCGCTTCTTCACCTCTGCTGGCATATCGTCTAGTGCGGTTCTTCCGTGTGGAGAAGAAACAGTAGCAACGTTGCGTGACTGGAGAATGGTATCCACCTCGAAAGTTCTCCTCCAGAGCCCTTGTCCAATATTGCGAGCATTTCGAGTCAAAGCACTGGTTCCTCCTGCTGCAAGCTCGTAGGAGACGGGGTTGTCGCCAGAAGCGAATGGATAGCAGTTGGTTGTTGGGAACGACTTCGACGTCGAGGCGCGATATTGAGCTGCAAAGAAAACGACACCGTTGCAGACTCCAGGCCATACGGAACTGCATTTGTCGATACATTCACCTAGAGTCTTGAGGTTGAAACCACCGAGGGCATCAGTCTGGTATGCAATCTCACAAGACATTTTGAAGAGCTCGTTGTTGGATGTACAATACTGGGAGCTATTTTCAGGGCAGGATAGTGTAGAGCATGCTGGTGCTGATATTAGAACGGCACTGTGAACAGTAATACCTAGGGTAGTATCAGAGAGCTCTGTAGGCAAGTTTTGTCTGTCTCCCTTGTAGAAACAGTTGCCATTTGCTCGTTCCGGAACCCAAGACACTGCGACGCAGTCATGATTTTGGCTAGAGAAACAGCTTTCGATACATGCCTCAAAGCTGCTAACTTCGACCATCGAAAGGTCATCACCAGGAAGATCGATGTGACATTTAATCTGGTAGGTGTATCCCTTCGAATCAACAAAGTTCTTTCCATTATCTGCAGGGCAGTTGATAGGGAGATTAGATCCTACAGCCGATGTAGCGCTAGAGGTACTTGACGAAACTGTTTTGGAAACTGACGATGAGACCATAGAGCTATCAGACGAGGAGATGGGGTTAACTGAAATCACAGTGGAAGATGTGCTCTGACTTGAGGTTGGGCTGGCTAAAGGTGCTGATGAACTGAGAGGAGCAACCAATAGAACAGTGGAGGAGATAGCAGAAGATGTGCTTTGAGATGCGCTTTGAGATACGCTTTGAGTTGACAAGGTCTGAGATCCTGAAGAAAGAGGTGCAATTAATACAACAGTCGAGGAAGCAATTTGGGTCGAGGAAGAAATTGGTGCAGCAGTCGTAGAAGTTGACGACTGCGAAAGGGGAGCGACCAATAGTACAGTTGACGATAGAACCCGGGAGGACGATTGGGAGGTGGTCGATGAAGTAACAGTCGCACGGATGCTGGTCACCAGAGTAGACGCTGTAAAGCGGCTGCTCGTGGAACTGCTCGAGCTGCTCTCCTCTTCGACAGTTCGTCCGAGGCATCCTTGCGCCAACACGGGGCCTTCCCATTCCCACAGTTTGTACTCATCGTCGCCGAGTGACAAGTCTAATTCGTTGGCCAAGTTGACGTTCCAGGCAATGCCCTTACACCCATCAGTGACAACATTGTTACCAGCTGTGCCGGCAGTGACGGAGAATTTGGCGACGGCGTTCAAACTGGGGACGTCCTTTAAGGATGCTTCCTTCTTCCATTTTCCTATGCCTATGTTAGTTCATCGACGTTAAAAGCACCCTGAATTTGCTTACCACTAAAGAAATCAACACCAAAGGCAACGGTGACTGGGAGACCGAGGCTAGCTGTTGCAGTGATATCGCCATACGCCTCGAATTTCTTGGTAACGATTGGAGAAAATCCTGAACGTGTTGACTTTGTCTTATCGATTATATCGAGGGTTGCGGAGATTGCGGGCCAGTTGTAAGAGGTTCCAACAAGAACTTGACCGACGGCCTCGACAGTGAGACCAGCTTCAATACCCAAAGCGAGGGAGGGACCAATAGTCACAACTTTAGGGATAGAGAAACCTGGCAGTCCGGTTTTGATGATTTCCTTCTCCAACTTCTTTTCCCATTGAGCGAAGGCGTTGATTCCGAGGAAGAGGCCGGCTTGCATGTTTCCATCAAGGCTGATCGTACCTTTGTAGAAGCCTTGTGTGGCGCTGATGCTAACGGAACCAGTGGCCTTGAGAGCGCCATTTATTCCACAGTCAACACAGAAAAGGTCAATTCCAGGAACTGGGCTTTTTTCACCGAGTAAGGTGTCACCGATTTTGGCCAGAGCGGCTTTGTTAGCAGTGTATTTTGCATCCTTGTCACCAAGCTTGTATTCATAGAACTTTAGCTGGTTGCCCCAAGGAGAACTGATGAGCATCCCTGCCGATGGAGCGATTTTGATAGGTAGAGTTAGCGACTGAGAGAAATCTCCTGTCAAAAATGCGGCTACCGTCTCAACTACAGCAACAACAACCTTGGCAACAGCAGTAGCGGCATAAACAACAGCCTTTTGAATGACGGGAGGAATATAGGGTGCCACATAAGCAACTACCTTCTTAATGACTGGGGCAACATAAGGAGCGACGTATTTCACCACGGCCTTGAATGCCGAAAAGAAGCCACGACGTTGAACGCCAGAGAGTGAGGTATCACCAGGGGTGAGTGCAGCAATAGTAGCCTAATCACAGTTAATAACTTGTTTCCTTGAGAAGAATTAGGGATACCGACATCGAAGTCTGCTTCCTCACCACTGTAGTAACCCAATTGATCATTAAGTGTTTTATCGAAATCAGAACCACAGGCAGCAGCTGGAAGGCCATTGATCAAAGAAGCACCTGGATTACCACAAGTGTTCGTTGTAGGGGTAGTTGTTCCAGTGTTGCCTGTGTCAGGGATGGCACCAAAATCAAGCCCCACATCCGAGAAGACATTAGCAAGCTCAGTTATTGATCCCGAAGCAGTTGCCGATTTTCCAGCTGCGTTAAATACGACTTTGCTGGTCAAGTAAAACACATTCTGGCCATCGGCAGAACAGCTGGATTGAGCAGTGACCAAGATAAATGCGGTGCTTGGCCATGTGCTCTGGGCTTGCTGGAAAGCTGCTGCTGTGTCGAATGTGGCCGTCAGACCGCCATTTTGACACGTGGTTGTAATATGACTACTTTCATCTAATACAACGGATGGGTATTTGAAAGAGACAGTCAGCTTTGCAACCGTTGAACCCTCTGCATCTGCTGCTCCTTTATAGAAAAGCCCTTGTTTGGCTTTTGGGGTAATCAAATCAAGGCTTGTCCGGTCGAGATTAGGAGGGCTGACTGGGCCAAGGATAGCCGGTGCAGGTCCAATAAGTGTCTCGGCAGGACCTAGGACAGATTCGGTTCCCGAAGAAGGATCAAGAACTAGTAGAGTGAGCGTCAGAATATATGATGGAGTGTAGGTAAAGCTTACCAGTTGTAGAAGATGCCTGCTGAGCGGAAGTGGTAGTAGAGCTGGAAGAGACAACAGGGCCATTTCCACTACTCGACGGTACCCTCACTACCGATGAACTCGACGGTATTCCAGAGGAAGAGACCACGGGAAGAGCATTGGCAATCCATTTTGCGCCCCAGGACGCGGACGATTTACGCCCGATGGGTATGGTGGCCTTGAGCCAACAAGTGGTTGCCGCCGTCACGTAAGTGATGGCCTTGCAATCAGCGTTGGCAGCACACTTATCAATACATGCCTGAAACGAAGCCACCTTCTGGCCAGTCCTTGGAAGGTCTTGACCGTAGTAATCCCACGAACAGGTGATCTGAAAGACACCAGTAGGGGTCACATAACTGTATTTATCAACCGTAGGACATTGGCTCAGGACGGCTGTAGGGTATACAGCAGGGAAGGTAGAGGTGGCCGAAGTCGTTGTCCTCGAGCTTGTAACCACCGCCGCAGCGTCGACCGATGCGGTGAGCAAAAAGCAGGAAAGAATGGACAGCACAGAAAATCGCGCCATGGTGAGGAAAGCAGGAAGCAAGAAGGATGAGGAGCTAAAGGGAAGTTTCTCATGGCGACACTTGATGAATTATACATATTGCCGTGATGGCGGTGCTAGCTAGACGCGGAGAAAAACGACAATCCAAGGGATCTAGATGGTGGGGCTGAGGTGCTCCGATGTAGACAGCTGTGGCTGCAAGCTAGAGCCTCTGGCAGATTACCATTTCGAGCAGATCTGGGCATGCGAAGCGTGAGTATGGAGAAATCTGTAATGGCATGGCCAGGCCGTGTCCCCAGCCAGGCGAGACGAGACTGACAAAGCAGGGTGCAAAGGGGGAAAAGCGGATCAACGTAGTAGACACCTGCCATGCCGAGGATAGACTGTGAAAAGTTAGTAGGGGAACGCCACGGAATTGTGCTGTGCTGAAAGAAAGAGATGGCAATAATACCTACTGTACGCACCTAGGCACCTACGCGCTATTGAAACCCATCGCTGAAGTCCGGACTGGATTATTGATGCGCAAGTGAGTGGGGACGGGACTGAAGGGTTAGGGGTAAGGAAAGAGAGAAAAGCATCGAGCTAGAGCCTGTTGAGTGTTGAGCATCTAGATAGAGCGGCTGAAGCTAGCATCCGAATAAAGAAATCAAGCATTGCATGGGTAAATCCCATGGGTAAATAAAGTAGTAGGTAGGAGGAAAAAAGGGGAAAAGTGGAAGCAAATACAGAATTGGATTAGTGCTCTGTGCTCTCGTTTAGTTGTATTATTGATACCCCTGAATTCTCACCCCTTCAGCCGAGCCCAGCCCAGCCCAGGCCAGCACAATCTGCCACGTGCCCACGTGCATTATTGCGCTAATAAGAGCCGCAGCAAGGGTTAATACAGTAGTGAGGAATGAACATTAAACGTGCTTTTTAGCTGATCATGATCAAGGAGAGTAAAAAAAGAATGCGGGAAGGAATGACTAGGGTCGGCGGAAGTAGAGAGAGAAGGGCAAAGGGAGGATAATGCTGGGTTGGGTTGGGTTGAGATTGCTATTATTTAATTATTGATGATTGAGGGCTATTGTTGCCTTCCCATACATATGGATA
>Ga0247734_1002564_pt1 | contig 11726 bp, 8 predicted proteins | sample UWRJL103311B2_FD_180933 | JGI IMG/M metagenome (GOLD analysis project Ga0247734, IMG submission 180933) | Plant litter microbial communities from Arlington Agricultural Research Station in Wisconsin, United States - UWRJ-L103-311B-2 | ecosystem: Environmental > Terrestrial > Plant litter >... | reverse complement strand
CCGTCTCCTGTCCCTAGTGCCGAACATGTAGATTCGAGGGTCGCCAGGCGACGGAAACAAGCCGAACTATTAAAGCGTGGGCAGGATATGAGGGATATAGCTGGAGGGAAGGGTAGTGGAACCGCAAAGACAAAGAGGTTTTGGAAGGATGTGCATGTAAAGCATGCTGATGGTATGGCATTCCCACTTCCAAAATCAAGCGTATTCCTAACAATTTAAATAGAAGGATTACAGATCTACCTGGACTCTCGACCGCTTCGGCGCCCCACGAAAGACATCCTCACAATCCCCCATGACAAACCGCATCTCGCATCTGCCATAGCTTTAGAATGGGATCTTCTTGTCTCGGCTCAGCAAGCGCTTCGTCACCACCTGATACCACTTACCTCGCTGGCATCTCGTGCCCTGGACATTGCGGAAGAAGATACAAAGGGGACAGGGGAAATACGTGCCAACATTGTGCAGACAATGATGCAATACTTGGACACAGATTCTTTGCTTTGCTGGGCACCCGAACCCGTACCCGACCCACCGGGATACGAGACACATATCGGGCGAGTTGAGAGCTTGAGATCCATTCAAATTCGCACAGCGTTGCCTATAATACAGCACTTGACAGAAAAGGTATGGCCTGGCGTTAAGATTATTCCAGTACTGGACCCAAATAGCATCATGCCTCTTCCTCAACCACAAATGACCAAGGATGTCATTCAAGGCTGGGTGACTGGCCTGCCTGCGTTTGAATTGGCTGGATTGGAGAGAGCCGTGTTGGCTCAGAAGGGCTTACTGGGCGCAGCTAGACTCTTAGTGGAATGGAGCACTGAATTGGCTCATCTAAGAGGAGATTCTGCCGAGGAGAAGAGATTTGGGGTAGAAGAGGCTGCAAAGGCTGCTAGCTTGGAGGTGGACTGGCAGACGGGAATGTGGGGTGCAGTGGAAGATACACATGATGTTGAGAGAGAAGACATCCGGAGACAACTGGGCAGTGTTGTATTATTAGTGTCTGGAGTAAAGGTATAAATTATTTGATGGCCCAGAGAACCCCTGTATACATAGAATCACAACATACGAGGAATAGAGATTATTGACAGTTATCAAGCCCAAGTGGCCTTGTATTTTAGATTTGGTCTCAGGGGACCAACAAAGCTGTTCGCAGGTCACTTTAATTCTTTCTCGCGTAAAAGAATATATATATTTATGTATTGAGACAGCCTTACTAAGGGCCTCTTGTCCTTTTGAACGAAACCTCCAAATATCAACTCTACAAATGATTTTGTTACTCCTAAAAGTCTGAAATCAATATGATGATAAATTTCTTAATATCCACGCAACTCTTCTCTTATTATATAATTCACTGTTGGCTGCGGGATCTGGAAGTGATCAATGCCAGGACCATTTTCAGCATACATTTTTCACATCACCATTTGCTGCATCTCACCCAGAACCTTACGACTTCAAAAGGTCATAGTGTCGCGGACTTTATTATCAATCACTCTAGTATATATATTCAAGTCATTTTTTCCCATTCTACAACAACATCAACAAACATATTACAAACGAAAGCTAGCTGCTAGGCCCACTGGTCACCTGATTCACAAGCCACTGGCAAGTCAGCCACAGCCAATTGAGCTGCTGCTGCCTACACCGAAACCGAAAGTCAACAACATTGGATCCAAGAGACGGGAAGGAAGATCAATTCAGCCTCCCGTCTAGCCAAACTAACAACTCCACATCCTCCTCTCCGCCATCTACACCATGGTAACATTCACTCGTTTCTTACTGCTCAATCTCCATCTGCTCTCGTACGTCTACGCCAGCGAAGAAGCCACAAGCGAAGCCGTGAAATGGCTCGAAGCAGGGAGAAGCGTGCTTGTCTATCTCGCAACTCCTGATCTATACTTCTGTATGTCTATCTATCCTGAAGCTTTTAACATGTCTTGGCTCTTGTCTCGGCATTGGACGCCTCATGCATCTAACATGATACTTTTAATCTCTCTTCTTCCCTCTTCTTCCCTCTTGAAGCAATCCTAATCCGAAATCTGGAGGAAGGGAACCAACGTGACCAGGTCGCATCGCACCGTCTGGGCGCCTTCATCTTCAATTTCACACTTACCCCCGACAATCACACGTTGCTCTTGAATGATGAAGCCATCCTGCCCCGCGCACATCCATATATCCCAACCCCTCTCCGCGCCCATCAGACTGGAGAAACCGTGACCTTTTTCGCAAACCGAGTCAGCTCAAATTTCTCGGGAGCCCCTGTGATGGATTTGGACTATTACGTCTCCACACCCAACACAAACTCAAGAACCTCCATCTACAACACGAAATACGATCCACGTCTTCAAATTGACATCCTCCGCGCCAGAATGCCCACATACCCAGGCTACCGCACCCCTCTCTTCTCAAATTCACAAAACCAAATCTGGGTCTATCTCGAAGACCTCTCTGCGCACCCTCCCAAAACGCCCTATTCCAGCATACCCCTCAGAATCAGTGGCGTGAAAGTCGACAGACGCTGGTTACTCTATCCTTATAAGGGTTCGACCACGTACAAAACTCCAAAGAGTCTAAAATCTTGCCGCATCTGGTCATGGCTCTGTGCTGATACTGAGGAATATCCGTATTACGAGTATATATATAGGGAGAATTTCGATCAGTATGGGAAGAAGGGCTCAATGAGGCATTTTTTGGCTATGAGATGGGGCAATCTGGTGGGCTTGATTGGGGTCTGGCCGGCGATTGTGTTGTTGGCTATTTGTGGGATTTTGGTGCTTTCCCAGGTTGTTAATGCTATGCTCCATGGTGTGAAGAGTGTGGTTGGGGTGTATCGGAAAAGGGTTCAAGAAGTAGATGAGTGGCTTGCGGATGAGGAAGTTGAGGGATTGTTGAACAACGATGTATATCTTGAGGAGAAGGAAGGTGAGAAAACTAGTGTCAAGGAGTCTCTCCATCCCCCTCCTCCTTATATTCCGATGAAGACGGAAAAGAGCGCGATCTCGTGAGGTCACGAATGACCAATTTTCTCTACAAGATAACCATGTAGGCTATAATGTTTTTATATTAATTATCAAGATTACCGTCCATCCCTGCGTAGCAGAAAACCATAGGTGCTGGAAAGAAATGTTAGGGTTCATCAATGGTACGGAATCCACCAACGAACGAGCGGGACCAGCGAAAAAGCGGAAATATACGTGGACCACAAAAGCTTTTAAAAGAACGCCACACTTTAAATACCTCTGTAAAGTCGGTAATGTTGTGCATATAATGTATGCGGATCGACTGTGAGAGAGCGGGAGCCCATTACTAAGAGATTACTAAACTGAGTGTGCCACCACAATACTTCCAACCACTTTTAGCCACAACTTTTATTATAAATTTCCGTGTAGATATTGAGGGGATTTTGGCACTAACCAAAATCGTTACTCGTCTCATGATACAGTCCGCGTGGCGATCAAGTATATAATTGCGTTTCATATCTAGTAGTAAAGCCTTAGAGCTTAAGCTTGGTGGTAAAGCTGTAATAAAGGAACTAAGTTACCTCCTGAGAGCACACTTTTAACACAAATAAAAGGGCGATAATATAAACGTGATATTCAAAGAGTAAGGGGTTTGGGTTTTCAGGACTGGTTAAAGAATGTAACTTGTAAATTATTATCAGAGGTATGAAGGTGCACAGGTTCTTAGGTACTTAAAGTGAAAGTACCTATTATTCCAGCACGCAGAGATGGACGTTACTAACAATCATTTTTATTTTAGGAATTCATCTCCCGCCTTATTCAGTTTCAGTAAACAAAGTATTCCAACAATATTGCACTTTCTGGAATTACTTTCAGTACACTTCTATTATATCACGATCTGACAATATTCTAACCGTGTTGCCATATCTTGAAGTCATCACTTGTTTATAGTAGCTAATCTAATTATTATCTAGTGTTAATTCTTATATATTGCCTGATACAATCAGGTTAATAGGGAGGCTGTTTTAACAGATTTCAAACTACTTTAGCGACAAACTTATCTGTATACGGCTAAGCTGAAGCCCCCTTCTCAAGTCGTTTGTCAAAAGACGTTCCAAATGCGGCATTCTTATGGTTCCTTTTGCAATTGGAGCCGCCTTTGTTCCATATTATTCCAACCGCCACTCTAGTTTCTTTGTTTGACAATATAGGCATATTCATGTATTGGATTTTAGAAATGAATAGCTTTACATGATGCAGCACATTCCACTTGTAGCCATTTCATGCTAGAAAGGAAAGAGTGTCTCAAATACAGTAGATGCACATCACTTCAATCTTGCTGTAAAGCCTTACCTTTATTGTTTTACTTGTTCCCATAATGTCATACAGACACCACATGACCGGCAGACCAGACAGGGGATCTCGATGGCCGACTATATCTAGAGGTGGCCGGTCTGATAGAGGCTACGGGAGAGGTCGAGGCGCAGAACGGTTTACTAACAGAGTCCTAGACAATCGTCCGCCGCTCACAAATAATTACCGTCCGGACAGACAGGCGGGGAGCTACTCTACTGATCGTCGAGAGCGACCACGGCCTTTGAATGATGACCTCCATGGATATAGTTCTCGCGAGGATGATGGTAGTCTGGATTCTTCAAGACGACCTTCCAGAAGGCAATCCAGAGAATCCTCTAGAGAATCTTACAGATTGAGACGACCTTCACTCAAATCAGACCAGCGAGAAAGTCAAATAAATTTGAACTACGACAGCGAAGACTATTATAGTCGTGGGATTGATCGCACTCGGGATACTTTCAGAATGCATTCCTTAAAGAACTCTGAAGCATCCTCCAAGGAGCCTTCCAGAGATATTAAATCCTCATATATATATGGCAAGACCAAAAAAGAGCTAGCAAAAGACGGGAAAGCTACCTCGCCAGGTATCGGGAGTTTCGAGGGTCGGCACACAAGTCGTCAATTCTCGACACTACCTGCTAAAAATGATCCGGGCAGTCGCCACGAAGTTGCTACGGCTAGCCAACGGACTAAAGAAATAGATGAGAAAGCCCAGGCAGCACTGCGAGCTGCAATCAATTCATACCTTGAAAACACACCAAATTTATTTCCGGGTGCGCGCAGAAACTTGCCGAGGGGGTTTATTAAATCTATCGATGTGAGCTTGGATCCGAAATCAGTGGCCGATGATCTCCAACAGACCTTGAGGAGCGCTTTTAATAAAGTACAGTGGGCAGAGTTGCCTGGTGTTATCACTATCCATCGAATCACTGTGCAGCCTGGTATGTGCCCTGACTTTGTACCTGACCGGAGCAAAATGCTAATTATATGTGTCTAGAACCAAGTGATCTAGTGGCAAGATCCCCGAAACAGCAGGGCTGCGATCTTTATCCCAACTGTCCTCGCCCCATGTGCCCTTACCGGCACCCGGCAAGCGCGACTGAAATTGACCGCGGTAGAGCAGAGGAAAGTTGCATGTACTTCCCCAGATGTCCCTATCCCTATTGCGCCTTCAAGCATCCCGACAATCCAGCGGAGATACTTGGGGTCAACACTCCACGGTCTTGCAAAAAGTTTCCAGACTGTGGGGATACTACTTGTCGGTTCTGTTATCCGACATTGACGACTTTGTATGTGAATGTTCGTCCGCTTCCATCTGGGGGTCACCGAACGGTTGAGACTGGTCCGAGAGATGACACGAAGGGCCAAAATGAAATTGAAAAATCTATGACTCGAAATGTGGGGCTTAAACATCGAACTGAAGATGAACTTCTGGAGCCAATACAGCCAGAGTATGGACAAAATACAAGCTCAGTTGCAGAAGAAACCGAGTCTCAGCAAGAAGCTCATGAAGGGAAGGCTGCGCAGAAAACTGACCTAATTAAACCAGTGGTAATATCGGATAAACCCAACTATATTGACAATGGTGGAATGCAGGGTAAGACGCAAATTGAAAACGTGGAAGTCCAGCGAAAAGACGCCGAAGGTGAAATTGGGGAAATTAAATCTGATGTGCCAGACGCTGAAGAGCAATCCCAGGTGGCAAAAGAAGTAGTATTGCCGGATAATGATGATAATGAAGAGCAACGACAACGGATTTCACCGCCCGAAGATGACGAAATTCAAAAAGCTGAGCCTATGTCTGAAATTCCTCAAGAAGTAGGACTACTGTCAGTTGAACTTCCTCGAGTAACTGGATTTAACACCCAACAACATCTTAAACGACATACCACAACCTCATATACACATTACGCACAAGCATATAGCTTAGAGCTTGAAAGAAGACTGAGTTATGTTGGTGATCTCATTATTGAACAAGCCGAAGCCATTGAAGCTGAGCAGGAGGGTTCTCACACTCAAGAGCACGCGGCGACGGAGGTAACCCAGGCGGCTGAACCAGAATCAGAAATAGTCCAGTCTCAAACACCAATAATAGACGAAAACCAAGGCTTTGAAGGTTCCCAAGTTGCCCAACCTCCGCCGCTAGGAACTGTACGTGGTGAGGGATCAGTAATCGAAGCGAATCATGGAAGTCGCAAGTCATCATCCAGAACACGCCATAGATCAGCAACGCCAGAGCCATCAAACTCAGCAAAATTAGAAGATGAATCATATAGCAAATCTCAAAGCGATCTGAATGTCTCTGGGGGAAATCTGCCACCAGTTGGCCGAAATATAAAGAAGCGATGCAGAGCTGATGATTTCTCTAGTAGTGAAGAAGATCATGCATCAAACACATTCTCCAAGAGAGCTCGCAAGTTAACAAAGATCACAAAGACTGATTTCCAGAGACCGAAGTCATCAGTAGTGCCAGAAGACATAGAGGATGAAGGACCTCCCACCAAAAAGCGTCTCAGAACACGCGAATCCTCATACGATGAATATGAAGCCTCGCAGTTGCCCAAGAAACGGCGGAAGCAGAAGCCAATTAGGTCAGAGACTGAGGCGAACACATCAACAGGACCAAGACGATCAGCACGAATCGCTGCAGCCAAAGAAGAAGCTGCCAAAAAGGAAGCGGCGCAACAAGCTGCGTCGTCCGCATTATCGACTTTGTAATCTACGGTGCCTAACAAGATACGAGAATGAGAAAGAAGTAACCGATTCCTGCATACAATATAATGTAACCAAACGTATATAGACACAATTACGTGCATTTGTTTTTGGAATATCGGTGACAAATGAAGACTAGTTGCACAACTGCAGTAGATTCAAATAAGCAAATGGCACGTATTAGTCGATGTTGTATTTCATGATTCATTTATCTCCAGAAACACATCTTCTGTGAAAGGCCGAGAAGCCCAATTGCTATAAATATTCACGCCTCATAAAAATTAACCTTTTATTCTGCCTTGTGCTACACACATTGCTGACTCTGATGCTGCTATCCCTCTTTAAAAGTTGTCTTAACTCACTCCCCTCTCCCAATTCAACTACAGACGGATCACCAATCTACCAGCAAGATCATATATCTCAACGATGCATCTCGCCCTTTCCCTCCGTCACCATATGCCTGCTGCACATATGGCCCGATTCAGGCAGGTCCTCTTTCGTTTCCGGACTGCACCTGACGTTTGTACCAAGACGCATCTCACACTGCTTAAACTCCTCTGACTTTCTGCACCCGCAGGTGTACTTGCGGTAGAACTGAATGCACATGGCTGCCGAGGTGTAACGTCACGTGGTACAGTATTGTGACTCTGCAGGTTCATACAGTGCAGTGCTTGTTGTGGGACTTGTCTACGCCGAGATTTAGGGGTTAGTACAATACATTCAAATCGAGATCGATGCAGATATTGGTCATACAGAGGCCCTCCTCGGTGAGGGAGTGTGACTTACCTATATAATCGGAGAGCCTGGAACGGAATAGTGGGGTAAAGGCTGTAGCTGTTGTGTACTGTAGCACGGATGCGGAGAATGATTGTATTTTTGTTTTAATATTGTCGTGAATCTTCTTGATGCTCATGTATCTGTCAGTATAATATTCTGCGCGGATTCCGGTTGACATAACGAGCAGCTATCTTCAGGCTAGACAATTCGGCGCATATTCTTGCATGTATGTACTCCACATGCATGCACCAACATTATTTTGGAGCATCAAGCATTTGCCTGCCAGCACTAGTGCCCCCAGACGGGCTATAATCAACAGTGCGGCAAGTTTGTGGTATTTGACACTTGTCTCTCTGGGACCGTAAAGTGATTCTCTGGTTTTATTTTTGTAGCTTTTCAGCATTTATATTTCGCAGTAAATCAATTCACACTCCCCAAACGTAAAAGAATTATCGATATGAAACAAAAGGTGTAGTTCAAATGGATCTCTAAGGTAATTACAGAGAGTTTCGAAAATACTTAAAGACTTTGCTAGTAATTTGCAGACAACATATTTAGTGATGTTTTAGTACTCGGTGTCAACCCGCAGGCCACTTAACTCAACTATCTCTAATTCTGATTCAAGACTGTATATACACGATGCAGGTAAGACGGAGATGGGGAGTAGAAGTGAGATGGCTTGTTAATAAACGTTCAATAGGCAGCTTTAAGATGCGTCGGCGCATGCAAGCTTGTTAATTGTACATTTAGTGTCCGGAATTATCTTGGTGTCAGCACGGTAGATCTGCCCCCGAATCGGCATGAGTGGTAGAGGAGGGCTGCGCTAGATACGATTTTATTTGCTCTATATGCCAAAGGAGAGAAACACCACCAGAGCTTGAAGCGTTGGTAGATGTGGAGATAGGAATGAGAGAAAGACGACATAGAAGGCAGTGCTGGAGAGGAATCGGCATAGCTACCTTTACAATCTAGGCTTTTGGGGCTCTACAGCTATAGTGCTTTTGTAGTATTTGGATACTCTTGCCCAGAGACCTCCCTGAGCCCTATGAAACTCTAGAATCAATGCTGCTAGACCGTAGGTACTTTTCAACCAGCCTCTCGGTGATATTTGTTGACTATCTACCGTCAGACAAGTCTATAAATATGCATGTTTACCGCTACTGCTTGATTTAACGTTATTAAGTTTTAAGTAGGATAACGTCACGGTTCTACTGTTATGGTTACTTCCAGCATCAAACTACGTAAGTAACTGAACCCAATTTCTGAGAGAGTTAGCTCTAGGCAGCATTTGGGGCAGAGTTATGCAAAGCACTTCAGTTATCGGCTTTGAATCGTCACTTGAGTTTTTTTATATTCATTCAATGTTCTATACGCGCGTTGAGATATGAATGTGCCTCAATGATATAACATAAGAAAACTCGTATAGCGACAAGTATTGTGGTACAAGTTGTCAATTTGCAGTCCAGGTGGGCTTCTTATGACCTGTATCCCGGTAATCATGATGAAATAACGTAAAAGTATCTAGATGTTGAGAAAACCTTATTATTAACGCGTCACCCTCTAGAAACCTCTAGAATAAGCTTACAATTCTAGTTACACTCCGACTTGTTCATGGGCATTCCCTTTCCGAATTGGCGCTTTTATTTATTTCTGTATTGTACTGTATCTAGTAAATAGTCATCATAGTTAAGCACAGTCTCTTTTCTGCATTTAATCAGAACGTAAAGATTCTCAAACACTCCTAGTCAACCGTTCGTACCCGTTAGAATGGACGGGAGCGGCTCAATTAAAGCATAAAGTTTGTTAGGTAATCACCATACTCAAAAACTTCAATCACAGGCCGAGTCTCGTATTATTTGAAAGTTCAAACAAGCCTTACACCGCCCCATACCTCATCACTCGTGATATCTCACCAATTATAGAAAACGTTCTTCTGCTTCTGCAGACAGCCGGATTCCACTTCACATGACCACTACAACCGCAAGAAAGGAAAAATAGGCGACACTTCCGTTAGGTGTGTGAGAATTTGGGGCACTGGATTGGTGGGCAGCAGCTAACCTGTACGACGCTTTGTAAGTTGGCTGCTCAGCTACGGCCGGTTTCTTGGCATCTCACTGCTGCACATATCCTTCCCCACAACAACACCTGATATTTGTGAAACAACTACCTATAAAAGATTAACAAAATTTGAACCAGATTTATTCTCAAGAATAAACTTTCTTCTGACTAATGTGCAAGAGCTTCGCCGAAAACTAACAGGTTCGCAAAACTCACTATGCATGTCATACCTGTGATCATCTGGTCGACCTGAGAGCGTGGAAAGCCTCATATCAGCTGATAAAAAGCCCGATATACAACGAGAAGTAATAAACTTATGCTATAGTCTGGGCAGCTAGTAGTCTTTCCAGCCTCATTTTGCTGGCTTGCGGTACTCAGCCGCCACAGTGCTCGTACTCACACCGTATCAAGGACTCCACACAATGGTGGAAGCCTTTCCGATGAATAATTGGAGGTCTCAGATGTAGGCCGAGCAGTTGTCATTCGGTTTTTGTAAGTTCATGATGTTCAGCTAGCTGCCTGAAGAGCGAGCTTGTCCGGTGATTTTCGTCACCATGCGGAGGTGGTTGTAGATATAAACCTCGAGGTGTTTCCCAAAGATAGCTTCTTCGTTCACCCAAAACAACCACACCACTGTCCATAATTTCCATACTAATTCAAACTTAACCATACTTCTAAACCATTTATAAGTAAAAATAAGACCGTGCAAGTCTCAAAATGCAGTTCTCTAAAATATTCTCCATCGCGGCATGCTTTGCTCTTGCCTACGCCCTCCCAGCTCCCGAACCCAGAACTGTCGCAGTTCAAGTGACCTTCAAAGGAGCAGCAGGAGCTCAATATACACTCAGCGTTCCACTTGACGGGAGCACCGTCAATACCAGTACGTTTTATACCTCGAAACACTTTATCTCACATAAACCAACAGCTAACACGATCATCAGACAACCCACTGAGCATTTCAAGCATCTCGTCCACCCATAACGTCGCCAAATTCTGCACCCTCAAGACCGTTGATTTCCCACCCGCTCTCGTCGAGGGTCCACCAGGAACATGGCAAGTCGGTCCACCCCAGACCGTGATCTCGATCGCTTGCACCGCCGGCACTACTCCACCTGCCGGCGTTCCATCCGTCAACATCCAATTCAACGGAGCCGCTGATGCCAAATATTCCCTAACCGTTCCACTTGACGGGACCGTTGTTCCTACCAGTACGCTTGTCCCCATATCCCCTCCATCAGCGCTATTATATTGCTCTCAACCTTTTCTACATAAAAGTTTATATGCTAACGGGGATTCACGAAAACAGATAACAGGCTGTCTATCTCTACCATCACCACCAGCTATCCCAATCTCCCATCCTGCAACATCAAGTATGTGGATTTCCCCGCCGCGCTGTCCAAGATCGCAACAGATACCTGGGCGGTCGGTCCTCCCCAGACGATTATCAGCATCCAGTGCTTCTAATTCTACGCCTTGGTTTAAAAAGGGAATGTCTTTATGGTGGCCCTCTCCTTGAAAACTCTTCAGACGGCGGTTTTCTTTTTGGGATTCAGAGCTCAAGATTCATTTGTTGGAGGGCAGCAAAGACACACATTTTCTTTCCCAACTCACGAGTTTTATTAGACGGGTGGGTGGAGGGAGGCGTGGAGGGGAGTTACGTAGCAGGACAACATTCATTTAACGAACGGCATGAGCTCATGAACCATCATTTTTAGTGTTTTAGTATTAGCTTTTAAGGTTTTGTAATTTTTAGAAAACCCAAAGTCTTTTTTTAGATTTTCTTCTTCTTCTGGTCTAATTTTCCTCTATTCAAAACCCCTCCCCCAAAAAAAAAAGTCTCATTGAGAAAGTTTCACCTCCCCA
>Ga0247734_1002563_pt1 | contig 11729 bp, 12 predicted proteins | sample UWRJL103311B2_FD_180933 | JGI IMG/M metagenome (GOLD analysis project Ga0247734, IMG submission 180933) | Plant litter microbial communities from Arlington Agricultural Research Station in Wisconsin, United States - UWRJ-L103-311B-2 | ecosystem: Environmental > Terrestrial > Plant litter >... | reverse complement strand
AAAAAAAAAAAGAAATCCCAGAGCCGCCGAAACCAAAGCTAAAAGCTATCAATAAGAAGAAAGAAAAATATATATATATATATATAGCTAGCTACAAGGAAATGGGGGGATTCTTTCTTTCTTTCTTTTCCTTCCTATGTTTTATGCCAGATATGTATGGGGGTATCCACGCGCTCTCAATCAAGAAGCTAGAAGCTAGAAACTAGAAACTAGAAACTAGACGAGAGCCTAGATAGAACCTAGAGGGCTATATATATATACATATGTATAAAAGCTGCTGTTGCTGATGCGGGATAGATGGACACATATATAGGCGGGAGAAGAAGAGAGAAGAGAGCAGTAGCAGTATATTTACGTGATTTCTATTTGCTAGATATGTGGCTGAGGAAGGGAGGAAAGAAAGAAAGAAAGAAAGAAAGAAAGCTATGGAGACCTCTGGAGGGCTCTCCCTCTCCCCCTTCCACCTTCTCCCTTCTCCCTTCTCCCTCCGCAAAAAGAAACATATGAGTGAGCCCTCCCTCAATGCATCTCAGTCTGTCGGCTCGGTCTCTCGTTACACTGGCAGCGGCATTCCGGCACGGGACACTCGACGTGGCGACTGAACCACGCAACCGAGTGGTCCATGTGCGAGACGTGCTTGCACTTGAGGCAGAAGCTGGGGAAGTGCGCCATGCGGAAGGTCGCGGCGTCGTGCGATAGCTCTGGCCGGTCGGAGCGCGGGATGCCCACGATCTCCAGGCACACCGCGCAGCGCGCGAGGTGCGAGCCGCATTTCGGACAGTTCAGCCCGGCGTTGATCCCGACGGCCGCGAGCGGGTTGCGGTCGTCGCTCATCACGGACGAGGGGCCTGGCGCGGACGTGGGCCCGCCGGCGGTGTTGGCCAGGTCGTTGGCGGATTCGGCATCGCAGGTCAGACATCGGACGGTGACTTGTCGGGGCGGTGGGCGGATAGATGGACGACCATCTCGGTTGCGGCTCTGGATCGTCGATTGCTGCTCGAACTTGACGCGCAGAATGTATTCCTTGCGCCGCTGGAGGAAGTCCTTGTAGGAGATCCGCCAGGCGCTCACGCGAGAATCTTTGATGTAGCGCGGGTGGCAGAAGGACATGATCAGCATCGGCGTTTGGAAGTCGATGAACTTCTCCACGTATTTCGCAAGCACGTCGACCATCTGATCGGTGATCCCTGCCAGCACGATGCCTTCGATGTGGCCGGTCTGGATGGCTTCGTGCATTTGTTCCGTAAGCCACTCAGTAAGTTGGGCATCAGAGAATTTCCGGAGCGCCACTCCAACCCGATCCCGTAGTGGAAGAGCGGTTTCTTTCGCTATCTCAATCCAGTTTCCAGAGGTGATGTATCTGTAGATTGCCCTCAGATATGGATCGTTCACCATCTGAGGATGGTTGTGAAATTCCTTGCCCCATTCTTCGGTTCCAATGTCAAGTGTAGAACTACTCTTGAGCTTGATATCCAACGCCATTGCTATGAAGAGCAGATCTGTCCCTCCCTTTTTCAGCAGTTCTACCGCTCGCTTTGGAGCGCCATCAAATAGCGCCCATGCAGCAGCTGTGGTATATTTGCCCTCCTCCTCAAGCACTTTTAGGTCGTTTTCAAATTCATCAGGTGACTTAAGAAGACCACAAATAGCCAGGCATAATTGTCGATGATGAGGTTTAGCTGTCGGGACACCCTCGAAAGGAGGGCGATTCTCACGCTTATTCAGAACCGCTATCAGATGCTCCCACTGTGTAGAATCAGGGATGATGGAGCTCTCAATCAACCTAGCCTTTGGGTTTTCGCCTGGAATTGGTTAGCGGTTTTCTCTTAAGGAGAGAACGGGCATTTATACCCAAAAGATTAGCCCATATAGTGTGTACTCCCATGTAACTTAGGTCTAGAACCCCTGACATCATTCCGCCATCTTCTGCAGCTTCTTGAGCACCTTTAGAGTATCAGTGTCTTATAAGAGCATGAGATATGTGAAAGGACTTACCTTCAATCCAGTCCCAGACATCCCGGAGCCAAGGATCCTCTTGAACAATTGCCTTGTTAAGCGTAGGATTGAGTAGATATCCCTCTTTTGCTCTCTTGATCATTGTATTCACAGTCAGATTGTGCTTAGACGGAGTGCTTGCGGGGCTAGAGGCCGAGTAATGCGATCTATCATGTAACTCTTGGCTTGAAAGTAAAGAAGGTGCTGTTGCCAAGGCATCCGTAATAACAATTTTGTCTTTGCCATTCTTGGAGAAATTGAAGCGTTCAGTTTGGACACTCAAAGTATCAGCTGCTGCATTGCTTGTTGTAGAATCATCTGGTGCGGCAAGATCTATGATAGCTTTGGCAGTTGACTCCAATGCTTTCTTGACTGCAGCATCCACGATAGATTTTGTAGACTTTGATGCTAAACCGTCAGGACCAAACAAGGGAATAGCAGCCTTTGCCTCTGTTGCAAATAACGGCCCTAAAACCTTTTCTCGCTCGATTGGATCTTTAAAATCCATTAACGTTAAGTAATCCTCACCGACTGAGAAGTTTTAGCAATGCTTTTCTTATGGTACCAAGCGAGGGTACTTACGGCGATGAGGAGGCTTCCAAGGGATCACATTTGCAAGCAGGCCTGCAGTTGGTGCTGGCATACCAAGTATTTCAAAAGAGCCAGTTGCCTTTAGTGCCACGACGCGTCCTGGAACTTCTGAGGTCCCCATATTAACCCAATCAAATGACACGATCCTATCCTCATATCGTTGTTCATGTTCTTTCTTGTTAAACGGCCACTTCAGATCGTGTGATCGCTTGACCTCTAACAACTCGGGACTTTCGCCGATGTCATTAAGTGAACCAGGCTCTACAAACTCTCTACCAGTATTGAAGACTTGAAGCTGGCCAGCACCTGAAAGAACGCCTAGAGTGCCACGCTGATCACGACAGTATCTTAGCTGTCTTATGTATGATGGTTTATCTGTGTCTATTGCAGGATCCAACTTCAGGGCAGCACCCCACGGCACTTCTTCCGCGTCAATAGACTCGAGGTACATTGGCGAAGACGTAGCTCTACTTGCTACGCGTTTGTCCCATACCACGAGCCCTGGTTGATCCAGAGATGACGAGGCGAAATAATTGGGATCCGCGTGATCAATAGCAATGTTATTATTGCATTTTGTTGGGAAAGTGATTACCCCGGGGTTTGGATCTGGTAGAGATGAGCTTAATGTGTTAGATATTGGAAGCATTTCAAACCTCTGAGATCATGTATTTTGACGTGCTGGTTCTTGACTCCAATTACAAGCGTTTGGGGTTGGTCTTCAAAAAACCGGATGCTGGTAATTGAGAAACTATACTCCAATTTCTTGGGCTCTGCACCAGAGCCCGAGACACCTGTCCATCCTGGCTGCTTTGGATCCCAACCAGCTAAATGATGATTTAGATCCCATATTTGTAAACAGGCGTCGTTACGAACTCTATCTAGTCCGACGGCGAGTAGTCCAGTGGTATTGAAAGCCACCGATTGGCAAGGCCTTGAGAGTTTCAATGGTAGTGTGTGAAATTGATTTGAATCATCGTCAACTCTCAGAAGATTGACATCTCCCCTGGATGTGCCCATAGCCACCAACCCTGGAATGGACGGAGACCAGTCATGTGCGCTGAGGGGAGGAAATTCATTATGCTTGGAGCTCTTCTGGTAATCGAATCTTCCTGGTTGCGCATGTCCAGTGGCATGATACATCTGAACGATCCGGTAATTCAGGTTGATGTACATGAACTCATCGCGCTTTGGGTTAGGCGACCAGCGAATAATGCCATCATTGCGCTCCATGGCTTCAAGCTGAGAATTTCTCACTATACCCTTTAGCTTTACCTGAGTAACATTTATACCAGCTGCTTCTAACACGTAATCTCGATCTGGTTGGACTGATGGTCCTGCTGCCCTCCTATGAATGTCCACAAACCCGCAGGTACACCATGTTTTTTGGTTACTTGAGGAGACAGAACCTAGAGGGTTTGATTCTGTCAGCAGCTAAGAGTAAGCCTTGTTTTACCTCTTAGAATAAGAGTTATCAGATAGCTAAACGACAGATGGTTGAGGGATTGTCAAAGATGAATCTGGCTCGTGCCCTGCAGTTGTCTACTATGATCGGCGTTAAAGACAATTTGCCGATATGGCTAACTGAATATGGAACAACGCCGAGAATATTCCTCCCTTTTATTTAAGCGAATACACGAACATAACGGTGACCGTTATTCCACAACCAGGCTTCAAGATTCGCCAATTTAACACAGTTCTAAGATAGCTATTAGGGTGCTCTTAACTCCAACCTTTCTTTTTGCTTCTAGTAATACCTACCTACACACAGCACTACTGACAAAAAATAGCTTCAAGCTATTGCGTAACATGCTTGACTCGCAGTTTTTACTTTTTGAAAAATATCTTTACGTGATAGAAATAAGTCACTTACAAATATCAAGTAATGTTACTTTTAATAGATTAAGAATTATAATTTAACACTAATTCTAAATGATATTCATCGCACACCCTTCTGGTCACTTCGAAAACCATAATTCACGGCTCGTTCATGTTACAAAAGTTTCAAGGTTTTTACATCCCGGACATAACATACGCTCTTAGTAACTAACAGGTGTATTTAAGGCCAAAAGTCATTGTTGGGACACCCTTGAAGCCCTGTGGCACTACGTATGTGACGTTGTAGTAGAAGTGGTTGTATATGGCGTTCCCATAATAAGTTGTAGGTTGTATTTCCAATCCAGGAGCGGAAACATCGACCTTCAAGCATGGGATATTGGTAAATCCATCAACTAGATTGCCATTCAGAACCCATTGTGGTGGCATACCACCAATCATCCACGTGAAGAGACCTGTTCCTTCCTGGGTGGCGTTCGGATAGCTGATTGTCAGGGAGTTCTTTCCAACTGTAGAGCTGATAGTTGATGCAGTAGGATACAAACTGAACCATCCTCCATATGGAAATGGTTCGTGCGTTTTGTCGGAAGCCCAATGGACGATAGCTGGAGTGAATTGTTTTCCGCGGTTGATAGTCTCAGCAAGACTTTCGGCTCCAATCATGAGTTCTTTCCCAATCCATGCCTGAGCATTGCGAATCACACTTGTAGTCAAATCTTCCCGGATCGTCTTATTGAGGAATCGTTCGCCTTGGAACGAACCAGACAAGCTAGCCTTTGTCTGATGGGAGATCGTTTCGCTGACTGTAGACATCAGAAGAGCAAGAGATGGACCTTGTGCCATATCATATCGTAGATCGTCGTTTCCTAAGTTTGGGAGTGGGGCTTTGTCGTATCCAAACATACCCCACCAGAACTGCCCGATAATGGCACTATGTGTTGGCATATCTCGGGCATAGGCTCTGTCATAAGGTCCTGCCATGTTTCCAAGGTAGGGGTTGTAGTGATCAGCAATGTCTTTCCAGAGCTCGTTCAGCATGTATTTAGCGTGTTGAGTCAGAGTAGCAGTCTTTGGTCCATATTTAATGGCTGATGCTAGAGCATAAGTGTCTTCTCCATAGTATGTTGGGCAGTTGTATCTAAATATAAAGTGTTAGTGACGGAGTTTTTATTACAAAGATTATGCCCAAGTTTAAACCATAGCTACCAGTTAATAATGAAATAGAAAATGGTATCACCTACTCGGTAAAGGTATTGCTTCCATTGGCTGTGAATAGTTCAAACACTTCATTTCCCATCTTATTTGCAAAATCAATGAAAGTTTTGTTGTTTAATCTTTCACCAATCCAACCAATGGTGTGGAGACCCATCAACTGTGGGTTGGTGTAACCAACAATGAGATTATCACCTGCTGGGAATGTTCCATTTCGTCGCATTGCCCCAACTGCAGCGTAGGATAGAGAGGTCTCAATCTCCTTGACAAGTTTCTTGTCTAGAAGATTTTCGAACTCTGCTACGACCTGGACCAGAGTGGAGCCAATAAATTCTCTCCAGTTGGGGTCGTATGTGCCCTAGATGTAATTAGTATTGGCTATTCATAATAGTTTTCAATTCTTACATAGACAGATGGTGGATACAAGACCCCGGTTGGATTCGGATTTGGCTCTAGCAGTTGGTCAGTATACCTTAGTTGAGAAGTCATATGGATTGATTTACCATCTGGTGCAAGCTTGTAAGTTCCGTACCATGCTGAAGAGTAGTCTGTGTTCATTTGCGTAGCAAGCCTATGTTTGTTAGAAGCTGAGCAGTCAAATTAAGGGTTACTCCTCTTACACTGCTCTTATGGCTTTCTGCGCGTTGGCAACATCTTTACCCTGGTTTCTATATAATAAACCAGGAATGTACCAAGCAGTAAAGCGAACTTCGTGAGGTCCAGCATTGGGGTCTATTCGTGACAATCTCCAAGTTAGTCTTTCTCTGCTGCGATATTTAGGTGATCAAAGTAGGTCTATGAATTCTGCTATTTCTTTCAACACATCTTGATAACGCATTACAAACATGCCCCACGGGCAAATTACTTTTTTTGAGACCTCAAATATGAGGTTTGCTGATAAGAATGTTAGACTTACACCAGATATAACCATAACTTGCATCAAATCTGGAATCCCCTAGGGCCATTGACGTGTCGAAGTAGTGCTGAGCATCTATGAAAACAATTAGCACTCGTGTAAATTAAAGGAGGTTTCACGGGCACAAAAATACTTTTGGAAAGCTTGTCTTTGCTAGGCGTAGCTACTACAGCAGAGAATGTCAAGGCCGAGACACAGCCGGAGAAGAAAGTATTGAGACGCATGACTACTACAGATTGAAGACAACTAGAATATTGTATCAGGTTGAGGAGCCTAGAACTGTAGCTTTAGAAGCTGGGCTATACGACTCTTCTTATATAACTCTCTACTGCTATGAAAGGAGCCAGGCATATTGGCAGCCCAGCATCCCCACGCGACCAACCAACTAATGGCCACTCCGACATCCCCGCGACCCCATAGAGAGATGCTCCGAGTTCACCGTATTCACCGCACAGTCTAAAGGATGACTAGCAACAAACCTGGCAGATCGATAACAACAGGACGGGACGTTAATTTAGTCTCCTCCCATTCTTGGATTCCCGACGGCGGAAAAGGAGGGGATGCGGGGCATTGGTTGCTGGGCGGAAAACTCCACTAAAACGGGCGAACAATGGGGTTTGTACTGTATCGCACATCAGAAGAATCCAGTTGAATTTAGATACTCCAGGAAGTAGAGACGCAAAGAAAACAACTTGCAAGTGGTAAAGGGCAAAGTACAGCGGCAAGCCCGGAAACAGCTAGGTATGGCTAAAGTATATATGTTAAGCTTGTTGGTAGAGAGTAGGTATAATTATATAGGTAGATGCCCGTCTACCGACCTAGGTAATTCACTTACTCGTGTCCCGTGTATGTCTAAAATGTCTAATTAATAAAAAACTATCTATAGAGATATGTAGTATGTATAGTACAGTACGTACCTAATACCTGATAGCCCCCCTTTTCGGACATGTTTATAGTTGTATGCATAAGGAAAAGGAGCCATACCCCTTCAGCACAACGTGCTTGAGAAAGCACAGCACACCTTAAGAGTTCTCATTGACTAATAACTCGCGTCGATTCCATTCTATGCGTCCATAGAGAAAGGACATACACAGTATGCCGCATTTGTACAGCACTTAGCCTGGCTCAGATGCATGGTAGAGCGCTGGAATAATAGATATGCGAGGATTAACCATACTAATAAACCTGCATAGAACGGGAAGTTCTTCAAGATGACGTTGCTGCTGCTATCCATAAGCCGATTAGCACAACACACACGAGCAATTGGCTGGAGTTCCTTCGCATCATTCTACCAATATCGCAATCTTGGGTAATTTAGTAGGGTTACGCTCCTAAACCCACATTACCCTCTTCGGTGGAAAGCCCGTACTCCGTACGCACGACAGCCTGTGGCCAGGGAGCATCATAACAAGCCTGGAATATATCTGCATGCAAGGATGAGTGTGTTCGAGTAGCGGCCCTCGGTGACTTTTGGTTTCTTGAGCCAGCGGTAGCTTTGGTACATAGCTACAATACAGTACAAGTACATATTGGTCCAGATGTTGCTTCGGTTCGAGGCTTGGGCAGGGGTGGAGCGGGCATATCCAATTCCCTAGCGGCCGCATCCCCCGCTTGGAGAAATCAAATATCCAAAATCTAAAGCTGGCAGAGACTTTTAGAACCTCAACCACCGTCCCACTACAATCTAATTCCGACAGCATGGCGCCAAAGAGGAAGCACGAAGATCCAGAAACCCCAGCAGTAGTCCACGAATCCCGCCAATTTCAAGTCCCTGGCAGCGTTCCCAAGCCCGCCAAAAAGCCCCGCAGGTTTGAGCCTCCAGCCCCCAGAGTCCAGGTACATGCGTCGAGCGTAAATGCCATTAAAAAACGCATACGTGATGTCAGTAGGAGATTGGAGCGATCCGAGAACTTGCCCCCAAATGTTAGAGTGGAGGATGAGCGAGCACTGGCAGGTTATGAGCAGGAACTAGCTGCTGCAGAAGCAGAGAAGATTCGTCAGAAAATGATTACGAAATACCACATGGTTAGATTCTTTGGTAAGAAAGGAGCTTCTTGTCTTGGGTATCTGCAATTAACAGCTCTTAGAACGAAAGAAGGCCGAAAGGCAATTGAAGAGACTTCGGAAACAACTGCTTGAAGCTACATCTACCGAGGAGGTTGAGAAATTGAAGGCCAAGATGCACATAGCTGAGGTAGATATCAACTACACGCAGAACTGCCCTCTCAGCGAAGTGTATGTCAGTCTCTACCCATTGAGGGATGGTGACGAGGAAGTTTCCCTCGACGATTCCTCTCGGCCAAAACCACCAATGTGGGCTGAAATCGAGAGACGTATGGGAGAGGGGACTCTCAATCAGCTTCGAAATCGAGTATCAACTGCTCCTGCAGTCAAGAAGCCTAAGAAACTGGAGAAACCGAAAGAAAGAGTGGCCAAACCTGCCAAACCAAAACCTATACCTGCCGCCGTAGATATGACTGGCATGAACCGTAGGCAAAGGAGAAAACAGCTTGGAGTTACTGAGCCAACTAAGACCAAGAACAAATCTATTGGCTTTGAGAAAAATGCAGCATTTGGTGCGGCGGAAGCAGCAAAACTTGGCTCGGGATATAAAAGGGAAGACAATGAAGGTGACGAGGGTGGTTTCTTTGAGGAGTGAGGGTAGTTGTTTGCAGCATCATCAGGAGTTTATAGATACCCCCAAAATGACAATTGCTTGATGTGTAGTATGTTGAAAGCATGCATACTGTACTATACTCGTATTGGGCTTTAATCACTCTGGTTCCTTTCTAGTCACAGTCAAATGTGTTCGTGGCCATTTCTTCCTCATATGACTGTCTTTTCTCCAGAGATCTGAACTTTGAACTCTTGTGATGTCACAGGTGAAAGTCACCCCACTACCCCGCCTCTTGTGAAATTCATCAGTAGCGAAATATACATTAAATAAAAAAATTATTGCAAACGCTAGTACTAGTGTGTTTCTTTTGTTGGTGGGTCCCTTTCAAAAATGTTTGCGGGCCTTGGCAAGCAAGGAATGGTAGCCGTGCATATGCATGTGTTCAAGTTCCAGAACTTTAAAACACAACGCAACAACACTGGATACCCAACACGAACATAAAACCTCTCTACAACCCGCCGCAACCTCATTCACCGACTGACTAAGGCCCTTGGTATCTCGTCGGTATGAGCAACGCGCCGAGCTTTTCATACTCCGGCGGGCAAGGCCAACCTCCCAACAAGGGACGAAACACAAATACAGGACAGAGCCCAGGCGCAGCGCAATACACTCACCCAGTACACTACCCCAATCCAGGACAGTACATCAGTCCGGCACAGTATACCGTTCCAGGACCATACGCCAGCCCCCAAACACAATATGCCAACCCACAAGCACAATACTCTACCTCCCATGTTCAAGGCTCTCTCGTAGGACAAACTCCACCCGTAGGACAAGGGCCTCCTATGGCAGTTAGCCAAACCTTTCAATCTTTGGAAGATTTTATCAGAGAGCAGGACCAGTTAGATGCAGTCAAATCAGCGGAAATGAGAGCTAGAGCTGCTACAGTCCTTGCATATGCGAATCCAAACTCTAAGAAGTTCAAGAAGGCGCCTCCAGCCATTGATGCAGAGGTTGTGGCAGCTGAAGCTCGTGCTGTTGCTGAGATTGCGGCAACTAACTGGACTGGCCGACTCGGAGGTGTGCCCATGTTGCCGTTTCTGTTGCGTGGAACAATTACTGATAGACCTTATAGAATATCGCGCTGCACATCCTACAGCTCCAACTGTCAAAGGCTTGGAATATAACGAAGTAGGCACAAGCAGATTCCGGTGTACTGTCACAATTCACGAAGCTCCTCATATTCAGTTTGGACAGGATAACACTCTCTCCTTCGCCAAAAAGAAGGATGCAAAGCAATTCGCTTCCAAAAAGGCAATCGATTGGCTAATAGCAAGTGGATTCATGCCTCCAGATGGATCGGTTAGATGGCCAAAACCCACCCCTCTGCCCCCTTCGAAGGTCATCGGCCCCAAGATTCCCTCCGCTGCTCAAAGTACAGTTGCCAAGGGCAAGAATACATTCACCGCGCAAATCCCACCCCTCGCTCACAAACTTGGCTTTTCCCCTCCTACCTATGAAATAACTCGGGCTTCAGAGGAAGCGCCATTCTACAATGGACACGCTCATTGGCCAAACGATCCTCGAATATCAGGCAAGGTTGGAGCGGTTACTAACGTCTATGGGCAGAAGAACGCCAAGGAGATGATTGCGCAAGAGGTATTTGCTTTCCTTAAGGACATTGAGAGGCAGAGAACCGCCAAGGATGAAGATACAAATAAAGATACAAATAAAGATGCCAGGGCTGAGGATGTTCAAGTCGGAGAAGCCAAAACCGTAGAAGCGAAAGTTGAAGAAGCGAAAGTTGAAGAAGCGAAAGTTGAAGAAGCAAGAGTCGATGAAAACAAAGTCGAAGAAACCAAAGTCGAAGAAACCAAAGTCGAAGAAACCAAAGCCGAAAACCCCAAAATTGAGGATTCAAAGCTTGAGCCTGAGGTAGCTAAAGCTGAGGACGAAACCAGCATTCATGAAGCTGAAAAGGAGACCCGGGAAGTCAACAAGGCCGCGATCGACGAGACTACCACCGAGGATGAGGATCGCAAGCGGAAACGAAGCCTTAGTCAAGGCCAAGATGATGAGGAGGAGAAATCTGGCAAGTCGGTGAAGCTTGGGAATATCAACTCATGAAACATGAGTCCGGTAGCGTTGCATCACTCTAGAATTGGTTCAGCAAGTTGGGAATTGAGCTACATGATGGTCGCCTCCTTGTGAGAAGCTCCCAGTTTGTCATGCAGTTGCTAGATTTGACTTCCGAGCAGTTGAGCGAGAGCTGCACCATACACGGAGGAGATCTTAGTCGAGCCCTTCCTTGCAGACTTTCAGTATGTCATGCAAACTACAATGCCGTACATCATTCTGATGGGCATTGGGTTTGGAGAAGTTAGGCAAGGACTGCTTGCTGTCCTAAGATTTCATGATTATTTAGTCTGTCGTCATAACCTGTAGCATGGCATGCAAGCTCATATCAGACATCTTCGGATCTGATTCCATATCGTCTTAAAAAAGAGGATAGTCTTACTAATCATAAGGGAAAATTTAGTCGTCTCAAACTATAGTTTATGATCC
>Ga0247734_1002562_pt1 | contig 11730 bp, 11 predicted proteins | sample UWRJL103311B2_FD_180933 | JGI IMG/M metagenome (GOLD analysis project Ga0247734, IMG submission 180933) | Plant litter microbial communities from Arlington Agricultural Research Station in Wisconsin, United States - UWRJ-L103-311B-2 | ecosystem: Environmental > Terrestrial > Plant litter >... | reverse complement strand
GATGCCATTTGCCGGTCAATGTCGACCTCGTAGCTCTTCAACCGCGAGACAAGAGATTGGATCGAGCCTTTGGTAGCGTCGAGCCCGTTTTTGATATACTTATGTGCCAAAGATTGCTGCAACGGCTGGGGATTCTCTATAGACGATGATAGTTCCAACTGCTCGATTTGCGCGGACAGCTGCGCACAGATTCTGAGACCCTGATGAGTGCTCTCCTTTTCTTCCAGCATGGCCTGCCACTCGACGGCGGTATGGGCGGAGCTGCCTGTGTCTTCTGTTGACGCCAGGCTCTTCACTTTCTGATCCAGCTGTTGCAGGTGGTCTTGTAAGTCGCTCGTCGCATCTCGAATCATATCTTTGTAGTCCTCAAGCACTTGAGGAGTAATCGCGGCGACACGACTACAAACAATCACGGTAGTGATCAGCGTCCACTATATCGACGAGAATGCAGGTGAACAGGTAAACAGAGTGGTCCAACTTACATATTCGCATTTGCCAGGGCTATATTTATGGTTGCTTTATATCCCGCCAGCATGTCTTTAAAGTCCGTAATATCTCCCTGGAGATATTTCTGCGTAGCCCAGTCCCGAAGACTTGGCCGTCCCTTCGCGTGCTTCGTACAGCGCGCAATCAGCTGCCCATACTCCTCGCATGCCTTCCCACAGCGGAGGACCGGAAGCTTCAGCGGCGTGAAGTCGAGATTGGAATTATTCGTGATGGTCTCCAGGAGGGCCTCCAGCACCGAAGTGAGGTCCCCGAGCTCGTTCTTGAGCGCGCGAGCATTCTTGTCCTGGCTCTGAAAGCTGCGGATGGTGGTATAGAGGGTCACGCTGGAATTAAACGCGAAAGTCACGAGGGCTAAAACACCGGCGGATATGCTGAGCGGATCAGCCATCGTCATGCAGTATAGGTAATGTAATAGTAATACTACTCCAGCAATACTATATAACGATGGAGAGAGCTGCGGTTGGCGTGGTGGAGGAGGAGGAAAAGAGGAAAGGGGGAAAGGGAACCAAGTTGTATGTGATGAGTGTGATGTGTGTGATTGATTCCTCTCCACCACTTTTCCCACTGAAATGTTGAGCGAGCGCTCGGAAAAGGTTTAAGCTTATATTTGTGGAGCGCCGCCGTGATGCTTGCCCTGTGAGTGGACGCCGGGATTTGGGATGCGTGATGCGTGATAGGCCACACGATGCCTCCTGTAAATTTAGCCGCCAGCAGCATTTGGTGCTAGCTCCACCCAAGAGTTTACAATAAGCCATTGTTTGGGCAAGTTAGGAGAGCTGAAGCTAAAATGTAACTCAAGAGTTATCCCGAGCGACAGCTTCTCATCACGACAGCACGCTCAGCACTTGATGAGATAGATCTTATACAAACACCCATTGTTGCCGGCATTGGTGCGGTCAGTACCCGCGAGTTTATTGAACCAGCAGTTGAAGCTGATGCTGCTGGCTCTGACTATGTAATTGCTATTTCATCTGGTTACAAGGCAGGAGCTTTGTTGTCAAACATGGAATCGATTCGAATTTACTTGGTGGATATTGCGGCCGCATCTCCAATTGCGGTGTAAGGCCTTTTTTTTCCATGACGGGATGGAATATGGACACATGGAAGCTAACGCATACGAAGTATGATGTACAATTTCTCTGTTGTGTCAGGCGGTATTGATTTGGACAGCGATCTAATCCTTGATATCGCAAAGACGGCACGAAATATCTTCGGGGTGAAGCTCAGTCAAGAATCAATGTTTGAAGGCAGCGATAACTGCTGATCCCTTGAAGATGCGGAAATGTTGGTAAACGCACAAGGATAACTACCGTCGTTTCATGTAGCAGAATTTAAGTCCAAGATATCCACGGAAAGAGACATATGAGCCATTCTTGGTCATAGATTGGTTTATCAATTTCCTTCTCACATCTATCGCATCCAAATTGTCTGGAGCTATAACAGGACTTGCCAATTTTGTCCCAGTCAGCGTATCATTCCAACCCGTAAAGATACATCTCTTGTTTCATGTAGAAATCTTGCATGAAGCTTTGGGACCTGTGCCAATCACAGTCTGGAACTAGCGCATACGAACAAGCACAAACCTACAGAAATTAATTACAGCAGCTGATGACGTTGCTTTCAAGATAGGAATTCCAGGCATGAAGATTATTATGAATCGGCTCTTCGGCTACGGTGCTAATCCTAGACTTCCTATTATGCCAATGTCAAAAGATAAAGGAGATACGATCATGAGTCATCCAGACATACAAATTCTTTTAGCATTCGAAAAAAGCCTAACTTAGGGAGGAGCCTTGAGAGATGAAAATGCTTAAGAAACTTAAGCCTTAAAATATAGTCATTAAACCCCAAACACATCCAATGTGACCTATCTGAAGATAAGATTTTGTTATGCCTAACAAATCTGAAATAGTGATAATAGCCTGTTAATGCAAATAATTGTCATTTTAGTACCCCCCACAGTGATGATAGAAAAGTGCCATACTTGAACATATATTAATCCGTCTTTCCACTGTTCGGCAAATGACGCAAGTAAACTTGTACATTTTATCAGTGGATTCAGCACGGTGCTACTTAAGATGCCAAAATTTCCACTAGAGTTCGATCCGGTGCATTTTAAAGCGACAAAACAGGCGGCCCTACACCTCCAGCCTCTAGAACAAGTTTGGCTGACTGCCAAATACTACTTATCTTGTACTACTTATTAAGCTGAACAAACCCATCAGTTATCGTAGAAGCAGAATCAGCAATTATCCTCACGAGTTCTGAGGAGCCAATATCACGTTAAATTAATAAGGCAAAAATGCTTAAAGCATAGATGTTTGATTTTCACTCCGGTCAAGTATTATAACTCTATATATTTTCCCTTCCCTATGTGATCCCTTCCTGATATCTCAGGCAACAAGAACAACAAACAATGAAAACTTGTATATCTATATATTCTTCCCATATTATCACGCTAAGCAAGACACCTAGAAGTGAAGTCCAGCTCATCACGCCTTTCTTTCCTTATTTCGGCCTAGCATTCCAGCACTCTCTAACCATTTCATGATCTCGCTCCCGATTAAATCAGGATGGTCTTCCTGTAAGTAATGCTTTGCGTTACCTACTGCCACACTCTTAGTATTCTTCAAGTTTTTTGAATAATACTTCGACAATTTAAGAGGCATAATCTTCCCAGGATCTGCCCAAAAGAAAAGCTTTGGGATATCATTGCTGAGCAGCCAGGAGTTGTAATTCTCAACAGCTTTGTACACCTCCGGAGGGTTACCAGCGACGGGGAATATTTTGGCTATTTCGTAAAGAGACTCGCGATTTGCGGGATCTAGGAAAGGATTTCGATAATGATCCATTTCTGCCTGAGACAAGGTACGGACAACTTGATCTTGTAGAAATAATTCTATAAACACATTCTCATCAATGATAGATTTGCGAAGGTGCTCGGAGGATCCACCAAGTGCTTTGTGGAGCTCATCAGACATGTCTCCAGTATCCTCCCAGCTGGGCATTGGAGGAAGGAACTCCATGAGGACGAGACCGGCAATTCTTTCTGGGTGGCCACGAGCCCAGTTGAGCCCAAAGAGAGAGCCGAAGTCGTGAACGACAAGCACGACCTTCTCATTAGATTCAAGAACTTTAGAAAGGAACGAGTCTAGATATCGATTGTGATTATCCCAACCGTAAGCATCGCTAGAAAGTTTTGAAGATGAGCCCATACCAATCAGATCGGGGGCAATGCAACGGGCTTTCGGCATTACGTGGGGAATGATGTTCCGCCAGAGATATGAGTGTGCAGGATTTCCATGCAAGAAAACGACAGGGGGGCTTAGCAATTTATGAATCGGATCGGTATCGATATAGGCCATTTCCACATCGTGATCGACCTTTAAGTAACTGATGCTGAAGGGAAAGTCGGAGGATATCTCTGAAGCCGCCATTTGACGTTTGTAGAATTTCGTAGTGGAAATGTCCGAAAGTTGGGGGAAAGAGATTCTGCGTTAATATTGGTGATAGAAAACCGGGAATGTGGGTTTAAAATGGTGCGATACGTATGAGAAATGATAATAGAAACGCAGTTTTATCTATGCTGTTGTGAATAAGTCGGAGGTAGTACCACCTTTATAAGCAGAGTTCGCTAATAATAAGAGCCCGAAGAGCGAGCCTAACGTAATGGCCCCGTATAGCTAGCTAGGCTTAGCGTGTTATATTACTTGCTTTGTTTCTGACTTAGTGCCTGATCAAGTGCCAATAAGAACCTAGAGATTAGGACTAAGCCATTAATAGATTATGTACTTGTCGGCCAAGAAAAGAAACTCGGAATTCCGATCATCCTTCATATTTTCACTGGAACATCCATTCCAGTCTTACAACAACATCAGTTTACAAGGCCTTTCGCGTCCCTGTTACAAATCATTTTTTCCACAAACGTGCCACAATCCAAAGGGTACCTACCACTTCGGTGGTGCCCTCCCTGTGGGCAACCCCCGGCCGGGATACGGTCACCAGGGCCTCAAATAAGCACTTTTAATCTTGATTCCCAGAACTATCACGATCACGAACAGCCATTGATACTAAGCCCTGATAGGAGGGTTTTACCGCCATGGTTTGCATCTCGTTCTTTGTGAAGTTGACATGCCCTCTTAATCGCCTTATCGAAGAGGACTTTAGTCGAAGCAATATTATTATTTTACTTATCTAAATGTAATCCGAACGGGAAAGTTTGGGCGAGTGACCAATTGCTAGGCAATAGCGGTCCTCTTGCAAGATACAACAGTCACTTGCTCAGCAGACTCAATCCCCGACTTGATGGGTGCTTGTAATTCGTCATCCAGATCCCACGTACTCGGAACTCCGGGTACACTGTCTCGAAAAACAGTCAGCCAGATGATGACTCGATATATCAATCTCTGAATCTTAAGAATCCACGTGAAATCAGGGTCTTGATCGTCTCGCCCTCTTCGGTTCTTTAGTTAGTATAAGCTGGCCAAGTTATATAGAGAAACGTAGTTAGCACGCCTCCCCCATCCAAGTCACATCTTCATACGTCACGTGAAGAGAACAATTAATCTTTCTATCCACCTGTAAATAATCCTCTTCCTCTATCCTTCATTTATTTCTAAATCATTGGAACATACCTAGGGCTGTCGAGATGAGCGTTTCTGCCCTTACCGGAGGGCCATTATTCTAACCCTAACCCCCTCGAAAAGGTTCAGATAGTTTAGCCATTTGATCATGACGAGCGTGGACTTCATGCAGACCCAGCGAAACCCCCCAGCGAAACCAAATTTGTTGACAAACGCTACCATAGTTGAACAGCTCAGCCATCATTACGGTACAGAGCTCCGTGGAGTTCAACTTGTAATAAATATCATTGTTATCTATGAGCAAACAGAATGTATGTATAATAAGAAGCGAATTCGATAACACGAGCTTGACACCGGAAGGGCTGGAAAAGCTTGCTCTCCTAACCGCGGAAAGAGTATTTCTTGTGCTTAGAGATCAGGAATTCAAGAATGCTGGGTTTGATGGTCAGAAAAACATTGCTTCGTAAGCTGAAAAAATGATATAAATAACCATTGATATTTGTTAACATATTATGGACGGAAATTTTGGACCTCTCCATTGGATACCGCTCCCAAAGGCTGGTCCAGTCGAGTTTATGATTGTTTACGATTCGACAGAGTATACCAAAATGCCATAATCGTTTTTCTGTCACTGACTGACACGATTTATAAAGACTTAAGAGTTCGGAAATCATGAGCGCGAAAGAATACCATCCAGCTCCATGTGGATCAAGTTAGTTCCTCTCCATATTTATCGTATCAGAGACTATAGAGCGAACGGCATTACATAAAGTCTCCCGAATCACAGCCTCTGGGATTGTATTTCTTCTGTATACTAGAATCGCCGTCTAGAGTTAGTGGTGATACCATAATCTCAAAGGTAAGACTCCCACCCTTCTTTGGCTTCTGTAGCTGAACTAACACTCCCATAGACCGAACTCGCCTTTGAGAATTTGTCTCCCCACTTCCGCAAGCGCCTAGAAAGTCTAACTGCTATTCACACCACTGCATCTGCTATCTGGCAGGAATTGCGTGACAATAGAGAGGAATCTGTCGTTTGTCGTCCCATTACCCACTCTATCCACCACGTTGTCTCTTTGCGTCCTATTACCGGCCGCATGAATCTCTTCGTCAATTCGACATATACCCAAAGTATTGCGGGCTTTGATAACGATGAGTCTGACTATCTTCTGAAGTTTCTCTTTGATTTTATCAACCGCGGACACGTTTTCTCCCATCGTATAAGTTACGAGCCAAGAACAGTAGTGGTGTTGGATCAATGGTGCACGCACCACAGCCAAACACTAGATTATCCAGCAACCATATCGCCATAACTGCAATCGTTTATTAATAGCTTCATTAGGTTCTAGCAAATTGAGGATATAGCACCTCAATTACCATGTAGCCTAAAACATTATTTAGAGCAGGTTTGTGACATGAACGCGGGCACTGCATTCTACATATCGTTTGACCAAACCTAGCGAGACTAAATTCCATTCTGTCATAGTCTCCTAACTTGTCTGCTTTAAAAGTTCTATTGATACTTCTCAACTTGCAGCACCTTCATTCTATAGTGAGCCCTTGCTCGTTGGTCATTACTATGGAATGGCTTTGAACCGCCTTATCAAGATATGCAGCATGCAGGCTAAGCTATTTATGGCTATTCTCTTAGAAGCTCTGGACACGTGTTGACAGATGGCTATAGCTCATGTTTACAACTCCGACTGTCACACTAACACCGCAAATAATTATCTGCACGGTAAGGTATATATTAAATGGGAGTTCCGTGGTCACCCTGCAGTGAGTAGTCAAATAGGCTCTTCAATTTAGGTGTCAAACTAATTATTTTCCCCCGAGTTCTCTGTGCTAGATGTATAGGTACTAAGTTGCCATGAAGATTCACTACATCACCCTGAAGCATGTCCATCTCGTTCGAGGTCCTTAAAAACCTCGAAAAACCCCTTGTAATCGCAGTTGAACTCAAAACTCTTGATCATCCTCCGTCCTGCGCCTGTAATATATTGAGATTTGCGAGTTTTGGCTAAGACTTCAGCTGTTGCTATTCGCGATTTTTCGGATACTCTTACCTTTCTGGAGGATATCCCAAAAAGTTTCACGATGTATTATTGGGGAACTAAATCACAAGTTCTCGGAATCTCGGATGCACATATCTGCTCCTTGACCCTGCGATAGCGGCGTCATGGCATGAGCCGTATCTCTAATAAAAATCGCACGGCCGCGGGTCATCTATGGTAGTGAGGTTTCAAACCCTGCAACTCTCATACTTTCACTTCAGTAGCAGCACTGTACACATGAGTTTAGTACATCCAGGAGGAAGAGATAGCCTGCCTACTTGAGAATCTTATCAAGATACTTGTACGAGTCGCTGGAGGTATCTATCTGCTATTCTAGCAGCATCACTATTTGCATTCTACATTTGCAAGGTAAGCTTGGTTAAATCATCTGTCTGTACGATGCTGAAGGGGTTAACCACTATTTGATTTTGAAAGGGCTACATGGCTACCATCAGGAAAGTACCGTTGGCAGCGTGTATCATAGAGGACCGCTTTTGGTAAGTTAGGGGATCGTATTATTAGGGAGTGGGAGGTTAGCAAGTGCCTTTCTAGCATCTTCAGTGGAAACTGTTATGCGATGACACGTGAGTAACGTATTTCTTGTAATTTATTTACCACTGTTAGTCGGGAATGCACTCCGTCCGCGACTAAGCTTTTCTCCGTATACTTCCTTATATAAATTGAATCGCATGCTGTCATACGGACGGTTACTAGACTTATGGAAAAGCAGTTTGGTTTAATGATAGAGAGTTGATCAATCAAGTCAATCTGAATATAGCCTACCTACTCATACTTGATTTTGAGTAGAATTGAAGGGATAATGTGCCGAAGTACTGATTCCATCACATCCTACCCTTTTTGTTGTGGATAATCGTGTGTAACCTCACACATGAGTTATAACGTCCGAATTTCCCTTTTGCCATCCGGCTATTTGTTTTATCAACTGAAAACTAAGCATTTTGAAGCCATAAAGCGACCATTTTCTTTGGGCTAATGTTTTGGACAATGGATGCTAGCCCAACTAGTCTTGCGCACCGATAACTGCGACACCCTTTACCTTTCCAAAAGCAGCTGCAATCCATAGATGCATTGGTTGGTTTTCAAGGCAACCAAAATTGTCACCGAATGTGAAAAGACCGATCATATCAAATGTCGTCTAGTCGAACCAAGCAGCAAGGTCCTACCCGCCATCTTTTACGCCATGGTAATACAGACAACCAGGTCAATGTCTAGAACATGATGACGTTAAAGGCATTAGGTAGCTAGGGCATATAGTTATCGGCTGTAGATGCCGCCATGCTCCACATACAGCAAATGTTTTAATAGTAATTCGACTCGTGTGACGAGTCACAAGGCATCTCTAAGAACGCTGATACACAATCACTTGTCAAAACTGAGCTACGAACAATAGTTAAAGACATGACAATTATTGAAATGCACTAGTAAAGGGGTATGGCTAAAATAATTTTACATTGGGTAAGCTGTCTGAGTTTTGCTTAAACTTCTGCCACTATAATATTAACTTTATTTGATTTAACCTGAACTCATACTTGCCGTATTTGTCTTTTCCGCGGCCAGCAGTTTTAATTCGATCAGTACTAAACGTATCTGTCGGATCTCTTTGAATACGTGGCACCACTAGTCTAGTATGGCGTGACTTCTCGTTTCATTCAGTGGTGATGCTCGATTCCATTTAAGACTATGCACAGAGTCGATATTAATATAGCTCCTGAGGAAGATCAAACGAAGCGGCAAGAGCTAGGCTCACGTGACCTGATGATATACGGTCATGAATTATACCAATAGTATCTCTCACCAAACAAAACTTATTGAGTATTGGGCATCGAAGAAATAGATATGAGGTCTTAGTTAGAGCTCCAGGTCAGCTGCGATTGTCAACCGCGATCTACATCTTGGCGAAGAAAAAGAGTTTAACCGGAAGCCTTATACAAAAGGGCTGCCGGAGGCTCAGGAGTCTTCGTTCACCGGGTATGAGGATGGTGCGAAACTTCGTGCCAGGGTCTTGTTGTGCTGGGGTCTTGTTGAAGCTTGTATAGTACACTTTGTGCAAATGAAAGTTGCCAAACGCGAACCAACGAAAAGCTAACGAGAAGTATTATTCAGCATCGTGGAAAGAGTATGTTATTTTTTGAAAAATGCACGTTCCTGGAGTTTGTAATATTTCACTGTTTATAATTTCTTGTACGCAATTTTTGTAAAGCTGATTGGAAGTTGCATTTTAGTGTCCCACAATGTTTTTCACGAGAAGTCTCGAATATTTAATCGAATTTTCAATTCATATATATAGCTTAAATGTTGTTATCTGACACCTCACCGTATGATATTTCCAACTATAGGTTGCCAATGCTATGGATGGCTTAACCTTAGAGCTGGAAGCGGTAATCAGGGTGGCATTGCATTGGCTCTGCATATGCCAGTGTCTTAGAGCCTCTCGTTGTGTTCTCCTCTGCCATATCCAGGGCAGCATATTTATTCAAGTTCGAGTTTCTTCTCTTGAGCAGAATACGCAGGCCAGTAGCCATGAGAATACATAATCCTGAAAACGCAACGTTGAGAATATTTGCCTTGACATATCTTGGCCCATCAGTACTGGGATAGAAGTAACTTGCATAGAGCGCAGCGAAGTTACTAAAGGCATTTACCATCTGTTTGCTTATTAGTATCGGATTCAGTGATGTTTTGAAGGTATACGCACAGCATATGACACAGCTCTCTTGGAAGCAGGTCTGGGAAGGGTAGTTGCAACCCAAGATAGAATACAACCAAACGATCCATAGACAGACATCATCATGAAAGTGGCCGTATATCTTGCCGCAATATTCAAGGAAGTAGCCGAGATAATGAAACCAATTGAGGCAAAAACCTGAGGCCAAAGCACATGGAGCCATCTTTCCTTCGTCTTATCTGAGTGGAGCGAGTTACTAATGCCAAGAATGGCGGCGAAGACATACGGAGGGGCAGTGAGAAGCAGGGTTGTGTTTCGGGAATATCCAAAGGTCTTGACAATTGTGGGGAAGAAGTTCGTGAATGAGGAGGCGGTATTGAGTCCAAGTTGCATGATCCAGATGAAGTAGAGCGCAGGATCGGTAAATGCCATCTTGAGGCCGGCCCAGACTCCTACCTCGTCATCTTCATCGCTGGCTTCTTCTGCGATGCGCAACATAGCGAGTTCTCGCTCTTGCTCAGAGAGCCATTTTGTAGTTGCTGGGTAGTCGGGAAGAACAAACATAGCTACGATTGCAACCGGAATCGTGGCTGATCCTTCAATGATGACTTGTAAACCAGCATGTTAGCGTCTACTCCACAAATGCTCTTGGTGAAATACTTACAAAGCCATCTCCAAGAGGGCAAGCCTAACTTGCCGTCCATACCAGACATTATTCCAGCTGCAAGGAGTCCTCCAAACGCACCCGCCATCTGTCCAGCAGCATAAAGGACTGAAATCCTGGTTGCAAGTTCTTTCTTTGTATACCAACAACTAAACAAGAAGAGTGCTCCAGCTATGGAATTTGTTAGTATGCAGATATGGTAGAAGAAATAAATAACTCTTACGGAAGAAAGGAGCTTCCACAAAACCCAGGATAAATCGAAGTGCAATCCAGTCGCCGTAATTTCGTGCGGCACCACAACTTGCTGATACAACCGCCCAGCAGCACATAACTCCCGGCAAAAACAGAGATGGTCGTGTCTTCTTTAGGATCATGTTTGTTGGGATTTGAGTTAAGATATAACCAGCAAAAAAGATAGACTACGTCAAAGAGTTAGTGTGGTCACCAAAGTACTATTCGAGATCATAAACCTACGATGACAGTGTTGTATTGTGTTTTTTCGAGACCGGTGTCTTTCTCGAGTGTTCCGAGTCTAGCAGCAGCGATATTGTTTCGATCCAGATAATTGAGCACATCTAGAATACAGTTAGCTATTTCTTCCAGCTCAAAGATAAGATTAATAGACACTAACAGATCAACATCATCATGGGCATCAGTCTCAAATCGATTCGTCTCAAGAGTTTTCTCTCAAGCTCCTTACGCTCAGGCGAGATTGCAAGCTCATTGGCACCAGCTCTGATGACTTCCAGCTGGAGGCCAGCATTCTTATCTTTGATATCTGCCATGACTGTATCAATGAAATGTTGAAGCTGGTTTGCTTTTTGAAGAGATGGAAGCAAGCGATGAGACACAGAAGAGGGCCTGTGATGTTGATCTTATACTTCCTTTCCCAGCAGTAGGGTCAGACAGCTACTCCAGGATTAGGGGAGATGGGGTACAGGTTAGTCCCCAGTCGAAATTATCCCCACAATGCAAGTCCCCATGGGCTGGTTCCTGGGGACCCTAATCTCAATCTAAGGAAGCCGTGTCACCCTAGAATGACAAAGTTTGGAAATCTTTTGGCCATTTGCTCTGCTAGAAGTTTCTTAGCTGTTAGAAGCCGATCGCATCGCTAATTAGCAAGCTACTATCGCTTCATCGGCTGGGCTAATGTTGTTTCGCTCTCGCCAGGTCGTCGGCTACGCTAAAGCTCGAGTCAGCCACTCCACTTTTGAGCGACTCCACCTAGATGTATAT
>Ga0247734_1002559_pt1 | contig 11738 bp, 11 predicted proteins | sample UWRJL103311B2_FD_180933 | JGI IMG/M metagenome (GOLD analysis project Ga0247734, IMG submission 180933) | Plant litter microbial communities from Arlington Agricultural Research Station in Wisconsin, United States - UWRJ-L103-311B-2 | ecosystem: Environmental > Terrestrial > Plant litter >... | reverse complement strand
CCCCGTAGAAGTTTTAGAGGGGATTTTGTAATCGCAAATTGGAGTTTCATGGGTATCATTACTAGATTAAAGATCATCATTCTGAAGTCGCCTTATTCGCCTCCTCTGTAACCTGAGGAGGTGGTAACTCGGCGATTTTCTTCAGCATTGCCTGCTTCCATTTCTCATACTCGTATGTCTTCTCATCACTGATTTCGAACCTCAAGTCGACCATCCTTCCTAGCCCTGGATTATTGGCGATCTCCCTTTTCCGTATTCGTAAGAGTTTCTCACTGGACATATTCTCCTCTTCCACAACACCATCCTCGTCATCTTCATCGACTTCCCTACTGACTCCTGATCCCATCGAGATATTATTAAACCAGTCCATATCCAACCAAAAATTGTTGATTTCCGCCACCCAAGCCTTGTAATGGGTTGCCGTGAGATTTTCCCAGCCATCCCAGCTTTCATCTGCATCTCCAACCTTTTTCACCATTTCTTCATTTTCTCGGAAGCCCTTGATCAATTTGAACAGCTCTTTCAACCGCTCTACCTCATCAGAAGGCTTGACAGATTCCTCACTGAGCCTCTCAACCACAAAAGACCAAATCACAGCCACTAAAGCCGGTAACTTCCCTTCCATAGCCCTGTCTATCCTAGACGTGTCTGGACAGGGTAGAAACCACACGCTTTCCACCCCCACATACACATGTGGCACTGCCTTCGTGGTATTCATCTCCTTACATATCAATCTGATGGCAGGGCCAACCCATTTCGGTAGCCTCTCGTCAATCTTACTATTCCCATATCTGAGACCCTTCTTTGGAGCTCGATTCGTTCGGAATTCAAGCGTCTGCTCCTTGGTTTGCGTATGTCTCTGCGGCAGCGGTCTTGCCTCCTCTATCTCATCATTCTGCCGTCTCCGTTTCCTGCCACCTGCTGAGACTAGCGTTCTGTCGAAATATGCATATAGGGTCTTGTATAACCTTGGGGCAATTGGAGGGCGTGGCTCGATTTGAGGTAGGTCCAAAGTTGTCTTTAGTCTGTAACAGTGCCAATTAGTCAACCATCCCGAAATTAGAGGGAACATGGGGACAAAAATTACCGTTCACAAGCAATATTAGCACAAGCAAAGGCACGTCCGATCTCCTCCTCGGCTTTCAAGTTGCTGCATTTGTTGTGAGATTGGGCGAGGAGGGAGCTAGCTAGTTCAACGAGTTCTGGCGGCAAGGTGCTCGAGTAGCGGGGGATGATTTGATGCAATGCTATCTGAATGGATTTGCTCATTTTATGCAATATCTTCCTGTTGTGGGGTAAAACAGCTACAGTAGCAAAAATGTGTTCGTCCGTGGTTTGTGGAATGCAAGGCTCCAAAAAGCTGGGGAAGGCTGACGCACGGAGAAATCACCACCCCCTGCCGATCAGCCTGATATTAAACTAAAGGAAATCTGTTCTACAACCCTTCGTGTAGTTAGCTTTTCACAATCCTTCCTATTTGTTACACTTCAATTGTATATCTTTGTCACAAGCATGGTTTTCAAAAAGTTACTTGGAATATGTGCGGCATCAATGGCCATCATAGGGGCAGAGGCTCATGGAGGTGGCGGCGGACATCAAAAGCCAATACAAGTAGCTCCAGATGCCGACTGGGCTACTAGGCATATGGCTGGTATATTTCAATTGTGAATTGATGTACATGAAGAAATGCTAATCTGGAAACTAGAGGAGCATCATATCGGCAACTTTGACCCGGGAGCCTTCTTCTCACTGCACGATTACGACTCGAGCGGATTCTGGGACCGAAGTGAGATTTTAAAAACATATGGCATGGGAGACCCAAGCGCAAAGGCCGTTACGAATGAAAAGAAAGATGAGCTTGTCAAGGAGGTATTCAGGCTGATTGACGTGAATGGCGATCAAATTATAGAGCAGGACGAGTTCATGACGTTTTATGGACGTGGTCAAGTCTTACCTGACTTCGGCTTGGGACCGGGACACCATTGGGATATGGAGATGGAATATGAAATTCACCACTGGGAGAAGTGAGTTGTCAGATTTCAAGTGGTGGAGACGGATAGTGGGGAATTAGATTGCTAACCTTGAGAAAGGTACCATGATGAGAACACGAAGGAAGAGGATTTAATACATCCAGAGGATATCGAACATTTCCGGAAGCATGATGAATTAGAGGATGAAGCTGAGAAGCAAGCAAGAGAAGATAGGATGCCTGTCGTCGAACACAATATACCCATAAAATTTAGGAGGTCCGTAACAAACTCTTAGGAAACCCCCTTTCACCTGGTATGAAGAATACTGACTCAAACATACAGAGATGCACCGAAATAGCTGCCTGTAGAATAACGTATATAATGTAAACATAGCACTGTAAGCTGGGTCACTAAATATCTGCATAAAGTATAACTTATATATATCACCTAAGCTCATGCTTTCCCTGGATACTTTCAGTCTTTGTCCCCTAATGTTGCATTAATGAACTACTAATATAGACATCGAAGACGCAATGCCAGACACCAGGCGCGAAGGTCTTGACCAGTTCTACTTCATCAGCCTTTACTCGCCTCTGATTGAGGTATTTATTAGAAGTCCTTTGTAGGCCATCCTCGATTTCACTCTTTCGATTAGCAATATCAGCCACACCTACGTTTTCATGTAGGTGAAGCCACCCTTCTTGGTCCAAAACTTCAAGGGCCGTCTCCCAACTCGCTTCGCTTGATGGGAGCAAACCACAGTTTACATGACTAACAAAGAATTCGTCCTTCTCCCGTAGCACTTTAAGTCTCCTAGCAGCTTTCATGTTATCTTCCAGCAACACAACAATGTTCTCATCCTTGAAAGTTAATATATCTCCCTCTCTTACAACCTTCACGGTCCAACCATTCGCCAGCGCGCCTCGACGAAGACCCTCCACTGACCATGGGTTTAATTCCCATCCAAAAACTCTTTTCATCCCCATCTTCACATAACTGAAGACAAAATATCCTATCCCTGCATACAAGTCAACTGCAGTTTCCTTGCTCAATTCGCTCCGACTTTTGTATTTTAAAGCTCTTGGATCGTTATGAAAATTTAGAATTCTTGCTTTTTCTTTTATATTACCACGAGAAAACATTGTATATCTCGGCGCCCAGATTTGGGTAATTCCATTCTGCTTTGTGCTTACCCAGAAAGCCTCTGCAAAGTCCGTCTCACTTGGGGACTTCGCTGGGTCCAAAGCTGGTCCAAAATCTCCAAAATGCATGAGAAGCCCACTTGGAGTACGAAGAACATTCTCATCCTCATCCTCGCTTTTGTTGAGGGGTATACCGGCATTGGTTGCCAAATGAGTCAGAAGACCTTTTCCTTCTCGCTTTCCAATGTGTTCCAATGTCATTCGCCAGAGGCTATCTATATGCTGTGATACACACCCGGGCAACGACTTCCACCAACTCTGTTCAAAACTCCCCGAGGGGAGAAGGACCATTGGGGGATAGACCACCCATCTTTTTGGTGCCCCCGACGCTTTAATGTCTTGGATTTCAGGCGGCACGAGAGCGAGGATATCTGTGGGTAACGAGTCCAGCCATGCCTGCAAGGCAGCGTCTATGGGATTCGCAGCTTTGTGCTTTGGTGGACGGGTGGTTTTGCTTTCTGGGACTGCTTTGAGCAATTGATGCTCATTCATCTTGCTTTGTAACAAAGAAGATCCTGGGACAAATGTGAGAAAAGCAAAGACTGAGGTTGAACGACAGAAGAGATATAATTTTCATAAGTGACTGCTCGCTTAATTTTAGACTCGGAAAGCTTGGCGTACGATGTACACTTTACAGAAGAAAGCCTCCCGATTAGTTCTGAGAATAAATATGGATTTCAGAACTTTGAAGACTCACTTGATAGATGGGTCTGCTCAAGAACTCTAACTGTTTTGGACCTACTGCAGTGCTCAGCGTCGTGACATCACCTTACCCAGGTAAGTAGTTGGTAGAACACTAATTAAATGCAGCTTCCCTTACTTTGGGTTCCTGTTGGCGAACTCTTGTTCTTATCATTGATATTGTGACAAGACACATTTATACCAATCTGCCGATCCAGCGCATGCCATTAATTTAGCGGCCTTTTTCTGGTATGCAATGTTGTACACTGTTCGACAAAACTCGTCTTATGCATTAAATGAGTCCAATAGTTAAGTTGGAGGGATCCCCTCTCATACACCATGCTTCGATGCAGTATATTGATGCCCCGGCCCGGCATGGCCCAGTCTAGCCCATTGCCAGAATGCTCAGCCTGGCCAACACATATCAGGCGTCGAATACCCAGTAGTTACGGAGATACCTCCGTTGGCTTTACCTTTCTTGTGCAACATGTCGCAATGCAGGGATGAAGCAGTTCCACCGGCCTTCTCTTCCGGAGCAGTACCACTCATTGATGTTTTGATCGTGATGCATGTTTTGCTGCTGCAGGCACTGCTGTGGAAACCTACTGGCTAGGGGGATACAGAGTCTCGGATTCAGATCACAAGATACGAAGTGCATCGTGATGGGATACACATAAGGAGCGAACCCACCACATTTCAAGGCATGGTGTGGCCAATATCATGGCAATGTTTTTCTTTCCAGGCAAATACCATCGAAATGGCTTTGGAGAATTTCAATTACAGACAATCGAGTGACATGAGAGTGAGTACATTTTTTTTAAAGCATTTGCCTTGATACTCATGTCATGGGGTGAGTGGTTGTAATGCTTGAGCGAAATCTTATAATGTTTGCTTTAGGATACATCCACATATGCCCGGAACTTGCAGCTTTGGACTCAGGTTGATGATCGATGCCTCAATTATTTTCAAATAGTTCCAGAATCACCAGAATGGTCAATATTGGATATTTCCACGTTCGGTCCAAAGCCCGTAACGACTTCCCGGTGTGACGACTCAGCACCTTATCCACAGAAGCTTGATGAGAATTTCTCGTCCATTCTTAACTCGGGTTCTCATGCAGATCAGGACAATGGACTTGGTCTATTTTCTCAAGCATCGCCCTGGGCTGATCAACGCCAAATCTGGGTCGATAGCACCCAAGAGATTTTGCAGCAGCCTACTCCTATTAATATCTACTCCAGCTATCAACCTAACTCCTACTTCGAAGATCAATCTCCAGCAAATTTCGAGGATTGCGAAACTGTTGCAAATTCTTCTTGGTCAACCACGCCTGAAAACTGTTCACCTTCCACCGAGCTTTTCTGTACACCGCCCTCACCGAGTGCATATCCCAAAAGTACTAACGTGACGACGCCATCATCATCACGGATAAAGCATCACAACAACATTGGAAGAACATCTAACAACCAGGCTTCTCAAGAAGTGCCTTCACCACCGCCCCAAAAGGAACATTTCACCACCAAAACTCCGTCACCTCCAAGCTATGCCGTTAGCAAAACCAAAGAAAGCCACAAAATGATTGAGAAGAAATACCGTAACCGACTAAATGGCTACTTCGGCCGACTTTTTGCCGCGGTCACCAAAAGTCTGCCCAAGGAAGAAGTGGATGGAAAGCTGTTCGACAGGAGGGTTAGTAAAGGTAGAGTGTTGATATTGGCGGTTGAGCACATTAGGGCGTTGGAGATGCAGTGTGAATCGTTGGAGAAGGAGAGAAAAAGCTTGCTGGCTGACATTGAGAAGTTAAGGGGTAACCGGGGAGGTAAAGCGAATTATGTTGCCCGTAGGTGATGTGATTGCGTGTGCGCTCTCAGGGGCCTTTTATATGCATGATGCTGAAGTAACGGTAGATGGTTCTGGAGTTCAAAGGTGGTCGGAGGAAGGGTGTTCGGCATTTGTTCTCATGGATAAAGAATCTTACAACTGGCGGCGATTGCGAACTTACTACGCTTTCTTGAAATCTCTTTCCAAAATATTCAATTCATATTTAATCTAACATCCTATATACCGGCGCGAACTTCCAGTCTCATTGCTCAACAAATAACTGATGGATAGATAATTAGATTTTAATACAAGTAAAGCTACTATATCCATACATTATTACGTTTATTTTCAACGTGTAGTTCGCCAGATCTTGGGCACAACTTCCTCTTCTTCCAGTGGTTCATCCGAGTCCGACCCACTGTCACTCGTATCACTCTCCTGGCTTGAATCTGACGCGTTTTCGTCATTTTGCAGCTCTTCGGCCGCTTTCAGCGTTTTGGGAATATAAGCTTGTCCCGTGGCTGCAAAGAAGTCTTCTTCTATCATAAAGCCGCCAGGCGTCTCATTGGACTCTTGTACAAATACATATATGGTGGGGAATTCGAGCACAGTTCTTTGGCGTAGCAGGACGTCCAGGGTGCTCAATGGATCTATTGGTACTAGCACCTTTGGCAAGTTCGAAGGCGTTTGTGGCCGAAGAAGAAAGAGCCGGACCGAAGACGGTAAAGTTGCTTTTGGCGCTGCAGCGGTTGCAGTTTCTTGCGGTATCTGGGATATGGACATGACGTTCCAAGCTGTAGATTTTGGATCTTGTAATGCTGCATTTACTGTCTTGACATAGCTGCTCGGAAGCGGATTCTGCATGTCCAACTTGCGTTGTTTCGCTGCTCGACCTTTTGCACTCAGGCTAGCTCTTTTCCGCTTCTCTCCAACCCTCTGCTCTTCCGTGGGTTTACCATCACCACCTGTCCTACCCTCTAGCCTCATTATCTCTGCGTATTGTTCCCCAATCGGCACGTTCCCATTGACTTTTGCTAGAACCCGTCCAGCATCATCTTCTCGTAGCCACTCCACCTGCCAATTTATACATTTATGACTGCGACTCCAGGTCGTTTCGTTTTCAAGATTCCGTATCATTCCTCTTGGTGCGCGCTGCACAGTGGTTTGCGTTTGCTGCAACGAGCGTTGGATTGGCTCTTCTCCCTTTTTCTGTGCTCCCGTCTTCCTTCGATGCTTCGCGCGATCCTCTTCCCCGGCTCTAGCTAGTCGCAGTTCCTCTTCATCCACCAATCCTTTCTCCTCTACAATCAGCTGCTCGGATCTCTGGACTCGGTGTTCTATCGAGTGTAGGAAGTTGTAATCGTGATCGATTCCAGACGGCGTTGCGAGAAGTGACATAGGCCGGAAGGCTGTTTGATCCCTCTCGCCGTTACATGATGCCCTGGTCTTGTGTCGACGAGCACATGGAAGCGAACAGGTGGGGAAGTAGCAGCGCGGACAGTTGTATTTTGCAGGATGAATGTTGCAGATACGACAGAGATGCTCCAGTAGTAGTTCGTCCATATTTGCGAGTTCTGCGCCTTGAGGTGGTTTTCGGTCAGGTCATGCAAATACAAAATGATGTGTACAATAAGACGCCAAATTATATTCTATAAGTATAACCAATTATATCAGGAACAAAGGTGGTATTTGTGTTGACAATCTTGGTTGAAACTTTCACAATAAATTTTATTGCAGCCTCGTCGTTCAATCAGCCTTCCCATGGGCCCCACTTTACATTTTCTAGTCCTGGTCCATATTTCGAAAGAGCATAATTCTTTTTGTTTTTCCCCAGTTTCTTATTCTGGGACTCTGGGACGAACCTTATTTATTTTAAAGTTTTTGGGTATTAGCTGAAACTTAATCACTTCAGCTGCCTTCTAGTTGTATTATATAATGTGGCTTCTGTTGTGTTCTAGTACTCCCAAGCTGTGGCTATTCAGCCCTACACAGACCCAGGTCAAGTGATATTCCTCTGAATACTTCGGAAGCCATTGTGCCCCAAAGCGTTTTACAATCAATCACCATCTTGCTTTAGCTTATGTTTGGAAAGCTCTTACTTACCAAAACGTGAATGGTTGATTTGACCTTCAAGTGATATCCTTAGGTTCCAGAGGACTGCCAGAAGATTTCTCAGATATTGGCTGTACCCGGACCTCGAGAAGTTTCTTAACATGGCCAAGAAAGAGGGATCATGGACTGGTTTGAGTTTCTTGTAGATGCCGAAGTTGACAAGTTTTTATAAGAAAGTTCACGAAATTGAAGTTGTAGATTCGTGAGCTTCAATCCCGATGAAAGGTTGCTAGCAACAGCTTCTACAGCCAACTGGCGGAGAGATAGTAGGTACCCACAAGTGATGATCCACTGGATTTGGAGTGACTATCAAGTTCATCACTTGGACGACTTCTTTCCAGAACTCGCGTGACTTGCATCTTTGAAATCATTTCGAAGGTAAAGTTAAGCGACGCAGGAGATAAGTGTTGTTGAACACCGAGATACTCCATTATTCACTCCCCGACAGTAATCTTACTTGGGATGGATGACATGGAACAGTCGGTCAGTCAGTGGGACGGAGGATTTCGCTCGCTTGGGTTCGAGGAAAAGCAATTGTGCAACGTGGGAAACGGCTTCCTTCGCCGCAGCTTGGGCCATTTTTCCAGGGATTTTAATTAATTACTTTTCGTACTTACAGTACAAACGGTGTTGATTCCAGGGTCCGGGACCCCGCGATGTGTCGTTTTTTTCCCTCTCGCAGGAATGGGGTTCCCCATTACCGTTTTACTTGCTTTTGCTTTTGCTTTTGCTTCTTCTTTTCCCTGATTACCTGCCATGGCATCTCATGTAGGAAGACCAATTCGTGAAAGAGGCACGGAGTATGGAGCGCAGAGAATAGCTGTACAAGGAAGTCAGCAAGACTTCTCAACCTGGTGAACCGTACCGACTGGGGTGGTCGCCAGGATTGCTTTCGTACCCTTTACAGTACGGAGCCCCTGAAGATTAGTTACTACAAACGTATAGCTTCAGGGCGATCGAGGAGAGAGGAGGAGAGGGGTTTTCCATTACCGAACGGAGCCGCAGGCTTCAAGCTTGCTCCTATTCTAGCTCCAGGTCCAGCTCCAGCTCGGTCAAACACCGTATTGGAAATGTTTTGGAAGCAGATCAGCAGAATGGCAGAATAGCAGAATAGCAGAATAAGGTATGATGGGATGGGATGGGGCGTGATGTGATGAGATGTGATAGGATGAAAATGAGAGGAGATGAAAGGAGATGTTTTTCATCCACCCGGCAATAATTAAGTACGGAAGTACTCAGATGATAAAACCGATCAAAGCACAGCATCACCAACCAACCATACTTCTTCTTTTGCCGTGATGCTGTGTGTGCTGTACCTGTTTGTTTTCTGTTTCGGTTTCTATTTCTATTTCCTGTTTCTTGGTGTGCGCTCCGTCCTTGCCAGCCCAGCTCGGTGGCTGGTTGACCTGTTACTTATGCCGGCTGGTATTACTGTAAGTTATGCCTGCCTCTCCCCCCCGTATATATGTCTGTACTTCTATATGTACGAAAGTATATGTGTGTATGTGGATGTAATGTGTATGCCTCGTCTCCCCCAACTATCAGATTCACAACTAGTTTGAACTCGCCCCTGCCATGGCCACAACCAGTATTTACTTGCAAGTATACTGGAGATATGAAGTACTTACTTAGTAGTAGTAGTATTGTACAGAGTACAGTAAGTAGTACTACCGACTTACTGACTTACTGGCTTGCTTACTTACTTACTTACTTACCTACCGCATCACTTGGTAAGCATGTAAAATACTCAAGTATGATGATGATGATGATGATAAATGATATCACATCGCCGTCGATTTGCGCTCATTGTGTTCCCACTTCCCACCCGCTTCATATCAGATTTCAGCGGGCAGAGAGGGAGCAGCCGGCCGAGCCCACCACCCATCATCCATCATCAGTCAATCGTCCATCATCAATCACCACCCCCACTATACTGAACGGGACTCCATCATGAAGAGGAACAAGACCCCAAAAAGGATGATTAATAAGAATGGACGGAAGTACAAGTACACTTTGTACGAATTATTGAAATAATGAGTGGGTTGGTGCTCTCCTCCTGTATGTAAATTATATATTGGAAAAGCTGGCTCCCTGCCATGCCCTCTCCTTTCGCCGCTTGAGAGGGAGTGACGGCGGGCTGCCATTGGTCATCCGCGGCAGTTTGGAACAACCGGCCGTTCCATCATCCACTCGGGCTCCATTTTGCACAGACATCGAAACGAGTCTCAGTCCAACATGGTTTCCCCTGGACAGCTTCACGATCTGCCAATCATACACCATTCAAGGGGGTGTGCCCCCCCGAGGAGGCTGGCCGAAAGTTGACGGTGAAAGGGCTCGAGAGTTTGCTACCGTACAGTACAGTACTACTTGCTACTGTACGAGTCGACGTCCCTTCCTCCCTCCATGCGTACAGTACTGAGAGAGCAGAGCCACCAGGAATTCCGGGCTGATGCACGCCGGGAGAAGTAGAAGTCCAGCCACTCCAGACACTCGTACGGTAGAAGCGAACCGGGACAGCACGAAGCGGCAAGAGTGTGAGCAGATCAGCTCCTCGCGCGGTTTAGGGGAGAGACAGAGAAGAGAGACGGACACGATACTTGCGTAGTGCACAGGATTGTACAAAAGTACTGCTTGCGTACGGTACTACGGTACTGTACGGCACGACATGTACTGTCCTATTTTCCACCAGAGCCATGATTCTGCCAATGCTCGTTCGGACACCAAACCGAACGAACTAAGTGCTAAACCACACTGGGCCGAGTGGGCCAGCATGGTGTGGATTCTCGATCAGGAACAGAGCGTGCTGGGTCGCAGCATATCCAATCTCCAATCTCCAATCTCCTCACCCCCTCGCCCCCCCTCCCCGGCCCATCATCAAGATAAACAGGGGGAGGTCGGCACGCTGCTGCGACTACTGCTGCTGCACACGGAGCTTATGTACAATATGGAGAGCAAGAGCTACCCTTGACCATGCGTTGGCCCATGTCTGGATCATTCCCTCGTTCGTTGCCGTTCGGTGCAGTTGAGTATCCTGGTCGAATTACTGGGTCTGCCCATTTCATACCTCTGATCCCCTTTTGCTGCTTCGGTTTCCGTTTCTCCTCCTCCTCTTTTCTCTGTGTCCCTCCTTCGTCTTGTTCCTGCTTTGCAATTGCATCCGTGACTGCACTGCACGATACTCTGCCTAAGTAGCAAGAGTAGCAGCAAGTTGCTCAGCATCTTCAACTTTGCAAAGAAGTCCGCTTCTCATAGCTTGCGGGTCTACGAGCAACAAGTGTTACTAACTCAAATCTACCATCGAACCTCACGCTCTTTAACCCCTCGGCCCTCCGTTAAATAACGTCCTTTCAACTACGCTTCACGGACAATCCCAGTTCTCTGCAGGAAATTGACCGTCTTGAAGTCACCCAACCCTCCTACCAATATCTGGCATATTCGAAACGTCAAGTTTCAGGGGAAATATAATCCGAATCTTTTATATCAGCATCAAAATACTCCTTTCTATCACCATCCATTATAAAAATCATGGCTCCATCACTCAATACCCACTCGTCCTTCGTCCGACCACGAACTGGAGACCGTGAAGGTCGTCCTGGTACGCGGGACCAAAGTGATCAGAACTTGATCATACCAAGCAGAACTTCATCCCTTCATTCTCGCATCACACAACCGATTCCATCAACATTGAATAATACCAAGTCGCAACAACGGACCCCAAAGACTCTTACACACGCCTATATGGTATGTGGTGTTGGACGAGAACCATCACAATGGGTAAAGGCACCACCGCCAGCTCAAGGCAAAATCGGCCACATGAAAGGTGCAGTGGGACAGTTTTGGTTGCCAGAAATCTTGGGAAGCAGTCCCAGACTGGAACAGGATAATGAGATTGCTAGAGCTCTTCATTCTGCTATGAGAGTAAGTTACAACATTCGCAAATTCCGAGGATTGT
>Ga0247734_1002556_pt1 | contig 11754 bp, 9 predicted proteins | sample UWRJL103311B2_FD_180933 | JGI IMG/M metagenome (GOLD analysis project Ga0247734, IMG submission 180933) | Plant litter microbial communities from Arlington Agricultural Research Station in Wisconsin, United States - UWRJ-L103-311B-2 | ecosystem: Environmental > Terrestrial > Plant litter >... | reverse complement strand
TTCGTAGACCGTCAGCACACCGTTTGCCCACACGGCCGTGGTCGACAGCATCTCGATTGGATTGTGGTGCTGCGGCGGGCTGATGTATTCCGCCTTGTGCCGCGTCGTTACGCCGGCCATCGCCCGCTCGGCATTGCCGCTGGTGGTGGGCTCGACCTCCTCGCGCACCGCTCCCTTCTCATCAGGGAGCACGGTGAAGTCGGCAGCAGGGGCGTAACGCGGGTGGATCGCCTCGGCGCCCTCTATTGCCGCTTCGAGCGTCTCAGCGACAACCAACGCGACCGGCTGGCCGCGATAGGCAATCTCGGCGGTGATCGTTGGCGGGGGTGGGGGCGGTCCGCCAGCCGATGGCGGTGCGACCGGCGGCGGGAAGTCGTCGGCGGTCAACACGCGAAGCACACCGGGGACGCGCATGGCGGCGTCGATCGGCACCGATGTGACCCGTCCTTTGGCGATCGTCGCGGGGACCTGCATCGCATGGAGCAGGCCGGGCACGGCGACGTCAGCGGCGTAAACCGCGGTGCCCAACACCTTTTCGCGTGCGTCGACGCGGGGGCGGTCGGGAAAGGCGGTGGTGCTCATGCACGGCTCCTGTCGGCTGCGATCATCAGCGCGTCCGCGACCGTGCGCGCGCCAAGTTCGATCTTGAACCCGTTGAGGCGGCCCGGGCGTGCGCCCGACATCGCCGCACGCGCGGCCGTAAGCGCCGTCTCTGCAGTCAGCTGGTGACCCACGAGAGCGCCTTCCGCAGCGCTAGCGCGCCATGGGCGTGTTGCAACCCCACCCAGTGCGACGTGTGCGCGGGTGACGGTGTTGCCATCCATGTCCAGCGCGACCGCGGCGGAAGCGAGCGCGAAGGCATAGCTCTCTCGGTCGCGGATCTTGTGATAGGTTGATCGCCGTCCCGCGCGTGTCTTGGGCACGACGATGGCGGTGACGATTTCGCCAGGCTGAAGCGTGAACTCCAGGTGCGGCGTGTTGCCTGGCAGCCGGTACAGATCGGTCACCGGCACCGTGCGCGTCCCGCTGGACCCGAGAACCTCGACATAGGCGTCCAGCGCGACGAGCGCCACCGGCCAGTCCCCCGGGCTGACGGCGGTGCACGCGTCGCTCTGCCCCAATATCGCCTGACCGCGGTCGATACCGCCAAGCGCAGCGCAGCCGGTACCGGGTTCGCGCTTGTTGCAGGCGTAGGTGGTGCCTGCCGACGTGCTGCCGGCGCCGTTGCGAAAATACAGGCATCGCGTCCGCTGGAACAGGTTGCCGCCGACCGTAGCCATGTTGCGCAACTGCTGCGACGCCGCCTTGCTCAGTGACTCCGCGAGCACCGGATAGTCGCGCAGGACGACGGGGTTCTCTGCCACCGCGCTCATCGGTGCGAGCGCGCCGAAGCGCAGGCGATCGCCTCCGGTCTCGATATGGTCGAGCCCTTTGATGGCAGTGACGTCGATCAGGTGCGCGGGTCGCTCGACGCGAAGCTTCATTAGATCATACAGCGTCGTTCCGCCTGCGATGAAGCGCGTCCCCGGACCAGCAGCCGTAAATGCCGCAACTGCGCTCTCCGGGCTGTCCGGCCGTACGTAGCTGAAGGGCTGCATCAGACGCGCCCCCCCTTGGCCGCAACCGCTTCGATCGCTGCAACGATCCCGACATAGGCGCCGCAGCGGCAGATGTTGCCGCTCATGTAATCGCGGATGCGCGCGCGGCTGGTGGCATTGCCTTCGCGTACGCAGGCGACCGCCGCCATGATCTGCCCAGGCGTGCAATAGCCGCACTGGAGCGCGTCGTGATCGATGAACGCCTGCTGCATGGGATGCAGGCGCTCCCCGTCCGACAGACCCTCGATCGTCGTCACCGCGTGCCCGTCAACCTTGGCGGCGAGCGTCAAGCAAGAGACCACGCGGTGTCCGTCAACATGCACGGTGCAGGCGCCGCACTGGCCATGGTCGCAGCCTTTTTTGGCGCCGGTCAGCGCAAAGCTCTCCCGCAGCAGGTCGAGCAGGGACGTGCGCGGGTCGATGCGTGCCGTCACCGGCCTGCCATTAACGATCGGCCGGATGTCGAGCGCGCCGTTGGGAAATGTCACCTGTTCCGTCGTTCGCTCGGCCGCCGCTTCGGAGGTCGGCAACACGGACGCGACGGTCAGCGCAGCGGTACCGCGGATCGCAGCGCGCCGTGTGACGCCAAGGCTAGTCTCGTCGCCATCCATGTGCTTGTCCTTCTTAGCGGGTCAGTCCGTTGAGCTTGGCGAGTGTATCATCGAAACGACGTTCCGCCTCTGCAAAACGCTGAAAGCCGACGCGCTGGACAAGGATTTCCGTTGAGGTCGGATCCCGAGCGAACAGTTCCATCACCTCGTCGGCGAAGGCGTCGAGCGGAAGGAACATGGCGTTGCTCTCCTGGCCCTGAGTGAGCTGGGTCTGCACGGCGGGTGGCGCCAGCTCGACCACCTCGACCTTGCCGCGCAGGGCTTCGCGCATGGCGATCGTGTAGGAGTGGATGCCGGCTTTGGTTGCGCTGTACGTCGGGCTAGCCACCAGCGGCACGAAGGCGAGGCCAGAGCTAACATTGACAATTGCGGCATCGGGTTGGCCGACAAGATGGTCGATCAGCGCATCGGTCAGTCGGATCGGTCCGAGCAGGTTCGTGACGATCGTTGCCTCCGCGTCGGAAAGATCGCGCTTCGTGTCGAGCGGCTCGTAGCGCATGATCCCGGCGTTATTGAATAGCACGTTGAGGTGCGGGTGCTTAGCGAGCACCTCATTGGCGAATGCTGCGATGCTGTCGGCGCTCTCCACATCGAAGGTCATAGCGTGCATGTTCTCGCGGCCGGCGATCGCCCGCTCCAGCGTCTCGCGCCGGCGGCCTGCGATGATGACGGTGTTGCCAAGGTCATGGAAACGCTGCGCCAGCGCTTCGCCGATGCCCGAACCGCCGCCGGTCATGAGGATGGTGTTGCCCGTCTGCTTCATCAGGTCATTCCTTTGAAATCCTGGGCAGCTCATCTACACCGCTGCTGCGCTTCGGAAAGAAGGCACCGAAAAGATTGATACTTACCCGAAAGAGAGCGTGGGATGACGAGCCTGCCGTTCAATGATGCGACGGTCCGCCATGCGCGGCGGATCGCCGACCTGCCGCCGCCGGCCGACATTGACCCGAAGATCGAGGCGCTGGTGAACGACCTAATCGGACGGGTCGCCGACAAGTGGACGATGCTCACCCTCGAGGCGCTGACCGATAAGGGCGAGCTGCGCTTCACTCAGCTCTCACGCGAGGTGCCGGGCATCAGTCAGAAGATGCTGACCCAGACGCTGCGCCAGATGGAGCGCGACGGCATGGTTTCGCGTACGGTGCATGCCGTGGTTCCGCCTCGCGTGGACTATCGCCTGACCGACCTGGGCCTCAGCCTTGGGGCGGCGTTCTGCGGCGTCTGGATTTGGGCGGAAGAGAACCTCGCCCGGGTCGAGGCGGCGCGGCATACATTTGACGATCGACGGGCCTGATCGAGCCAGCCGAGCGATTCACAGCCACAGGCCAACCTCGGTGCGAATGCGCTCGATCGCCTCGCCGTCGAAAGCGCGGCAAATTCGTGCATAGCCCAGCGCGAAGAACCATGCGGCGTGCTGCACGTCGCGGGCAGACCGCACCGGATAGGTGATCCAGGTATCGCTTCAGCTCAGCATCCGTGCCAATCCTATCGAAGGCGCTTCGGAGTAGCCGCGGTTCCAAGGTGAACAAGTGGCCGGTTTTGGCGCGCACCCAAGCCGCCCTGGAACGACCGGCTTTGGGTCTTGCTAGGCATCGTCGCACGAGGCATCGGATATCCCGAGCTCAGCGCGCGGTGCGAGGATACCTACTGCCAGATGCTTACTCGTTGCTCAGGCGGAAGATACATCGCATCGCCAAGCTTCACGGCGAACGCCTGATACCAGGGCCCGAAGTTACGGACGATGCCGTTGACCCGGTACTTTTCAGGCGAGTGGGGGTCGCTGAGCAGCTGCTGGCGCACCGCTTCGTCGCGTCGCTTGCCCTGCCACGCCTGGGCATAGGCGAGGAAGAAGCGCTGGTCCCCGGTCATCCCGTCGAGCACTGGCGGTTCTCCGTGACGGGCGACATAGCGGCGGTAGGCGGCATATGCGGTTTCGAGACCACCAAGGTCAGCGAGATTCTCGCCGAGTGTCAGACGACCCTTGATCTTCACACCGGGGATGGGTTCGTAGTGGTCGAACTGCCCCGCCAGCCGATCGGCTTGGACGTTGTATTTGGCCGCCGTCTCCTTGCTCCACCAGTCGCGCAGTCGACCCTTTTCGTCAAACTGCCGCCCCTGGTCGTCGAAGCCGTGCCCCATTTCATGACCGATGGTACTGGCGCCCGTCTCCGCATAGTTAACTGCCGGATCGGCGCTCGCATCGAAAAAGGGAGGTTGCAGGATTCCAGCCGGCAGCGTGATCTGGTTCATGGTCGGGTCGTAGTAAGCGTTGACCGTCTGCGGCGTCATTTCCCAAAGGCCGCGATCAACCGGCTTGGGAAAGCGCTGGAGTTGCAGCCGCCACTGAAAGTCGGCGACAGCCAGACTGTTTGCTAGCGGATCGGTCCGGCTGACCTTCAGCGTCGAATAGTCGATCCACTTCTTAGGGTGGCCGACCCTCGGATCAAACGTTCCGAGCTTGGCGAGTGCGGCCTTGCGGGTCGCATTATCCATCCACGTCGCGGCTTGGATCTTGTCTTTGTATGCCGCCTGCATGTCGGTCACGAGTTCGTCGGCCTTGGCCTGCGTCGCCGGCGACCAGTATTGCTGCACGTAGATCGCGCCGACCGCCTCGCCCAGAGCGTTGTCGATCAGTGCTATCCCGCGCTTCCAGCGAGCGCGCTGTTCGGGCACGCCGCGCAGCGTCTTCGAGTAGAAGTCGAAGTTTGCCTGATCGAATGCCTTGGGAAGGAACGGCGCTGCGTTCGAGATGAACCGCAAGGTCATCCATTCCTTCCACGTCGACAGCGGCACGTCGCCCAGCCGCTTCGACGCGGCTGCGACTGCGCTTGGCTCCGACACGTTGACCTTGGCGGCCGTGCCGAGACCGATAGAGGCTAGCGTCGGCGTCCACTCCATCTCGGGAGCAAGCTTTGTCAGCTCGATGCGCGTCATCGGGTTGTGGGTCTTGACCGGGTCGCGGCGCTGCTCGGGCGTCCACTGGTCCGCGCTCAGGCGCGTCTCGAGCGTGATGATGCGGTCCGCCTTGGCAGCCGCATCTGAGATGCCAGCCAGCTCCTGCAACCTGATCAGATAGCCGCGGTACGCCCGGCGGATCGTGTCGTACTTCTCGCCGGTCAGCAGGTAATAGTCGCGCGTCGGCAGGCCGAGACGGGCTTGTCCAGCATCGACCATGTAGCGCGTCGGGTCGTCCGCGTCGCTAGAGATGCCGATGTTGACCGGAGACGGATAACCCGGGCGCATCATCAGCTGGATCAGTTGCGGCCGCGTCTGAACCGCGTCGATCGGAGCGAGCCACGGTTTGAGCGGAATTAGGCCGCGCGCCTCGATCGCCGGCTCGTTCATCCACGCGGCGTAAAAGTCTCCAACCCTCTTGGCGGTCGGCGTCGTCGGCGTGGCCGCCGCTGCCTCGACGATTCGGCGTACCTGTCCTTCTATCTCGTCTGGTAGGTCGTAATTGTAGCCGGCGCCCGCCTTGTCTGCCGGTATCGGGTGGTCGCGCAGCCAGGTGCCCAGAGCGAAGGCGTAGAAGTCGTCGCCCGGCTTCACGCTCTTGTCCATGTCCTGGAGCTCCAGCCCCCAGGGCTGATAGCGTGGCTTGCTCGTCTGCGCCGCAAGCAGGGCGGGAACGGACACAAGCGCAAGAGCGAGCAGGGCGGTACGGCGCATCGAAACTCCGGGCTGGGTCAGCAAGCAGATAGCTTTGACGTACGTAGAAACTGCCGCCCAGCTCAAGCTGAATAACCGATTTTTCGATGGCTCAGAGGACGATCGCTTTCGGCGATAAGCAGCTGATCCTCAAAGTCGGACCCTCGGCTGCGCATTGAATGTTTGAAGGGCTGCAACGGCGATTACAAAAGGTGCCTCCTCCGCTTGCTTCGCCAACGCCTGGTATAAGCAGCGCCGCTACTTGCTTACCTGAATAAACGTCGGGTTGCGGGAAGCGGCGCGCTTCCTCTGAACGTCCGCCTTTGGGTCGTTGCTGCCGCCATGCTTCCTGTCGGCTAACGGCCCAATAGCAGCCGCTACTGGGGCGGGGTCCGTATTGGATTTTGGGCCGCCGCAGCCGCAACAATCTGGATGTTTGCAACGTGAGCGATCTTTAGGCCGCGCTGCGTCTTTAATAGGATTAGGCTCATCCGATCCTTGGAAGCCGGAGCTTTGAACCCGCCGGGTGTCGTATACCCCCCGACATCGAAGCGGGCCACGACAGCGAGCGTGTCCGCGCCGATCGGCACGATGCTCTCCACTTCTTCAAGGGTCATCGGGACGCCTTTGAAAATCGTCTTAAGATACACGTCGTGGGCGCGTTCGACAGCGGGCTTACCCTGCCAGTGCATTCCCACTACGTTCACCCAATGGATGTCGTCAGTAGCTGACGCGAACATTCTGGCGGCGTCGGCGGTCGCCCATGCGGCGACGTACTCAGCGAGTAGAGCGCGGACTGCGATGGCGTCACTCGGGCCAGAGGCATCGGCCATGGTGGGAGCCAAAAGCGTCATCGGGCCGACGGCAGCCGCCCTCAACATTTCGCGTCTGTTCATGGCTCTGCTCCCTCGGCTTGGCAGTATGATGCGCCAGCAGCTCAGCAACCTTGGCATATATCGACAGCAGGGTCGAACGGCCACTTTCCACCCGACTCGTGTTGTTAAGTCACTGACCCGAGTCAGGGAAGCTACCTCCGCATTTCGTGAATGAATGGCCGCAATTGAGGAGCGAGGCGGGCGGCCTAAGCGGCCGGGATTGGGTCTTTGTGAGCAACTCAACTCATAAAACAGGCCCGCCGTGCGCGTGCCTTGCCCCCAATGAACGCTGCTGCATCAAGTCGGCCCAACCCGGAGAATTCGACCACAGCGCTTTATAGCGCGGATCAGATTTGAGCGGTGCTGGGAACTCACTCGAGCCGAACGGCAGCGCCCAAGGTAAGTAGGTCGAGCCCATGTCGTGAGCGTGCGTTAGTGACGCCAAGGCTTTGTCGACCGCACCAATGTGAGCATATTCGTAAGCAAGCGCGAACAACGTGTCGGCCTCGCTAGCCGCGGCAGATCGGTTACGGTTTTCGGCGGTGGCTCGGACGTCCCTATCCACCAGTTCCTCCAACATCCGCTTGTTTCCCTCGAACGCAGCGACGGCCGCGCGGATGCGGGCCAGCAGAGCGCTCGTTGCATCCGGTCGCTCTTTGTTAGTCCCTGCAGCTGAAAGTGACGCGGCAAGCGAGCGCAAAACGTTAGCGTCGCGCGTCGATAGCGCTACGAGGTAGGCCTCGCGTATCAGTGAGCTGTTGGCAGGGTCACGCTGCATGAGCACATGGTAGGCGCTCAGCGACTTTCCTGCTTTTCCGGCGCACTGAAAGAGCCTTGGTATGGCTCGCTTGCGCCACAGCGACTCCGGTTCGAGCTGCACGGATGCTTGAGCGTACCGCATCCCTTCCTCGCACCGTCCTAACAGCGCCAGGTGGTACGCATACCAGCTGTTCGTGTCGGCAGATCTGGGATCGAACGATATTGCCCGGCGCAACAATGCTCCAGCGTCAGTCCAGTCCGAAGATCTATAAAACTCCTGCGCTGCTGCGACGAGGACAGCCGGATCATCGGGGTCTGCCGTCAGGGCATGCGTCAATGTCCGATCTGCGCGCCTTTTCCGATCCTCAAACTGGACTTGCGTCTCTTCCGGTCTTGGAAAGTCGGGTAATTCGTCAATCTGGTACCGGAGCATTAGCGCCTTGGCCGACTCCGGATCAATAGAAAGCGCCGCATCTGCCTTGGCGGACGCTTGCGCATAAAGCCGGTTTGCAGCTTGCATATTTTGACGCTGCCGTTCTTCGCCGCCTCGCTGCCAAGCGCGTGCGCCTTGTGTGACGAGCTGGGAGACATCCCCGCGTTCCGGCTCGCGCGCAGCTCGGGCGCCGCCGTCGGTGTCGCTGAGCCATACCGCCAGATACCTGACGATTGCCGCAACCGCGCGCTGTTGTTCCGGGATCAGCGTGGACGATTGCGCAAACCGGCCCGACCAGATCGCATCACCGCTTTGTGCGCGCTTAAGCGTCAGCAGCACAGACCCGCGAGAGCTCGATTGATCGATCTTACCTTCTACAAGGAGGTCGGCATCTCGCGACTGGCTATTGACGATCCGCAGACCTCTTACGCGTGAGAGGCTTTGTCGAAGGTCTGAGGTAATTTCACGGGCATGTGCTGCGTCTTGCGGATGTGCAGGAACGAGCAAAACTGTAATTGCGCGCTCGTTGTTAAAGTGCACCGGACGCCCTCTCCAAAGAGCCCACACAAGGATGACCGAGGCGAGCGTCAGCGCCCCGGCAAGAGCAAACAACCACGACCTGCGAGTGCGAGAAGGAGCGCCTGCAAAGGGTGGCGCTGGCGGTGTTGTCAGCATCTCACGAGCCGATGCCTGACCATCGTCAAGGATCGAGCTGACCAAGCGGTACCCGACCTTACGCTGTGTTTGCAGCTCAAAGACGCCCGTCTCTTCGGCCAGCTTGCGAATGCGCGAGACCACGCGATTAACGGCGTCCTCACTGACGCTGCGCCCGTCCCAGCATCGCTCGATGAGCAGATCCTTGGGCACTACCTCGCCCACACTCGCGGCAAGGACCGCCAGCATTCGCATGACCTGCGGCTCGAGCACGAACCGGTTACCTGCGACCAAGATCTCGCAAGCCCGTGGCCTTATGGTCATACCTGGTAGCGCGATTTCCGCCTGAGTTGGAGACGCCGCCGCCATAATGGCGGCGAACATGTGCTGGTTTCACGCGCTAACGCAACCGCAAGCTGTCAGCAGAAAGTGATTCCGGCGGTTCCGTCCGCTCGCATCTTCTGGAGCCGGTCGGCGTGCCGCCCATGCCCGATCCAGGGCAATAGTCAGGATAAAGTCAGGATAAAGTCAGGCTATGGTCCTAGCTTCATCCAAGGAAAACAGCGAGTTGTCGAGCGTCGAATGCAGCGACGCGCGTCGGCATCCGGTCTGGGCCCTCGACCAACCTGACGGATCTGATTGTGTTGAGCATAGGCAAAGCGGCGAAGATTACCGCTGATGAGAAGGATCTTTATGACTTACCAACGCTCCGAGGACGACGTTGAAACAATGCTAGACCGGCGTCGAGCTGGAGCAAGCATGGTGGGGGTATCTAGCCTCGCCGCTGGGTAGGCCCGACAAACCAGCCCTCGAGGCTAAGTGTCGTAGGCAGAACAGCATGCGGACCACGGCAACTCTTCGAGCGAATGAGCCTTTCGAGGATGGGGATGACGCGATGCTCAGACACATCACTTTGCTAACGACACTCTTTGCTGCGGCCCCAGTAGCAGCTCAGCTCGCACCCGGCGTCACAATGCCGCCTGAGATTGGTGCAGCTTACGGGCGGCTCGGAAAGGCCATGATGGCTCACGACACTCAGGGCGTGAAAACAGTTTGGGCTGAAGACTTTGTGGTCAACTCCCCAAATAATACCGTGCTTTCACGTGATCAGGTTGTCTCAATGATGGAAGCGGACTTCCTGGATTACAGGGACTTCCATAAGCACATTTCCTTTGTCGGTCAGAAGCCCGAGGTGACAATTGTCATGGGGTACGACACGATGATCCCGAATAAAGGGCCGGGCTTCGGTCAGATGGTGATGCGCCCATTTACTGATGTTTGGGCCAAGCGAAGCGACGGCTGGAAGCTGATTGCACGTCAAGCGACGATTGCCGACGCGCGCTGAACAAATCGCACTTCAACAGTGATCTGCTGTCTATAAAGGAAAGACGTATGCTGTTCCATAGCCAAATGCAGAGTAACCGCGTGTCGTCATGGTGGAGGCTGCCGGCAGCCGGCTTGGTTCTAGCTGCTCTTACCGCTCCGGCAGTTGCTGCCATCAGGGAGCCACCCATGTACGGCGCGCAGATCACGATCCAGGGGGATACCGGGGGCAGCCTTTGCTATGGTGGTACATCCAGCACCAACTGCGGCGCGCAGAAAATGGGTCCGAACCCCATCGGCTATCAGGGCGTTGGCGGCGGCGGCGGCAGTGCATCTGCTTCTGCCACAAAGCTAAATGGCGGGACCGTTCGAGCTCAGTCGAAAACGAAGGACGGGCAGGCGTCCGCAGCCGCTGGCATTCGTTACACGATCCAGGTCGCGCCAAAAAATGGTGTGACGAGCTTCCCTGAGATTGTGCCGCTTCATGTGTTTGCCACCGGCGCCACCGGAACCGATGGCTATGCCTTTTCCCGGATCGACTTCATCCTGAACTACCGGGAAACCCCGACCTCAGGCTTCAATTCGATCCTAGAGACGACTAATGTCTCCAGCAGTGTTTATTTCCCACCCGTTTTCGACGGGACCGGGACCATCAACGTGGATGAGACGATACGGGTCGCGCCACTGACAGACATCACTGTCTCATTATTCGCCTCGACAGGCGTCGGAACGGGCATTCTCGGTGCGGATCCCAACAACGATCAATACGGCGTGGCCTCCGCCTATGTAGATCCGGTCTTCACGCTATCAGGCGTCTACGCCGATCTTTTCGATGTCATTGGCGTTCCGACTGACGGCACCACCCCGCCACCCGTCACCAGCGACGTGCCCGAACCTGCAACCTGGGCGATGATGCTCTGCGGGTTCGGTTTTATCGGCGCCGCAATACGCCGAAGGCGAAACGCGGCGTTTCCGCTATGGGGCTGAACGATGACGGTGTTCGGCACACGTCCTTGTGCCACTGCCTGGCGATGTAACCGGCAACGTCGCGCGCATGCTGGCCCTCGAAACGGCATCACGCGATCGTCAGTGCGCCCACGTGAACGAGCGTCCGCGTTGGGGAAGCCGCCTGGTGCGCGCGAACGTCTGCAAGTGGGTCATTTCGACCCGAAGGTGCCGGACGGTCGCCGCCCCAAGTGCGGGAGTCAACCGCCATCCTGGCGGGTGCTATACGCCGTTATTGGTTCATGCCAGCGATTTACCGATCTGCCGTGACGCAAATGATGGCCTCTAATAGCTTGCCAAGCGGTCCGCTGGACTCCCAAGCGTAAATCGAAAGAAAAAGGGGCTCTTCTTTCGAGAATATAGTGCTGACGCTGATAGAATGAGCCTTGGCAGTGATGATCGGTAGGACCGAAATCCCGAGCCCAGCCTCCACTGCAGACAGAACACTGGCGAGACTGTTGCCGGTGAACGCGATGTACCATCGACGCCTTTCGCGTTCGATGCGGTCAATCATTATATCGCGGTACAGCCCGCCGGGAGGAAATGTCACCAGCGGAATAGGATCATGCCAGGCCGAGCTAGCTTTGGCTTCGAACCAGCCGACCGGTTCGGGAAAGGCAGCCCGGGCGTCACCGTCGGCTACCGCTTCCTTGACTATGGCATGTCGAACTCTCCCGCACGAAACCGCCTCTTTAGGTCGCGACTGAGACCCGTCGTCACGTCGAGGCGGACCTCACGATGAAGAGCAGCGAACTGGGCAAAGCGACGGCTCATGGACGATGTCACGATATCGTCGGGCAGGCCGATCCGGATCGTGGTCGTTCCCGAGGGATCGGCCAGCAAAACCT
>Ga0247734_1002555_pt1 | contig 11757 bp, 13 predicted proteins | sample UWRJL103311B2_FD_180933 | JGI IMG/M metagenome (GOLD analysis project Ga0247734, IMG submission 180933) | Plant litter microbial communities from Arlington Agricultural Research Station in Wisconsin, United States - UWRJ-L103-311B-2 | ecosystem: Environmental > Terrestrial > Plant litter >... | reverse complement strand
TACTTTCGTACAGGCCGTAATAAACTGACCTTTTACGTCTGTGCACCTCTGGAAGATTCTATCAAAACAAGGGAGATCCGCCAACTAAAGCACGAGAATGGTCAACTTATTGCTCTATTAAGTCAAGGGAGCTTTCAGAAGCACAGACATCAAAGGTCAGATTATTGCGGCCTGTACGAAGTATGCAGGCCAGATGCGCGTAATCATAGATCACAATGATTGGCTTACGGATACAAATGCCGAGTACAGTAACAGTGGGAAAAAGCCGTTGTCCTCCGCCAGTAGGTTACCTCAAGGTCACATGCAGGTCGCTTAACCAATCAGGACAAGAATAGTTGTCATTATTGTATTTCTTTTGTTTTTGGGATATTATAATTTGAATACACGCCATTGCTTCCCTATGCCATGCCATGTCCAGAACCCATCGGTGCAGAATCCAGCGACCGTCGCCCAAGACCCTTCCATATTTGTTACAACGCCGTTTCCACATCTCCTCATGTACACATCAAATGTCTTGTCTCCAGTCACTTCCGAATCCTTAAGCAGTAACATTATTATACATGCAATCGTACGCAGACGCACAGGCATACTCAGCGACGGTGGGAGCGGTGCCGGTCTCTCCCCCTTTTACTTTTGTTTTTATCCCTAGGAAGCTCCACTGGGGTGTCTTTGAGCTGCTCCGCCATAAAATTCAACATGTAGTCGTCTGTTGATTCTAATTTTTCACCCCAGGCATTCAGTTCGTCATCCTCGTCGACTGCTGCTAGAACATCAAGTGCCGGCGTCCCATCTCCTGCGGGTGTCGGCAGCCCATCTACAGGTGTTCCTGGGACCACTGGAGTTGTCGAACTGGTGACTGCATTTTCATCAAAGTCTGCTGCATCCGTCGCAACAACTTCTCTTTCAGCTATTCGTGCAGCAACCACGTCTTCTTTATCTTCTGCTTGGGCGAGGACTCGTGAAACATCTTTCGTATTATCCGGCCCACCAAGAACTCGGTCCATAGCAGCATTGGCTTGGGCATCACCATCGAGAAGCGCAGATTCTTCGTCCATCACATTGCGCACAGAAACTTTGTTGAAATAGTCTGTTGTAAACTCGCCCTCCTGAATGACAACATCGTCTAACATCCGTTTCTGGTTGGCCTTCCGTAATATATTTGCCTCGATTGTGTGTTCAGAAACTAGGCGATAAATGTGCACATCACGGGTCTGGCCAATTCGATGGCATCGATCTTGACACTGCTTATCCATCGCGGGGTTCCAATCTAGATCGTAGAATATGACAGTGTCGGCTCCAGTAAGATTGATACCCAGGCCACCAGATCGACTTGAAAGTATGAAAACCAAAATGCGGTTGTCATTGTTGAATCGATCTGTAAGGATTTGGCGTTGTTCCACCTTCGTGGATCCATCAAGCCGGAGATACTTGTAGCCATGAATGTTGAGAAATTGTTCCAGAATGTCTAGAACCTTAGTCATCTGTGTAAAGATGAGAGCGCGGTGCCCGCCATCTTGCAACCTCCGAAGAAGCTTGGCAAGTGTTTGTAATTTCCCACAGTCATATTGTAACAAGCGCTTGTCAGGGAATTGTATAGATAGTCTCATTCTTGCTTCATGGAATGGATCTAGCACTGATGATTCTATAGATCTCTGAAAGGTGTTGACTCCTCTGGGTGTTAGAATCAAAGATGTCAGATCTCTGGCGATGACAGGTGGCGTGACGCAGGCAAATTTCTGGATTGTAGAATTGTAAGACTCAGACCTTGAGGCTATTGTTGGTACCATAGCCCTTAGTGCTGGGGATGAGTTCTCTAGCCACAATAGCATTTGATCTCGGCGTTTTGGGGGAGGTTTGAGTGGTCGCTCATTGACTCCTAGAGTCAATAGCTCTACTAGCCGTGTTCCGTAAGTTGGTTTTTGCTGCCTTCGGAGCGCATTAAGATAGACGCAGTGCTGAAGTTCCTCGAAACGACCCCAGCGAGATGCACTCTCCAAGTAAATCAAATTGGATTTTGCTGTCGAAGGATCTAGTGTGGTGAACGCATTCTGTGCTCTTGTCCGCTGCGCTTCTCTCATATCCATGAGGGTTTTTTGAGCACTGAGCATAGATACTCGTGAGGTTATATGGCCCGAAAAGGCTTCGTGCTTAGTAGGAACGAGATTTAGAAACTCCAAGCTGACTTTGCTCATCGGGTCTTCGCGGAGTAATCGCCGTCTAATAAGCAAATCTTTGATTTCGTAGTCTGCAACGACCGACCTTTCCATTGGGAAAGATGTCATTATAGCTCTTTCGATGAAAAGATCTGGGTGATTGCACACTTTTCTAAGCTGCATCAAGCAATTAATAATAGAGAGATAGTTGCCGGAAGCTAGAGTTCCTCGGGTATCCTCCCTATTGAGAAACCCATCATAAAGCTCTCGCTGTCGCTTTGAAAGCCGACAAAATTCAACGTGCTCGTATTTTGCGGGCATCTGTTTCTCCACGTCTGCTTTAAGTCTCCTCAAGAGATAAGGACGAAGTACTTTGTGTAGTTTGCTTATGATTGCACGGGCTTCATCATCCATTTGATCACGTCCATGTTCCAGAATCTGCTCTGACGGCTTCTTGAACCAATCCTGAAATTCTTTCAAATTTGCAAAACCACCTACAGATTGTTCAGCACCGGATGGCATCAAAAAGTATAGCAATGACCAGAGCTCAGTCAAGTTGTTTTGAAGTGGTGTTCCAGTAAGAAGAAGGCGTGCTCGAGTATTAAATGTCAACATGGCTTGCCACCTTTGTGATTGGAAATTCTTGATATTATGGGCTTCATCGAGAATCATGTAGTGCCACTTTCGACGCTTGAAGATTGCTTGATCTTGAAGAACAAGTTGGTATGAAGTTATAATGACGTTCCACTTGTCCTCATCTCTCTTCCAGCCCAGTCTTTTCCTTTTCCTCTCTTCTTGTGTGCCTTAATAAGTCAATATCTTGAAGCCTGGACAAAATTTCTTGAACTCCATCTCCCAGTTCAACATTACACTTGTTGGAACAATGATCAGATGCGGTCCCCAGACTTCATGCACACAAGCAAGATGGGCCAGTAATGAAATCGTTTGGATTGTCTTGCCAAGCCCCATCTCATCAGCTAATATCCCGTTGGTATTATTGGCATAGAGCCCAGCCAACCAATCTAAACCATAATGTTGATATTCTCGGAGTGTACCCCTCATGAGGAAAGGCACAGATGTCTTGAGTTGGTTGCTTGGTTGTGGTGTTGCACTTTGAGTAATTTGACCATTGGCTTGATGTGCATCAACCGATGATACAGAATCAAGATCAGAAGTCTTGGTTTCCAGAGTTATTGGGGTAGGCTGGCTGCTACGATCTGGACTTGTTCCCACCACCTCTTGATTTGGGTTTGAAAGGTTTGGTTGCAAACCGTTAGGCTCAACAATTTCTACATCAGGCTCAGTTGCCGCTGTAGCCGATCTAGAAGAAGGGCTACCTGTTGCAACTTCATCTATCTCCATGATATCTTCAGTAGGATCAGCATCTTTATGGTTGAGTGTCATTGATTCAACATCTGCAGGTGCAAGGAAGCCAAGCAACCCTGAAGCAGCTGGCTCGTCGGTCCCGTCCTCGTTGTCATCAAGACTGTCTTCTTCGTTGCTATCACGATCCTCATCACTGGAGCCCATGTCGTCGTCCATGTCAATTGATTCATCACTGTCGTCGAATGCATCTTGGAGTTCCTCTGCCCCATTTTCTGCCCCTTCGCCATCATCTACATCAGACATTTCTTCATCAATAGGTTCCACAGGAAGGCTAGGCAGTGCTGAATATTTTTCACGAAGCTGCTCTACCGATAGATGCTCATCCGCCTGTGCATTAAGACGAAGTTCCTCATCCTCCGGCTCGGAGTCTGAGGACGACAAATTGCTTTCTCTATCTTCAGAGATTTGTTCGCTCACACTCCCATCTTCTTCCATACCATCATCGCTTCCTTCTTCGCCTTCCTCCTCGCTCTCTTCGTCGGATGATATTTCGGAATCTTGTCTTGCTCTTCTCGCTTCTAATTTTTGTGTCGATATGTCCACTGCCTCATTGAGCGCTTTACGTACTCGAGCTTGTTCCTGAGCTTCCCATTCTAGTAATCGCCGGCGGTTTACCTCTGCTCTTACGTTGTCCCATGTGGCTTGCATAGTTCTTACCAAGCTCTTGTAGCGACTCTGAGAAACCTTTATTTCCTCTGCTTCCAGTTGTTCCGAAGACTTTGGTTGCTTTCGCAGCCACTCATCTCTACATGCCTCTGCAAGTCGCTTTGCATTGTTCCTATGCTTCCTCTCTTCTAATAGCATCAGTCTCCGGAAAGCAAGGGCGGCTCGAATCAAATGATCCTGATGTGCATATTGCTGAGGAGGCTGAGGTTGTTCTTCAGGTTGATATACGGAGCATCTCTCTGCACTAAGTATGCCCCCCGGCGCAGCTGCATCTTCTAGTCTTACTAGGATTTGAGCATCTCTTGCAATTGTCTCAGCTGTGTAGTCATTGGCATCTTCTGCGGTATACAGTCCTCCTTCCTCCACCGGAACATTAATGCTCGAGTCCAGGAATTCCTTTAGGGTTGAATATCTTGGCGGTCTTCGGGTTACTTGGCCAGGATGTGTTAAGGGCAACTCTGCGGCTTTAACTCTCAACTTGATCCTTGGAAGTTTAGCCTTTGGACTTTGAGCATTCGTATCTTCTGAATCAGGCGCATTTAATTGCGCATTTGCCTTTTCTGTATTGGCTTCAGCAGCACGAAGTGAGCGCCGCGAGTTTGGTGGACGGACTCGTGCTGGAGCTGGTTGCGGGGTTTGCGAAGCTGGCGCTTTCTTCTTGTGGGATCGTTTTTCGGGCGCAGGAGTCTGCTCTACAAGTAGAGATTTTCGGTGAGAGCGTTTCGGCGATGGTGCAGGTTTTGCTGGGCTGCTGATATGGTGCTGGGAGGAGCTCGCAGATTGGGGTCTCTTCGGGCCACTTGCTGCTGCAGATGGTAGATCTCGCGCTCCAAGAGGGTTGGATTTTGTCTGAGAGCTTTGAGTCTTGCCTTTACTTGAGTATGTCTTCTGTATGGCGCCTCGCGTTTGCCGCTTGCCTGTTGAAAGTTGTACCTCGAGGGGTAGTTGGTTAACACGACCTGACTTCCTCTTTCCATCTTGTGTAAATGTCGATGGTCCATCTGCAGCTATTTTCTTCCAAGGAGGAGATTCTATTTTAGGTCGTGCGGGTTTTGTTGGAGTCTCGCTGACACGACGCCTTTTACTAGGAGGTTCTTCATCTTCTGTGTTTCTGTTTTCGTTTCCATGACCATTTGTTTTGCTTAAGTCATGTCCGTTTTCTCTTGGGCTATTAGAGATATCTAGGGGCGAATCTAATAGTTCGGTTTAGACATGTTACTTATAATATATGTGATGTACTGACCATGATTTGGTTGACTCTCTGGAGCGTCTGACGCGCTCTGTGTCATGACTTCAGCTTCAGGCTATCATGAACTTCATGGGGTTTCCATCCAAGTGAATCGTTTCAACTGCAAAATATTCGCAGTATTTCAGGTATCTCAAATATGAAGTCTGAGCATGTCCAGACATCAGTCGCGGATGTTGATGGCGAAAATGTCGATTTAACTGGATTACAATAGATCAAAATTTTGGCGCGTTGGAAAGATCCATGGCGATCTGAGATTTCGGCTACCGTAGCTCCCCAGACGTCAACCTCAACTCCAGTTGTCAGAGGTAGGGCACATTTCAGTTAACCAATTGATCGTGAACACAACTATTCAAGGTAAGATACAAGCATATTCTAATCAGCATGTCTCAGGCTCTTATTGACGATCTTTTCAGATGCTCTCTAGGCAAATCGCCTCTGTACGGCCACTGCGTGCGACCATGGCTGTTGCTCGTTCTGCCATTGTTCAGCACCGCACCTTACATGCTAGAGTACCACCGCCAGCAGGACCAGAGTATCCTAGTTTGGTCAGTAGTATTGATACCTCCATACTGGTGCATATATGTTTGGGATTAGTAGCTGACCTGGTAGCATGAAGACTGAAGCCGAGGATCCAGGAATGGTAAGCGGGACGAGAAGATCATTATTTAGACTGCCATTAACCTCGAATCTAGAATGGAGGATACATAAACCCCCCTCGAGTTAAGCGCCAATTCCGTGATCCTTATGGAGACTGGTGGGACAAGCAGGAGCGTAGAAATTATGGGGAGCCTGTTCATGAGGATAATGATATCTTGGGCATGTTTTCACCGGAGGAGTATACGCACTCGAAGCCAGGAAAGGCAGCCCTTCAGGTTTGCGCATTTGTGGTAGCGGTTTTTGCTTTGATGGGAGCTGTTAGAATGTCATATCCGGATAAGCCATCAGTCCCAAAGGAATATGAAGGTGGTCTGGAGCGGGAACTAGGTGGACCTCTTGCGGTTCGAGTAAGTCTACGGCAAGAATTTCATGGATATATACTAATGCTATGACAGGCCAGAGCTCATGGTGATAAATGAAGGGGTTTCTTTTGCGAAATTGTACATATGGAGCCTGAAATTAAAATTTGAATGAATCTTACTTCTACAGTGATTTACATGACTGCCTAGGATTTTAGGAAACGACTGGAAACTCAGGCACTAGAGTTTGAGTCATTTTTTCGAACACCCAACCCTCCGAAATATTGGTAGATATATAGTTTACTTAAAATCGCCTCAATAATGACCAACTTTCTGAAATCCCGTTAATTCCAGTGACCACAGATAGATTCAAAATGCCGACGCAAGTTTTCATGCAACTTAACAGAAAGGCATTCGACTTTCAGGGTCTTCTTGATTGAGATCCTGTTAGTGATTTCATCCTTGGTTCTTAACTACCCAGTGTGGAAATAAAGGGATTGTCGACATTTTAGTAGTGCTTACTAGTTCGAAAAAAGTCCCAACGCGTTAGTTCTTTGAAATGTTGGAGCAAATGATAGCACTTACTTATTTGCGTATCAAGCCTTATCAATTCAATTTGGCGAGTGCCACCGTTATGCTTTGCTACTTCCAAGCTGGTGGCTTATTATCTTTTAGTGATACTTCCTAAGTCTAGACACAGCCTTGCAAAATAATTATACGCACCTTCCATTTTCATACTTTCGAAATCCTCCAATCCAGAAGCTACGCCTTGACCTAATGATGAGCAATTTACTTCTTTACATGCGCTATTCAGAATTTCTTGAACCTTCCACTTCTCAATTTTCATGTCCTCGTCTTCACGTTGCTTTGGACCTTTGTTGCACCAATTCTTTGCAGTCTCAACTAGTCAGCTACATCAATTAACATGCGTTTCGAGACCTGGGATGTTCTGATCTTCCCACAGGCTCAATGCAAAATTCCCTTGCAAGAGTTCAGTGAGTCCTCTTTCTTGGATTCCAGCATACGGACATTGATTTTCTGGCTGCACTTAGAAACAGCATGTCAGGTTATTCCTGATCCTGGTATGCAATTCAATTATCTCCTGACTTTGGTCTCTTAAATATGGCCTGTCTCTAGCTGATTATTGTCAGAATCTCACGACCTTAGCGCTACTAATCTACTACTCCCGACTGTCACTGGTAAGTATTCGGAGATTGAAGTCTAAGCAGTATACACGTTTATAACTAACACATCAATAGGATTTATCCCTAGTCTGGCTCCTGGAACACCATTCCGTGTATCTATTCACTCTTGGGAGCTACCAATCGTGAGCCCTGACCTCCAAGAAATTAGACAGGTGAGACGTCTGGAAGGATCAGATCGCCGAGAGGCTATTATGTTTGAAGCTAGACTCTTCGTTGATGGCCGATTGACCGGTCTCTGCACATTCGCCGAAGATGCACCATTTCCACTTGTTATGGATGTAGGCGTTGATATTGATAAGTATGGTAACAACGAAAAGTTACAATTCCCTGAGTTCCACAGGGAACTACTCAAACAAAGTGAGTCCACCAAAGTGTATATTAACCAAATTTACTGCTAATATTGCTATCATCAGGTTATTGGAATGCAGCTGATGATTTTGGCCGGCTCAAACTTATCATATCCGAGGGCTTTCAAGGCCGATATCCTCCCATCACCTACGAAAGAATGAGAAATATCGTTTCGTTCTCCTTTCAACATGCTCCACTGAATGTTCTCGAAAAGGCAAGCCTGGCATGGCCTAATGCTGCTATGTGGCGGCAGCCTATGTTTACTTCGCCATCCAAGGTCAAGACTGATACCGATGTAGAAACGCATGCTCACTCTCCAACACAGTGCCCAGGTAGCTGCTTAGCCCATTGCCTCCGTGCATGCAAGTCAGGTATCCTTGAAATAGCTAACTCTTTACTTTAATGTAGTTTCTTCAACTAGCACCCTCCCAGCTGGCCCAAAGGTTTTGCACCAAGTTCCGGACGTAACTATGGCAGAGACCACAAGAGGAGGCACTTCATTATCAAAGTAGGTGTTGATATACAAGTCTAAAACCAGAGAAGAAGCACTTACTAATAACCTAGGTTACCACCTCCTATTTTCAGAGGATATCGGCATACCTCCGGAACATCCAATAATACTCAGACGTTGTGCGAAAGCGATACTTCTATGGCAGACATGGCGAGGAGCCGCCAAGCCAGTGACTCCTTCGACGAAAACGCGGCTTCCTTTAATACTCTTTACGAGGCATTGCTACCCACCGCATCATACGACACTCCACAGTGTACGAATGATGATGAAAGCAGCAGTATGTGATGGTCAATACAATGTACTACCTCAAACTGATCGGAACTTAGGGAAACCATTCGTTAAGTCAAGTGGAAATAAGAGACAGAGAACTATTTCTGTAGCGTCAAAGGTGGGTCAACCCTATACTTCGAGTTTCCTGGCAATTCAAAGTCGAATATGTTGACACGATGCGCACTGGCGGCGACTAGGAGACGGTTTTCGTATGTCGATACTGACGTTGGACCGGACAGGTTATCGATGCTGAGGATTTACCAAGAGCGGAGGCCATGAAGGCTTCTTCAGAAAACATCTTCTAATCATTCCTTAGACAAATGCCGTTCCAGTATTCATCCTTGGGTCACCAGTGGCTGGGATAGCCATTTATAGTCAGCAGAGTGTGTATACGGTATTAGCTGGGCGTTTAGTCCTTTGGAGGCTCTTATTCTTTGTATAATACACGTCTAATAGACACAAATTCTTCTTCACTTGCTGTTGTTCATGGGTATGAGGCGTTAAATAAAGCAAAACGCCGACGCTGTGCCCTCCTGAAATCAAATATTACGCCTCATCATGCCCATACCGCTCCCCAAATGGACCACTTTCGGTGTGGCCAGTGCAAATAATCATTATAATACAGACCCTAGCACCATAACACCAGTTTTTATTTCTTTCTACCTCCACCAGTTGATGTGATTTTTGACGTCGACATCAGGTCACCGATGTACTTCTGCAAAAACTTATTATTGTTGTCGAGTTTGTCATGCTCCTCCTTGACGGCTTCGATTCGGTTGAAAATTTCCAGTAGCGACTTTTGTAGCACCTTTGCATGTCTAGAAACAATGGTTAGTGATGCTTCACACAAAGTCGCACTGTTGGCATATCCAGAACCGTGGAAACTTACTCGTTCAAGTGTGCTCTAGCATCTTGGCTCATCTTCTCCAAATCCTGACTGCTGCGTCGTGGGCTCATGGCTCTCGCATCATCCTCGTCGAATGTTTCGTCGCCCTCCTTCAACTCAACCCGTGGGTGTTCTCTGGGTACGATGATGGTGCCGCTGGACTTTCTGGTGCCGAGACGGGGACGTTGGAGGTTGCGGCCGCGGGTATCATTGCTGTGGATGCTGGATGCGGAGGAGGAGGTTGCGGTTGTGTCGGTGGACTGGTTAGAGTGCGTGGTGAGGACGGGGACGGTGGTGTTGGATGGTGCTGGTGAGGTCATGGCTGCTTTCTCTCAATTCACTGCTTCTTCCTTCGTAGCAGTAATGCTGGACGCTACACGGCGTGATCGGTGGGTGATAACCGTAAATGCAAGAGAGTCGAGAGATGTGATATGTGTGTTGTGTGTGTGTGTGGTGGTTTTTTTTCTCCCGAGGAGGCTCAACACCTTGGGGATGGGAGTGAATAGTATGTGGAATGGTTTTGGAGAAGGTTGCCACTACCGTTTTGCGAGTAGGATACCGTGGGTAAACGTCTTGGGTCTTGTGTAATGCAATGGAGAAGGTGGGAACACTTGGACCCTTGGAAATATGTCCACACCGTCGGTGCAGATCCCTTGTATGCACGTTACGTCTTATCCTGACCCTGCGCGCGTCTTGGAGTCGTTAGGGGTTGGCTGCTCGGGAGGCTGGGAAGGGTTTCGGTGAGGATGAGGCTGTTATGGATCTGTTGCAGACGGTGTTGGCTGCACGCAAAGATTTGGCTTATGGGAATTTGAGGTCAATTGCTGATATGCGTGGTGATGGTGGGGAGTGATATCCCTTTGGTTTTGTGTGTTCGTTTTTATTAGTCGGTCAAGAGACGTGAGGCGTAGAGGCTCGCGTCGCAGGCTGATAAATAACTGGGGCCAATTTTGATCGGTGTCCAACGGCGGATCTTTTTTTTATTATGATATTCACTGTGAACAAGTAGATCAACTGCTTGGCACTTGGAAGTCCTTCTGGAAGAAACGTTTCTGTTTCTTCGATTCGCTACAGGAACATCTGCGAGATTGCATTCCCTCTCTCAAGTACTGTACATACTGAACATATAGTAGCGGCCGAGTTAAGTGGTTCGTGGTTGTATGTGCGTATGTGTGTGTGCGTGCGTGTGGATAAGGGTCACTAGGTGTAATACAGGATTAGGATTAGGATTACTTTCGTAGAATTAGGATCTGCTCCCTGTGAAATTTAACTTCTGGTAGGAAGGCTGGTACTGTATGTATGTATGTATGTATGTATGTACATGTACGTCCTTACTACCCATAGCCATGGTTTTGCTCTTGAACTGTTAAGGAAGGTGCAGCAAGTACATCAAGTATTCTGTAGGTCGATGTACTGGACAGGATTGTACTGCATAGTAAGTAACCGAGTAACTTAAAAGTTAGCCCGTATGGATTGGTATGGTGTGGTGTGGTATAGTCTATAGTATAGTATAGTGTAACTAATAGTAACAATATTACTATAATATAGTAAGTACTACAAGCGTATACTGTACCGTACTACAATACTGTATAATGTATATGAATTACAAGCGCTACTACTACTACTACAGTATGTACTGTAGAGTATACTGGACTGTACTGTACTATACTATATGAATTACAAGCGCTCCTCCCCCCATCCTCTCCCGTAGCCCCCGGCGGTCACCTGCATGCATGCGATGCTGTGGGGTGATGTCACAATGGATCGACACACGCTGTCCAGGGGTCATGGTGCCCACTCTCCACTCTCCAGTCTGCCCAGTGCCCACTACGGTACAAACCAAGCCCTGTTCAAAGTGTTCAGCCACCCGTCGTCCTGCTTTTGCTCTCCATCATCATCATCATCCACCACATCCCCTCTTCTCCTTCTCCTTCCTCCTGCATCCCCCCCCACCCGGAAAATAAGCAACACCATACTGTACTATACTATACAGGAACTATTAATATTACTATTACTATTATTATTACTAGTACTCCCTCGTAACTATATTACTACTGTAATGTAACAGTATGAAGCACACACTATTTCCTCTATACTTTCGTACTTCTACTTCTACTACCCTACTCC
>Ga0247734_1002553_pt1 | contig 11759 bp, 15 predicted proteins | sample UWRJL103311B2_FD_180933 | JGI IMG/M metagenome (GOLD analysis project Ga0247734, IMG submission 180933) | Plant litter microbial communities from Arlington Agricultural Research Station in Wisconsin, United States - UWRJ-L103-311B-2 | ecosystem: Environmental > Terrestrial > Plant litter >... | reverse complement strand
CCATCGGTGCCATCTCCATGTGTCCACCTCTTCCTTGGTGGACACATCCTTCACACCACATCACTCAACCGAACAGGTGCGCGGAATTTCGCGCTTACGGTCTAGGTGAAACGCTAGTGAGTTAGGCGGCGATGATCGTGCCAAGTCTCACAAGTCTGCCGAATTCTGCGGCATCGGTGGGACGTCCGATGTAGTAGCCCTGGATGCTCGTGCACCCTTCGGCCACGGCGAACTTGAACTGCTCAGCGGTTTCGACGCCCTCGATGGTCGTCGCCATGCCCAGCGCGGACGTCATCGAGATGATCGCGCGGACAAGCGCGACGCTTTCGGCATCATGCGGCAGCTGTTGCACGAAGGACCGGTCAATCTTGACCGTGTTGAACGGAAACTTGCGCAAATAACTTAGCGAGGAATAGCCGGTCCCGAAATCGTCCATCGTGATCCGCACGCCCCATGCGCTGAACTTGGTCAGGGTATCGAGCGTCTGCTGTTCGTCGCCCAACAACACCCCTTCGGTGATCTCGAGGTCGAGGCGCTCGGGAGACAACTTTGCGGCCCCCAACGCGGACATAACGGATGAAACGAGTGATGGCTCGCGAAATTGGACTGGGGAAAGGTTCACTGCGACCCTGATCTTGCCGGGCCACGAGGCTGCTTCACGGCAAGCGGTATGCAAGACCCATTCGCCCAGCGGAATTATCAGGCCGGTCTCTTCTGCGATCGCGATGAAATCTGCAGGCGGGATCAATCCCCGTTCGGGATGGCGCCAGCGAACGAGCGCTTCGGCGGATATGATTCTTCCCGTTCGGGCATCGACCAAGGGCTGGTAATGGAGCTCTAGCTGACCCTGTGCAATCGCCATGCGCAGGCCTTCCTCGATCGCCTGGCTCTCCCGAAGCCGCTCTTCCAGCCGCGCGTCGAAGCTGCGGGTCCGCCCCCGGCCTGCATCCTTGGCGGCATACAGGGCCAGATCGGCATGTCGCAGCAGGTCATCCGGCTTCTCTTGGTCATCCTGGGCCCATTTCAGGCCGATGCTCGCACCGACGAACAGGGGACGGCCACCTTCGAGATAGGGTTGGACACTGACCGCATCGATGATCCGCGCCGCGAGGGCCTCCGCATCGGCGATATTTTCTACCGAAAGCGCCAGCACGGCGAATTCGTCGCCTCCAAGGCGAGCGATGACGTCCCCGCGTCGCAAGACGCTGCGCATCCGGTGAGCGACCTCGCACAGGATTACATCGCCGACCGCATGCCCGCAGGTGTCATTGATGATCTTGAACCGATCGAGGTCGATCATCAGTACGGCAAAGGCCTGGTCGGTTTCACGCTTCGTTTTGGCGTACACGGAGAGCAGTTCGAGGAACCGCGTTCGATTGGCCATGCCCGTCAATGGGTCTTTGAAAACCAGCGCCCGCATGGCTGCTTCAGTGCGGAGGCGCTCCCGCTGGTCTCGGACCGCTATTACCGTCGGTTCCCGGTGACCTAGTTCGATCTGCCGCCGCAGGGCGCGGACAGGGATCAGACGTCCATCCGCACCCAATAGCTGGGCTTCGCGTTCCTCGCGTTCCGGCAAGTTGGGTATATCCAATCCCGGCAACAAGGCGCTTACCTGCATCGCGGACAGCGTCGCCGCGTCATGACCTGTCATCGCTTCCATTGTGCTGTTGACGGTGATGATTTCGTCGTCCTCGCAGATGATCAGACCCTCCAAAGCCATGTCCGCCAGAGCCCGCAATCGGCTACGATCGCGCCGAAGTCGCGTCCTGGCCTCGACGTCGAAGCGCCACCCCAGAACGGCAAGGGCGATGAGGGCAGAGGCAACACCGAACACGATCGGTGTGATCTCGGCCCGCGACACCGCATCGGCGGGAAAACTGTAGTACGGATCGCGACTGAACCTTAGCGCCGCCATGCCGCAGAAATGCAGGAGGGTTATCGCTGTCAGGAGTATCGGCAGCGCGAGCAAGCGGATTTGAAGGTGCCGGTTGGCAGCCGACAGCAGTCCCAATCCGAACAACGGCAGGCTGATCGCCAGGGAGAGAACGACCAACCTTGGGTCCCATTCCACTTTGCCCTGCACGAGGTACGCAAGTTGTCCCACGTAATGAAGGGCTGCAACCCCCGTCCCTACGATTAGGCCGGCGATGAAGTGGTCCGTTTTCCTGCGACCGCCGACGGCGACGAAGATTCCGGCGGCAATGCCCGTGATGGCGCACAGCAGCGACAGAGCGGTCAGGACGGGTTCGAAAGCCGAAGGCAGACCCGGCTTGAATGCCAGCAATATGATGAAATGCGTGGCCCAGGCGGTGCACCCGCTCGCGATCACCGCAACTGCGGCCCATCGAGTTCGTGATGCCCCGACCTCGCGTGCGGCGTGCTGCGCTATCGCAAGCGACGCGAAGATGCCGATGAGGCACACGAGTCCCGCGATGACCACAAGCCGTCGGTCATGCTCGTGCACCATGCAGTGGAAGACTGACCATACCAGGTTACCCATCGCTTGCTGCGTAACAGGTCGGAGTTAATGAAAAGCCGCCTGCGATGAGCAACGAACTTGCCAAGGCCCAGGGGCGGGTTGTGTACCTGCCGCGAACAGCCCGCGTCCTGCGTATTGAGTTACACGGGGCAACAGACATCCCGGAACCTAACCAATTGAGCCGGGTTTTCTCACAGAGGTATTCGACCCTCGGTCAAGCAAGAAAAGGACATCGTCATGGGTGAATTTACGGACAAAGTGAGCGCTGCGGGTAACAAGGTTGCCGGCAATGTGAAGGAAGCGGTTGGTAAGGCCACGGACAATGAGCGGCTGGAAGCTGAGGGCAAGGCCCAGCAGCTGAAGGGCACGGGCCAGGACATCAAAGGTAGCGTCAAGGGCGCGCTTGGCGACAAGATCTGAGTTTCGCCTGGTCTGAATGGCCGCTCCGGTATACCGGGGCGGCCATCGCGCTTTCTCCCATTTTAAAATCCGGTCGTTAGCTTATCGGGATGTTCCCGAGCGGCATCTGGCCATAAACCGGACAGACTGCCGTGGCGGAAAGCTTTCCTACAATGTCATACGCACCGCAGCCTCGAAATATATCGCATGAAGAGCTGGAACGGCTTCGCGAACTTGAGGCGTTCGACCTCGACGGGCTGGAGGGCAATCCAGGTCTGAACGCGTTGACGAATTTTGCCGCTAATTTATGCGACACGCCCATTGCCCTTGTCAGTTTCGTAGACGCCGATCGGCAATGGTTTCCAGCCCGGACCGGACTGGATGCGCGGGAGACGCCCAGAGAAACATCGTTCTGTGCGCATACCATGCGCGGGGATGGCATCATGGTGGTGCCAGACGCAGCGAACGATGCGCGATTTCGCGACAATCCGCTCGTGGTCGGGGACCCAGGTATTCGTTTTTACGCAGGGGCGCCCCTCGTTTCGGGAGACGGTGTGCAGCTCGGCGCCCTGTGCGTCATAGATCGCGTTCCACGCCACGATCTTACGCCCGTTCAGCGCGAGGGCCTCGAGGTCCTTGCAAGCACGATCGTCGGCCAGCTTGCCCAGCGGCGCTCGCACCTTCATCAAAGCGATGAACTGGGGGAGCAGGAATCCAAGTTTCGGATTCTCGCCGATACGATGCCGCAGATGGTGTGGTCGACGCGGCCGGATGGGTTTCACGACTACTACAATGCGCGCTGGTATGAGTTTACAGGTATGCCGGTAGGCTCGACCGATGGGGTGGGGTGGAACGGGATGTTTCACCCCGATGATCAGGATCGGGCGTGGGGCGTTTGGCGCCACTCTCTCGAGACTGGGGAACCCTACGAGATCGAATATCGGCTGCGCGATGCCAACGGCGAATATCGCTGGACACTGGGCCGCGCCTTGCCGATCCGCGACAAGAACGGCGTGATTACGCGATGGTTCGGCACATGTACCGACATCCACGATCACAAGATGATGCAAGTCCAGCGCGAGATTATCGCGCAGGAACTTAGCCATCGCATCAAGAACATCTTTTCGGTGGTAAACGGCCTCATCAGTTTCTCGACACGGCAGCGACCGGAACTGGCGGATGCGGCCAGCGATTTGCGCAACCGCATCCTGGCGTTGGGCCGCGCGCACGATTTCGTTCGGCCGCACAGCGAGGCATCGCAGCCTGAGAAACGGCCGAACAGCTTGTCCGGCATGCTGCTCGATCTGCTGGCAGCTTACGTCGAGCGCGTCACCATAGTTGGCGACGAGATCGTCATCGACGATCATTCGGCGACGCCGCTCGCTTTGACTTTCCACGAACTGGCCACGAACGCCGCCAAATACGGTGCCCTCTCAGTTCCTGAAGGGGGTGTGACGATCGTATGCGCAGTGGATCAGGAGCACGCGCACCTAACATGGATCGAGAGGGGCGGACCCGTGTCTGGCGAAGCGTCGCACTACGGGTTCGGCAGCAAGCTCATCGAGTTGAGCGTGGCGCGTCAAATGGCGGGAGCGGTGACGCGCACCTGGTCGCCAGAAGGCCTGGAGGTTCGGCTGATGATTCCGCTCACGGCTATGTTCCGCAGCCCCAAACCTCGCTCATAGCCGCACGATTGCATCATGAGTGACGACCGCATCGGCCGATCCCACGGCAACAGCAGCCGCAGCGAGGATCGCATCGTCGGTAAACGGCTTGCGGATACATCCGATCGCCGTCGTTGCAGGTTCGCCGATCTGAGATGGGTTCGCTGTCACATAAACCACGCGCACGCCGTGTCTTGCGGCTAGCTCACGCGCGATGATCGGGCCGGTGGGACCGTCACGAAGGTTGAGGTCGACGAAGGCGACGTCGGCACCGCTTCCTGCGCGCAGGGCTTCCTGTTGGTCGGCTGCGATGGCAACTACGCGATAGCCTGCCTCTTCGAGAACGCGCTCGATTTCCATCGCGATGAAAATCTCGTCTTCAACGATCAGCACCGACTTCAACGTTCTCATCCCTCGCGACTGACATGAAACAAATGCGACAGCCGGGCTGTCGTTCCCTTCGCAAGGACAAACCGGTGGACATCGCCATCGGCGATGAGGCCAAGCGTCTCAGCCTTCCAGTATCACAATTTCGACGAAAAATTTCTTTCAAGCATCGTAATCGTAAGCAGATTTTGTTTGCGCCGATCACGGGCATATCGAACGTGCGGGTCCTATGTGCCGTACCGGATTCACGAAGAAACCGCTGCAGCAAAGACTAAATCCCTCATATCGTGCCGATGCGATTATTGCAGCCGAAGCATGTTCGCGGTGTGACGGTCCTTTTCGATAATTTTATTCAACGAAATATCGAAGCTTAATCCCAGGAAGCGGATACATTTACCATACTCGTCGAACACCGCACTCCCTCTCGCCGAAACCCATTGGACGGTCCCGTTACCGCCCACGATCCGGTACTCGGCATAATAATCGTCGCCGAAACGTAAGGTGGCCTCGATGCCTGATTGGACCAGTGGCAAATCATCCGGATGAACGCATGCGAGAAATTCCGTCGCGCAAACGCCTTCAGCAGCTCGGGATGGATCGACGTTGTAGATCAGGGCGAAGCGCTCATCAACGGTAACGCGATCGTTGACGACGTCCCAATCCCACGCTCCGATGGGGTCGCCGGCATGAAAGGCGGACTGAAGCTGGGCGGCCGCATGTCTGGGAGCCCGTTCGCTTCGGACTGCTGCCGGCCTTTCCGTCGTCCCGCAAAGCACGCCGTCTAGTTGGTAGTGGTCATCGCGCCGTCGCGAGTAAGTGAAAATCCACCAACTCTCCTCAGGGATACCGAAGCGGTGGAGGGCGAGACGCATGTCGGTCATTTCGATCCTGCCGCCTGCGCGAGGCTGGTCGGCAAGAGGGCCGATACCACTCAAAATATCTCTCCAAAGATCTGCGATCGGCCTGCCCATTGCGCCGGCCACGCGCTCACCCAAGATTGGGCGAAATGCATCGTTGAAAAAAGCGAGCGGCTCAGGGCCCCAAGCAATTAACATGGGGTTTGGACAATCGAGCATCGTCGATACGAGCCTCGTCAGGGATCGAGGCCAGCCCTCGATGCCGCCAAGAGCGGAGCTTTCCGGGTGAAAGTCGCTTTCCGGGTGAAAGTCACCAATTTCCCTGCCGGAAATGGTCTTGCAAAGCTGCTCCCTGAACGCTGCGATGTGCTCCACACTCCGTTCTCCCCATCGTTGCTGGTTGTGGCTGCAATTGTCGATCGAATGCCAGCCAAGTGTCTGTAATCCCGTTTCGTATTCGCCGTGGCGATGATCCGTGCGAGCCGAAACGATGGCGGCGCGTTTTTCGCGTCCGCCTATCGCCAGAGTGGCTTGGCGCCCTCCCCAACGATGAACGCGCGGCTGATCGATGCGCGGAGGTCGATGCCCATTCACCCGAGATCGCAAGCGGCATTGGGATATCGGCGACAAGGTGGATGAAGTGCCGCAGCGCGTGCTGTCTTGATCCAGGGCGGGACCGCATCCAGGTTCTCGGTGTCGGGGATAGACCGCACGTCAGGGCTGTCCGGGACCAGACTGACAGTGATGCGAAGAGCAGGAGATTGATCCTCGTTGCGCACGAGCGCGTCGAATTTGCCATCAGCCAGATGAGATGGGTCGCGCATCAGTACCTCGCCTGCAAGACGAATTGCCTGTCGGCGGGCGGCCGCCAGATCGGGAAAGTCTGATCGCATCTGAGCCACATCGTGCTGCTCATATTTAACATCAAGAAGTAACGCATTGAATGAGCTACTCTGAATGAGGTTTATTATATAATAAATATCATTGTACTTTAATTATTTTAAATCATACGCGAGACTTGCCTGTATATTGTCAAGTAGAACAACGGCTTTATTCATAATAAATTTTTCGGTCTCGGTATCGAGTAAAATTTCTCGACCTGCATCGCGTGCTGTGTCGACTATATCTACTGCCGTTTCTACGCTGATCAGCGACTGAGCCAGCAGCCCGTGCAGAAGGCTTTCGACGAGCAATAACGATGCCCGACCATGAGCATCGATTGCCGGGAGCTGATGGGGTTCATCATCATTGATATTCTCCAACATCGCACATGCTCCGGTCCAGGCGAGAGCGCGTCGCATCTCTCAGCCGTCGGAGCCCGAAAACATGGCCGACGATCTGTCACTGATAGCAGAGCGCCGGGATAAAACGATCACCTATATCAACTTTGGACTATAACATCAGTCAATATAAATTTTCATGATATCGTGCAAATCAGATGGATGGCGAACCGCTTCATCGAGAAACTCAAAAGCTTCGGCGGACTCCAAGGGGGTGATGTGGCGGCTCTTACAGAGGCCACGGCAGACCCGCGCAGTTATGCGGCCAGAAAAGATCTTATCCGCGAAGGTGATCGGCCTGGCCCCGTTTTCGTGATCCTCGAAGGCTGGGCCTGTCGCTACAAAATCCTGCCGAATGGAACTCGCCAGATACTCGCCTATCTGATGCCGGGCGATTGTTGTGATCTTCACGTGGGCCTTCTTGCTCAGATGGACCACAGCATCCAGACCATCACCCCGGCACAAGTCGCTCTGATTGAACGCTCCAGAATGGATGAAATCATGGACGCGCACCCCAAGGTGGCTCGGTCCATGTATCTCGCTCAACTTGTTGACGAGGGGACGATGCGTGCGTGGATCACCAGCATGGGCCGGCGATCCAGCATCGAAAGGGTCGCCCATCTCATGTGCGAGCTTTACCTCCGGGCGCGGAATATAGGGCTGACGTGCGACCCCGTCTTTGCCCTACCGCTATCGCAACTTTTGCTGGCCGACTCGCTCGGCATGACGCCGGTCCACCTCAATCGTGTGCTGAAGGAACTACGGCTGTCGGGCGCAATGTCTCTGCAGCGCGGGAGCCTCGTTGTAATCGATCCCGTGCAATTGGTGCAGATAGCCGGTTTCGACGAAAACTACCTGCATCGTCGGCTACGCAAAGTTCTTTAGGCATTGGTTGGACCTTAGCCCCGAGGGGAGGCCAAGCCTCGGCAATTGCTAAAAGAAGGCAATGCGCTCTACCCATCGGCATTCGCGCGGCGAGCACCGTCACGGGCGGCTACCTGCTTCAGCCTGGTTGTCGATCGCGAGAATCGGCGTGCAACCGCGGGCGGTGTTCGCATTTTCAATGGCTGCTCGCTGTAGATCCACATGGTTGTGAATAGTGCGGGGTACCCTGCATTTGCAGACCGTCCGGCCGCAGTCGCGCCGGCCAATGCGGGCCACGGCGGTGCCGTGGTCCCGCCGATTGCGCTTATCGCACCTGCTGCCATGACTTGGGTAGCCTCTGTCGCGGCGGCGGCGATCCGGGCACGCCGCTTGTCGCTGCTTGGCCGGGCCCGTCTATAGCCCTGGCCGATAAGGCGGGTGGGAACGTACGGCGCGGGGAGAAGGGCACGGTCATCTGCTATGCGGACCGCTTCACCCCCAAGGACGAGGCAGAAAAAGCGCGTAGCGAGGATCGCGAGGCGAGGGGCATCGCGTTCCTCAAGCGCTTCACGGTCTTCAATCTGGATCAGTGCGAGGGATTGTCAGTGCGAGGGAACCTGGCCCTGGCGGGCCAGGCAGTGGGCGGCCTGGTGCTCCGGCGCCCGTGGGCTCGGGGGCGCCGATCTCGCCTGGCAACATGCCTGCGCTCTGCCGGGGCGAAGCATCGCAGCAGTATGGTGTGCGACCCAACTACATCACGACCGGAAGTTTGGTCGCGGATCCCCGCGGCAGCGTCATCGACGGATCGGCCGATCAGGGGCGTAATGGTATTAAGCGCTTCCGCTGCCGCTTCGATGCCCGTGGCCGCTTCATCGATGTAATGGCGATGACCCGGGACGGCTTCTGAGCCGATGGGTCCCATCATTGGCAGTCAGAATGGCAGCGCCGTCCTGACGTGCCAGAAAGGTGAGGGTGGGGCGACAAGACTATAGCTAGCTACTGGGGAGGATCAGATGGGCGAAATTGGGAGGTGGCGCAGCGCTATCGCCGTATTTTTCGTTTATAACGCCCTCATTTTCGCGACCTGGACCAGCGTCGGCGCCCGGTACACCGACCTGGTGTCGGAAGACGTCGCGCTTACCAGCCTCGATCTGCCGTTGGCGCTCGGTGCGCTTTTTCTCATCGGGACCGTGAGCCGCCTGCGTTGGTGGCTTGCGGTCATCAGGGAGCCTGGCCGCAGCGGCCTGCGATGGCCTTTATGGATCGTCCTCTTCGGGATGGCCGGGATGATCCTCGTCAACGGATGGGCAGTGCCTTGGCATGCCATTTCGGCGGATCATCTTTTGATGCTGGCGACGGCCGGGCTTCTTGTCGGCTTCAACGAAGAACTTTTGACGCGCGGCATACTTGTTGTGGGTCTGCGTGGTTCGGTCGCTAAAGAAGCATGGGTCGGCCTGGGCTCATCGCTGCTGTTCGGCGCGATGCATATCCCTAACGCTCTTTTCGGCATTCCACTTTACGCGTCCTTGCTCCAGTTCGTCTTCGCCTCGATCATGGGCTGCGGGTTCTATGTGGTGCGCCGAGTGAGCGGCGTGATCTGGCTGCCGATGCTCCTCCACGGCGGGTGGGATTTCATGTCGTTCTCGGCGCAGGCGACAGGCTCGCACCCGGTCCTGTCCCCAATCTTTCAGTTCGGGACCTATCTGCTGGCGATCGGTGCCATGATTGCCTTGCTGGGATGGGATCGCCGCGCCGAGCACTGGCGGGCGGCATTCAAACGCAGCCAGGAGAAACTGCTCCGCTAGGACCCGCTGGCTGAGATTTCAGCGAAACAGCAGGCTGGTCCCGATCGTCACGGCAAATGCTGACCATCATGCCAATGGAAGCGTCGAAGAAAGAACGAAGCAGTGACTGGCCAAGCTCTTGATGCAACCAGCGGATTTGCACGGTGCCATAAAACAAGAAACCTCCCGCGAGTGCCACAAGCCCTGATAATTGCAAATGGTGCTGCGGGTATGTGATCGCGACCGTACCTAAGCCAATCATCAGGGCGAAGGGCGCGATGGCATAGCATTGCGCGTAGAAGGCGGGCTTGAGCGAGTCCCGGTCAGATCAATCGCGCTGTGCTGGACCTTGCGCGTGGCCGGAACGAGCGCGAATCCGCTAAAAAGAACGAGGCGCAGAAGAAAAGTGACGAGTTTTCGTTCACCAAACCGGCCAGCCCATGCTGGCTGCTGACGATCGAACTGGTACCTTCAACTACCAGGTCAACGCACTGAATCAGAGCTACCGTTAGGATCAGCATGATCGGCGGGCTGACTGTACCGCGATATTGCCTGTCCTGTTCGAGCCAAAGTTGTTCTTCGGCGTAGCGCATCGTCGCTAGTGGATGGCGCAGCAGCCGCCACATTGTGACTGTAAAAAAGACGAACTAGCTCATCAATTCGTAAAGGAGTTCGTCGAGGGAATTCAAGAATTGCAGGAAGTTCATCGACGCCCTCGAATCTGCTGGTCGGCTGGAAGTTTTGTACAAGAAGCCGTGCAGGCGCTACATGACTTCCTTTAGTTTCAAGGCTGGTTCACGAGTCCTACAGATTCTGCCCGCAAATTAGACTGCCACCCGCCTGGCATGATGGCTGGCGGCGCTCAATCTAGCGGCTCTACTTACTTGATCGCCTCTTCACCTGCCTGACCGACAGAACTGACGTCACGGCCCGCGCCCTTCACGGTGTTGCAAGCTGCTGCCGCAAATACGATCCCGCTCGCCACAAGGGCGATTACAAATTTCCTGGCCATCTGTAGCATCCCTGTTCCAGGTACATCCAATTAGCTGCCTGACCCGATCGTAACCGGGTTGAAGTCGGCCAGTTCCCAGCTTGCGACCAGCGGTCGGCGGGTCGCCGGGGCGGCATGTAGCACTAGGCAGCGCGACGAGGCGTGTGCGGGCGCCGGCTTTGGGATAGCCGCGCCGCGGGCCTTTCAATGGACAAGGTCTATGGAGGCATGATGCGGGTGCGGCAGACGCGCTGTTCCTTTCCGGGCACTCTTGAAGAGAGTCGACAGAGCGCCGATAGGCATTGGGCAGCTACGATTTGCAAGACGGTGTTGCCACTGGCTAATCGACAATCGAAGGCGGTTTTTGCTTTCGGATCGAGCCGCCATCGATAAGAGAGCGGGCAGATATCTCGAGCAGTTCAGGCAGGAGTCTCGCCAGTGGAGGAGTTCTCGCGCGTCGCGAGTGGGATAAGCGGGCTCGATCAGATCCTGGAAGGGGGGCTTATCAAGGGAGCCTCCTACATCGTTCAGGGTCGCCCCGGGGCTGGCAAGACCATTTTGTCCAATCAGGTCGCATTCCATCACGTCGCCAACGGCGGCAGGGTCCTTTTCGTGACCTTGCTGTCAGAAAGTCACGATCGCCTCTTTCAGGCCCTCGGCACATTCGATTTCTTCGACGCTCAAAAGCTGGGCGAGGACATTTCGTATGTCAGCGTTTTCCAGACCATGCGTCAAGAGGGCCTGGACGCGGTGGTCAAACTACTGCGGCACGAAACAAAGAGACGTCAGGCGACGCTGCTGGTCTTCGACGGACTTCTGAACGCCCGGGATCGGGCTGACAGTGATTTCGACGTAAAAACCTTCGTCGCCGAGGTGCAAGGGCAGGCCGCGTTCGTTGGATGCACGGTGCTTTTCCTGACTAGCGCGAGTCTGGAGGAAACGAGCCCCGAACACACCATGGTCGATGGTGTTATCGAACTGAGCGACATGCTTGCCGGGGTCCGCACAGTTCGGCAGATCCAGGTCAGGAAGTCACGCGGCAGCAAGGCGCTGG
>Ga0247734_1002552_pt1 | contig 11761 bp, 13 predicted proteins | sample UWRJL103311B2_FD_180933 | JGI IMG/M metagenome (GOLD analysis project Ga0247734, IMG submission 180933) | Plant litter microbial communities from Arlington Agricultural Research Station in Wisconsin, United States - UWRJ-L103-311B-2 | ecosystem: Environmental > Terrestrial > Plant litter >... | reverse complement strand
ATCACCAAGGGCATCGTCTCGCTGGTGCTCTCAGCCGTGCAGGACCGCCCGGCGTCCGAAGTCGCGCAGACCGACATAGCCGCCAGCCTCGAACCGTTCGACTTGCGCAACCAGCTTTCCTCCAATCGCACCCAGGGCGTGCCCAACATGATCGCGATGATCCGCGAGACTGCCGCGCGCTATGCCGGGTGACGAACCTGCACCGCCGGTGACCGGGCGCATGCGCCTGCTGTGGGCGGGCGCGGGATGGTTCTTCGTCGGCCTGGGCACGGTCGGCATCTTCCTGCCGCTGCTGCCGACGGTGGTGTTTTACCTGCTGGCGGCGTGGTGCTTTTCCCAGAGCCACCCGCACCTGGCCGACAAGCTCTACGCCAACAAGCGCTATGGCCCGCACCTCATCGCCTGGCGCGATCGGCGAGCGATCAGCCGCAAGGGCAAGGTTTCGGCGATCCTGGCGATGAGCGCCAGCGTGCCGTTCGTGTTCTTTACCTTGGGGTTCCCGCTGGTGCTGATCCCGCTGGCGGTACTGCTGGTGCTGGGCCCGTGCATATGGACAAGGGCGGAGTAGCGCAAAACCCTTCCCCCTTGATGGGGGGGTATAGTGATACTCAATGAAAAGGAGCTTTGCGACCACACTGTTCGGTTGATACGGATCACGGCACCACTACCGGCCCGACGCACTCAAGCGATTCACGACTGAAACGATTGTGAAGCTCGCCGAGCATCTGCGCGACACCAGCAATGTAGGTGATCATCAGCTGACTTCCTTCACCGCTGAGTCGAAGATAGTCTCAACGATCTTCTCAGCCATTCTGGCGTATTGACTTGAATGGTATGCTGAGAAGTCGAAATCATTTAGACCGGCTAGGCGTGATCGTATTCTGTCCTCGGAAAGATCCTCTCCGCGCTCAATAAGAATGCGCATTGTTATTAAGAAGCTATTTATATAAGTCGTCGCAAGTACCCTCTTGGGCGTTTTCGATCTGTCGTCCAATGCGTCTTATCTAAGTTTCGTCGGATCGACCGAGGGAATACATTGATAGTCTCAATGCAAAAACCAACGATTCCTCTAGAAGTTCTAAGTCGGTTTGTTTCAGAACAGAGGCTTTTTTGTCATCTGCCCAGATCCGGAAGACCGAATCTTCGCCCGATGTTTTTACAAGTGGCTTCAACCCGAAGCTTACAATAGACGCCGTTTTAAGTTTTTCAGACTCGTAGAATTATTGTTGAATAAATCCGGCCAGTGGGCCTAATCTAGCGAGGCCTGACAGGGTTCGTGCTGCAATGGACTCTGGAGAGTAGGGCTCTAGAACAACGCCAATAGCTTGCTTGAGGTCTGACTTAGCACTCGCTTGGTTTGAGTTAATCTCGAGAAACAGCTGAGCTTCAAACTTTTCGCGTTCTGGTTTTGACGTACCTGCTGGATAAATTATACCAGTAACAAGACCGGGGAGACATTTGATTGGGAGCTGATCCAACCTAACACTAACAGGTTCGGCCAGACCCTACCATTTCGCACGCTGTGGATGTCAGCGGGTACAGCTCAGAGCGGACGCTGGAAATCAAGCTGATCGACTTTAGAATTCTTTGGGCAGACGAGGCCGGAGCCAATGTGGGCAACCTTAGAAGGGCATTCGCCCCTATGATGTACATTCGCAGCATCGCGACAGTGTTCGCTATAATCACCGCCATAGGAATGATCAGACCTGCGCTGTTGCCATGCCGCCAGGCAAGCACAGGAAATGGCGCAACGAGCCCACGTCCAGCTCACGAGTACCTTGCCCTTTGCTGGAAGGCGACATCGTCAGGATTGCTATGACTACCGAAAGCCATACCCACAAGTTGATCTAGAGATCAGCATCAGTTGTCTTGGGCCGCATAGCAGCCGCACCGGCAACTGGCTGATGTTGCCATTCGAGACCTTTAGTCAGGCATATTGCACTAAGCGCTACAAAGCAGCCGGCAATGATATCGACAAGATAATGCCCGCCAATTGGCACGGCAGAGAGGATCATGCCAACATTAAGGACGATCATCGGCCAGGCCTTTTTCCCCCAGCCCGCGAAAGTCCACGCTAATACTATTGCTGCACACGCGTGAAAGCTAGGGAAGCTTACGAGCCCAGTTAGGGCTTCAAGATTTATTACTGTGATCTCACCGGTTTTTAGACCTTGCAGGATCTTTGGAAAGTGAAACGGTAGGCCGACGAGACTCCCCGGTACAACATCTTCACTTACCTTGTAGTATGCGTACGGCCCAGCAGCAGTAAGCCAGCGAAATGGAAGTATGCAAAGCGCGATCGAGAAGGACCAAACGGCAACCAAGCGTTTGATGATTTCATCTCGACCGCTTACAGCAGCCATGAGCAGTATCAATGATGGTTGCCAGCCAATTGATATGTACACATAGGACAGATACTTGATTATCTGAGGGAAATTACCCAAGTAGGCGATCATCTCACGCCATTCCCACCATGGAAAGATTGCGCGATCGGCGCGGGCAAGGGCCTCATCAATCAGCGGCCCTGATCCGGGTGCCACTGCGGCAGATGTAAGTGAAGCAAGCAGCGACAGGATCATCATCAGCCCAAATGCCTGAGCTGTTTGTGCGACTATAGGGCGGCGTATGGCGTGCCGCGCCACTGCGCCAAGCACATATATACCGGAGCACGAAGCCAAAACGATTAAGATCGGACGCCCATCAAAAGTTAAATTGCGTCCTATGATACAACCCGTAGTAACGCCTGCTAGAGTCGATATGACCGAAAGAGGCACTAGATCCATGCGGATGCTGGCAACCCAGCGACGCAAAAGGTACCTGGCGAACTCTTTTTTTACGTCTGTGTATTCGCTCGGGAGGAAAGCTTGCCCAGTAATCGTCGCTTGCATGTTTGTCTTCCGTCCCACTCCAACAACCAAGTAGCTTGAAGAGGTAAATGTCCTCTTAGGATTACCGGTACAACACAGTGCGTGCTCGACGGACATATGGCTCCACCTTGGGACCAGAATGTCTGCTTGAGGAGCATTGAGCCGGGAAGCGGACGACCGGAATGGGCGCGGGGAACGGTCGGTCGTCGTTGAGAGGATTGAGGGATAAAGCGGAAGCTTGTTCAACGGCAATGGCGAGAGAAGACAAACATCGCTGGTCCAATCGACGCTCTAACCATCATAATCGATCTATTAACGATCTGATGGCTACTAGCGATTGACGTGGGAGGTCGTGATAAGGTGATTCACTCAGGGTGATGTGGCTCGGCGCTGTACTTGCGCTGCTCGGAACCTTTCTCGCGCTCTGGACGATTGGTATCCACGTCTATCCTGGACCGCAGGGCCTTTTGCTATCATGGTGCGCCGCGGGGTGCGCTCACCATCTGTTTCGTCATGCAACCACACCAGCTGTGGACCCAGCGGGTTTTGGCGCTTGGAAACGGCATGCTCCTTCTGTCCGCGATCGCGCTATGCGGAGGCTTACTCAGCTACTTGACGACTCGGATCTCCCCTTTTTCCTGGGCCGATCCGGTGCTCTATCGAGCCGATTTGACCATTGGAATGGACTGGCGCGCCATATACCATGAGTATATACATCATCCTGACCTGCACCTCACTATGCAGAGAATTTATCTGACAATATCTGATATACCTACTGCGATTGTTGTCGGGCTTGCACTGAGCGGGCAACATCGCAAGCTGACAGACTTTATCGCTGTGTTTGCTACATCTCTCTTTATAACCGTTAGTCTATCTTTCTTTTTTCCTGCTGTCGCGCCATTGAACTACTTGATAGGAAACGAGCCGCCCTATCTTCCCGTTTCGGGTTTGGGTTACTTGACGGTCATTCAACAGCTCCGGTCAGGAACACCGATGGAGGTGGAGATTCACAACCTCTACGGGATCTTGACGTTCCCCAGCTTCCACGCCGCGAGCGCCGTCATGTTTGCTTGGGCCGGCTGGTCGTTGAGGATCTTTAGATGGCCGCTGATTGCTATCAACATGGCCATGTTAGCAGCCACTCCATTTGAGGGAGCCCAATACTTCGTTGATCTGATTGGTGGAGCTCTGGTCGCGCTAGCCGCAATCGCGATAGTGCAATCGCGTTATCGCCAATCGCAGTTGAAACGGACAGAAGCTAATCCCGCTATGGTCTTAGCTTGATCGGCGGCCGACCCGGCTAGTTGCGCGTCGGCGAACGCTTACGGCACGTAGCCTGCTGAAGCTGACGTATCCGGCAAGAGGCGTGAGCAGACTTTCCGGTTTCGCTGATGAACGCGCAATAGCGTACATTCGATCACCAGCGCACAAATGAAATGGATCGTCTCAGATGGCCAGCGCCGAATCATACTGGAATCATACAGGTGTGGTCACAAAGCTAAATTCACCCAGCTATCGCTATACCCCCCTCGATGGGGGAAGTACAACGCAGCTTGCTCCTAAAGGAGCTAGCGAAGCTTGGATGGAGGTGAGAGGCGCGCGCTGCACACGGGCACCCCCCATCCACCTGCGGCTAGGCTGCGAGCAGCCAAGCCTTCGTACCTTTCCCCCACCAAAGGGGGAAAGGTACGCGGCTTACCGCAGATCGAAGCGATCGGCGTTCATCACCTTGGTCCAGGCGGCCACGAAGTCGCGCACGAACATCTCGCCCGCATCCTGCGCCGCATAGACCTCCGAGATCGCGCGCAGCTGCGAGTTGGAGCCGAACGCCAGGTCGGTGCGGGTCGCGAGCCACTTGTGCTCTTCGGTGTCGCGGATGGTGCCACGATAGACCTGGTCGCTGCTCTCATCCACGACCTTCCATGCCGTGCCCATGTCGAGCAAGTTGACGAAGAAGTCGTTGGTCAGCTGGCCTTTCCGGTCGGTCAGCACGCCTTCCTCGATGTCGCCGTGGTTGGCGCCCAGCACGCGCAGGCCACCCACCAGCACCGTCATCTCCGGGGCGCTGAGGCCGAGTAGGGCAGCCCGATCGACCAGCAGTTCCTCCGTCGGCACGCTCTTGCGCGTCGGCAGATAGTTGCGGAAGCCATCGACTTGCGGCTCGAGCGGTTCGAAGTTTTCCAGATCGGTCCACTCCTGCGAGGCATCGGTGCGGCCCGGCGTGAAGGTGACGGGCACGTTGAACCCCGCATCCTTCGCCGCCTTTTCAACGCCGGCCGCACCACCCAGCACGATCAGGTCCGCGATCGAGACCTTCTTGGCCGCGGTGTCGAACTCGCTCTTGATCCGCTCGTAGACGGCCAGCACCTTGGCGAGCTTGGCCGGCTCGTTGACGTGCCAGTCCTTCTGCGGCTCCAGCCGGATACGCCCACCGTTGGCGCCACCACGGTGATCCGAGCAGCGGTAGGTCGAGGCCGAGGCCCAGGCCACCGACACCAGTTCCGACACGCTCAGGCCGGACGCCAAGATCTTGGCTTCAAGCACCTTGACGTCCGCCGCACCGATCGTCTCGTAATCGGCCTTGGGGATCGGGTCCTGCCAAATCAGGTCCTCGGCCGGGACGTCGGAGCCGAGGTAACGCGCCTTGGGACCCATGTCGCGGTGGCACAGCTTGAACCAGGCGCGGGCAAACGCGTCGGCGAACTGATCCGGGTTGGCATGGAAGCGCTCGGAGATCTTGCGATATTCCGGGTCGACCTTCATCGCCATGTCCGCGGTGGTCATGATCGTCGGCACCTTGACGCCGGCTGTATGCGCCTTGGGCGCCAGCGTCTCGTCCGGGTTGCCGACAGGATGCCACTGCCAGGCGCCGGCCGGGCTCTTCTCCAGCTCGTACTCGTGGTTGAGCAGGTTGTCGAAGTAGCCGTTGTCCCAGGTGATCGGATCGGCGGTCCAGGCGCCTTCGATGCCGCTGGTGATCGTGTGATCGCCCATGCCGCTCTCATGGCCGGACTGCCAGCCCAGACCCTGCATCGCGATGTCCGCGCCCTCGGGATCGGCCCCGACGAGGTTGGCATCGCCTGCGCCGTGGCACTTGCCGAAGGTGTGGCCACCGGCGGTGAGCGCCACGACTTCCTCGTCGTTCATACCCATACGGTGGAACGTCTCGCGGATGTCGCGCGCCGAGCCGACTGGATCGGGCTCGCCGCCCGGGCCTTCGGGGTTCACGTAGATCAGGCCGAGCTGGATCGCGGCGAGCGGGTTCTCCAGCGCCAGGCCGGACTTCTCGTCGATGCGGGTCTGGCCCAGCCATTCCTCCTCGGTGCCCCAGTAGATGTCCTTCTCGGGCTCGAACACGTCGACGCGGCCCCCACCAAAACCGAACACCGGGCCACCCATCGACTCGATGGCGACGTTGCCGGTCAGGATCATCAGGTCCGCCCACGACAGCTTGCGACCGTACTTGGCCTTGATCGGCCATAGCAGGCGGCGCGCCTTGTCGAGGTTGCCGTTGTCAGGCCACGAGTTGAGCGGCGCGAACCGCTGTGAACCGCTGGACGATCCGCCGCGTCCGTCTCCGGTGCGATAGGTGCCGGCGCTGTGCCAGGCCATGCGGATGAAGAACGGGCCGTAGTGGCCGTAGTCCGCCGGCCACCAGGGCTGGCTGTCGGTCATGAGCGCGCGCAAGTCGGCCTTGACCGCTTCCAGGTCGAGCGTCTTGAACTCGGCCGCATAGTCGAAGTCGTCGCCATAGGCGCTGCCCTTGGCGCCCTTCTGCGGCAGGATGTCGATCGACAGCTGGTTGGGCCACCAGTCGCGGTTGTGCCGGCCGAGCAGCTTGCGCATGGCCTGGCCCTCTTTCATCGGACAGCCGCTGAGCGGGCTGCCGCTTGTTTCTGCGTCCATGGTTCACTCTCCTCGGTCGGACATTGACATAGGTTTATGTATGCCAAGCAAGGCTCGATATATAAACGAGTTCGGCAGATCACAGCGATAGGCGCGGTGAATGAACCAAGGTGCAAGGCCGATGGTTGGGTTCTCCTCATGCCGACATGCGCGCCTGGATGGCTTGCAGTCCATCGGCCCCAAACACCTTCGTTCTTCACGATCCTTCGTTAAGGGAATGACGAAGAGAAGGTTGGCGGGCTGTGCGGGCTCGCTCAGTCCTCGACCGCCTCGCGCAACACTGCGACGCCGCTTTGCCGCTGGCGCTTGAGGTCCCGCTTCAACGCCACCGGATCACGCGCGACGACGAAGCCGAAACTGACCCCGCCTTCCTTGCCGATCGTGGCGTGGTGCAGCTTGTGCGCCTGCACCAGGCGCTTGGCATAACCGCGCTTGGGCACCCAGCGGAAATAACGCTGGTGCACGAGCCCGTCGTGGATGACGGTGTAGATCACGCCGTAAGCTAGGATGCCGATGCCGATCCACGTCGCCGGCCCCCAAGCGTTTGCGCCTAAGACCAGTGGCGATCCAACCGTGAAGGCGGTTATGCTCATGCCCGCCCCGAAGACCGCGTAGAGGTCGTTTTTCTCCAGCAGCTTGTCGTGCGGTTCGTGGTGGTCTCGGTGCCAGCCCCAGCCGAAGCCGTGCATCACATACTTGTGGCTGGACCATGCGACGAACTCCATCGCCGCGACGGTGGCAAGCACGATCAGCAAAGGTCCGAGGATGGCCATGACGCGCTCCTACGCCTGTTGGTCGCGCTTGTCAGCCGCCCCGAGGAACGTCCGCCTGCCGCGACACTTTGGTACAAACGCGCACAAGCCTGCGACGGGTCATATCTCTCGCGTTCATCTGCGTGCGCTTAATTATGAATGCGACGGACCAAACGCCGCCGTAATAAATCAGGATGAGACACCATGAGCAAGTTCACCAAGATCGTCGCCCCTGCCCTGATCGCCGCCATGGGCATCGGCGCCGTCGCCGCGCCTGCCTCTGCGCAGCCCTATGGCCAGCAGCACAACGGTCGCCACGATGCCGGTCGCCCGACTCCGGTGCGCAATTCGAACATCCGCGCCGATATCAACGGCCTCAACCGCGACATCGACCGTGCGGTCGCCAATCGCCGAATCTCCAGCCGTGAGGCGATGGGACTTAAGCGCGATGCCAACCAGGTGCAGCGCCTCTATGCTCAATACGCCCGCAACGGCCTGACTCGTTCCGAAACCCAGACGCTGCAGAGTCGGGTCGATCGCATCCAGGTCGCCCTGCGTGCCGAGCGCCGCGATCGCGACAACCGTCGCGGCTAAGATCGACTGACGACCATGGCGCCCTCGTCCCGCTTGAATTGCGGCGCGGGGGCGCTTAATCGCGACGGCACCATGACCACAGCCCCGCGCACCTTGTACCAGAAGATCTGGGACGCTCACGTCGTCGATACACGCGACGACGGGACCAGCCTTGTCTACATTGACCGCCACCTCGTCCACGAAGTGACGAGCCCGCAGGCCTTCGAGGGTCTGCGCATGGCCGGGCGCACGGTGCGTCGCCCCGACCTCACCCTTGCGGTGCCGGATCATAACCTGCCGACCACCGCGCGCAAGGACGCCACCGGCAATGTGATTCCGATCGCCGACATGGAAAGCGCCAACCAGCTCGCAACGCTGCGTACCAACGCACCCGAGTTCGGCATCCGCTACATCGACGCGACCGACCGCGAGCAGGGCATTGTCCACGTGGTCGGCCCCGAGCAGGGGTTTTCGCTGCCCGGCGCGACGATCGTGTGCGGGGACAGCCACACTGCCTGTCACGGAGGGATCGGCGCATTGGCGTTCGGCATCGGCACCACCGAAGTCGAGCACGTGCTTGCGACCCAGACGCTGCTGCTAAAGCGGAGCAAGACCATGGAAGTGCGCGTCGAGGGGCAACTCGGTCCCGGCGTGACGCCGAAGGACGTGGTACTGCACATCACCGGGGTGACCGGCATGGGCGGCGGCACTGGCCACGTCATCGAATATCGCGGCAACGTGTTCGAGGAGATGTCGATCGAAGGTCGCCTGACCGTCTGCAACATGGCGATCGAAGGCGGCGCGCGATCCGGCCTGATCGCCCCCGACGACAAGACCTTCGCCTACGTCAAGGGCCGCCCCTATGCGCCGACCGGCGACGACTGGGACAAGGCGGTTGCCTGGTGGAGAAGCCTCGTCACCGAACCCGGCGCTACCTTCGACAAGTCGGTCTTCATTCGTGCCGAGGACATACAACCGACCGTCACCTGGGGCACGAGTCCAGAGGATACGTCTGGAATTGACGGCTATGTGCCCGCCCCTGAAGACTTCGCTGATGCCTCGAAGCGCGATGCTGTCAAAGTCAGCCTGGAATATATGGGCCTCACCCCCGGCACCAAGCTCACCGATGTCGAAGTGCAGAATGTCTTTATCGGCAGCTGCACCAACAGCCGCATCGAGGACATTCGGGCCGCCGCCGCCGTGCTCAAGGGACGCCACAAGGCCGATCACGTCAAGTGGGCGATCGTCGTGCCCGGCTCCGGTTTGGTCAAAGAGCAGGCCGAGGCAGAAGGCCTGGACAAGATCATCGTTGAAGCCGGCTTGGAGTGGCGCGAGCCCGGCTGCTCGGCATGCTTGGCCATGAACCCGGACAAGGTGCCCGCGGGAGAGCGCTGCGCCTCCACCAGCAACCGCAACTTTACCGGCCGCCAGGGCCCCGGCAGCCGCACTCACCTTATGAGCCCTGCGATGGCTGCTGCCGCAGCAGTGACTGGGCGGCTCACCGACGTTCGCGAACTGGTAGGATAACCGACATGGCAGACGACAACAATCTTGCCGGAAAGGCGGCGATGGCCGCAGGCGCCGCAATCGGCTCCGCCGCGATCGCCGCAGCTGTGCTCTTTGTGAAGCGTCGCAGCGACAAGCAGACGGCTGCGCGGCTCCTGCCTCCACCAACCAGCACGGCGCCACACTTCCCGCCCGAGACCGACTGAGGCACCCGACCGATGAAGCCGATCAACCACGTCGCAGGGCGCGCGATCCCGTTCGGGCGCAAGAACGTCGATACCGACGTGATAATTCCGGCGCACTGGCTCAAGACCGTGACGCGCGAAGGCCTGGGTCGTGGCGCGTTCGAAGCGGTGCGCAAGGAGCCGGGCAACGTCTTCGACGACCCTGAGTTCGCCAGCGCGCCCGTGCTGATCGCAGGCGACAACTTTGGCTGCGGTTCAAGCCGCGAACACGCCGCCTGGGCGCTGTTAGACATGGGCGTGACGTGCGTGATTGCGCCCAGCTTCTCGGACATCTTCTCGGGCAACGCGTTCAAGAACGGCATCCTGACCGTGGCGCTACCGCAAGAGGCGATCGACCGCTTGATGGAGGTCGCGCAGAGCGATCCGATCGACATCGACCTGGAGACGCAGACCGTCACCACACCATTCCAGGATCGCTATCCGTTTGAGATAGACCCATTTCGCAAGCACTGCCTGCTTGAGGGGCTCGATGAAGTCGGCCTGACTATGGCGCAAGGCGACACGATCGGCGCCTACGAAGTCAGCGCGCGCGCTGAGATGCCGTTCCTGGCGACGACACCCGCTACGGTTGGCTGACAGGCGGGGCGCAACTCGGCCATTGAATGCAGAGGGCCCTCGCCCTATCGGCGAGGGAGACCATTTTGGAGGGGCCAACCCAATGACCATTTTCGACGAACGCGAGCGCGGCGAAGAGGCCAAGTTCGCCCACGACGCCGACATGATGTTTCGCATCCAGGCTCGCCGCAACCGCCTCGTCGGTGAATGGGCAGCCGATCGCATGAGCCTGTCCCCTGCCGAGCGCGAGGCTTACGCCAAGTCGGTCGTCCAGGCCGACTTCGAGGAAGCGGGCGACGAAGACGTGGTCCGTAAGCTGCTGGGCGACCTCACTAGCGCAGGGGTCGAAACCGACGAAGCCGAAGTCCGCGTGGCGCTCGAAGCCAAGCACGTCGAAGCGCGCCGCATGCTCATGGGCGAAGCCTGAGCCAACCAAGGATATTCCACGATGGCAATGCCCGCTGCTGAAATCGAAGCGCTGATTCAGACCGCTCTGCCCGACGCGCGGGTGACCATCACCGACCTTGCTGGCGATGGCGATCACTATGCCGCGCACGTCGTCTCGTCCTTGTTCGCCGGGAAGAGCCGGGTGGCCCAGCACAAGCTGGTGTACGAGGCGTTGGGTGGACGCATGGGTGGTGTGCTTCATGCCTTGCAACTCACCACCGGTGTTCCCAACTGAATCATCATACACAGCAAGCCGCGACAGCCCGCGGCTGCCACAAGGAATTGCAGACCATGTCCGACGTCAACACCCGCCTTGGCGAGATCGTCAAATCCAGTGACGTCGTGCTCTTCATGAAGGGCACGCCACTGTTCCCGCAATGTGGCTTCTCCAGCAAGGCGATTGCGATCCTGGATCATCTTGGCGTGGCTTACGAGAGCGTCGACGTATTGCAGGACATGGAAATCCGCCAAGGGATCAAGTCTTTCTCCGAATGGCCGACGATTCCGCAGCTTTACGTCAAGGGCGAGTTCGTAGGCGGCAGTGACATCATGATGGAGATGTACGAGGCGGGTGAGCTTCAGCAGCTGATGGGCGAAGCGGGAGTAGCACGGGCGAGCTGACCAGCACGGCGGCGCCCCAGCCCGGGCAACGTGACCACAGAACGGCGCATTCGTGCGCCGTTTTTGTTGTCTGATCCTGACAAGGAAAAGGTACCGGGTGAGGCGGAGCCGGGAGACTGATCGGCTCCGCCTCTTGTTCGAGACTTGCTCGGGGGTACCAGATCATCTTAGCATGGACCGTGCCAAATCAGCTTTCGTGCGGGAAACCGCTGATTTCTCAGTGAAGACACGCTCCACGCTTATGCTGGTGTAAAGCGCTCCGACAGACCTCGCGATAGTCGCTGTCGCC
>Ga0247734_1002551_pt1 | contig 11761 bp, 10 predicted proteins | sample UWRJL103311B2_FD_180933 | JGI IMG/M metagenome (GOLD analysis project Ga0247734, IMG submission 180933) | Plant litter microbial communities from Arlington Agricultural Research Station in Wisconsin, United States - UWRJ-L103-311B-2 | ecosystem: Environmental > Terrestrial > Plant litter >... | reverse complement strand
TAAAACATTCCATACACAGATTCCTAGACCAATGGCGCCAAAAGCTAGGCTCTAGTATACTGACCTTCTTCCAGCTTCAAAAACCCAGCCCCAGGAACCTCGGTATCAGTTCCGCCTACAGATGGATTGGCGTTGGGACAGAAAGTAAACGATCTCCATGATGAAATAGCTAGAAAGAACTTTCGGGTCATCATCATAAAGACAAATGAAGTCGAGCAGTTGGACCTGACCAATCCGGAAAAGGCCCGAAGATGGAAATTTACGTTCGTTGGCAGCGGTGAGAGCAAAGACGTTGGTATTCTCGGCGAATGGAAAACGGAAGAATTGTGGCCGTGACATCGTTAACAACGCACAAGTCGTGGTTTTTACAATGGTGGTCCGCACAAAAGCTTTCTAAGAAACATGCGGATGAGCATGAGCGGCATGCAATTCCTGTGCCTCAAACGGTCGGCTAGATAAGACAAACGATCCATACAATCAGCAAACTCTTGAAACGAATTTGCAGATGTGCAAAATCTGATGTGGATTGCAAGCGAGTTTCACCAAATCCAAAATTATTGTCTTCGGACTTGCTTTGCTGTAATGTTCGTTTTTGCCATTATTGAACATCTAATATCGAGTCACACGATGAGCGATCAGTGGTTGATTTACGAATCACAATTTACAAAGAGTAGATGTGGTGTGCACTCTTTCGGGTGCAATGTCCGATCACCAACAATTGTTTCTGCTTCTGTGCCGCTTCCCCCAACCCCAACCTCCCTCCACGTTTATTCTATGGAAGCGAAATATGAACGCTCCATCATTATTTCCTGCCCCCACTCAGCGAACAAATGCCACGAGGTTATCAGCGCTTCTGCTTCTAGCGTACTTCTCGAAACTCATGAACCCTTCTTCAGGTTAGCATCGAAAACGGCCGGATCGGGGCAGCAGGATCCCGCGCTGAGACTTGTTATGCACTGACTGACGACGCAATCTCTGTCCCGCCTTGTAAAGACTACTTAAGTCCATGTACAGTACAGTAGTGGCGGCAGTTCCAAACAGACTGCCGGAAAGAGTAAGGAGAGAGAGGTAGGTGACGAGTTGTTGAGTTTCTGAACGAGGAGCGGAAAGAATCAAAGCAGGTGCGCGGATACGCCTGAAGCCAGAGTTGACCAGGGAGGGAGAAGGGGGAGAAGGGGTCCTAGTCAGGAATATAAAATAAAGGCTTTGATGCTTAAATGGTTTTGTGGTCGACCACAAGGAAGCTTCTACAGCAGGAATCTAAGCCGTGGATCATTTTACATCAAGCCATCATCGCTTTTAAACCCCTTTGTAAGTATCGAGGCTACACATAGTCACATACAAGCACAAGTAACTCACAGACGTCGGTTAAATAAGCGAGATCGGCGAGGTCCTGTAGGTTTACAAGATTGTACGTACAACTTGCTAAGTACGAAGTAAGTAGTTCTGTGCGGATAAAAAGCGAGCGTCGTAAGATCTAATTCATATGCCCTGTACGCTTATATATCACACGTATTATTGATAGGCTCTCGGCACACTGGATGTTTGCAATTCGTAATGTGTTGGGTTGGTGAATCGAACTATGGGTAGGTGTAAACTCAAGCGATGTATGGTACAAGGGGCCACGGCCCCATAGAGGATGGACACGGAGGAACGCCTAAAGCCACAATCTCAACGCCTTCCGAAGGCTTGCTTCCCGAGCTATGTGGTTGAAATATGCCAGAGATGGGCCGTACCGCAGTTGCATATCCCTTGAGGATGGCTGCAGATTATGATCAATTTCATCCAAGTAAATTTACAGTAGAGGCTGCGTATTAAACATCCAATGGTGGAGTTGTACTTTTAGTGCAGACGGTCTCCTCCCAATGACTCTAAAAGCAGAACCACCTATACGAGTGACGGGTCCTAATAGACAATGCTCGAAGAGAAGATAAATCCTCAGTATTTGCCTTGCAATATACAAGAACCAACATACCAACAACCAACAACTAACAACTAACAGCCAGTTGGCCTCCTTTTCTCCACCACTCACTCACTCCCTTTGGTGTTCGTAAAAGGTTAAGGTTAGCCACCAGATCCAATAGTGCCCTGACCACTAGATGCAATCTGGAAAGACTTTCCTGTGCAACTTCAAATCACAATGACAAGTCACATCGGGGGTGGCATATGAAAGAGCCTCCCTTGTATCTACTTGGTAGCTCGCTAGGCATGCTTTGATCGTTAAGTCATACGGGTTTCGGCCGGTTTGGAAATGGACCTATGATGGGCGAGAGACTGTTTGGACTGGGAGAATAGTCAGAGCTCCTTGCAGCCGGATGCATTGCTAACCGCTCTGCTGATATTCGTGATGTTGTACATGATAAACCATTGAATTTGATGCGAGAAGGTGGAAGGTTTTATGCCTGTCATGAAATCGGTAGCGGCCGTGATTCGATATACTCGTAAAGATATGCTGCAACTTTCGTATCCGCAACTGCATGCAATGCCGTAATTGTACAGGACATGTAATGCGCTTGCTGTAAATACAATTCGGCTTATGAGTAGGAGGGCATGATGTTCTCAGTGAGTAGTAAAGTGATTCTCCATGATTACACACACCGGCTTGAGGATGTTAACTTCCAACTGAATGCTATCTTTTCATCTTTCTAGCCAGACGGACAAGAGTAGTGAGATAGAGGACGGAGTAGTACATCTCTCCAGCCATATGACTATTAATTTCGGAGAGGCACGCTGTGGAGAGAAGGGAATGGCCCTAATAAACGGGGTCATTTGACGGCCATAAGTGAATGCGATGTTTATATATAACTGGAGATGCACTTTCGTAATACATACTGTACGGAGCACTCACTATACCTTTAACCACTATATCATACACCTTCGACGTCCTAGCTAGGGAATTCTCCGTCCCCACATTGGCATCGGCATCTCATCTCAGCTGCTGTTTCATCTGCAGTCAGCATTAAGGCGATCGAGTTCTGTCTGCTTAGTGCTTTGTGCGTTGAGCTTTGTGCTCCGCATCATTGGCTGTCGCCTATCGGAGCGCGATGGCCATATTACTTATTGTGACCATGCTCAAAATTCCACTGCTTTCAAGGTCTTCATTCGCCCCAGAACGACAAGGACAAGGGAGTCCTGGTCCTACAGTACAACGTACAGGTAGGTACTTACTTTCGTACTCACTCCGAACGACCCTTGGTGAGCGGGAGAAGGGTTACTTACAGTGGAGGTGGTTGGATTGTTTAAGTTCACGTTCAAGTTCAAGCCTCAAATCAAGCTCGCGCTGTAGTTGAAAGATCAAGAGCAAGCCATCAACCAAGTACAAGTTCAAGTACCAGTTCCGGTTCCAAGTCAAAGTGCAGTCCCGAGAAACATACCTCCCAGCTTCCCACCCAACAACACAACACAATCCAACCCAACAAGACCAAGACACCACCACGGATATAACACAACAACAATCCATTCCCACTTCTTGCTCTCTCCCCTTCTCTTCTCGGTTCAAACTCCAAAACATCGTGTTTTGGCGTTGCGAGGGTGTTACAATACCACACCTTACCACTGTTTCTTAATTCCGCGGTTGAGTTTCCCGAACGGCTTCCGCTCTAAGATCGCCACAATAAAGCTTCATCTGCAGTAGCAGATCCCTCTTCCGAACGCTCTAACGGACGTTTCCAAACCTCACCATTTGATCCACCATGAATGTCTCCACGAACTTTATGAATCTTACGACCACTTAAACGAACCCTTTTCTTCCATATCTCCCTCGATAATAGCACAGCACATACATCCTCACACGACCCTCTCCACGCCCTACACCCCACGCCATACCAACTGCAATACCCTCCTACACATTGGCGTGCAAACACACGCCAATTGAGCCCAAGGCTTGCAATGGACCAAGTACAAGAGGCTCTAAATGTACTCTGCAGTGCCATTCCTAGCTGGAATACCCGGCTGGATAAGCTTAATGGTCAGATCGCAGAACGTCAAGTCGAGCTTGCGCGACTAACGGAAAACCACCCCCCCACAGCACGTTCGATGCGAAATAAAGGCTCTACAGAGTCACTGCGGCCCAAAGACCACGACGACAATCCTCTCGAGCCAGATGAAACCTATCCGAAGCCAACCACTGCAACCGGTACCCCCGTAGGACAAAGACCGAGCTCTGCTGAAGCTGCTCGCGCAAGAGCTGTCGGTGCCACTACACCACCTCCTCCGAAAGCAAGCTCCAATCCTCGAGCCTCTCCAAATGCCTTAGCTCGACAGTCCTCGCAACCTACACCCCCAGCACAGCATAGATCAGCAGCACCTAATATAAGGAAACGGAAAACCGAGTCACTCGCCTCGGGCGAGTCGCTCGTTCCCAAATATAGGACTCGGTCCATGATTATTGTATATTACGACAGTGCGGTACAAACGGCTTTCGAGGAGTTGGTAAAGTTTGTAAGCGGGAGTAGGAATGCAATGCGGAAAGGAAAGATGGCGGCGAAAATGGCGGAAATGCGTAGGGCTGCCGAACTGGAGGTGGAGGGAGAAGAAGATGCCGACGGAAACTCACCAGGTGCTCTGCTCGCACCAGGTAGCAATTTATATGCGGCACACAGGAAGGTTGCTGCAGGAATGGAGGGGGCCGCTCTACCAAATGCATTTGGTCCTGGAGCACCCATGCCAAAATTACGATATACATCAGCAAGACCAGCATATCAACCTAGAGACACAGCCAAGCCAGAAGAAATTGGGGCCAGCATGAGCATCGGCATGTTTAGAGGTTATAGAAGGAATGAAGACAATGTCCCCAGCATATTTGATGAGCTGGATAAGGGATTAGAGTGGTGCCAAAGCCGCTGTGAACATGCGGCCCACCAATTCTTGCGAGAAGGAGAATGTAGTACTGAAATAGAGAGTATCAAGAAACGACTGTTGGAAGTCAAAGACGCGGGTATGGAAGAGTTGAAGAGGCTTGGTGAAGCCAAGAGTGCGAAGGTAATAAAGAGAGATGTACCTGAACCGAAACCACGGCAAGCAAAGTCCATTCAGGTTCGGCGAGAATATAGTGCCCCAAATCTGGAAGTTGATAACGCAATGGAAGTTGATGACGATGAAGGAGTGGATGATTTAGAACCTCCAAAATTAGTGTTCAAAAGGTCAAGGGATATAGGGTATTGAGTATTGAATAGTTTTGGGAAAGAGTTGTGCCATATTGATGACACTCGTTTTCAGCGGTATAGGGAAGGCATCGCAAGTCATGGGGATTGGAATGGTGTAACGGCGCCAAAATAATTATTCTTCCACAATTACAGGGTGGCATATGGCAGGCATAGCGGGAAATCTTAAGCATACTGGGGATGCATGGGAAGGAAAAGCTTCTAGTCACAGACTTGGTAAAATTATGTAAGGAACTATGAAATCTTAATGCAAATGTTTGAATGTCAAAACACCATCGTGCAAGAGGTTGGAGAGCTTGCTAGTTGGCATTGATAAGGTTGATAGCTTTATTTTATTGGCGTTTTGTCATCGTCTAGTTATTACACTACCACCGATGCAAGGCAAGTAGGTAGGCATCTTTGACTAAAACTGCTAAAATAAATGTCTTTTGTCATACTTATAGTCATGTGTCTATCTGATTAGAGCACCGGTCAAGCTCTTAACTGTACAGATTCCACCGCTCTTAGTAACAAGCTTTCCCACGTCAGTCTTTGGCGGTTCTCCCTCTTTGCTAAGTTCCTTGACGGCACCCGCATCAAACGCAACCTCCAACTTATCGTTAGTCAAGAATCCCGGCTGGATCATCTCCCAAACTTTTTTTTTCGGGTTTAAAACCCCTTCTGGCTCACCCTCCCAGCCCTCGAAGAATACTCTCTCCCCAGCTACGGAGTTTTCTGGTGGAGATACTAATTCAACTGGTCCAGCATGGTTATCAACCTCACCTTCCTTGAGGCGTGGGGAAGCGGCTAGAACCATAGCGGAGGATTTGACACCTCGCATCTTGACAGGCTTGAGGTTGCATACGACGACTACTTTGCGGCCTTGCATCTCTTCTAGTGGAACAAGGCCGTTCAGACCGGAGCAAACGGTTCTAACGACCTGTCCTTCAAACTCAGTCGTATCATCCGTACCTGGCTTATCACCCATGGCAATCGTGGATACAAATAGCGAATCGGCATCGGGATGGTTAATTGCCTTCAATATGTACCCAACCCGCAAGTCAATGAGGGATGGCGACAAAGGTGCGGTAGGAGCTGGAGCCTTTTGTGGTTTGGGAGCTTTCTCCTTCTTCTCCTTCTTTGGCTTATCTCCTCCTCCAACAGCTGCAACAACAGTATCTTTGGCATCCTTGACCTTGTCTGCAACCTTTTCCCCAAGTCCCTTCTTTCCTGGCTCCTTGGTGCGATCGGCTACATCAACCCCACCTGCGGAAGCAGCAGCCTTTTCTTTCTTCAATCTCTCTTTTTCGGCCTTTGCATCAACGGGTGGCTTGACATAAAGGATCTCATCTGCATCCACCTTAATCTTCTCAGCCTCTCCAACCTTGAGACCAAAAATTGGGGAGTTTTGCACAAAATCCAGGTGACGTATAATATGTGGATGGCCATGTTCACCAGTCTGTTGCTCTGGAGTCCATTTGGAGACTGTTGGCGCAAGAGATTCATAAAGAGCAACATCAGCCTTTGAAGCCTTCGCTCCCAGCAAGGTAGTGCGAGAAGACAAATGCAAATTCAGCGTATCGAGAAGGGATTTCTGGTCTTCGGTGCTGGCGCTGCTGAGACGGGTGGAGGTGGTGAGCCATTGCTGGATCTCGGCTTTTTCACCGTCGGTGTAGGTGATGTTTTCGAAGGACGCCATTGTTCTGCGAAAGGAGTTCGTGAGCCGAGCGGCGCGTGGAAGAATTCGAGTGGAAAACAGTTTGACGGATTTTAGAGTGTGGTGGTGGAGTTTGGAGGGGTGAGTCAAGACTTGGAGATGTTCAAAGAATTATGAGGTACTTGAACATGGTCCGTGCCCACTGCCCAGTACTTCCGTTAAACTCTTCTCGAGACTAAGGTAACCACCTGTTCTTACCAGCCTGCTTCAAAAGCAATAACTGCAATACCTTCAACAACTTTATATACTTCTCTAATTGTCTAAGGTACTATTATGGCTCACTTTCTTGTTGCGTATCAAAGTTGGTACCCTGCTGGTGTCATTAGCTTTACAGCTGTGCCTCCTACCACTTCTATCCGTCATTGATATTTCTCAACAAGCTTTTTTTAAAATGTATTGTTCGGATGGAGGGCTCAAAGCAGTTATACTTGCAGATTCAATAGACTGCAAGGTCCAATCTATCTAGATCATACATGTCCTAAATTTCTTGATATTACAGTTGTTTATGATTACGTCTAAGAGCATTGTTTCTATTTGTGTTTCCAGATATTTTCAGTAGGACGTCATGCGTCTGCAACGATGCAGTTGCTCTCATATCAAGATCCGGGTGGACTAAGACAATTTGATATCTTCTCCAGCAGGTTAGAATGAGTATGTAACCACAAGCTCATAGCTTAAGAGCAAGGCTCTTCAAGTATATGAGAGATCTCAGAGCTATGTCTGGAGCATTCTCACTCTATATCAGTATTTTCGTGGGATTTTCCTAAATTACTGAACATATTCTCATCAAAACCATCATTCTGAGGAAGGTATCAAGCGAAGCCTGGGACTACCTGACGTACCTGCCATGGTTTTCCACGCTGATCAACATATCAATCAGATTACCAAGATAATCAAGCTGATTGCTCTAAGTAGTCTCGGATTTTGTATTGGTTAGAAAGTGCGTGTTGTTCACATTCCGGAATTGCTATAAGACTAAACCCCACTGGGATGATTTCGATACACAACTGGCCGGGTTGGAAAACTATTACCAGCTTGGCGGACCACTTAATATTCTTTGCAAGTGCAATAGGTAGGTACATATACGAGCCACGCTAGAAGACGCCTTCCTTCGTTTCGAGTCTTGCAAGATTCTCCAAGTGCGTGCATGTATTCAAGCTCATAGCGCAAATGACTTCTATGATCTCTCGCAAAATTCAGATGATTTTGCAATACCTCGGTCTCCAGACGCTACACATCCTACCTTTTTTTAAAAAAAGAAATCCATGAAGAAAATCAGATCACACAACTGTGGAGCCTCTTTTGTCAATATAGTAAGTCAAGGAGACTTCGCAATTCCGAATTTAGCAAACTGGAGGTCGAGGCACAAATGCTCGAACAATATATAACATATGAAGAAATCTGCGAAGGTTCAGCCTTTGTGTAGCCTGATCCTAATCTTATTTCACACTAAAATGGAGCTTGAAGTGGACTAAATAAGACAAAACACTCTGGTAAAGTAGGTCTCATAGTTGGTAATGGTTTGAAAGATGTCCTTATTACTACATAATTGCACACATTGCACAATGCATTCACCATATTCACCTCGCCAAGAAACATTCCCAGCTTCAGAATCACAGATAAACGTAAGTAAAGAATTGCAAGCTAAACCTCTAGCAATTGAGATGTGCACCCCTGCCGTGTTCACCTCATGCCTTCGCCAGTTTGTACCTTAAACTTATGACTTTGCAGATAAGACCTAGGCCATGCGTCTTCAGATCCACCTTCCGGACACACCTTTCATCCAACGACCTGTTGAAGCCTCCCGGCGCTCCTGGGCACCCCCGTCGTCCACAATAGGGACAGATCGCTGCCCAACAGATTTGCGGACTCCTCCACTCACTTGTCTTAGTTTCCAACCCCTTTGCACTCAAATACATCTCTCCATCCATTGGAAACTTCCATGTCTTTGCTTTTCCTGCAACCCTCCTCAATTCTTCAAGTTTGTCCTCAGTCGACTCCAACTCCAGCTCTAGCTCTTTCAATCCCTTCAAATTGCGAAATGCATACCCCCAGCCCTGATCTCTCCCTGGAATCGGCGACGAGGCTTGGATATCCTCAAGCACCGGAGGCCGCGTCCCATCACCACGGTATGGATTTAGAATAAGTGGTGCATTTCTCTCATTCCACCTCTCATTCCACCACCAATCGCCTGCGCGGACGGTAATCTTGACCTTCTCGATCTTTTGTAGGAATCGCTCCTTGCTCAGCTGGACAAAGCTGTCCTCTAACCAGAAGAGCTGGGTGAATAAGTGGATCTCCCTCACAAGGTCGAGTTGCCATATGCGGAGCTGTGCGAAGTAGTGACATTCTTGAGCATCTCCATATATGCTTGCCATATAATGATCATCCGGCCATCTCCGATGCCAGAAGACATGTTCTTTGCTCACAGGTGGCAAATGGTACGTCTCTAGATACATTCTCTTGCAGGTTTGGAGGATGGCGAAGGTAATTGTGCGTTTGCCCGTGTAACCTGGACGTGTGTAGTTGGTCGAAGGCGGGTATTCTGACTTAGGGTCCCTTTTGGTATATTCGGACAGAGCGAAAGCGTATATGAGATCTCTAATCTCTTGCGGAACGCGTCCGTTGTAGAGAGGCGAAGCGGACTGAGGGTTGGGCGAAAGATCAAGGGTGTGGAGAGGCAAAGCGGACGGAGAGTTGCGCGAGAGGTCAAGGTGATGGAGAGGCGAGGCGGACTGAGGGCTGAGAGCTTTGATTTGAGTTTGTCGGTTATCATCATTCTCAGTAACATCAGGGGGCCCATGGCGACGACGGCGATTAAAAAGCCTATTCAATATCATATTGATATTTTGGATCTGACGGGTTTGGAGATGATATTTGCAATTACTGAACAGGGGAGGGATGTCAAACTTTGATAGTGTTCTTTGAAGAGGCGGTAGATATGAGGAGGGGTTGAAGAAGGTGGACGTATTATATATGTACCGTACTGGACGTTAAACCAACGACGCTAGCGCTTGCTAAGTTATTACTTTCGCCCTATGGATTGGAAGATGAAACCGAATAGTTGCCTCACAATCAGGCACCGGTGTTCATGTTGGAATAAGTATCTGAAACGATGAACACTGCAAAATAGAACAGAACGTACTGGCGTGTAGTGAAAAGACGCAAATGACTGTTAAAACTAATACTTTCTATAAAGGTACAATAGGTTAGTAACTAGGTTGCAGTTTTGAACGACCAGTGTGATCTTCAAGAGCGTAAACCAAAAATGATTATAAAAAAGAAAACTCAGTAGAGAGAGAGATGATTGATTCTCCACCACTACAACAGATCATGAGGTATTGCAGACTACTTTTTTTGGTTTTGAGATATACAGTACTATGAACTTGGTGGGCTTTGCAAGATTATCATCGTTGCTACAGTAAGTCTTCTGGACGGCACTACCCCGCGCCCCGCCCCGCGAGCCTCATCGCTTCCAGGAAGTCACCCCTACATATCAACCCCTCCACTAGGCCAAAAAAAAAAAGGAAGCAAAAGAAAAAGAGAGGAAAGTCAAACAATAGTCGCTCCTCCTTTCAAACAAGGGAAATGCATGGCTCTAGTTTTGGGGGGTTTATCTTTTACTAAAATCATGATGATCTAAAATCAGGTATGATTATGCCCCAACCAAAAATATATATATATATATATATATATTATACAATAGAAAAGACTCCAAAGAAACGACTTCAAAAAAGGGCAAAAAAAGAAGGTTATGTTTTGCAACTGCCGTGAATCGAACACGAACCTCCACCTTGGAAGGGTGGAATCCTAACCATTGGACCACAGAAGCTTTGTGCTAATTTATGCTTTGGGATTCACACACCAACTAATATAGTGGGTAGAGTAAGAATGGGGACATGGCCATGGCAAATGCTGCGAACCTAGCGTCAAAATACCTGCTTTGTCATGGGATCCACAACTCTCAAGCCATCTTGGGCCGAGTTAAGGCTTTCAAAACACGACCTAAAAACAAATGCGTAATGTGAGAAAATGGCAAGTTGGTTGATTTTATGTTTGTCTTGATTTATATAAATAATAAATACCAAGCTCTTTTATACAAGAAAGTATTTAGCGCCTTACCCCCACCCCATGTTGCCCATTCCAAACACCAAATTCCTTTTATTAGAATAGATCATCGTGAATTATTCGCCCAGTTTGTGCTTTGCTCAGCGCCATATTCCGTTTCCCCGGTCAGTCATATTAATTTCAGCCAGACGCCTTGTCCATTATCCCATCATTATGCAGCTTCAAACCAAAAGTAAAATCAAAGCATCAAGCTCACAAAGCAAGGCCAGTTCCATCACCCGTCCACCGATACAAGGCCAGCACCTCTCTTCGCTTCAACTGCTGCTCGTTGAAGTCCTCCGGGACCCGCCCCTTAACCTGGCTAAGCGCCGATCTCATAACCTTCCTGAAATTACGCTGATACTCTGTGTTCAATGTCACCACACACGCTTCATGGGCTCTAACAATCGTCTCGCACGCTCTAACAACACTAGGGGATGCTTCGGCTTGCAATTTGTCGGCAATGAGTAGCAACAAGAAACTTCCTTGTAACAAATACACGCCGAAAAAGAAAGGCATGAACTCGAGTCCAGGATCATACTCAAGGATATTGTTGATAGCTTCGGCGGCACTGACAGCGTGGCCAGTAGCATTGATGAAGCTTTGAGAGGAGATCCAGAGGTCGTTATCATCCAGGAGTGAGATAGGATCCCATTTTCCTGTGAGTAGTATGTGTAGGACATGCATGACATGGGTTCCATACGCAACAACAGTCCGGGTTTGGATGTCAGCTTCACGGCTGTGATGCGATGCGGCGGTGTGGATGGAATGGACAGAATGAACAGAGTGGACCGAG
>Ga0247734_1002549_pt1 | contig 11765 bp, 5 predicted proteins | sample UWRJL103311B2_FD_180933 | JGI IMG/M metagenome (GOLD analysis project Ga0247734, IMG submission 180933) | Plant litter microbial communities from Arlington Agricultural Research Station in Wisconsin, United States - UWRJ-L103-311B-2 | ecosystem: Environmental > Terrestrial > Plant litter >... | reverse complement strand
CTGCTACGCGATCGTGCGTCAGTCGCTCGATCCCGCGTCGTACGCCGAGCCGGTGCGGCTGCTGAGCGCCGCGGAGCACGAGGCGATGATCGCCGACCTGATCGGCGACGGGGACGCCTCGCGGTGGCCCGACTTCATGCGTCCGGCCCTGCAGACGCGGGGCCTCGCCTCGGAGATGCAGCGCCTCATCGCCGCGACCCGGTCGCTCGACATGGATCCCGAGGACCTCGCGCGGGTGTCGGCCACGGCCGGGCGTGCCGAGTGGGGCGCGTCGGCGCGGTTCCTGCGCGAGTACGCCGAGGTCTCGTCGCTGGCCAACGTCATCGACCACACCGACCTCGTCTACCAGGCGGTGCAGCTGCTCCGCGATCCCGTCCTCGGCGACGAGGTGCGGGCCCGCTACCGGCTCGTGGTCGTCGACGAGTACCAGGACACCGACCCCTTGCAGGTCGAGCTCCTGCAGCTGCTCGCGGGGCGAGGACGCGACCTCGTCGTCGTCGGCGACCCCTACCAGTCGATCTACGGCTTCCGCGGCTCCGACGTCCGCGGCATCATCGACTTCCCGCAGCGGTTCCGCACCGTGACGGGCGAGCCGGCGCCGCAGATCACGCTGACGCGCACGAGCCGCTACGGCGCCCGCATCTCGGCCGCCGCGGGATCGATCATCACCAACCGGGGCGTTCTCGGACCGGTCGACGGCGCCCGGCACGCCGCCCTGCGCCGGTTGGTGCCGCGGGAGCCCCGGAACGGATCGGTCGAGGTCGAGACGTTCGCGACGCCGGCCGCCGAGGCCGAGCACCTCGCGCTGATGCTGCGCCGTGCGCACCTCGACGACGGGGTGCCGTGGTCGCAGATGGCGGTGCTGGTGCGCACGTCGGCCCAGCTCGTGCGGCTGCGGCGCACCCTGGCCTCCGGGGGAGTGCCGGTCGAGGTCGCCGGCGACGAGATCCCCCTGCGGGCCGAGTCGGCCGTCCGGTCGCTGCTGGTGGCGCTCGGCATCGCCGACGACCTCGCCCAGGGCCGCCCCCTGGCGCCCGACGTCGTGGACACCGTCCTCACGGGGCCGCTGGGGCGACTCGACGCCACGGCGCTGCGCCGGCTCGGCCGAGCCCTGCGGACGCTCGACGCCGCCGACGGCGGGACGCCCCGACCGTCCGCGATGCTGCGCGCCGAGAGCCTGCGCGAGCCGGCGCAGCTGCGTCTCGTGCCGGCGCGGCAGGGCTCCCCGCTCGCGGTCGCCGCCAACGGGGCGCTGCGGCTCGCGACCCTGCTGCACCGAGCGGCCGAGCAGATCTCCTCGCACGCGACGCCCGAGGAGGTGCTCTGGACCCTGTGGGACGGCACCGACTGGCCGCGTCGGCTCCGGGACGCCGCGCTCGGCGACGGTGAGGAGGCCGCGGGTGCCGATCACGACCTCGACGCCGTGTGCGCCCTGTTCGCGCAGGCGGCCCGTACCGAGGACCGGCAGCAGCGCCGCTCGGTCGACGCCTTCGTGCGCGAGCTCGACGCGCAGGCCATCCCGGCCGACTCGCTCGCGCAGGGCTCCGTCGTCGGGCGGGCGGTCCAGCTCATGACGGCGCACCGGTCCAAGGGCCTGGAGTGGGACCTCGTGGTGGTCGCCGGCGTCCAGGAGGGCACCTGGCCGTCCGGCCGCGGGCGGGGGTCGTTCCTGCGCTCCGACCGGCTCGGCCCCCACGGCGAGACGATGCCCCCGACGCCGCGCGAGCTCGCGGCGGAGGAGCGCCGGTTGTTCTACGTCGCGTGCACCCGGGCCCGTCGCCGGCTCGTCGTCACCGCGGTCGAGAACGTGCGCGAGGACGCCGAGCAGCCGTCGGTGTTCGTCGCCGAGCTGTGGGAGCACCTGCACGCCGGCGCCGACCGCATCCCGCCGCGCAGCCCCCGCACGCGTCCCGTCCGGCCGCTGTCGCTGCGTGGGTCGGTCGCGGCGCTGCGCCGCGTCGGCGAGACCACCGACAGCCCGGCGGTCCGCGACCGGGTCGCCGAGCTCCTGGCCGGGCTGGCCGCCCGGGGCCCGGGCCCGACCCGCGCGGCGCACCCCGACCGCTGGTGGGGGCTGGTGGACGCCACGGCGTCGGCCGAGCCGCTGCGCGATCCCACGGAGCCGGTGGGCATGTCCGGCAGCACCGTCAGCGGTCTCACGGAGTGCTCGCTGCAGTGGTTCCTGTCGCACGAGGCCAAGGGATCCAGCGGGACGTCCGCCGCCCAGGGCTTCGGCTCGGTCGTGCACGCGATCGCCGCCGAGGTGGTCGCCGGACGCCTGCCCGCCGACATCGACGTGCTCGACGCCCAGGTCGACGCGGTGTGGGCGCAGCTCGACCACGCCGCCCCGTGGATCGCCGACCGCGAACGGGCCGAGGCGCGTGCCGCGCTGCGCCGGTTCGTCACGTGGCACGACGCCCACGGCCGTCGAGCGCTGGCCGCCGAGCACGAGTTCGAGGCCACGACGACGGTCGACGGCCGCGCCGTGCGGCTCGGCGGCTCCATGGACCGGGTCGAGCTGGACGACGACGGCTCGGTGCACGTCGTCGACCTCAAGACCGGCACGGCATCGCCCACCGGCAAGGAGGTCGAGCGGCATGCGCAGCTCGGCTTCTACCAGCTGGCGGTCGGCCTGGGCGCCACCGAGGACATCGCCCCGGGCGCGCCAGCCGGCGGCGCCGAGCTCGTCCAGCTGCGCCGGTCCGGTGCCCGCACGCCCGACCTCCCGATCGTCCAGCAGCAGCCGGCCCCCGTCCCCGGCGAGCCGTCCTTCGCGGTCGACCAGCTGGCCGACGCGGTGCGGGCCGTCGTCGGCGAGCGCTTCGAGGCCACCCCGTCCGACAAGGTCTGCCGGCGGTGCGAGTTCCGACGAGTGTGCCCGGCCCAGCCCGACGGCGGCACGATCCTGGACGGGGCGTCATGACCCTGCTGCGCACGATCGACGACCTCGACGCGGTGTTCGCGCGGCTGTTCGGGACACCGTTCAGCTTCTCGCCGCCCCAGGTCGCCGCCATCACCGCTCCGCTCGACCGTCCGGCCGTCATCATCGCCGGCGCCGGATCGGGCAAGACCACCGTCATGGCGGCGCGCGTCGTGTGGCTCGTCGGGCACCACGGCCTCGAGCCGGACCGCATCCTCGGCCTGACGTTCACCAACAAGGCGGCGGCCGAGCTCGGGCTGCGGGTGCGTCGTGCGCTCGGAGCGCTCTTGGTCGATGCCGACGAGGTGCCCGCCGACCCCACGACGTCGACGTACCACGCCTTCGCCGGCACCCTCATCACCGAGCACGGGCTGCGCCTGGGCCGGGAGACCGATCTGCGCATCCTGTCGGACGCGTCCCGGTTCCAGCGCATGGCGAAGGTCGTCCAGACCTACGACCGGCCGCTGGAGCACGTGTCCACGCACGTGCCGACCCTCATCAACCAGACGATGGTCCTCGACGGGCAGCTGTCCGACCACCTGGTCGGCACCGACGAGCTGCGCCGCTTCGACACCGAGGTCATCGCCGAGATCGGCAAGGCCGACAAGACGTACGCCCTGCACAGGAGCATCCTCGACGCGAGCCAGAAACGCCTCGAGCTCAGCCGCCTGGTCGATCTCTACCGCGAGGCCAAGACCCGCGACGGCGTCATGGACTTCTCCGACCAGATGGCGTGGGGGGCCGAGCTGTCGGCGATCGACGACGTCGGCACCGAGCTGCGCGGCCGGTACGACGCCGTCCTGCTCGACGAGTACCAGGACACCTCCGTCGCCCAGCGCGACCTGCTGCAGAACCTGTTCGCGTGGGCGCCCGGCCGCGACGACGCTCCCAGCCTCACGGCGGTCGGCGACCCGGCCCAGGGCATCTACGGCTGGCGCGGTGCGGCGTCGGGCAACCTGACGGAGTTCCTGACCGACTTCCCGGCCGCTGACCAGCGTCCGGGCGTGCCGTACGCCCTCGTCGAGAGCCGGCGGTGCGCCGTGGACGTCATCGCCGCCGCGAACGACCTCGCCGCCGACTTCTACGCCACCTCCGACGTCGTGCAGCCGCTGGCCGCGCACGTCGACAGTCCCGCCGGTCACGTGACGGTCGCGCTGCACGGGACCGTGGCCGACGAGATCGACGAGCTCGTCGTGCAGGTCCAGAAGGCCATCGCCGAGGGCGTCCCCCGCCAGGAGATCGCGATCCTCGTGCGCATCACGCGCGAGAACGACGCGATCGTCCGGGCCCTGCGCGCGGCCGACGTCCCGTTCGAGGTGGTCGGGCTCTCGGGCCTGCTGTCCCAGCCCGAGGTCCAGGACCTGCTGGCCCTGCTCGGGGTGCTCGACGACGTCACCGACAACCCGGCCATGCTGCGGCTCCTGACGGGTCCGCGCTGGCGCATCGGCCAGCGCGACCTGCGCCTCCTCGGTCGGCGGGCGGTGGCCATCAGCGGGCGGGCCGCCGGGCACGTGTCCGACGGCGACCTGATGGAGCAGCTGGCCCGTGCGGTCGAGGGTGCCGATCCGACCGAGATCGTGTCGCTGGCCGATGCGGTCGAGGACCCGGGCGACCTGCCCTACTCGACGGAGGCCCGCGTCCGGTTCAGCTCGCTGGGCCGACTCGTCTCCGGCCTGCGCCGACACGTCGGCGAGCCCCTGCCCGAGCTGGCCCGCCGGGCGATGTACGCCCTCGACCTGGACGTCGAGCTCGAGGCCGTCGGGCACACCAGCGGCCTGGACAACCTGGCCCTGCTGCACGACGCGATCGCCGCCTACGCGGAGGACGACCGCTTCGCCTCGCTGTCGGGGCTGCTGGCCTACCTGGCCGCCGAGGAGCAGTTCAACGACGGCATGGAGGTCTCGACGCCGTCCACCGCCGACTCCGTCAAGCTGCTCACGGTGCACCGGGCCAAGGGGCTGGAGTGGCACACGGTCTTCGTGCCGTTCCTGTCGGCCAAGGTCTTCCCCGGCGGCAAGGGACGCAACCGATGGTTCTCGAGCCCGTCGGTGCTGCCCGTCCCGCTGCGCGGCGACGCCGACAACGTCCCCGACCTCGACGACTACACGGCCGCCGCGGAGAAGGTGTTCGGCGAGGCCAACAAGGCCGACGCCCTGATGGAGGAGCGGCGGCTCGGCTACGTCGCGTACACCCGCGCCAAGCACGACCTGCACCTGTCGGGCCACTGGTGGGGGCGCACCCAGATCGGCGCGCGCGGACCCTCCTCGTTCCTGCTCGGCACCCGCGACTGGCTCGTCGCCTCAGGTGGTGAGCCGCGCCACTGGGAGCCGGCACCGGACCCCGAGACGGTCAACCCGATGACCGAGCTCCAGGAGCACATGGCGTGGCCCGCGAGCATCCCGCGGCTCGAGCGACGCCGACGGCTGGCCGATCTGGTCGAGACGCACCTCGACGGGATCGTGCCCGAGCGGGCCCCCGCCCTGCCCGAGGACTACCCGGCGCTGGCCGAGCTCGACGTCATGGCGGCCGAGCTCGAGCTCTTGGTCGCCGAGGCCGACCGCGCGTCCGACCCGATCCGCACCGTGATGCTGCCGTCGACGATCTCGGCCACCGCCGCCCTCGAGCTCGAGGCCGATCCCGAGGCGTACGCACGCCACCTCGCCCGGCCGATGCCGCGGCGCCCGTCGCCGGCGGCCCGGTTCGGCACCCGGTTCCACGCGTGGGTCGAGGCTCGGCTGGGCCAGCAGACCCTCCTCGACCCGACCGACCTGCCGGGGCAGGCCGATCCGCACATCGAGTCCGACGACGAGCTGCGCACCCTGACCGAGCTGTTCGCCGAGGGGCCGTACGGCGAGCGGTCGCCGCAGCACGTCGAGGTGCCGTTCTCGATCATGCTCGGCGGGCAGCAGGTCGTCGGACGCATCGACGCGGTGTACCGGACGCCCGACGGCTACGACGTCGTCGACTGGAAGACCAACCGCTCGGCCGACGCCGATCCGCTGCAGCTGGCGATCTACCGCCTCGCGTGGGCCGAGCTGCAGGGCATCGACCCCGCCACGGTCACCGGGGTCTTCTACTACGTGCGGCTGGGCGACGTGCGCCGCTACACCGACCTGCCTGGCCGCGCCGAGCTGGAGCGGCGCCTCGGGCTAACGTGATGGTGTGGACTTCGCCTTCGATCACGCCCAGCACGACCGCGCCGCACATCTCCGCAAGGACGACGCCTGGCGGCTGAGCGAGGGAAGACCGGTCGACGCGAAGGTGCTCGTGATCGGTGGCGAGCACGTGCCCACGTCGGGCGCCGAGGGTCTGCGATGGCTGTCGATCGACGAGGCGCCCGAGGGGGAGTGGATCTTCCTCGGCACGCGGGGCGACCAGCGCTACGCCGCGGTCATGGTCGACCGGGTGCCCGACGAGCTGGAGCCGGCCAGCCTGCGCATGGTCGGGCCGGCCGTCCCGGCCGAGGAGGCGTCGCTGGCGGTGCACGCCGTCGGCATCGCCCGCTGGCACCAGACCCACAGGTTCTGCGCGCGTTGCGGGCACCCCACCGACGTCGCCGACGCCGGCCACGTCCGGGTCTGTCCGTCGTGCGGGGCGCACCACTTCCCGCGCACCGACCCCGCGGTCATCATGCTGATCACGGACGGCCAGGACCGGGCGCTGCTCGGCCGTCAGGCCGCGTGGCCCGAGGGACGGTTCTCGACGCTCGCCGGGTTCGTCGAGCCGGGCGAGACGCTCGGCGACGCGGTCCGGCGCGAGGTCATGGAGGAGGTCGGCGTCGTGGTCGGTGACGTCCGCTACGCGGCCAGCCAGCCGTGGCCGTTCCCGTCGAGCCTGATGCTCGGCTTCTTCGGCGTGGCCGAGACCACCGAGATCACCGTCGACCAGGACGAGATCTCCGAGGCCCGGTGGTTCACCCGTGACGAGATGACCGAGATGACGTCCTCGAGCGATCTCCTCCTGCCGCCGAACGTCTCGATCTCCCGGTGGCTCATGCAGCAGTGGCACGGCGGAGAGATCCACGGGAAGTGGGCGTAGGGCCAGGTCCCGCCGCCCCCTCACGCTGACGCGCGGGTTGCGTACTGCCGACGCGTGGGTTGCGTCGTCGTCAGCGGGGCGGAACCCACGCGTCAGCGGGGCGGAACCCACGCGTCAGCGGGGCGGAACCCACGCGTCAGCGGGGGTGGGGGTCAGGCCAGGGCCAGCTGGGCCTTGACCTGCGCGACCGACGGATTGGTCAGGGCGGTGCCGTCGGCGAAGACCAGCGTGGGGACCGTCTGGTTGCCGTTGTTGGCCTTCTCGACGATGCGCGCGGCGTCGGGGTGCTGCTCGATGTCGACCTCGTCGAAGGTGATGCCCTCGCGCGAGAGCTGACCCTTCAGGCGGTGGCAGTAGCCGCACCAGGGGGTGGAGTACATCGTGAACGTGCCGGGCATGGAGTGTCTCCTTCGACGACTAGTCTTGACCATTCCAACACACCCCGGGTTCCGCCCATTCCACGAGGAGACCGAGTGCCCGACGCCGACGACCTGCTGACCGGCCTCGATCCCGAGCAGCGCGAGGTCGCGCTGGCCCTGCGCGGGCCCGTGAGCGTCGTCGCGGGCGCCGGCACCGGCAAGACCCGGGCCATCACGCACCGCATGGCGTACGGGGTCGCGACGGGCGTCTACAAGCCGACCGAGGTGCTGGCGGTGACGTTCACGACCAAGGCCGCCAACGAGATGCGGGTGCGCCTGCGCGACCTCGGCGCCGAGGGCGTCCAGGCCCGCACGTTCCACTCCGCGGCCCTGCGCCAGGCCCGCTACTTCTGGCCGCACGTCTACGGCGGCGAGTTCCCCGAGGTCACGCAGTCGAAGTTCTCCCTCGTCGCCGAGGCCGTGCGGCGTCTGAACAAGCGGGCCGACACCCCGCTGCTGCGCGACCTGTCGGCCGAGATCGAGTGGGCCAAGGTCTCCAACATCGTCCCGACGGCGTACGCCGACGCCGCCGGCCCGGCCCGGCGCGAGGTCGCCGATCTCGACCCCGGTCAGGTGGCCAACGTGCTCGCCGCCTACGAGGAGGTCAAGCGCGAGCGCGGTCGCATCGACATGGAGGACATCCTGCTCATCACGGCCGCGATCCTGGCCGACGACGAGCGCATCGCCGCGACCGTTCGCCAGCAGTACAAGTGGTTCGTGGTCGACGAGTTCCAGGACGTCAACCCCTTGCAGTCGACGCTGCTCGACCTGTGGCTCGGGGGCCGCGACGACATCTGCGTCGTCGGCGACCCACGGCAGACGATCTACTCCTTCGCCGGCGCCTCCCCCCGCATCCTGACGTCGTTCGCCCGTCGCCACGAGGGCGCCCAGCGCATCGAGCTGGTGCGCAACTACCGCTCGACGCCGCAGATCGTCGCCGCGGCCAACGCGGTGTTCGCCCGGACGGCCTCGACCGACGACATCCGACTGCAGTCCCAGCAGGAGCCGGGCGACCCGGTCAGCTACATCGGCTACCCCGACGAGCCGGCCGAGGCCAGTGCCGTCGCCAGCGAGATCGCGCTGCTGCACCGGCGGGGCGTGTCGTACCGCGAGATGGCGATCCTGTTCCGCATCAACGCCCAGTCCGAGGCCTTCGAGGAGGCGCTCGGCGAGCACGGCATCCCGTACGTCATGCGCGGCGCCACGGGCTTCTTCAACCGCGCCGAGGTCCGCCAGGCAGTCACGCTGCTGCGCGGGTCGGCGCGTGGCAACGAGACCGAGGGCCAGCACCTGGTCGACGACGTCCGGGCGATCTTCTCGGCCATGGGGCACACCGACGAGCCGCCCAGCGGTGCGGGTGCGGTCCGCGACCGGTGGGAGTCGCTGCACGCGATCGTGTCGATGGCGGCCGATCTCGCCGAGGCCGATCCGACCGCCGGCATGACGGCGCTGGTCGCCGATCTCGACCGTCGCATCGAGCAGGCCCACGCCCCGGCCGCCGACGGCGTCACGCTGGCCACGCTGCACTCGGCCAAGGGCCTGGAGTGGGACGCGGTCTTCTGCGTCGGCATGCACGAGGGGATGATGCCCAGCGTCCACGCCGACACCCCCGAGATGGTCGAGGAGGAACGGCGGCTGTTCTACGTCGGCGTCACCCGCGCCCGCCACGACCTGATGATCTCGTGGGCGGCGGCGCGCAAGGCCGGAGGGCGCGGCAGCCGTCAGCCGACCCGCTTCCTCGACACCCTCCTGCCGGCCAACCACTCCGCGCGCCAGGTCTCGTCGCAGGCCCGCCAGCGCAAGGTCGCCAAGTGCCGCGTGTGCAACACCGTCCTGGCGGTGGCCGACCGCAAGCTCGGTCGCTGCGCCGACTGCCCCGCGACGTACGACGAGGCGCTGTACGAGAACCTGCGGGCGTGGCGCAAGGAGCAGGCCACCGAGCAGGGCAAGCCGGCGTACGTCATCTTCACCGACGCGACGCTGCAGTCGATCGCCGAGGCCAAGCCCGGCGACGCCGACGCGCTGGCGCGGGTCCCCGGCATCGGGCCGGCCAAGCTCGAGCAGTACGCCGACGAGGTGCTAGCCCTGGTCGGCGAAGCCGGGTAGCGACTCCTCGAGGATCGCGCGGAACGGGGCGGTCGCGCCCAGCTGGCTCAGCACCCCGATGCCGCCGATCCACACCCGGTGGATCAGGAGGTACTGCGGGGGCAGGTTGATCTTCATGGCGGTGCCCATGCCCTCGGCGGTCGGCGCGCTGACCCGCAGCGTCTGCGCGCGCATCCACTCGCGGCTGAACGTGAACCGCTCGACGCGCGCCGGCTCGACGAACGGGCCGATGTACCGCGCGATCGTGTCGGCGTCCAGATCGCTCTTGGCCTTGAGGAAGCCCTCCTCGCGCAGCCCTTCCAGCACGCTGTCGTAGTCGTCGTCGACCGCGTGACGCAGCAGGCGTCCCATCGACGTCGGCAGGCCCTCGGGCAGCCGGGCGACCGCGCCGAAGTCGACGACGCCGAGGCGTCCGTCGGGCATGATCCGGAAGTTGCCGGGATGCGGGTCGGCGTGCAGCATGCCGGCCCGGCTCGGCCCGGCGAACAGGAACCGGACGTAGGCCTCGCCGTAGCGGTCGCGCTCGTCCTGCGTGCCGGTCGTGATGATCTGGGCGAGGGACGAGTCGCTCTCCAGCCACGTCGACACGAGTGCCCGCTCGGTGTGGGCCAGGGGGACGGGCACGACGATGTCGGCGTCGCCGTTGAACTCGGCCGCGAACACCGCCTGCGCGCCGGCCTCGAGGCTGTAGTCCAGCTCCTCGGCGACCCGGTCCTGCAGCTCCTTGACGAGCGGCTTGACGTCGAGACCGGGTGCGATGACGCCGAACAGGCGGGCGAGTCGCGAGATCTGCTTGAGGTCGGAGATCAGCGCCTTGGCCGCGCCCGGGTACTGGATCTTGACCGCGACGTCGGTGCCGTCCTTCCAGGTCGCCCGGTGCACCTGGCCGATCGACGCCGATGCGGCCGGCCGGTCGTCGAACGACGGGAACGACTCGCGCCAGCCGGCGCCGAACTCCTCGGCCATGACCCGGTGGACGGTGCCCGGCGGCATGGGCGGTGCGGAGTCCTGGAGCTTGACGAGCGTCTCGCGGTAGGGCCCGATGAACTCCTCGGGCAGCGCGGCCTCGAAGATGCTCATGGCCTGGCCGAACTTCATGGCCCCGCCCTTGAGCTGGCCGAGGACGCTGAAGATCTGGTCCGCCGTGCGGCGCTGCACCTCGTCGAGGACGAGATTGGCCGGTGTGCCGACGATGCGCTTGCCGAGGCCGAGGGTGGTCCGCCCGGCGAAGCCCACCGGCAGCGACGCGAGGCGTGCCGTGCGGGCGAAGGCGCTGCCGTTGATGGGTCGACCCGCGGCGCGACGGACCTCGGCAGGATCCTTCTCGGGGGTGTCGGGCACGTCGTCAGGATAGTCCCCCACCAGCGGAAACGCCCTCGCAAGCGGGCCGCCCCTGCTCGTGGGGACCCCTTGGTCCTGCGGTCATGCCGCGTTCAGCAGATCGCAGGCGCACCGGTGGTGGAAGGCGACGGGCCACGTCGTGCGCTCGTCGTGGCGCGGTCCGACGACCAGGCAGCGGCCGACGGTCCGCGGTGTGCGGCTGCCGGCCTCGGCGATGACCTCCGCGGCGATCTCGACGGCGGCTGCGCGGGACGCCAGAGGGTCGAGCGCGGCGGGTCGGGGTCGGGCGGGGCGCCGGCCGAGCTGGGGGAGCAGCGCGGGCCAGGCGGTGTCCCAGTCGGCGCGGTGCAGGTCGTGGCAGCTGACGCAGGGAGTGCGACCGGGACGGACCAGCGGGCCGATCCGCACCCGGTCCTCGTCGATGACGACCGGCAGGTGCGTGATGCCGAGCAGGGCCGGTCGCTCGTAGACGCTGCGGGGCGGCTCGCCGAACGAGGCGACGACCAGGACCCTCGGCTCGGTCGACGACAGGTGCTCCACGCCGGCGTCCGCGAGCGCCGCCCGGGTGGCGTCGACCAGCTCGGCGGTGTCCGGGCCGGTGTCGAAGCCGACCGCCCAGCCCGTGCGCGCACGGCGGACCTCGTCGATCGAGGACATGTCGACGACCGCTCCGGCGGCCCTCAGCTCGGTCAGCACGTCCGTCGCCGACGCGTCGAGCTCCGGCACGACGACGCGGGCCATCGTCTCCAGCCGCTCGACGTCGCGGACCCCGTCGAGCAGCCGCAGGAGGGGGATGAGGCCCGGGCGGTCGGCGATGACGATGCCGGGGGACGTGCCGACCTGCAGCCGGGTCGCGTCGCGGCGCAGCAGCGGGGCTCCGGGACGCAGGACGGGTCGGAAGGGCATGCCGACCAGGGTCGCGCCTGGACGGCACGTCGCCA
>Ga0247734_1002548_pt1 | contig 11766 bp, 10 predicted proteins | sample UWRJL103311B2_FD_180933 | JGI IMG/M metagenome (GOLD analysis project Ga0247734, IMG submission 180933) | Plant litter microbial communities from Arlington Agricultural Research Station in Wisconsin, United States - UWRJ-L103-311B-2 | ecosystem: Environmental > Terrestrial > Plant litter >... | reverse complement strand
TCTCCGACCTTTCCGCCGGCTCGAAGCCGGCCAAGGTGCAGAGACTGGCGACGGTAGGTTACTGCGCCCTTAACGTGGTGAGTTAATGTTCTCGCGATGACCGGTCGTGAACGGCTGCGAAAGCAGTGCGACGATGCACTCGGCTACCACTTCCGGAGGCTTGACCGATGCGGGATCCTCGCCGGGGTACGCGCGTGCGCGCATGCCGGTACGAGTGGCACCGGGATTGACGATCGCGACCCGGATCTTCGAGATGTTCGCCACCTCTAGTGCGTAACACTCCAGCAGCATTTCGAAAGCGGCCTTGGTCGATGCATAAGCAGCCCAGAACGGGCGGGGCTCGCTTGCGACATTGCTGGTCAGGCCTATGATCCGCCCGTCGGGACTGGCGCGCAGCAGCCGATCGAAGTTCGCGATCAGCGCTTGGGTGGCCAGTACGTTTACGGTGAATGCCTTGTTCCAAGCTTTCTGATCGATGTCGGCGACCGACGACAGCTCGGGCAGGAGTGCGGCGTTGACGACCAGCATATCGAGCTTGGCCCAGCGCTGCGAAACGGCTGTTGCCAGTCGCGCGATGCCATCGGGTTCGGTCAAGTCTACTGGAGCAATCGTGGCAGATCCGCCGGCGGCAAAGATCACGTCTTCCACCAGTTCAAGCGCCTTGGTGTCCCTGCCGGTCAGCACGACATGCGCGCCTTGCGCGGCGAGCGCCTGAGCGGTCGCAGCGCCGATGCCTCTGCTCGCGCCCGTCACCAGTGCAACTTGCCCCTCGAACATGTGCAAGCTCACGCGACCTTGTGGATCGGCAAGGTAAGCAGATCAGGTGTCTCGCGCTCGGCCAGATCGGTGAGCGCAGTCGGATACTCGCCGGAGAAACATGCATCGCAGAACTGCGGGCATGCATTGTTGCGGCCAGCTTCACCCACAGCGCGGTAAAGGCCGTCGATCGTGACGAACGCCAGGCTGTCGGCTTTGATGAACGCCGCCATCGCCGCGGTATCCATGTTTGCGGCGAGCAGCTTGGAGCGCTCAGGCGTATCCACACCATAGAAACAGGAGTGCCCGGTCGGCGGGCTGGCGATCCGCATGTGCACTTCGGCCGCGCCAGCATCGCGCATCATCTCGACGATTTTCATCGACGTGGTGCCACGCACGATCGAATCGTCGATCAGGATGACCCTTTTGCCTTCGATGATAGCGCGATTGGCATTATGTTTGCGTTTCACGTCCGCATGGCGTGCGCCTTCAGACGGCTGGATGAAGGTGCGACCGACATAGTGCGAGCGGATGATGCCCAGCTCGAACGGAATGCCGGACTCTTGCGCATAGCCGATCGCCGCCGGAACGCCGCTGTCGGGAACCGGGATGACGATGTCCGCGTCTGCAGGCGATTCCTTCGCAAGCTCTACACCGATCTGCTTGCGCACCGAGTAGACCGAGCGTCCATCCATGACGGAATCAGGTCGGCTGAAATAGACGTGCTCGAAGATGCACGGGCGCGGGTCGGGGTTGCCGAACGGACGATGGCTTGAGACCGTGCCCCGGTGATCGACCTGCACCAGTTCGCCCGGCTGGATCGAACGCACGAATTCGGCACCGACCACGTCGAGGGCGACCGTCTCGCTGGCGAACACGGTCGAATCACCAAGTCGACCCATCACTAGCGGGCGGATGCCGAGCGGATCGCGACAAGCGATCATGCCCTGGTCAGTCATGCAGATGAGCGAGAACGCGCCTTCCACCATACGCAAGGCATCGACGAACCGGTCGATCAACGTGGGATAGCGGCTGGTCGCGACGAGGTGGATGATCACCTCGGTGTCGGAGGTAGACTGGAAGATTGCGCCGCGACGCACCAGCTCACGCTTGAGATGGCTTGCGTTCGAGATGTTGCCGTTATGAGCGATGGAGAACCCGCCGGACGACAGATCCGCGAACAGAGGCTGCACGTTCCGCAGACCTGAACCGCCAGTCGTCGAGTAGCGCACGTGGCCGGACGCCATTTCGCCCGGCAGCGACTCCGAGATGGACTTGTCGGCAAAGACTTGCGCGACGTGACCAATGCCTTTGTGCGAGTAGAATTCGCTGCCATCGAAGGTGGTGATGCCGACCGCCTCCTGGCCACGATGCTGCAGGGCATGCAGGCCAAGCGCGGCGATGTTGACCGCGTCCTTGGCGCCGATCACGCCGAAAACGCCACACTCTTCGCGCAGCTTGTCCCCGTCTGAGTCACGGAAGGGGTGAGTTAGGTTCATGAGATTGTCCGGCCCGCGTGGCGCCAATGGTCTGGAGCCTGTGCTGGATTTTGACACAGATTGCAAGTGCCGGACCGATCGCTTGGCCGCTCGATAGTGACGGCTTAATGACGCTGCAGCTGTGATGGGTTGTGAGGCGCGTGGTTGCGTCCCGGGTTGTCCAACGTACACCGACAAAAATCGGGCATGCAAATGGAACACCAGAGCGGAAGTCTGGTTTTGCACCCATCGCGAGACGGCTAGTCGCTTGCTACCAGTCGTTCGACCTTCTATTCGCCGCCCTCCTAGCCCACCCACGGACGTCACGGTTGCTGCTTTCCCCTTTCGAATGGATGATCGCCAAACGCTACATGCTTCCGGGCAAGGGCGAGGCCTTCATTGCGCTTGTCGCTGGAATCAGCCTGGTCGCGGTGATGTTGGGCGTGGCCGCATTGGTTATCGTCATGAGCGTGATGAACGGCTTCAGGGCCGAGCTGTTCGACAAGATCGTCGGGCTGAATGGGCACGCCATCATCCAGGCTTATGGCGGCCGGCTCGACAACTGGCAGACCGTGCTACAGGAAGTTCGCAAGACACCGGGTGTCACTCGCGCCTCGCCATTGATCGAACAGCCTCTGCTTGCGACGTTCAATGGGCGGGTCGAAGCGATCCTGGTGCGCGGCAACACCGCCGAGGACATCACCCGGATCAAGCCGCAGCTCAAGGGCGGCAGCCTGGCCCCGCTCATGCCGGGGAGCGATCAGGTGGCTATCGGCTCGCGTCTTGCCCAAAATCTGGGCGCGCAAGTCGGCGACACGATCACGATCATCAATCCGCAAGGTCGCTCCACGCCGTTCGGCACTGTCCCTCGGCAGATCGGCTACCATGTGGCGGCTATCTTCGAGATCGGCGTCTACGATTATGACCAGGCGTTCGTAGTGATGCCAGTAGCCGATGCGCAGACGCTCCTGCTGACAGGCGACACCATCGGCATGATCGAAGTCACGACCACTGACCCCGATAAGGTCGAAGAGATCATGGCGCCCCTCAAGCGCCAGCTCGCCGGGCAAGCCGTCGTGACCGACTGGAAGACCATCAACGCCTCCTTGTTCGAGGCGCTCGCTGTCGAGCGGGTGGCCATGTTCGTGGTGCTGTCGATCATCGTGCTGGTGGCCGTGTTCAACATCCTGTCGTCGCTCATCATGCTGGTCCGCGCCAAGACCCGCGACATCGCGATACTGCGCACGATGGGAGCCACCCGGCGATCGCTGATGAAAATCTTCGTGACCGCCGGCTTCCTGATCGGTGCGCTCGGTACTGGCGCCGGCGTGCTCCTGGGCTTCGTGTTCCTGTTCTTCCGACAGCCTATCGTCCGTGGCGTCGAACTGCTGACCGGACAGAACCTGTGGGATCCGTCGATCCGCTTCCTCACCGAGCTACCTAGCCGCACCGATCCTGTCGAAGTGACGGTTATCTGCGTGCTTGCGCTTGTACTGAGCTTCCTTGCCACTCTCTACCCCGCCTCGAGAGCAGCAGGCACCGATCCCGTGCAGGTGCTGCGTTATGAGTGAGCCTGTCGTTGCTCTAAATGCTTTGACACGTAGCTTCGAGCAAGGCGGTGTGCGCATCGACGTGCTGCGCGGCGTCGATCTGGCGATCCGGCCGGGTGAGATCGTCGCGTTGCTCGGGCCCTCCGGTTCGGGCAAGTCGACGATGTTGCAGGCGATCGGCCTGCTCGAAGGCGGCTTTGGTGGCAAGATCGAGATCGCCGGGATCGATGCATCCAAGCTGGGCAAAGACCAGCGTGCCGCCGTGCGGCGCGACCACATCGGATTTGTCTATCAGTTCCACCATCTGCTTCCCGACTTCACGGCGATTGAAAACGTGGTCTTGCCGCAACTCGTGGCAGACAAGCCGCATACGGAGGCGGTCAGCAGGGCCGGCGAATTGTTGAGCGCTTTGGGCCTTTCCGAGCGCCTTCATCATCGGCCCAGCCAGCTTTCGGGAGGAGAGCAGCAGCGCGTAGCTGTCGCTCGCGCTTTGGCCAACAAACCCCAGCTTGTGCTGGCTGACGAGCCAACCGGCAACCTCGACGAGGCGACCGCCAATCGCGTCCTTGGCCAGTTCCTCGAGCTCGTTCGCGGAGAGGGTTCCGCAGCGCTCGTCGCGACGCACAACGAACGGCTCGCATTGGCCATGGATCGTGTCGTGCGGTTGCACGAGGGCTTGCTTGTGGAGCAACCGCGTTGATTTGCGGACATGCGATATCCAGATCCGCGTAAGCGGCATGAACGACAGGAGACGGCGTTGAGTGATAACCCCACCACGATCGAGGGCGAGTCCTCTCAACCAACCAGCATAGGCTGGAACGATGCGGCAGAGCTTCACAAGTGCGAGGACGGCGGTGGCTTGTTCCATCGCTTCAAGACGATCCGGCGCGGCACTCTGGCCGAATTGATCTCGTTCGTCTTGTCTATGCCTGACGAACAACAGAGCGACTTTGCCATCCAGAAGGAGGGCGATCACCAGCTTCGCATCGGCGAGATCCGCAACTTGTCTCGCCGTGCTGACTTCCCGGCGCGCGCATACTGACAAGCCTCGCTGTGTAAGGCATCAGCTCGAAGGGAAGGGTGCGCGAGACGGATCATGGCGCATCAAACACAGCGGAATTGCGATTTATGCCAGTTGAGTTCGGATACATGCGCTCCGGGGTAGTCCAGTGAAGCGTCTGGGCGATTTTGACGTGACCATGAGCAATGGTATGCGGCTCTCGCTGACAAAGAAGATCGGTCAGGTGTTATTGGTGGTCAACACCGCCAGCAAATGCGGTTTCACACCGCAATACGCGGGCATCGAGCGGCTCTGGAAAACTTATGGCGTGCATGGATTCGAGATCCTGGCGTTTCCGTGCAATCAGTTCGGCAACCAGGATCCCGCTGGAGACGCAGAGATCGCGACGTTCTGCGATATTCACTTCGGCCTGAGTTTTCCGTTGATGGCGAAGGTCGATGTGAACGGCCCCGGCGCCGACCCCTTCTTCGAATGGCTCAAAGTCGAAGCACCCGGGTTCATGGGCACAAGGGCGATCAAGTGGAACTTCACCAAGTTCCTCATCGATCGGAAGGGAGCCGTCGTGCGTCGTTACGCCTCCACGATCAAGCCCGAGCGGCTGACGCGCGATATCGAAGCGCTGCTATAGCGCGACTGCGGCTTGCGATCGGTGCACTCGGTCGCTTTCCCCTGTTTTGTCCCCCAGTCCGCCTTGATCCCGCCACCTGACAACGCCAAGACTGATGGATGGCATTCGCGAACTTCGTCCCCCTTCGTATCTTCTCGAGCTACACGATGCTCGATGGCGCGATCGATCCTAAGGCAATCGCCAAGCTCGCCAAGGAGCGCGACTTTCCAGCTGCTGCGATTTGCGATCGGAACGGGTTATACGGCTCGGCGGCCTTCGCCGCTGGTTGTCGCGGTGCGGGTGTCCAGCCGATTATCGGCACTTTTCTCGGGATATCGCGCGATGAAGCTACCGACTCGCCGATCGACTGGCTCGCGCTCTATGTCCAGAACGATGATGGCTGGAACAACTTGTGCCACCTTGTCAGCCGGGCGCACCTCGATCGTCCGCTCGAGCGAGATCCACATGTCAGCCTTGCCGACTTGGAAGGCCATTGTGAGGGGCTGATATGCCTGACCGGTGCCGGTGAGGGCGCCCTTGCTCGTCTGCTGGCTGTCGACCGCGACGAAGTGGCAGGGCGATACTGCGACGACCTTCAGCGATTGTTCGATGACCGGCTCTACATCGAAATTTCGCGAAGTGGCGATCCGGTCGAGGACGCGTCCGAAGACGCACTGATCGATCTTGCTTATGCGCGCGATCTGCCGATGGTCGCCACCAACCCTGCTCAATTCGCCGAAAAGCACTTCCATGCTGCGCATGATGCACTGCTTTGTATCGCTAACTCGACGCATGTCGATGCGGCGGATCGTCCGCGTTCGTCACAGGAGCGATGGGTCAAGCCCGCGCCGATGATGGCGCAGATGTTTTCCGACTTGCCCGAGGCGCTCGCGAACACGCTGGTTGTGGCCCAGCGCTGCGCCTTCGCTCCGCCCAAGCGCAAGCCAATTCTGCCAAGCCTTGCCGGTGACAAGGAAGGTGAGGAGCGCATGCTTGCCGTCGATGCGCGCGTAGGGCTGGCGCACCGGCTCGCACCATACTGGCTCGAGACGACGGTCGCAGATCTCGACGCGGTGCTGGCGCTGCCGGAAGGGGAGCGCAAGGCAGCCTGGGAGCAGACGCTTGTTCCGCAGGGCGTATCGGAAGAGTTTCTGGTTTATGCCGATCGGCTGGATTTCGAGACCTCGATCATCATCCGCATGGGCTTTCCCGGCTATTTCCTGATCGTGGCCGACTTCATAAAGTGGGCCAAGGACAACGGCATCCCGGTCGGCCCCGGTCGTGGGTCGGGCGCCGGCTCGGTCGTGGCTTGGGCGCTCACCATCACCGACCTTGATCCGTTACGTCTTGGCCTGCTGTTCGAGCGCTTCCTTAACCCCGAGCGCGTGTCGATGCCCGACTTTGACATCGACTTTTGCGAAACCCGGCGCGGGGAAGTGATCCGCTATGTCCAGGCCAAGTACGGCCATGACCACGTCGCCCAGATCATTACCTTCGGTAAGATGAAGGCTCGCGCGGTCCTGCGCGATTGCGGCCGCATTCTGCAGATGAGCTATGGCCGGGTCGATGCACTGTGCAAGATGGTGCCCAACCATCCGACAGATCCGTGGACCCTCGATCGGGCGATCAACGGTGCTGTCGATCTTCGCCGCGAGTACGATAACGACAACGAAGTAAAGCGCCTCATCGACCTGGCGCGGCAGCTTGAGGGATTGCCGCGCAACTCGTCGACCCATGCCGCCGGTGTGGTGATCGGGGATCGGCCGTTGGCGCAGCTGGTACCTCTTTACCGTGATCCACGCTCGGACATGCCGGTCACACAATTCGACATGAAGTTTGTCGAGGATTCGGGTTTGGTCAAATTCGACTTCCTGGGTCTGAAAACATTGTCGGTGCTACGCAAGGCGACCGACCTGCTGGAACGTCGCGGTATCCAGATCGACCTGTCCACGCTCGCGTGGGACGACAGCTCGGTCTATGATCTTCTCAAGCGTGGCGACACCGTCGGCGTATTCCAGCTGGAATCCGAAGGCATGCGCCGCACGCTGGCGGCCGTGAAGCCTACCAACTTCGGCGACATCATCGCGCTTGTTTCACTCTATCGTCCCGGTCCGATGGACAACATCCCGCTGTTCGGCCGCCGCAAGAACGGCTTGGAGCAGATCGAGTACCCTCACGAGAAGCTGTCCGTGATCCTGGGCGAGACGTACGGCATTTTTGTCTACCAGGAACAGGTGATGCAAGCCGCGCAGATCCTGGCAGGTTACTCGTTGGGAGATGCAGACCTGTTGCGTCGCGCAATGGGCAAGAAGGTGCAGGCCGAGATGGACGCGCAGCGCCAGCGCTTCGTCGACGGCTGCAAGATCCACTCCGACATCGAAAAAGCGAAGGCCAACGAACTGTTCGACTTGATCGACAAGTTCGCAGGCTACGGCTTCAACAAGTCGCACGCGGCGGCTTATGCGCTGCTGGCCTATCACACGGCTTGGCTCAAAGCGCATTACCCACACGAATTCTACGCCGCATCCATGTGCTTCGACATGCATCAGTCGGAGAAGCTGGCGATTTTCGTGGACGATGCCAGGCGCAACGGGGTCGAGCTGGCCGCGCCTGACATCAACATGTCCGAGGCCGAGTTCACCGTGGAGGAGACGCGCGACAGCTACTGCGTCCGTTACGCGCTAGCCGGCATCCGCAATGTGGGCGAGAAGGCAATGGAGGCGATGGTGGCAGAGCGTGTCGCGAACGGCAGGTTCGTCTCGCTCGATGATGTTTTCCGGAGAGCGCCCACCGGATCGATGAACCGGCGCCAGCTGGAAAGCTTGGCCGCCTCGGGAGCCTTTGATGGGCTGGAGCCCAATCGTGCCAAGGTCTTGGCGAACGCCGAAACTTTGCTAGCCGAAGCCGATCGCGCGTCGCGTGAACGCACCAGCAGCCAGCAGGCCTTGTTCGGTGGAGACGAACATGAAGAACAGGGCCTGCGGCTGGTCGAATGCGCGCCGTGGAGCCGCATGGATCAGATGGCGAAAGAGCGGGAGAATTTCGGTTTCTACTTCGCCGCCCATCCGGTGGAGCAGTGGCGGACGATCGCCTCGGCAAACGGTGCCCGCACCCACGCCAGTCTGGTGGCTGCCGGAGCAGGGGGGCGAGCCGGAGCGGTGATGGCGGTGCTTGTGGAGAACGTACAGAAGCGCAAGACACGCAAAGGCAACGACTTCGTTCTGGCCGATTTCTCCGACCAGTCCGGCCAGTTTTCCGCCTCGTGCTTCGAAGAGTCGCTGGTCGACAGCTTCGTGCGCTGGGCTAAGGATGGCACATGCGTGCTGTTGAACGTGGAACTCGACAGTCCTGGTGCGGACGAGCCGCCGCGTGTTACGGTTCGCGGCGCCAAGCCATTGTCGGAAGTGACTGGTGACGTTCGCATGATGCTGACCTTGCAAGTGGATCGGATCGCCGCGATCCAGGAACTAGCCTTGCTGCTACGTCCGGGTACGAAAGGTTGCGGTGAAGTCGTCGTGACGCTGCATCTGGAAGATGGCCGCAGCCAGCAGGTACGTCTGGGTCGTGACTTTGCGCTCGACGGCGATTTCGCGGAGCGACTGGCCGAAATAGAGGGGCTGTCAGAGATATCCCTGACAGCCCGGCGTAGCGGAGATCATCTGAGGCTGGTCGCCTGATCTTCAGCAAATAAGTCGCCCATTACCGGTCGATTACTTGTCCGTTACCTTGTTGGCGGCATCTTCTGCGGCGTTGCCCACCTTAGCGGCGGCATCGCTGACGCTGCTTGCGGCTTCGGCGACGGCGTTGTCCTTGGCGGACTCGCTGGAGGTGGAGCGATTGTAGATGAACAGACCGGCCACTAGCGCCACAACTAGAAGCAAGACGATCATCATCGTCGCGCCGGAGCCGCGTCGCGCTGGTTCGCTGTCATGGATAATAGTGGTATGCGTGCTAGGCGCCGCCGCGGCGCCTTCAACGGTGGTGATGCGCTCTTCAACCATGACGAACTCCTCTGATCTTTGTTAAGTGCGCACAGAACGCGCCAAGGTCGGCTAAGTTGCTCGCGTCATGTTCGAGCCAACTTACGCCTTAGAGCAAAGACAGCTGTCCGTCGGCCGACGGACGGCGAAACTGGCTGCAATCCAGCCGTGTGTCTGGTCGCGTCATGCCGTGCCGCCGCAGGACGATCTCAAATCGCGTCCGGAACAAGTCAGCCCAAACGCCCTGCGGCTTCATCCGAGTGCCAAACCGCGGATCGTTGTCTCTGCCACCACGGATCGACTGGATGGTTGCCATCACCTTGGTGGCGCGATCGGGAAAATGTGTTTGTAGCCACTCGCGAAAAAGTGGTGCGACCTCGTAAGGCAAACGCACGATGATCCACGAGACGGCTCGAACGCCAGCGCCGGCCGCCTGCTCGACAATCGCCTCGATGTCGCAATCGGTGATCGCTGGGATGACTGGTGAAATCGAAATGTGACAAGGTACACCTGCTGCGGCAAGCACCGCTAAGGTCCCCAGCCGCTTGGCAGGTGATGCGGCGCGCGGTTCCAGCAGGCGAGAAAGCTTGGCATCAAGGCTCGTTACCGAGATGCCTACCGACACGAGACCGTGCCGGGCAAGTTCCGTAATCAGATCCAGATCTCGCAGGATGCGATCGGATTTGGTGGTGATCGTCAGCGGATGTCGTGCTTCGAGACAGACCTCCAATATCTCTCGGGTGATCCGGTAGTGCTGCTCGATGGGTTGGTAAGGATCGGTGTTGGTGCCCATGGCTATGGGAGCGGGGCGATAGTTCGGCTTCGCCAATGTCTCCAGCAGCAGGCGTGCGGCTTGGGGCTTTGCGAAAAGCTTGGTCTCAAAGTCCAAACCTGGTGAAAGATCATGAAAGGCGTGGGTCGGCCGGGCGAAGCAGTAGATGCAGCCATGCTCACATCCACGATACGCGTTGATAGAGCGATCGAAGTGTACATCAGGCGATTTGTTGAAGCTTATTATCGCCTTAGGATGTTCCTCGGTGACGCTGGTGCGCAGTTTTTCCACAGGACCATCAACAAGGTCGTGCACATCCCGCCAATCGCCGTCGTCTTCACGCGCCGCTAAGCCGAGCCGCGCCGGCGCATCGGACGACTGAGCACCCCGGCCGCGCACAGGATAATGCTTGGTGATCATGCAACAATAAGAACATACGCAGAACAGAAACACAATCCGGTTTGCGATGATGTGCGCTAAGACGAGTTCCGGCATCGTTGACAGTGTATGCCATCGATCATTGTCAATCAGAACTCGCGCAGGCGTGGCATCAATTCCACGAAGTTGCAGGGGCGGTTGCGACTGTCGAGCTGCTCGGCAAGAATACCGTCCCAGCCATCCTTCACCGCGCCGTTCGATCCGGGCAAGGCGAAGATATACGTCCCGCGTGAGAGTACGGCACATGCTCGAGATTGCACGGTTGAGGTACCGATCGTCTTGTAGCTGATCCACCGGAACAGCTCCCCGAAACCGGGTATATCCTTTTCTTTCACTTGATCGAGCGCCTCCGGCGTTACGTCACGCCCGGTAAGTCCCGTGCCTCCCGTGATGATCACGGCATCCACCGTGTCATCGTCGATCCATCGCGTGAGCAAGGTGACCAGCGTGGGTACGTCATCCTTGACAATCGTTCTGGCTGTTAGCGCATGTCCGGCATCGGTGATGCGAGCGGCAAGGATATCGCCCGAGGTGTCCTGATCCGGGCCACGTGTGTCGGAAACGGTCAGCAGAGCGATCTGAATAGGCTTGAACGCGCGCGCGGGATCAACGGCCACGCACGACAGCTCCGTTCGGCGCGATGCGCACAGCCTGGGCGCTCGCAAGGCCAGGGAAGGTGGGCCACATGCCTTGAGCCAAGGCAACCCGGCTTTCGGACGCTCCGCCAGCCTGGCGTTCATACATCCAGTAGTTGCGCATGACGATGTTCACGTAGCCACGAGTTTCCCAATATGGCAGCGACTCCATCCATAGTAGCGGATCGCCCTGATCGCGGATTTCGCTGTTCCAACGTCCTAGCGGCACCAAGCCGCAATTGTACGACGCCATGACTTTGGGCAGCAGGCCTTGGGTAGCGCCGGAGCTCTTGAGCATTTGCAAGTGGCGTTGGCCGTAAGCCAGGTTGACCTCCGGCTTGTTAAGGTCGCTGGGTGTGCCTGGATAGCCTAAGCTGCCGCTATGATCCTGAGCAGCCGAGGGCATGATCTGCATCAGACCGCGCGCTCCGGCCGGGCTTACGGCACCAGCCTGGAATACGGACTCTTGCAACACGTGAGCATAGACCAAAGCAGGATCCACTTGCCAGCCGCCGACGGGCAGCCACTT
>Ga0247734_1002546_pt1 | contig 11794 bp, 5 predicted proteins | sample UWRJL103311B2_FD_180933 | JGI IMG/M metagenome (GOLD analysis project Ga0247734, IMG submission 180933) | Plant litter microbial communities from Arlington Agricultural Research Station in Wisconsin, United States - UWRJ-L103-311B-2 | ecosystem: Environmental > Terrestrial > Plant litter >... | reverse complement strand
AAGGTTCTGGTATCTGGATCATGAGTTAGCAAGTGATGCACCAACCAAATACTATCGGACATGTTTACTTGGATTGGACATAAGCCGTGGAAACGTAGGACGCCAATTGCTGGTCGAAGGTTTCTGTGTTTGAGACAAATCGGAGGAAAGGGCTATATTGGATCTGGTTAGTTGATTCGTCTTGCAATCCAGAACCAGAGAACCTACAAAAACCCAACCAAATCACTGTTGACCGATATCGACGCGGTTTGGAATGCTGAGCATTGGGTCGAGCCGGTGAGCGGTATGCAATCCTGTGCCAGTGCAAGCGGTGCAGCTGCGAGCAGCGATAACATAGCGGTCCTGGTGTTGATTGCAGACGGCCGTTGCTTTCGAGCAATTCCACGACGACGACTCCTCCCTCCTTCACCCGCCATTGATCCTAGAGCCGACGGTTCTGATGAGCCCCTTATCTCTGGAAGAGTAGCATAGTGAAATAAGCCGTATGGTATGGTGTTGGGACCGCCTTGTCGCATATCCTCCCTCATATTTTGGATGGGGACCGGCGTCAATTCATCTACTTACAAACGCGCAGGAATCCTGGTTGACGATGTTATTGGCACCACTCCAGCAATACTTGAGCGTTGGCGAATACTGTAGATAGTATCCAAGAAAAAAAGAGATGACGCTCCTTTAGCAGCCGCGCAGAGGGCTGGGGGAGTGGGAGATATGTAAAGGAGTGACTGGAAAAAGACCGGAAGACAAAAGGAGTGTGGTGGTGGTGGTGGTGGTGGTGGAGGTGGAGGTGGTGAGAAGACCAGGAAGGAGAAGCGCAAGAGAGCAGAGTACACACACAGTAGGAGGAGCCAAACACCGGTGGCAGGGTCCCAATGGAGAGAATTGGGAGAGAGCAACAAGCAGATGCGCTAGTGCAGCAAGCAACAAGCAGCTCGAGTGATAAAAAAAGCGAAGGCAGGGGGGTCCTTGTACCCCAGTCGAGATGGTGTGTTGCCAAGACCAGTTGATTGGACAGGGCGGCTCGACGGGGATTAGTGGGGAGGTCGGTGCGCGGGAGAGCTGGGGCTGGGCTGGGCTGGGCTAGTGGTAAAGTTAAGTTGGCTCTCCACTCTGCAGGCTAGTACAGTACAGTACAGTACAGTACAGTACAAATACTAAGTAAAAGTATATAGAGAGAGACTAAGGTTTAGTCGCGTATGCGTATGCGTTTGCGTATGCATATGCATATGCAGATCAGGGACTTCTGACTTAGACGGTAAGTAAAAATGGAAGCAGGCAAGTAAGTAAGTACAGATATATATATATATCACTACTATAAATTAAGGAGAACTGTACGGAGGAGGAGAACTATATTATATAGTAGCCGCAGAGAAGAGGTATGTATGTATGCCGTGTAACAATCATAGCACCCGATCGCATAGTACCGCAGTCTTTATTTTACCGCCGATGAGGAAGAGGTTGCGAAAAAGGTACCAAAGTCAAAATGATCGCGAGAGTTACTACTCACGAAGCTTACTTTTGATCCAGGCCAGGGTCTGGCTTAGGGGCAATCCTTTATTATGGAGAGAGAAAAGGCATTGGAAACGGGCTGCGTACGTGGCGGTATGGAAGCAGGACGTAGTCGCAACAAAAGAGTAGATACCCGTAGGAAATAAGAATAAAATATCTCATACGGTACACGGAGTCATACGGAGGTTAGGGAAGAGGATATGATCACCGTGGCTTGTTTTATTAACTTTAATTTGTTTGATCGTTGGTTTGGTTTGGCGATGTTGTAGTTAGTTGTATTGCGTGGTGTTGTTAGGTTCAGTACGTACGTATGTATATATATATATCCGGAGTATTACAATAAAATATATGTATATACTGTAAGGACTACAATATTAACATAATCATCTAATAAACCATCACCATCACCGTCACCTACTATATTGTCTCGTACTCCGTATAACTAATCATTATGTTGCTTATCTAGGTCATATCTATATCTTGGTATGTAACTATAATAACCATGAACCCTAACCAAATGACTTTCACTAATGATAACTCTATCCTCCCCCATTTTTACATTTTTTTCTATTTTCCCTGTACTTCGTTATAGCTCTCACTCCTAATACTCCGCAATGCTGCACAAACGCGTGACGTACCGCATGGATCTTTGGAGCCCGTTTCTGCCTCTTCTACTGTAGCCGATGGAACTCACGTATAATTCTTACCCGTTCTTGAGCTTGCTCGGGAAGCATCTGCAGTTTCCTTCCACCAACACAAATAAGCATGGCTGGCCCCAGTCGTCTTGATCTTCCGGCCACCAGGCCACCGAATACAACTCCCAGCAAAAGTACCTCCGTACTCTTGGTACTGTAGCCACATACATACCGTACTAGCCAGGCATCATCTGAGACTTGATTTTGCGTTTGGGAGCCGCTTCGGTGGTTGGTTTTGGTGTCCCTCTTCGGGGGATTTCTACGCGTTTCATTGGCCTGAGACGAGGCCTAGCGCCCCCTGTCCCGGGACACTGCACCCCATCGGGCCTAGTCTTTTCGTGCTGGGAAATGAGCTTTATTCCACACCTGCACGCCTGCAGAAAACCATCACCACCCAGCACCCACCCACGCTTCACCCACCGCCATCAACCATCACCGTAAACCTAATAATAAGCCTCCTCCTCGTCCTCCTTCCCATTGAATTCGGGACTATGCGGTATACTTTCGTATACCGGAACCCTTGGCTAATTGGATGTGGAATGGCCAAGTTCTCGCACCTACAGTACAGTGCGGTGCCGGATTTACTTCCGTGCTCGATACACCATAAGTTGGGAGAGCATTATGATTCCAATGTTCAATAATAATATCTCAGCGTTATAATGGCCAAAACCTTGATCACAACCTGGATCGTCAAACCTCAAACTCCAAATTCCAAACCCCAAATGAAATTTCATGTCCTTGCTGACATGGCATTATCGAGGTATAATTATAGTTCGGTTCGCCGTCCCGAATACCACCTCGTGCTGGGTTATTCTCCTTCAAATGCAAGGCTTCAAGTGCAAGGTGCGGTGGCCGCGGGGTTGGAAAAGAGCTTTCTTTGCAGCTGTATGTACTGTACGTACAGCTGTTTGGAGGAGCACAGCTCTGCAGTTCTCCAGCTTGGATCGTCAAGCAGCACCCACCTGAAAGCTGGACATCCATCATCAACTGAGCTCAACTGAGCCTCGGACGAGCCAGAGGGCATGCACGCAAGTTCAATCGCCCAAGAGCCGCACCTCTAGTCTTTAATCGCCGTTGCCAAACCTATCCCGGACATTCATCAGCACCAGGAACCGTTGCGACTTGTGCAAAATGTGTCCTATCCTCCCTGTCTCTCCCTGTCAAAACATCACACAAATCTTCCGTGGTTTCTCCATCTGTTGGTCTCTCCCAAACCATGCTCACGAAGAAACCACGCAAGTGTACCTCCGTACTCCTACCGTGCCCCGCGTTTTTATGTCCAACCAGGCAATGCCATACGCGTAAGGTACAGCCCAAGCCTCAACCAAGAAATGCTCCAAGATCTGTTTGAAAGCCTGTATGATTTGGCGAGAGATCTCGGTATTAATAGCAGCGTTAACACCTTCTTCCAGCGTTTTACAGCTGCCGGATTAATGCATGGCAAATATAAACGCCAGCTAAGGCATAGAAAAGCTTGTCTGGGGGGCTACTGTATCTAATCGGTTTGTTTTGCCGATGCATCTCAACTTAGAATCATGCTGCGTTAGGCATGCTGCGTTAGGCAGCTCTCGAATTCTACCAACTTACCAAGTACCCTGATATCCTGATATCCGAGCGTCGACTTTTTCAGATGACTACAGGAACAACACGAATCATACAGTAAAAAAGAAAGAAAATCCACTTAGAGGCACAAACTTTGGTACCTGGCGAGCCTCTAACGCTTGGGTATCGTTTAGATCAGCCATGGTTACTTTACGAAGCCTAATATTACAGGTTTACCACGATTACCAATACCGTCCCTCTGTAATTCGCCGAAGCTTCCGCCATCCGTAAACCAGGTTTTGCAGCGAGTCCCCTTGAAGCGGAAAGGGATGTCGGAAATTGAAGATCATTCGCTTGCAACCTGCCTTTGTTTGGTCCGTTTGATCGCCCCAGGGTCAGGAGCATTTGTTCAACGTCGTAAGTAAGCCTTCCTCAATGCGGAAGTATGGCACTTGAGGGAGAAACGGTTTCGCATACATGCCCCTTCTTCGTCTTTTCGTTAATTATCCAGTATGATCGATATTCTAATTTGATGAGAGAGTCCCATGAAGTGTTTGTAAGGAACTGCACTGAATAGAACGAAGTTTTGTTCCTACATCATGTATGTCATGCGAACCTAAGGCACAGCGCGCTCCCAGAGTCTTCGAATCTTGGGACCGAATCTCAAATTAGAAAACCGAGCGCTGGAGATGCAAACGCATTATAATTAGGAAACTGTCAGAAACAATATTCACCAGAAACTTTAGGAGTATCGATCTTTGCCTGGGTCAACTCGTATGAATTTATGCGGTTAAAGCTGTCCTCATGTATAGTACTGTAAAGTACATTGAGCACCAGGCATTTACTTCCTCAGCGATTTGAACTGTGGATGGACAAGCGTCCTTCTCAACAGTAGTCTTCTGGCCTCTACACTTTTTTATCGTGTTATTGACTCAGTTTTTTGACAGAAGAGGGAATTGTTTTCCCTCTAAAATCCAATTGAAACAAGAAGCTCGTACTTCCAGCGCAGAGTCTGTATTTTATTAGTATATCACTTTCACCTTTGTGTCAATTTCATGTTTGCAAGATTTTCAAATATAGGTCCTTCACTTCTAAGAGCTTTTACATGAGAGCCCTATTAGAATCCGAAGCCTGCTAAACTTAACCAAGCCAACTAGCACCTGGTTAACACACAAATTCTAATGATGATGATGATGATGGGGTATGACGTATTATTAACCTAAAATTTGTGTTGTCATCGCGCACACAACAAACCACTTCACAACCCCTCTACTCTTTTTTCCATCTTCCCCTACAATTTTCTCTTTCTCATACCAAGCTCTTCTATAATATCAATATATTCCATAAAAGTTTACAAAACAACACCAAAATGTCCGACCAGAACAACGAGCAAACCGAGCGTTTCCACGAGGGAAAGGAGCACAGCCACCAAGCCAACGACTCTAAGGATTCGAGAACCATTGCCAACAAGCTCGCACGAGAGGAGCAGGTACATTTCCCCCTTCTTCCACAACTGATCAATGCCTCCAATTGCATACTTGAAAGCATTTTTGGGGCCAAAAACTGACAACCACTTAGAGAGAAGAAGGTGATGAGGAGAGTGAGGAGACCAAGGCTTTGAAGAAAGACCCAACACTACCCGTAAGTTTCTACTACCCAAGTTTCAAACTCTACCCTTCTGTATTTATTTTCAGACTTGGACTAGACTGACAATTAAAACCCAAAATTAGGCCAAGTTGCACGGAAATGAACCCTCGAAAGGTGCAAAGATTGATGCTCAGCTTCAAGCTGAGGAGGAAGCAGAGTTGAAGAGAAAGGGAAAAGCTTAGATGCTCAGTGAAAACTGCATCAGATGTGTATATATAACAAACAAATGCATTGGGAGTCCCTTGGGCTCCTACATTGATGATAACTAAGTCTTACGACAATGACAATGAAGAGAGCCGGAGATGCTTGACTTGTGAATCTATACCTGGGGCTAACATGAACACATATGATGAGATAAAAAGGAGAAGGTTGAGGTTTTGCATTTTAACCCTGGTCAATCTATGATCTTCCAGGTATACTTTCCAAGAAATATGTGAATTAGCATAGCATCAGTTGAGAGCATCCGTCGTGCAAGGCTCCACCGCAGCCTCGTCAACACTGATGAAGGTTTTGGGGTTTATATCTATCTTGGTACCTGCATATTCTTAAGTCTATTAACATGAACAGCACATTCAACGAGTTGTAATATAAGGGAAACATACAATCAGAAAACCTTTTCATAGACTCATTCAACATTAGTGTTTCAATTTTGCGGAGTTTGTCTCTGCGTCTTCAAACATCATCGACCGAATCTCTGGTCTCGATTGTGACGCCACAGTAGATTGCCCTGAGCCACATCATCACTGCCTTGTCGAACTTCCATCTCCATCTTCAATATACACCCAACACCCTCCCTCCCCAAAACTCCCTCACACATATACACCGGGCCCCCCTTCAATGCCTCCCACCAGATGACACTTCCTCGCGACGGTGCACCACCGCAACCATGGGACAAGGCTTCTCCCTCACCACCCTCTCTGCGGGCTCCGCCGGCATCGACGTGCCCGAGCTGTCCGACCTGGTTTATGAGAAATCCATGGGCACGGCGCGCTTCATGAAGAGCATCCGCGCCCGCAACCAGGATGGCGTTGTGCTGGTCAAGGTTATCGTCAAGCCGTATGCCATGCGGCTTGAGAAATACAAGAAGCGCATTATCCGTACGTCTCTAAGCTGCCCCCCCCCCAAAAGTAAAACTTAAGTTGCCTCCCTGTGTTGCAGAGGGGTAGGCTGTGGGAGTTTGTGGGGGTTTGAATTTGTGCTAATGGAGACTTTTTGTGTATTTAGGGGAACGAAAGGGTTTGGTAGAGGTGCCGAATGCACTGGCTTATCAACGCATAGTAGAGACGGATACAAGTGGGTTTCTCGTGCGCCAGTATCTCTATAGCTCGCTGTACGATCGCATGAGCACCCGTCCGTTTCTGGAGGATATAGAGAAGAAATGGCTGGCGTTCCAACTGCTATGCGGACTCAGGGATTGCCATGCGCGGAACATATATCATGGGGATATCAAGACGGAGAACACGCTAGTTACTTCTTGGAATTGGCTATACCTCTCCGATTTCTCGGCATCGTTCAAGCCAACTACTCTGCCAGAAGATAACCCGGCGGACTTTTCGTACTTTTTTGACACGGCTGGACGACGTACTTGTTATCTTGCGCCAGAACGTTTTCTGGCTGCGGGTGAGACTCCCGATCCCAAAGCGCAGGTTACATGGGCTATGGATGTATTCAGCGCTGGGTGTGTGATTGCTGAGCTGTTCCTCGAAACTCCTATATTCACTCTTAGTCAACTTTATAAATATCGCAGGGGAGAATATGATCCGGTCGCAACTCATCTGAATCGCATCGCAGATAAAGACGTCCGAGAAATGGTGGCGCATATGATACAACTAGATCCCGAATCAAGATACTCAGCTGAGGAGTATCTTGATTTCTGGAGGAAAAAGGTCTTCCCAGACTATTTTTACAGTTTCTTGCACCAGTATATGGGCCTAATCACGGACCCTTCATCTGGAAGATCACCTATATCTGGTGCTACAGCGAATTTGGGAGAAGCCGATGAAAGAATAGATCGCATTTTCTATGACTTTGACAAGATATCATATTTTCTTGGTTACGAAAATGAGAAAAGGGAACAAACGAAAACTACATATACCGGATCTGGCCTGGCGCTACTCCCAGTACATCTTAATATACCTAATAACGAACATCAAGCTTCTGTAGCTGGAAGGAGGCCGGCAGATGACGGAACGTTGATATTTCTAGCGCTTTTAGTTTCGTCTCTACGTAATACAGCACGAGCAACTGCTAGAGCGCGAGCTTGTGACTTATTACTGGCATTTGCCGAACGGCTAACGGATGAAGCAAAGCTCGATAGGGTGCTTCCATACGTGGTTTCTTTACTCAATGATAAAGCCGATATCGTCAAAGTTGCGGCCATTCGAACGGTGACACAGCTGATGGCATTGGTCACTGTAGTCTCTCCAGTCAATGCCCATGTATTTCCAGAGTACATATTGCCCCGTATGCAGACTTTTCTCTCCGGCTCGTCTTCAAACCCCGGATCTTTAGTACGAGCAAATTATGCAGCATGTCTAGGGAGTCTCGCCTCGTCGGCTTCTCGCTTTTTGGATATGGTAGCAACTTTGCGAGCTGATGGATCTCTACCTACAGCAGATCCGGAAACAGAAGATGGTATTAATGCAAATGCAGCTTTGCAAGGGCTTTTTGACACTGCTCGAGCAGAGCTCGTCGAGATATTTGGAAGCCACACAAAAGCATTGATTACTGATAGTGATTCTGCTGTCAAGAGAGCATTTCTTGGGTCTGTACCGGAGTTATGCATGTTTTTCGGTACGGCTGAATCGAACGATATCATTCTGAGTCATTTGAACACATATCTCAATGATAGGAATTGGATGCTCAAGTGTGCCTTTTTCGAAACCATTGTTGGTGTAGCTACGTTCCTCGGTGGGACAAGTCTAGAGGAGTTCATTTTGCCATTGATGGTTCAAGCTCTGACAGATCCCGAGGAATTCGTCGTTCAGAGAGTCCTTCACTCTTTAGCTAGTATGGCTGAGCTAGGACTCTTTCAAAGATCAAAGACATGGGAACTCGTAGATGTCGTTGGCCGGTTTACAATGCATCCAAACATCTGGATTCGTGAAGCTGCTGCAATGTTTCTCTCTTCGGCAACCAAATTTCTTTCTCCTTCGGACAATCGGTGTATCATCTTGCCACTGATCCGACCATATCTGAAGATTTCTGTCCAGGATTACTCTGAGTTAACACTGCTCGATAACTTGAAAAAGCCGCTTTCTCGAGGTCTTCTCGACCTCTCGATCACATGGGCCACGAAAGTTGATAGAGGGATTTTCTGGAAGCCGGTTCACCAGCTCAAGACTTTCTCATTTGATTCCACTGGCTTGATTCCTACAATATCGTCGAAAGACCTTGGGCCCCATGCGTTGCAGAGGGTACCTAAAAACGAAGAGGATGAGCAATGGTTGGCGAAGCTGCGGAATATGGGTCTCGGATCCGATGATGATTTCAAGCTACTTTGCCTGAGAGAATACATCTGGCGACTAGCACCTTCTAAGATGCGTGAATCTGAGACTAACCCTACGTATCTCAATCATGTCATCAATCTGCGGGATTACAATATTACACCCCAGACAGTTATGTTCGATGACGAACAAATCATGGACGAAGCGCTTCGTCTCCGCACAAATGCTAATGATAACGAAAGGGGACCGCACACCATTGCAGATGCGTTACTTGACGCTTCAATGACTATTGACGACTCCTTAGCTAAACGCCGGAGGTCGGCATTTAATAGCCACAAGACGAAGAATAATATACCCATCGAAGGTTTGTCTGTTCCCTCCAAAGGACAACGGTCCGGATCACCGGCATCGACATTGCGTGCCTTGTCAACTTCACCGCGTGAGGGAGATTCTTCAGCAGCAAACACAAGTCGGCGTCCATCAACTTTACGTACGACATTACCAGGCAACGAAGACGATGCTGGGTCAATGCACGATACCGCTTCAAGTATTGATTCTCGTGAGGTGGATCGTGGGCTTCGTCATAGGGGAAGCGCCATGAATCTCATGAATCGCAAGGATACGTTCAAATCGGTTCCAGAAACAGCTATGACTCCGACGAGTGCTTTTGGAAAAGTTGAAGGACCATTCTCACGCAGGGCAGGAGATGTCTCTTCCCTTGCTATGGCTAAAGAGAAGGACGAGTATCCTCACCAGCAAATTCGGTATCGGGCTGCTCATTCTTATCAGGGCAATGATCCTAGTATTTTGAAGATGCTGGACGCGATGTATGTTGACAATTACCCCAATGACATCGCCGAATTCGGACCCTTGATAGCGCCCTCAAGCAGACGGAAGGCTATTGGGAGGAGTAGCAGTCAAGCGACCGACAAGCCTTGGAGACCAGAAGGCACATTGGTAGCTACATTCTCTGAGCATAAAGGACCGGTCAAACATATATCGGTAGCTCCAGATCACTTGTTTTTTCTCACTGGCGGTGATGATGGCTGTGTAAGAGTATGGGATACTGGAAGATTAGAGCGAAACATCACACATCGATCTCGACAAACCCATAGACATGGGAATGATGCCAAAGTCACTGCCCTGTGCTTCGTTGAGCAGACGCATACATTTATCAGTTGTGCCGGTGATGGAAGTATCAACGTGGTGAGGGTGGAGTGTGTTCAGAGTGGCGGAACTGTAAGATACGGTAAACTGAGAATTTTACGGGAGTATCAGCTTCCTAGAGATGAGTTCGCAGTCTGGTCAGATCACTTCAAAGCTGATACGCATTCAATACTGCTGATTGCCACAAATCGATCTCGGGTACTTGCTATTGACTTGCGGGATATGAGTCTTCTATATACGCTCGAGAACCCTGTACACCACGGCACGCCCACTTGTTTCTGTGTCGATAAGAAGAAAAATTGGTTATTACTAGGCACATCTCATGGTGTCTTGGATCTATGGGATCTTCGCTTCAAGGTTCGCCTCAAGGCATGGGGAGTTCCTGGCGCCACCTGCATCTATCGCATCCGCATACATCCCACCAAAGGACGAGGTCGTTGGGTATGCGTAGCAGGCGGAAGTGGCCAAGGCGAAGTCACAACCTGGGATATCGAGAAAACTCAATGTCGCGAAGTTTATCGCGCAGGCGGCAGTAAAGATGGGCCAAAAGGCTACGAACCCTGGCCAGTAGACGAAGATCGTCCAGAAGGCATGTTAGGACGTTTCGCTACGGCTCTAGAAGCAAGTTCCAGCAGTGCTGACCGAGGGGTCCGAGCGATGATAGCTGGAACAGATTCTTTCGACGATGGACGAGAGTCAAAGTATGGTTTCCTGATGACAGGTGGATCGGACAAGAAAATCCGTTTCTGGGATCTCACTCATGTTGAGAATTCGATGGTGGTCAGCGGTTTAGATGGCGAAGAGTTCAAACCATCATTCACAACTTCACACCCTACCGCTTCTCTGACCCTCAACACGGAACGCATCCCACGACCTGATCCCACGGCACCGAATGCAGGAGCTAGCTCGCAAGCATCAGTCAGTAGCAAGGCTTCAGGTGGACGACCAGCGCGGTCAACTGTTATCTCCTTGCAGCAGCAGTTGTTGTTGAAATCACATTTGGACTCTATCCTTGATGTTGCGTTACTAGAATCTCCATATGGCATGATGGTTTCGGTAGATAGGTCAGGAGTTGTATTTGTCTTTCAATGATATATCATTACATGGGGTTGGGATGTATACACATATAGCTTAGGCGCTAGGACACATCACGGGAGGGGTACAGATATCCCCGATAGATAGATTTATAATAAAAGAATTCAAATAAACTAATATATACATACTTAACAATATATGGATGGAGGCTGCACTGGAGCAATTGATATCTGTGATTAATTTCCATTTTGAGATTATATCATCACGTGATATATGAAAAGCTGCTGCAAGGCATCTTAGCTTCAATAATTCTTCAGCCTTGTTTGAGCCTACCTCACTCTCTCTCGACGCTCAACACCACCACCCAATTTCTTTAAGCTTTGCATATAACCTCCTCTTAATCAATTGATTTCACGCATACCCGCAAGCCAGGCTCCCACCAAGTAGGTAACCCGACACGACAACATGAGGCTCACCGCAGAGCTCATCCAGAATTCGCTCTCCTACCTCAACCCGCTCAAGGAGCGCGAGCTAGATCTACGAGGTGCGTTTTTTAGATTTTAATTGCTGAAAAGAACATGATCCACTACACTTTTGAGGCGAGCTGAGTTGATATCAATTTTTTTGCGAGGGTTGTAGGACATAAAATACCAGCGATTGAGAATCTTGGTGTTGCTGGCGTAAGTCTCCCTCTATCCTTTCCCCCCCCCCAGACTTCCCCTCCTTTTGACTATCCTCACTCCCTCACACACAGGG
>Ga0247734_1002545_pt1 | contig 11803 bp, 14 predicted proteins | sample UWRJL103311B2_FD_180933 | JGI IMG/M metagenome (GOLD analysis project Ga0247734, IMG submission 180933) | Plant litter microbial communities from Arlington Agricultural Research Station in Wisconsin, United States - UWRJ-L103-311B-2 | ecosystem: Environmental > Terrestrial > Plant litter >... | reverse complement strand
AGCCGCTGCCTCCATTGACCCTTGTTCCGGTTTGCAAGGACTCTTGCTCTTGGGCAGCCTGGGCTTGAGGAGCCAATGGGGTCGATGTTGCGAGGATAGTGGTTCGCCGACCACTTGCATCAGTAGACGTGACCGCAATGGTTTTTGGGACCCTGACAGATGTGGCAAATGTGCTTCCACCAGCTGATCCAATGAAAGAAGAAAAGGGCTCCAAAGAACCAAGGTCCGATGAAGCTGCTAACTTAGCACCTCCAGTCTTAGAAGCACCTTTAGTCTTTGAAGCTTCTTCAGTTGGGGCACCGTCGAGAGGTTTACCGGGAATTTTAGACGAGGTGTTAGATTCGGGAACCTCAGATGCAGAAGGGCTAGAGGGACCTCTAGTTTTGGCGAGATCAGGGTTAGAATCAGCTGAACTCTGATCCGCAGCTTTTCCAGGTGTTGCGCTAGCTTCAGCTTTGGCGTCTGTGGTTGATGCAGCGGGAGCTACATTGCCAGTATCGGGAGACGTTGGGCTTGGCTCCAAAGGCTTTGCAGAAGTTATCAAGTCAGGGGCGGAGCTAGCAGCGGCTTCTGGCGTCCCAGCGGCAGTGGCTTCTGGTGTCCCAGCGGCAGTGGCTTCTGGTGTCCCAATGGCAGTGGCTTCTGGTGTCCCAATGGCAGTTGTAGATTCTATGACTGGAGGGACTGTCGTCTGCTCAGGTACTGCTGAGCTGGTCTCTGTTATTCCCGGAGTGGTTGCTGGCTCGGCGATTGCGGTGCTGGTTTCCGCTAATGGAATTTCAGCTGACGAAGTAGACTCTGGTATGGGTTCTGTAGTTGATACTGCAGTTGGCTCTAGTGTTGGTTCTACCGTAGGTTCTACCGTAGGTTCTAGTGTTGGTTCTGGCGTTGGTTGAGTCGTCTCTGCATTTAGCGAAGTTTCAATCACAGGCGAGGAGGTAACTGGATCTGCCGCTGGAATATCCGGTACAGGAACGGCAACAACTGGCTCCGTGGGCTCAGGGCTGGTGATGGGATCAGGAGTTGTAGGCTTGCTCTCTTCCGCAGACTTGGTGGTTTCCACTGGAACTGGTACCTCTGCAACCGGCTCAGACACCTTACTCGGTTCCTCGACAGCGGTCGGCTTGGTGTCGGTGTTTGACTGAATTGGCGTAGAGTTGTCCACTGATGGTGATGGTTTTTCTTCTGTAGCTTTATCTTTGGTAGCTTTATCTTCCGTGGTTTTATCTTCCGTGGCTTTATCTTCTGTGGCTTTATCTTTTGTTGCTTTATCTTCTGTGGTTTTGTCTTCTGTGGGCTTGGATTCTGGTTTCGAGATAACTTCAGGTGACTTGGGAGGCTCTGAGTCGGGCTGCTTTTGATCTCCGCTGGCTCCTGCAGGTGATTTCTTCTCTTCGGCCTATCCGATAATTAGCCCCAGCTTATAGAATAGATTACAGGGTGACTTACAGATGCACCGCCTTTCACAGAATCGGGTGTCTTGCTGTCTTTTGATGCTGGTGGATTACTGCTGTCAGCAGCAGCTGGTGTCTTAGCATCACCGGCGTTTTCTGATCCAGTGGAGGGATCATTTTGTCTCTTCCCCAAGTCTTCCCCCTTTTCCATGCTGTTGACCTTATCACCTGCTGCTTGAGGCACCAAACTTGCAGTAAGACTGCTTCCAAAGGAGTGTGACATATTAAATGAATTAGATACAAGAAAATAGCGAGAACCAGCTCAATGAAAAGAATGTTATGAGAGATAGACCACAACGTAAGTCTCCAGAACAAGAAAAATTGAAGGAGAAAAGACGATGGTGAAATTGGACTCGGAAGTGAAACCATTTGGTGCATAAATTACATGACGGGTTGCACGTCCCCATTCTCTAGACTGTGTTCAGATGAACAATGCCATGGAGACGACAAAAACAAGCATTTCCGAAAGAAGGTGTTTCCACCATGAAATACCGGGTTTTGATTAGCGGAACTCCACGATGTTAAACATCAAGAAGCAAGAACTGGTGGAAGTCCGAATCGTGTTTGAGAAGGCCGTTACCGAGATGTTAGAGTTACTCGCCTAAGTGTCTGTAACAACAAGGGGTCGCTTGGCGGTTTCGTGCATGGTCCGAGCGAAAGTCACATGACCCATTAAGCAATATCATAAAATAATACTTTCCATCTCACAGCGCTGCTTCTTTTCTTAGATGGTTAAATGTGGTTGATTGAAAGATTTGTTTCCTGTCCAATGCTGATCAGCTAGCGTGGGTACCATATTCTAATAGCAGAGGGTTGGAACTGCGCATATATAATCGACCAGATGTGAGACAATAATGACGGTTCGCTTTCTATTTTTAAGGCAGAATCGATACATTGCTTCGTGCCTAATCAGCCCTTACCTACTATCAACAGAACCAATTTAGCTCTCTTGCATATCCTTATGGGCTTGCTTATCTGCATGGCTTAAAGATGATTGGCCGTCAAGCCACGCATTGCAGCTCCGAGCAAGAGCTGATAATCAGTCATGAATAATCCGATCCCGGACTTCCCCACACGTGATTCCGGTCAGCATCTTGGGCGCCCTTTGTTTCTGCTTCATTTTGAAACTTTCTATCCTTCCGGCATCGTGAACCTTTGCAAGCCTTATAGAAGGGCCAAATACGCTGCAGTTCGTGGTTCTTTTTGTTTTGTGAACTCTTACGCACATCATGAAGTTTCTGTGTCTCCACGGGAAAGGCACGAGTGCAAAAATATTTCAATCACAAACGAGTATTACGCTCTTTTTCTCTTCCAGGTAACTCAATCTAATCAGATATCACAGCAAGTTTCCGTCGTCTTCTGGATAATACATTTGAATTTGACTTCGTGGATGCGCCATACCCCTCCACTCCTGCGGCCGGAATAGACTTATTTTATTCCCCTCCATATTATTCGTTTTATGACCCTAATCTTGCATCAATTAAGAACGGGCACAAATGGCTTCTAGATTATATTGATAAACATGGCCCATACGATGGAGTGATGAACTTTTCTCAAGGTTGTGCGCTGTCCTCCTCGCTGCTTCTCTACCACCAGAAATTCCACCCCGAAAAGCCTCCGCCTTTCAAAGTCGCAATGTTCATTTGTGGGGGAGTCGTTCACTCTGCTCTGGAAGACCTTGGATTCGAAGTCACGGAAGCAGCAAGGGCGATAGAAGAGACATCTAGGGTCCAGCTTATGGCAAGAGCAAGCACTGAGGCAATTCTAAAAGATGGAACGGATAGGTGGGGTGTTGGATTTGATTCTCTTTTGCAAAAGGACAAGTCTGATATTTTCGGTTTCAACTTCAACAAAGTTCCCAAGGAGAGCTTGATACAGATCCCGACTGTACATATCTACGGGGCCAAAGACCCGCGGTATCCCTCTTCAATAACCTTAGCACACTTTTGCGAAGGAAGTGTGCGGAGGACATATGATCATGGAGGTGGACATGACATTCCTAGATTGAGCGATGTTAGTATAGAGATAGCTGAGCTAGTGAAATGGTGTGGAATGATGGTTGATAGGGTGTGAGCTTTGTTAATTTCCTCATTCGAGCAGGGTTTTGTTGCTGAATAGAGAAAAAGATGAATAGACACTACAGAGTTTGGAGTAACGAGTTAAATAGAGTAGAAGATGACGATACATATAAGCTTTTCCAGCATGCTTTTTCGAGAAGGTTATGAAATACCAAGGAAGAACTAAAGCTTATTTTTTCCCACTTCGTCTCTAATATTTTCACCATCTAGCTGGGGTGTAATCATTTAGGCCTATAAGAAGTAATATCCTTTAAGGTATATGGGAAAGAAACTGAAATACGAGACAGGGGAAATAAAGGGGGGTGTAAATCTCGATTTAGCTGATATATAAAAATAATTATATAAGGAATTATAAGGCTAAAAGAAATATTATATATAGCATATTAAAGAATTAGCCTTATATAGAGAAAACAAAGGAAGACTTCAAATTATTTGGAAAGAAGGATGGATATGATCTTCCTTAAGAAACAGAGTAGGTTTTCAGGGCAGCTGAGTAAAATTTCCTCCGGTTAATAAAAGAATGAATCGGTGAAGAATGCAAACGAAGACGAGAATATGGCGGTTGTACCAACAAAAAGAGAGGCCAATCTTGTGTAGTAATCAAAGTGAAATGGTGCTATATGTAGGAAGTTGAATACCTCCGAAATGCATCTTTCGAGCTAACTCTAACACCCAACTTCGCAAAAGAATCAATTTATAATTCAACAAGCACTATCGAAACATCAAGCAATAGGCTACTTGCCAGTGTAACATAGCGGATAATAGATTTCACGGGCCGTATTAAGGTTGTAAATATTTCCTTAATATCACAGATACCCAGCATTGGATTTTGGACTTTCGGATAATATACCTCCCCACCTCCATGCATGCATTGCGACTGTAACAACGTGCCAACTCCAGTATAAGCTCCGCCACCCCGCGCGGCATAAATACGTCAACGCTGGCAAATTGTATCCCCTTGTACTGGATTTTGCTCCCCTGATATATCATGATAATTTAGTGCGTGCGATATTGCAACCCTGTATGTCGACATTGTAGGGTCATAGACTAGGGTAGCATAAGTACAGGTATACTCGGTCAAAATGGACAAATGATCATCAATGTGCGTCAACGGCGTTGATGTATATAGGAGTGGGTAAGAGGAAAAAAAGCCTGTATCTGATTAGTTGATTCGGAAGATGTTGATTAAAGATACGAGTATAATCTGCAATGCGCTTCAACGTCCCATTCTCCCGGGGTAGGTTTGCTGCTTTATACTATTCGACCCTTCCGGTGCTCAAAATTCATGTGATAGCTGCTCAGATAGCATGAAATACTGGTCTTTAAACTTCATCTTACTTATTCAATCACTGGGAATTGCCTCGAAGACATTTCTCGCCAGGGACGCATACTCTTATGATTCTTTGTCGTGAACCAAAGGTCAAGGTATAGATGGCCTACACGAAGATCCCTCCTGCAGGAGCCGGCGATGCCGCGGGCGTTACTCTTCTTTTCTTTGCATTATTTTCACTCGTACTAGCAGCCATTGCTATCGGCCTTAGGATATGGGTACGTCGAATGAGGAGTACGCCTTTGGCCCTCAATGACTGGATGTTAATTCTTGGCTGGGTAAATCTTCTGTGTCGATTTGAAAGATCTATGCTGATTGCTCAAGATATTTTCGTTGGGGTTAACTATTGTGATTGTTATTTGCAAGTTTTGTCATTCTTGCACCTACTCGGGAACCAAAAGCTAACACAGCAAAGTCGTGGCATATGGGGGACTAGGACAACATCAAAAGCATGTTTCGAAAGACAGCGTGATTCTGACGCTCCAGGTTTGCAACTCTCGGTCAAGAATTATTCTCAAGGCTGACACAGTTAGCTTCTCCCTGCCGCCGAAGTGCTCTGGGCTGCTGCGAACACGGCCACGAAAGTCTCAATCTTGCAGGTCTACAAGGACATATTTGCCGTGAAAGTATTTCGGATTCTTGCAGATACAGCAATTGGAATTGTCGTCCTTCTTGGCATAGGGAACAGCATTCAGTGTCTCGCAATTTGTCGGCCGTTTGCGTTCCAGTGGGATAAAACGATCAAAGGTGGCGTTTGTGGAAATCAAACCCTTGGAATTCTTCTAGTAGCCTTTCTCAACTTGATCACGGATCTGATCATCGTCTTCATGCCGATGCCACTGGTATGGAAACTGAAGATGGCGCGGCCCAAGAAACTAGCATTGATGGGCATGTTCGGCCTTGGAATAATGTACGTCTCGGTCAAAAATTCAGTACGCTGCTAATCAAGACAGAATTTGTGTGATAACGATTTTCCGCATCGTCTTTACATTTTCGCTCATCAATAATCCCCACGACTCGACTTACTGGATTGCGGTGAACGCCATTTTCCTCACTCTAGAACCCAACCTAGGAATTGTGAATGCATGCCTGCTACTTCTCAAACCTCTTCTACAACGAATGAGACCAAAACTCGGTTGGAATTCTCAGAATCCAGGTTCTCAAGACTATCCATTGAAAACTCGTTCCCGGGATCGGCCTAATACACTATTTCCTACAAAGTACGGTGTTAAGAATACGGATGGTATTGGAAACTTTACGAGATTAGGAGACAATGACGAAAGGCGTGATTTGGCACAGAGCTTTCCTGTAGACGGGAACTCTGACAGCTCCCTTTTTCCGAAACCGGGCGTTGATGGCCTAGTGTTTGGAAATCAAACAAAAGAGGTGACGATAGGAGATCAAGACTCAGAGGACATTCTAGCAGAGGGTATCACGGTGACTAAAACTATAAATATAACTCATGTATAAGTAATGAGTGATTGTAATACAATAGAATCATACAGCCTAGAGTTCCTTGCGCAACATAGTAGCATCTAGAGAAACATAGAGCACTTTGAACCGTTTTTGGCCAGATTTTCCCGCATTCTCAAAGCTACTGTAATTGAATCAGTCGTCTAATAATATATCTACTTCTAGCTCGCTTTTTAATATCACATCCCTAAGCACACTAATGAAATGTTGCGTCTACAGTGTTGGGTAGCAGGAGAAACGGGCTATAACTTTGATCTTTAATCTATACTATAGCTTATTATAAATCCATGGATGACAGACATTCCCTAATAGGTGTCATAGAACCTACCTCCTCCCTACCACGTAAGAATGAACCAAGGGAACTGCGGACGCTTGATTTGGAATGCTCTCGGCCAAGGAAACCTGCAACCATGGTTTCATGGAAACTTCCATCCTCAGTTAAAAATAGGAAAGAATCCACATGTCTCCATGTTACAGATTGTAATTTACAGAAATTGATATCTACCAAGAATACATCATTTCTGGCACTTTAGATTGCTGTTGCAGACGGCATGCTCTGTGACGTTTGACTGAAGCTTCACCACGATCAACCACATACCATGATGTTACCGCAACCCTTCATTAGGACTTATCTTCAACGCAGACAGCCAATGGTTAGTCAATTCTACGATCAAGGGTGTGTCTGTGGGTCATATAATGTGATCAACACTTGCAGATGTGTTCACCTAGGGCTTTACGATCATGACCGACAACTAATTCAGATGCATCGGGGAATTAGATGTGCGATACCAGCTAACTTATCATTACAAGGCAACAGCCGGCTAAGCTCAACGTTCACCGCAAGAGATCTAAGCCCAATAACAAAGCTCCTACGTAGAACGTATGAAGTTAGAAGAAAACATTGTTGAATGGAAAAGATATAAATTATCTGGTATGCTGTGGTGATTCGAACCGGTACCTTTGAAAAGCGATGGCAACCACCCACCAGCAGTTGGCTCGTAACATTTATTCCGTTTGGCTTTTTACAAGAAGTGATCTCAAAACTATCATCGGACCCAGTACGGCTTTTGGTATCTCCAACGCTATCGCAAACTCTGCATACAAAATCAATCTTCCAGTGGCATATCTCACAAAACCATCAACCCTTCTCCTTGTCACAGCCATCACACTATTTTGGGCATGGATCAATCTCCTTCCGCTCGCCATCGACAATCAGATTACTCCTAAAGCAATTGCCGAGGATACGTTCAACAAACCCTGGAGAACATTGCCCTCGAAGCGTATGACAATAAAACAGGCTGGGGCACTGAGGATCCCATTGTACGGGTGTGCGGTTATCAGCAGCTGGCATCTGGGAGGGCTGCGCCAATGCTTATTATTGGGTTGCCTAGCCATTTGGTACAATCATTATGGGGGCGGCGATTGTAATCCATTAGTTCGAAACTTTATCAACAGTATCGGATATATATGTTATACTTCCGGCGCCCTAGAAGTTGCTTTGGGAAATACCTGGCTACCGGGCCGAGCTTTTCCGTGGTTTTCTGTCATTGGTCTGGTCGTTTTCAGCACAGTGCAAATCCAGGACTTCTCGGACCAGGAAGGCGACAGTCAACGAGGCCGAAAGACATTGCCGTTGCAGATCGGCGACAGCCCTGCAAGATATGTTTCAGCAACCCTGATGATATTTTGGTCATCTGTGTGTGTGTGGTTCTGGAGGCTCCCTCTCCATACATCTCCTTTTTGCGGTATGCCTGTTCTGGCAGTTGGATTTTATATCGCGTATCGACTGTTTACCAAACGAAGTGTCCAACAGGACAGAGCGACCTTCCGCTTCTGGAATTTATGGATGGTGATCCTGTTTGTTCTGCCTTTGATGCACACTGCAATTTGCACAGGCAAACATGGGTCGGGGGGATCGTACATTATTGCGTTGTAATGTTCCTGTACGTGAGAAGTAGCCATGCAGCACGCACTGTACTGTGCCACACAAAGCTTGTATGGAGGTGCAGTAGTCCGGAGGTCCGTACAAGCTTTATGTGACACAACGCCTGCGGACTAGGATAAGCGGGAATAACGGGAATAGACGTAATGTTACACAAACTAGCCAGTGAATCACATGAATTTAAAGTCTGTCAAAGTCGAGGTCAAGTTCCTCTAACGTTCGTTAAGATACCTACCTGTCAAAGCCTTTTTCCTCTAAAGTTTATGAGTTGAAGAAAAATAATGATTGAAGCGAGATACGATGGCTCAGCTTTCTTCACTATCTAAGGGCAGCCGCCTACTTCCGTCAATCCTTGATCACATCGGTACAAACACTCCAAATAGAATATTTGCCTCTGTTCCCCGTACTCATGATATAGGCGATGGGTTTCGCGACATCACGTTTGGCGAGATTCTTAGAGCTGTCGATGCCCTGGCAACATGGCTGAGCAAAACTTTTGGAGTCAGTGAAGATTTTGAAACTCTAGCCTATACAGGGGTTGCAGACCTTCGATACACAATCTTCTTCTATGCAGTCGTCAAATGTGGATACAAGGCTCTACTGCCCTCATCTCGGAACCCAACGCCTCAGAATATATCACTGCTACAGCAGACTGGATGTACAAAGTTCTTTCATTCATCGGAATTGACCAGCTTAGCGAAAGAACTGCAACGGTCGTTCGAGAACGAATTGCTTCAGACAGTTGAGCTGGCTGATTTTGACCATTGGCTGAATCAGTACGAGAATCCATATCCCTTCACAAAGTCGTTTGAGGAGGCAAGGCTCGATCCTATTTTGGTTCTACACTCATCGGGCTCAACCGGTGCCCCAAAACCTATTACTCAAACACACCAATACTTTGCCAATTGCGACCGAACTCTCCCACAAATCCCCGGTCGCCAAAATGGTGGTGAAATCCTATGGAACTATGAAGGTGGTGGATATTTTTTGTGTCCATTCCCACCTTATCATTTAGCTGGCTTTATTTCATATATATACCATCCGGTATTTGGAAAATCATGTTCTTTACTGCTGGGATTCCCCGACCGGCCAGCATTACCAGAATTGGTGAGTTACTGCGCAGCCAACAGATGTCGATCTAACAAGTTTTAAGGTTCTTCGGATGATGCAACAGAAGAGAGTGCGTCTGCTTTTTACCCCTCCTTCTATCGTTGAAGGGTTACTTACGCTAGATGGCGCTGTCGATGTCATCGAGAAGCTGGATGATATCGTGTATGCTGGAGGGCCGCTGGAAAAGTCAGCAGGAGATAAACTGGCTACCATGACACGGTTGTCACCTATATGTAAGATAAATGAAAGGAATCTCTCCATTTAGTTGCTGACTTACAAATATACAGATGGTGCTACGGAAACCGCAACTATAACATGTCTTGTCCAGCCGCCAGAGACATGGCAATACATGGAATTTCACCCTGCCTGGAAGGTCATCATGGAGCCCGAAATTGACGGCGCATTTGAATTGATACTTCGGAAAGATGCTGAGGCCGATCAATACCGTGGCATCGGTGGGACTATTCTGAGGGAGAAACCCGAATATAGGACCCGAGACCTCTTCTTACCTCATCCTGACCGAGCAGGGCTATGGCGCTTCTGTAAGTTGAGTGTTCTATAATTAAGTTGTACATTTTTGCTCACTTTTGGTTCTTCTAGATGGTCGCAATGACGATATCATAGTCTTCTCGAATGGTCAAAAGTGGAACCCAATTCCTTCAGAAAACATCATTCGAAGCCATGGAGAAATAGCCGGTGTCATGATCATCGGTGATGGGAAGTTTCAACCAGCGGTTATTATAGAGCCCAAAAAGATAATTGTGTCACCGGAAGAGTTTATCAACTCAATTTGGCCGCTGGTAGAGGAGGCAAATGACCAATCCCAGTCTTTTGGACGGTTGACAAGATCAAAGGTTGCAGTCGTTCAACCGGGTGATTTCGTTAGAGCACCAAAGGGTACAATTGTCCGCTCTACTACAGCTAAGAGACTAAATGCAGTCATCGACCAGTTGTATTTGGCGCCTGAAGCTGTTGCGAAGGATAGCAAACCAACACCTTCCCAGCCCATCCATGGAAAGCCTGATATCCTACAGATTTTACGAGAATCTGCCCATTCGCTTAGTAAATTTTCAACGGTAAGTGACGAAGACGATCTCTTCTATAGTGGTCTCGACTCCCTAATGGCCCTTGAGCTTTCAACCTCTATTAAGAGTGGACTGTCCAAATATTTCGACCCAAACCGACTCTCATTCATCTCGGTTCTCCTGGTTTTCAGGCTCCCTAACATCAAAAAATTAGCGGAAGCAATCTCTCATAGCCTCTCGAGTGAGGTTATTGATGGTATTGAGCAAACATACGAGAAAGATATTGAGAGTTTGATTGAGACATATACATCTGCTCCTAGTTCGTTACAAGCTGTTTTGAAAGCGCCATTACATGTAGGACTAGTTGGATCTACCGGTTTCCTCGGCAAAGAGCTACTGAGGAATTTAGCCCAGCGCCAAGGCGTAGCCAAAATAACTTGCATTGATCGAAAATCGTCAGCTCATGAAGTCCATGATCACTTTCTAGCCTCCGCAAAGACTAGCGCATCCATAGAGTTTAAAACAATGTCGTTGACTGATATGAGCGTGGAAGAAATGCAAACTTACAAAGATTTATTCGCAAATATGAATGTCCTTGTCTTCAGTGCGTGGACAGTAAACTTCAACCAGCCTCTAGCCTTCTTCGAGCCGCAGATTCGAGCGTTATCTGCTCTTTGTACGGTCCTGGTAAGCTGCGTGGAAAGACCAAGACTCTTCTTCATATCTTCCATTTCATCCTCGTTTTCCGAGCACACAATCTACGAGAATGTGTCGCAAAACCCTTCAGCACCTATGTCCATGGGATATGCACAGTCAAAATATGTGGCTGAACGAGTTGTTGCTGAGTTCTCGAAGCGAAAAAGTCTATGTGCAACTATCCTTCGTCTGGGACAAATTGCTGGGCCAGTGGTGGATGATAACCTAAACACTGCTATTAAAAGCAATTCGAGTTCTACCGTGTGGAACGAACGAGAGTGGTTTCCATCCGTGATAAAGACATCAGCAATTTTGGGCCTCTTGCCTTCGGACCTAGAGTTTGTGGATTGGATACCCGTGAATTACTTGGCAAATTGTATTGGGGAAATTGTAGATCATGATCTTTCACTAGAGAATCCTGGCAGCCTACAGGTCTACAATATTGTGAACCCAAATCGAGTTTCATGGTCGTCGCTAGTTCCTGGAGTCAAAGAAGCTATGGACCCAGCGTATAATATTGTCTCCTTCGCGGAATGGATCAGTGCTCTCAGAGCCAAGGAGGGAGAAGACCAGGCTGCTGAAAAATATCCGGCCTTGAAAATTATCGATTACTTACAGGCGAGACTTGATGAAGGCGGTCGAAGTAACAAGATAGTGGTGAATGGTGCAAAGAAAGCAAGCCCGACGCTAAGTGA
>Ga0247734_1002544_pt1 | contig 11805 bp, 20 predicted proteins | sample UWRJL103311B2_FD_180933 | JGI IMG/M metagenome (GOLD analysis project Ga0247734, IMG submission 180933) | Plant litter microbial communities from Arlington Agricultural Research Station in Wisconsin, United States - UWRJ-L103-311B-2 | ecosystem: Environmental > Terrestrial > Plant litter >... | reverse complement strand
TCTTTTTTTGTCTTTTTTTGTCTTTTTTTGTCTTTTTTTGTTTTTGAGGGGGAGGGGGGGGGCCTACGAATATTTTACAATTCGTAGGGGAAAGGGGTTTTGTTAGGGTGGAGTACGTACCTGACTGAGATCTAACCAACTTCTTCATCTGGGCCACGAAGATCGTGTTTGCTCCTTTTTGACATCCGGGGAACCAACTCTGGTATATATTTCTACCTAAGCACTAGTAACTTTGCTAACACACCTTATTGGTCAATTTTTTTATTCAGATTCACCACGCAGTAGCAACTAGCGCAAGACGAACACTTTTGATTTCTCAACTTTTAAGGCACTAAGGCTACAACAATCAATATTCAATACCTTGTTTTGGCCACTATAAATTACATTGCCTTCACTACTAAACTCTAATACACGTCGTCCCCCTAAAATACTAAAACTTGAAAGAAGCCCGTCAACCACCATGGCAACCTCGAGAGAAGCCAACAGCGAATTTGCGCCATCAGGTGATTGGGCGGCGGAGGCTTTATTTGAGGAGATCCAGTCTCGAGGCCTTACTCCCAAGCTTGTGGCTATCGTTGCTGGAAACAAAGATGGATTTCCTGAATTCTCTACCATGTTGAACAAGGCAAAACCAATCATGAGAGAGTTGCTTAGCGGTGCTAGCAATCAAGGATCCATCGAAGAGGGTGCCAAAGTTCCAGTTGACAAGCTCTCCCGTGTCATCGCTTCAGTTGAGGACAACTCGAACTTGGTAAGTTTACGAAACCTGAACATTATATCAACATTCTGACGCTGAAGATAGCCTCTATTCATCCGCTCGCTCGCCGATCTGGTCGAAGAAAGAATCAAGAGCAATAACAACTTAGCAATTGCCTCCGTTGGCAACGACCTCAAGCCCTCGATTAAGCAAGGCATTAAGCGTTCAATGGATGAAGACCAGAACATCAGTCAATATAAACCTTCCGCCAAACAAGACAACAAGGCTGTTACAGTTAAGGAGGAGGATTTCATCCCACTCGGTCCCCCAACTAAGAAACCCTTTGTTCGTCCCAACAAGATCAACGATGATCCAGAAGTACTCAGAAGCCTTCTATCCGTACACTATGCCGTCTTAGTCTCAGGTATTCCAATTAAGCACGAGTGGTTGTCCAACGTCAAGGGTATGCTGACCTGCAACTTTGTGCATGCTAACAATGATGGTTACTATGGCTTTTTTGGAGGCAATGATTATGGAAAGTTCCGTGCAAATAATTCATTTGAGAGATGTAGCACCGAGGGATCTGTCTTTTGCCCCCCTGGTCAAGGTCAAGCTCCCATCAACTTCAACATCAAGTTTCTAGAGAGAGGAACTGCCGAGGAAGAGTAGAGATATGGAATTCTGACAAACTTGATAAGTATTTAAGGTAGCATATTCTTTTCGAACCAGGTAAATGGCTATCTGGAAGTTCTTTTCATGGTTTACTTTGTCGGGTGCAACAGACTTGTCCTGATCGACATATGGTGGATACATTTGATGGATGTTGGTCTCGACACAATATGCAAGGCCTTTATCTTTCGTATCAGCTTTAGACTAATGGAATAAGTCTGTATCGCAAACTTCCAAGGTGTTTTGAGGCTGAATTTCACTGAACTTGACGCTGGGTAAATAAATATTCTGATCTGCTCGCCTCATTCAACCATCAGTCATATCAGCAATGCAACCAGAGATGCAAGGAGAGTAATCGGACTGAAGAATTAGCCTTCAATTGGCATTAGAATACTTTGCAGGCATCACAAACTCGATCAGAGGTAGGTTCTGTAGACCATAAATAACAACGACGCGCAAGGTCGCCTAGTTTGGTACTTCTGAACCAAACTCCATTCTACTCCGGCACCCAAAATTAGCAACCAGCAACCAGTGAATATTAGTATAGGCTTCGCCGCAAAACATATTTATTAGTGAAGAAACGATCTGCATATCCATATTACCAAGTGGTTAGATCGTATCCATTCCCTTTTTCAATTCCTCTTCTCCAAGCATCACTTTCTAAGATCCTACGTCTCCATGCCGCTAGCTTCGGAAACCGGTTCTCGAAGTCTACCCAACCTCGTTGCGCCATTGTATCCAAGGGCCAACTTAGCATAACATCGCATCTCCCTAACTCCTTGCCATTGAACCACTCCTTGTCCCGTAACTCGGTTTCCAAAAACGACAAGGTTTTATCAATCTCTGCGGCAGTAAAGGTCTTCTGAATACCTCTCCGTACGGCGCTCACTATATATCTAAGTGGCCATGGGGTATGTTTTTCAGCAATATCAATTAACAACTCAACCGCCACCGTAGGACCCAAAGTAGCACCGGCAAAGGAAGTCAGAATTTCGTCGTTTATCCAATCACTACTTGCGAAGCGTCCATCGACGTCGTAAGTACGTAAGAGGTAGGTGACAATGGCACTGCTCTCGCTAATGACTCTCTTGTCCGGAAGTTCAAGGAGAGGGGATTTGCCAAGTGGGTGGATGGCTTTCAGAGCAGGCGGGGCTCGATGTTCTTTAGGATCTCGCACATAGAGAGAGACATTGTAGGGAATGTTGAGCTCTTCAAGAAGCCAGAGGATGCGCTGTGATTGGGAGTTCTGGGGTTGTAAGTGGTGGCGATGAAAAGGGGAAAGGAGCTCGGCAAACGCTAAGATGGTGGAGTGTAGGAACACCTCTGCCTTTGGTATGTTCTGTTTCTGGAGCTGCCATTGCTAACTCACGATCGATCTGGCGAAATGTACGGGTTAGCAAGGAGCAGATGCAATCCAAAAAAGGAGTGAGTTATGAGTCCAATTGCTCGTTGTTGCGGTATATTTTAATGAAACATGGTTTGGTGGTTCTGAATTTTGAGTAGGAACTAGCGGGCAGCGGGCCCCGCCGCCCCCTGCCAATGCTCTGAAAATCCGTGTAACCATCAGGCTGGTTAGTGTAACCTTAAAACACTAACCCGAAACCTTAATCTTAATCTTAACCTTAAATGGCATACAAGGACTTGACTCAGAGAGCCTCCTCCATCTGCCATGGAATGAATCATGCATGAGCCTGTTTGACGATGGGCTCCTGAGCTGCAAAACACCAACTTACCCTTGAACACGTCACCACACGCGGCAAACAGCGTTTGGTACCAAATACGCTAACCCCCGCGTAACGCGTATCTCAACCATGTGCCGCCTCGCTACGGAGTAAGCTATCCGACAACAGATCGCTAACGTCACCGAGTTCCCGAGTAGTAGTGTGTATACTCACCCCTACGTCTTTTATATCCACAATTGCGGAAAGCCGTTCAGCTAGTCTAGTGGCAGCCGTTTACTAAATATTATTGTAGCGAAGAGGAAACCCGCAAAGAGTGAAACTTGTTGGTTATGTCTTCTACCAAGCCAATTGTGCTTCACATCGGGGACCCGGTGAAATGGAACATCAATCAATATGAGCAGTTCGCCAAAGATTTCACTGTTGTTCGCCCCTCCAGTAAGGAGCGAGAACGTGAGGAGTTCAAGGCCGCATTAAAAGAAAAGAGGTGGGGAGCTTTCAGTGCTATTTTCAGACCTTTTTGGAACACAGGTGGCGAGATGGGTAGAGTGAGTAATCTTACCCCTCGAATTGCAGGTGTGGGGGAGAATCCCAAGCTATACCAGAATCTATATGTAGCAGACGGCTAAGGTCAGGAGAAGATGGATATGCTAACTGGAGACTTGCTTTATAGTGGGATCAAGAATTGATCTCCTTGTTGCCGAAATCATGCAAGATATTTGCTTCGGCTGGAGCTGGGTTTGACTGGGTTGATGTAGATATCTTAGCATCCCAAGGTATTTCGTTCTATCTTTCCTATCAGACGATTGCTAACAAACCTATCTCAGGTATTATATATTGCAACAGGTACATCTACCGTCTCTTCCTCAATCATTCTAGTGGAATGAAACCTAACATCATTTAGTGCAGCTGCTTCTTCAGAATCCGTTGCGGACTTTGCAATCTTCCTCATTCTCGCTACCTTTCGCAATCTTAACTGGTACACCTATCACTTGCCAGTCAACCCCTGGATTTTCTAACAAATTTACAGGTGCACCACAGCCGCTAGAGCCTCTCCAGCTGCATTCCAAGAAAGCCATAAGAACACAGCAGCACTTTCATTCAGCCCGCGCGGCCACACACTTGGTATTATAGGACTAGGTAATATCGGCGCCCTGATCGCCCACAAAGCACTCCTCGCTTTCGGTCTCCGTATTGTCTACCACGACATTGTCCGCAAACTTCCCACCCAAGAGGCCGAGCTCCAGGCCACATTTTATCCGGATCTGGACGAAATGTTGGCGGTAAGCGATTGTGTGGTTCTGGCCACACCAGCAGCACCGAAAGGAAGGAAAATTGTCGATCAAGAGCGCTTAAACCAGTTCAAGAAGGGAAGTCGGTTTGTGAATATCGCACGTGGGACTTTGTATGTTCGCCCCTGAATTCCTCGCCAAAATGCCATTTTCTGCACAGTTCGCGACAAAGGATATGTCTAAACGAGAGCTACTGGCTTTAATAACACTGGGCTAATTTTAGGCATATAGGGTAGATGAAGAAGCTCTCGCTGATGCGCTAGATGCAGGTATACTAGTTGGCGCTGCTCTTGATGTGCATTCTAATGAACCGAATGTAAACGAGCGTTTGAAGAATATGCGACAGGTCACGCTAACAGCTCATAATGCCGGAGGCACTCTAGATACGTATGCTGGCCCTCTCAACCCTCTCATTGTGTCATAGTATCTGCCCTGAATTTTACGTTGCGACCTATTTTTATCTCTCTGAAGGATGTGCGGTTCAGCTACTAATAATGATAACAGACATATCGGTTTCGAAGAGCTTTCGATGCGCAATATAGATCTATTGTTGAAAGGTGGGAAACCATTGACGCCTGTGAATATGCATTTGATGGCTGTACAGGATGACGCGAAGTTATAGCTTCGTGCTACGGGATGATGTTAAAGTAAGGAGCTCTCCATCGTTAGTGAGAGTTTCTAGAGTACATGTGCCTCAAAATTTGATTTCAATTGTCCTGCAAATGGGCAATGAATAGCCAAGTGTGTGTCGGAAGTATCACACATTTCTACAGATGATATTGGGAAATTCTAGGGTTGCATCCATTTGAATTGGGTTCGTGATTTGCAAGAATTAACTGGCCATTCACGGGAAAGCCGCAGCAAATAAGTAATATTTCAACTTGTGATTAAATTGATGAGGCACTTGAGTAACATATTCTACGTAACGCTGGCCAGCAATACCAGCAGCCCGAAAACCAGAGTCAACGCTCACAGCCATCACAGCCTCTCTATCTATTCCTCGCGTTTCCTCTTCGCATCCGACTCCTCGATATTCTTCTTTCCCTTCTCCTCAATTTTCACCGTATTCCCATCTTCACTACCTGAGATTGGTTCATCTGGTCCGGCACTCAAGTTATACAACTTCTTAATGCTCTTCAACATCGACTCAAAATCAACATCCAAATCCTTCAACAGTCCATCGTGCAAATCGAATACCCACCCATGCACCACTGGATACCCATCCCTCTCATAACTCTGCTGGACCGCAGCAGTCTTAATTACATTTCGACACTGCTCTACCACATTCAATTCCACCAACCGCCTGTATCTCTCTTCTCCTTTTAATGCATCTAGCTCATCCTCGTGCAATCGATACACGTCGCGAATATTTCGTAACCAAGGATTCAATAACCCCATGTCCGCAGGTGTCATGGCGGCAGCTACACCACCACATCCGTAATGTCCACATACCACAATATGTTTAACATGTAGATGCCGGACCGCATAGTTTATGACCGACATTACCGAGAGGTCAGTGTTGGGTACTAGATTGGCAATGTTGCGTGTTGTGAATACTTCGCCAGCACCGAGACCCATAATTTCGTTTGCAGGTACGCGGCTATCTGCACATCCAATGTACCTTGATATATTAGTTCCTACTCATGTGGGAGGTGGGGAAGATGAGGCATACAGGTAGTCAGGAATTTGGCCGGAGGAGAGCTTATCGAAGTATTGCGGGTCGGAAGCTTTCATAGCCTCGACCCATTTCCGGTTATTTTCAAAGATGCGTTCATGGCTGGTCTCAACAAATTTCCTATTCATATCGTCGTCTTCCGTGGTGCCAGAAGAAGAAGCTGAGGATGACGAGCAATATCGGTTTCCGGGTTTTGTGTACACTTGATAAGAACTGAAAGCGGGGTTGTGCAGGGAGGGTTTGGAGCTTATAGGAATGCGATTGAGTTTACGGAATGAAGAAATGTTTTGCTTTAGAGGTTGTAAAGAGGACTGGAGAGCTCGGAACATCGGTGCAAATCGGTTGACAAGAATGGTTGAGGAAGGGGAACCATTGTGGTTGTAGTCTTGGTTAATGCCAAGCCACCACTTATCCGCCTTATGGAGCTTGGATAGCTGCACGTGATTGCGTGTTTTTATGGGGCACGTTTTTACACGAAGTACAAAAGCATATACTATATATATGTGTATGTACAGTGAGCCAAGTTCCCTAATTGAGATTGCCATTACGCTCGAAAGGTAACTTGGAAAATATCGGTTCCAATGGGCAAATTATCCTACAAAATGTTTAATTCCCTATTCAGAACTCCGTACAAAGTGCATAGTAAGTAAGTACCTAAACACGACGTGTTTCGTAAGGTGTCGGGTAGTCAAAATCCAAGTTTTTTTTTAGTGAGTGTTTAGCTTGACTGCTTTTTTATCTAAATTTTTATCTAACACTGCGAGGATTTAATTCATTAAAACTTTCTATATTGACAAAATGAAAGAAGCTTAAATATAAATGAGTGGTACCTGACGAGATTGTTATTAGTGAGGCTGTGCTTGAGATCACCGCAAGTACTGCTCCTCGCCTAGTAAAGCTGAAGCTCGCTCGCTTAAGTGGAAAGGGGTGTTGGAGACTCAACTGCTTGCTAGCTATTCATAAGTAGAAAATTCAGACCATCTGTCTCCAACCTATATCTACAAGGGACAAATAAGCCAATTCTCCCAGCATCTACGAATATCAGCCTGATCTGAAAACGCTCTCTCTCGAGTTGCTCTAATTGCGCTATTCCATTATTCTGCCGAAATGAAGTCTAATGTAATGGAATTAGAGCATAGCGCGCCCACAATATCACTAACCAAAATAACAACCATATTGAAAATATGAAATAGAAACAAATGATAAGCTTACAGAAAGCCTAAATTAAGTAACAGAGATATTAAACAATATCTTCGCAAGATGCTTCAGTATCCAAATATCTTGCAACATTGACTGTAGTACTTCGGATAGCTTACGGCAAAGTAACCCTCGTACAACATACAATATAGATACCACAAGCAATTTCTGTCTTCGGAAGATACAAAACTGCTGCAGCCAGACCGTTTTCGCCTCGGGAGGCAGAGCCCAATGGCGAAGCCTCCACATAATCGAGATAATGTATCACATCCATCGCTTAAAACGCAAATTGGGGGCGATCGAATGGGAAAACGAGCCCAGCCCGAGGACTTGCGTAGTTGTTTTATTTGCCGGCATCAAGAGCCCTACCCGTAAGCGCTATCTTTCATTAAATCGATGCTCTGGCCCTGGCATTTACTCTTCTAAGCATCGAAAAATCGCTCATAGTTCATAGCTCACAGCTCAGCAATGAATAGTTTGCGCTCCCGATTGATCGCCCTTATCAAAGAGCGAAAATACAACGTTGCAATCCTTCGCATTGAATGTGCAACCTGTTTTTGCAATTGCATAAACTCACGCCACATCTCGTCCTCAGTCATGCTCAGGGCCGGAACCTTTCCCCGAACCATCACAAGCCCAAATTCTCCGGCACACATTGATAGTACGCGAAAGTTACAGTATAAAAGACATAAATAATCCCAGCCCCAGCTTGCCTGTCAATAGTTGTGTTATTATTGGTGGGGTGAGTTGCGGATGATGTTAATTATAGAACTACCCCTCAAGTTTGGTAAGTGGGTATCTGCGATAAGAGACAGTTTGGTCACGAAAGCGATGTTAGATAAGCAGTGATGCATGCATGAGAGAAGGCTATCTGGTGGGTTTGCGGCCAATTTGGGGATTGGGCATTGAATTTAGAGTGGTATCCTGTGTGGCTGGGGTTCAAAAAGACAGTTGTGTAAAGCTCCGAAACCCGAGGTGTTGTAATTGTGATTAGGTAGGTAACTTTTCTTGGTTGGTGGTTAAATATATTCCTGAAAACAGGCGAGTCAATCGAAATCATTCGGTTTTGTGGTGTTCCAGCTATTCGCTATAAATCATGTGGTATCTTATCATTATGTCCCTTTAAACGCCCCACCCCTATACACGCCATTTGAGAGGAACAGCATCGCATCTCTAATTCCGCTAGTTTGAAGACAAAGAAGTTGTTGGTAAACACGCACATACAATCACTTTATCCAAACCCATAACCATAATATAAAAGTTCGACAGTTTTCTTTCGTGAGCCCATCATCAGGGAATTCCAGGCGTCCTTTTCTTGTCTCGCTAGCTACCTGCACTGTATTCCGTAGATCGTTCGACCGCTCGGGTCCCCAATTATGTAGTCGGAAACCGTGCTTTCGGAGTTTATAGCCAATAATTAGGAGTACGAAGACGGGCACCTAGATCTGTATTAGTATTGCAGTCCTCAGTTTTCAGTGGCTTGTCTTTGAGGGAAAACTCACGCTTATATATTGCGCAACGAATTCACGTTTGCTGAATGGGTTCTGAAGAAATGCTTTAAGTCCATTGAATATGACCAGAATCACACATACTGATAATCCATATGCTGCTTTGAGCCATTGTCCGTGGGATTTGTATGGATATCGTGGGTGATTGCGATCGTAGCTTGCAGATTGGGCTTCGGATGTGTTGCCATATAATTTGACATCTTCTAGTCTATGGCACGTTAGTAGGAATTGAGATAATCAACGTTTTACATACGTTCGGAAGAAGCAAAGATAAGTTGCACATATAATAATAAACATGATTAAGCATGACACTACACAATTCGACGATAATTCGTTCATTCTCTGATAAATATGTTAGCAAAGGGTGCGAATGCGGACATAAGGGAAACATACTTGACCTGGTGCTCCTGTGCGTCCCATATATCCGATTAACATAAGTGAACATGTTGCCAGCACAGATCTGATCGGAACACCATTGTGGCAGCGCTTTAGTCTCGTTGTGATGAAGTTTGGTCCAGTTTGGCCTTGCAATGCCAACGTGTACAAAACCCTAGAAGCCACATAGGTCGAGTTGATAGCGCATGTGAAGGCGGAGAATACGAATACAGCATTGAAAAAATGTGCAGCGGATGGAATTCCAGCTTCAACCACAGCGATAATAAAAATTGAGTGAGAGCCAACGGATTGGCCACCACCATTGATAAAAGGGTGGTCATATGGCACCACAAAGGACCCTGTCAATACTGCCAGAGTGTAAAGAATAGTAATTCGTAAACTGATTTTCCGGGCAGCCATCTTCATGCTCTCCGAATTGGAGAGTAATTTTGACTCGGCGGCCGTAGCGGCAACTATGTCCATACCTACATATGAAAATATCGAATTGACGATGCCAGTCCTTCATATACATTAGCAAGATTCAGATCGAAGTCATATCCTTCATACCAAACACCTAGAAATGTTCCTATATTGCCTATGATGGTCCGCTGCACATCTCCAGTTTCGGTCTTGACCTGAAAGTCATTCCTGAAGAAACCCCAAGGCCGGTTCCAGTCTGATTAAATAATTAACACCTTTTTAAAGCATAGGCTACAGCTTGGCTGAACTTACACTTGGTCCCAATAGGCACATCGTAATATGCGTTTGCTCTTGCTGTTGATGATTAGCTCTGAGTTGTCATATATATGTTTTGGATATGTTCTCTTACGTTGCATGGTGGCCAAAACAAGCATCAAAACTATGAGCATAACAATAAATATCAGTTTGATACATCCAAATATGTACTCGAATTCTCCAAAGTACTGTGGTATCAAATTAGCTACTTTTGGTGACCGAGAGACGGTTTTTTTTGTCACTGCTAAGGCTACTTACTTTCACTGGAAACATGTTTACAATTATCACCAGTACCAGAAAGAGAGAAATCCAAACTACAGGGTCAACATCTTGACCCACAGTCCATTGTAAGAATGTTTTGCCATCATCATAGTGAAATCTCACTGATTGCGAGACTGCAACAAGTTCATCGGCAGCAATAATGACATATGCAAACCTTTCCCTTGTTAGTGGGCCATTTAATCGTACTAGTATTTCATTTGAAGACTCACCAATACATCCATCCCACCGCAAATCCAACACCTCGATCAAGGAAACGCCGTGGAAACTCCATCACTGGCGCATTTACTGGCATCAAAGCTGTCATTTCACCTAGACACGACATAACGGAGGACATGACAGTCCCCATGAGAATGTAACACATAACTGCGCCTCCTGGTCCAGCTCGAGAGAGTGTTCTGCCACTGCCGAGAAAAAGTCCTAAGCAATCAGTATGTATACAATCCACTCCCTTATTGTTTAATACAAATGCAACATACCGTTCCCAATAGTTCTGAAAGAAAATATGTGTTAGTCTCTTGACCTAAAGGTGTGATTGGTGAGACGTACCCCGAGAAAGCAATCATCTAGTCCCGCTGTTAGTTGCAATAAGCAGGCTTGCTGATATTCATTTGACTTACATTTATCTGACGCTCGTTCAACACTCTCCTAGATATATGTAAGATTCGGACTCAAGGATCTGATGATCAAACCGATACATACCAAACGTTCTCCCCTCGACGTTCTCTAGTCTCCTGCACCTGTTCAACTTCATCCAAGTCGATAATAGACGGGGTGCGTCCATGTTGCAAATCCGAATAGTCGGTTGAGCGACTCATCTCGCCACTAACATATTCCATTGTAAACTGCGACACTGCTTGAGGTTTTTCGTGGTCCATGGTTGAGAGGAAATCTTCCTATTTGTGTTTCTCGCCAAAACGGCTTGAAGATTGCTAAGGGAAATCTAGAGATAGATATGTATGGCACAGCCCAGACGCACGAAGTCAATAATAGGTTCAAACCCCTGTGTGTATGGCACACAGACCAGCGCACATCGGGGAACCCTTACAGTAAGTCGCGGGGTAATTTCCCACCGCATGACGAGTGGCCGATGTGTGGAACTATGGAGGAGGAAAGATTATTGTGTATGCAAGCTTTACGACCATCATCTATCTGGGCCTATTTACAACATGATCGCAACTTCAAGATGAATTTGCAAGTTTATTCAAAAAGAATTCAAATGTTATTTTTCTTCTCCAGGCGGGAGTCCAATTTCTCTGTTTTCTCGGCTCTGTGTAACGTGCATTCAGCTCGTCTCCCGAAACTAGGATCTCTAGCCAAAGATCATCTATATGGCGGGAGCTCCAAGGTTCCCGGTCGATCTTCAGTACTTCAGCACCTTAAATTTGCCCTTGGGGTCTGTGGACGAATAGTATTGCCTCCCCACCACAGGTTCTCGCTACGGCTACAATTTTTTCGTTTCCGGTCTTTGGTAAAAAGTCCGTTTTCTGAAGGGATTAAAGACTAGCGATGAACAGGTACTGGGCAACAGAATAAGCATTTCCCAAATAGAGATAACTTGGCGAGCAATACTAGGCATGCTGTACGCCATTTCTTCGCACACCATGCACTTTCTAGGCACTCGGCCTCGAAGATGTCTAAGTAATGCAATACAAGCTGGTATTGAACAGGTACGAGCTGAGATCCTTTTCGTGGAGAG
>Ga0247734_1002543_pt1 | contig 11805 bp, 16 predicted proteins | sample UWRJL103311B2_FD_180933 | JGI IMG/M metagenome (GOLD analysis project Ga0247734, IMG submission 180933) | Plant litter microbial communities from Arlington Agricultural Research Station in Wisconsin, United States - UWRJ-L103-311B-2 | ecosystem: Environmental > Terrestrial > Plant litter >... | reverse complement strand
GATTCCTAGAACCGAAATCTTAGCTTCCCATCAAAAGATGGTGGCTGAAGTCGATCAGAAGGAGGCTCTTGCCAGCGGTCAATTCCGTCCTCTGGTCCGAAAGGAAATCGAACAACACGGTGCCAACTTCGGTCTCGATGCTGAGTTGATTTCTCACTCCCGTATGGTTGGTCTCTCTGGTGGTCAACGTGTCAAGGTTGTTCTTGCAGCTTGCTCGTGGCAACGTCCTCATTTGATTGTTCTCGATGAGCCTACCAACTACCTCGATCGTGACTCTCTCGGTGCTTTGTCGAACGCTCTCAAGGCTTTCGAGGGTGGTGTTATCATCATTACTCACTCTGCCGAGTTCACCAAGGATTTGACTGAGGAAGTTTGGGCTGTTATGGATGGTAGAATGACACCATCAGGTAAATAATATCGCTGCACTTCCTAGAGTTAATACTAACATCAATTCCTAGGACACAACTGGGTTTCCGGTCAGGGTGCTGGACCAAGACTAAAGGGCGATGCCGATGAGGAAGAGGAGAAGTGTACGCAGCCCATTTTTATCCTCTCATGAACATTTCTAGAAAAAATCGATACCCAGAATAAGTAGCTGACAAAATGAATTAGTCGATGCCATGGGCAACAAGATCGTCTCAACCAAGAAGGCCAAGAAGCTGACTTCTGCTGAGCTACGGAAAAAGAAGAAGGATCGTATGGCACGAAGAAAGCGTGGAGAAGAAGTATTCAGTAAGTCACCATCTTCCACTTCCTCATTCCATGCCAAAAAAAAAATTGTTTACTAACCTTACTGTAGCTGATGAGGACGAATAAATGAAGACCTAATGTTGAAGACATAGGATTTCATCGCTACGTAGCATCATTCAGGAATAGACGTAATAAAAGGGAAGGGCACGATGTTTTTTGTTATTGGCATGGCGTTTTGTGCGTTTTAACCAAAAATAGCAGATAGACCGTTCAGAAGTATAGACCTCAAAATAAAGAGACGCTTCGATTCCTACATAAGCATCTAATAGTATGGCTTTCGCCTGTGATATAAGTGATTTAGTGAACATATAAGTTTATAAAACGTACTAAATAGCGACTGGTACTGTTAACATGATAAGTATTAGGCAAAAGATATCTACGATTAATAAAAAACCAGCGCTATTCTATGGTTTGGTGATTTGGATTGCAAATAGTTTGCCCAGTCGAACTGATCATGTTTATGTGCCTGTGCCAACGTATATGCAAGCATCTCTTTATTCATTATCCACATATACATTCAGGAGCTCCAAGCTGTACGATTACTTGGGGAGTGAGGGTGGCTTAGGGGAGGAGTCTCACGAGAACAGTTCTGGACCTTTCTCAGTAGCTTGATGCCGGAAATGCCAGGGCAGCCTTCATTGTTGAAAAAGGAGCACGCAACACTGCGTAGAGGGGGAGAATATTTGGTTTTGATACACTATCGAAATCTACAGGCTACTAATGTTATGTGACGTTTTCTATGCCTTCGTCCTTCCATTCCCAAAGTGGCGGGGGGTTGAAATCATTTATTTTCCTGGGTTCTCGGCAACGAACTTGACACCCTTCTCGATGTTCTATTTTCCTCGTGTTAGCATTCTTTCAATTGCGGACGATTGGGGAGGAAAAAGGGGCCAAGTAAAACATACCTTCTTGAGATCTGCCAAGCAAGCATCCAAAAGAGTCTGCTCGGTAGCATCGATCTTTCCAACATCGTGGATCTTAGCAACACCCTCTGGGCCGAGCTCGACCTTGGAGGCGAAGAACTCAACACCTTGGTCCTTGTACAGTGGGCTGTCGACGAATGTTGGCTCAACAACACCCTTCTCTCCGGAAGCAGCCTTCAACAGACTCTCGGCGAAACGAGCACCTGCCATGGCCATGGAGAGAGTGGCCGAACCAGCTCCGTCCTTAGCAGCCACAACCTCATCACCACCGAACTGCACACGCTTGAGGAGGGCGGCATCGCCGACGAGATCTGGGTGTGAGGATTGGGAGAAGAGAGGCACGATGGTGACGCCAGAGTGACCTCCAACAACGACAATGTTCTCGTCTACGGGGTCGGTGCTCTTGATCTCGCTGACGAAGCGGGATGCGCGCACGACATCGAGGGTGGTGACACCAAACAGGCGCTTGGGGTTGTAGACACCGGCCTTCTTGAAGATCTCGGCGACAATGGGCACGGTGCTGTTGACGGGGTTGGAGATGACGAGGATTTTGGCATTAGGGGCGGATTTGGCAGCGGCTTTGGCGAGGTCGCGGACGATGGAGGCGTTGGTGTTGAAGAGATCGTCACGGCTCATGCCGGGCTTTCTGGGAACACCGGCGGGGATGAGCACGATTTCAGCACCTTTGAGGGCAGCGTCGAGTCCGGCATCACCAGCTTCGTAACCAGTTACCTTGCTCTTGGTGTTGATGTGGCTAATATCAGCGGCGACACCTGAAGGGAGGGAATCAGCGATGTTGTCGGGTCAATTGGAGCTTTCGACATACCAGGGGCGAGTCTGATATCATAAAGAGCGAGATCTAAATCGAAGTCTTAGTTTTGGTAGGCTGCAAGTGAGTTCTGTGTTTAGGCTTACCGGTAACTCTGGGGTTCAGCTTGAGCAGAAGGGATAGAGGTTGTCCTAGAATACAGTTAGATATCGCCTTCGCATATCATCAGGTGGCATACCAATTCCTCCAGCAGCTCCCAAAACGGTGACCTTGGATAACTATTGCAGAAAATTGTCAATTGAGCTCGTAGCCGCGGCACTGCATATGTCAACTCACATCTCTGGCAGACGCGGAAAATGCGCGCTGCTGGATAGCGCCGGACAATGCTCTTCGTGCGGCAAACATGATTTCTAGTGCTGGTGATGGGGAGTTTGGTAGGATTTGATGGAGAGGAGAGTGCAGATTTCAAGAGGTTAATTTGATGGCTACAATTTATGACAGCACCTCACCATCATCTCACCGGAGCCGAACCTTCGGAACTAATTTGCTAGTGTGAAAAGCTTTGACAAAAACACGTGACCTTTCTATATGCATTATTTCGGTATTTGCATTTTCTGATTTCCTACCACCCGCTTATAATGCTCACCCAGGTATAATGTATAGCCTGTTAGATGCTATAGTTACCTACGTACCATACATAGAACGTTGGTCAGCTTGGCTATTACACTGCGTAGTCACAAAATATAGTGGATCTAGTGGATCAAGTCGATCTCACAAGATAGAGTAGTTTCAAAACACTCGCACTCGAACGCTTTTGTACAAGGGAAGCAAAGGTGCTTAGAGTTATTCACATAAGCAAATCAATTCAATGCCAAAAATAACTAAGGGAGTAGAAAAATACAAGTACAATGGGCCAACGCTACTGCTTAAACGATCCCTTTCCCAAATAATATCGCAAATCGCATTTGTATCATTAATGTCTTCTTATCATCACTATATGTAACGTCCTGTTATCCAGAACTCAAGTCCCATCAATATGGTTGTCGAAAGATATGGGAGAGCAGCAAAGATTAAAAGTAGTGTCGCATCGACTCTTCAAAACCAGGACCGCCCTTGAGGTGTTGGTCAAATGCTCGAGAAACGTCAAGAACGCGCTTGATATGTGTCATATTTAGAGCTTCACCATTGTTAACAGCAAGAGCTTGGGCTGTTCGGACGGTATTCTTGATCTAAATTTCTCTGTTAGCAGCGAAATTTGTCATCCAGAAAAGAAAAAAGCAGACTTACCTGGCGACCATTCAGGTTGTTCCTTGAAAGAGCATCATAATCAGACTCTTTCCATTGCATCGCCTTCGCTCCTTCCAAAACCCTAACCTTCTCAATAAACATTTTGAAGACTGCCTTCCTAGCCGCGATACTCAGCTCGCCATACCGGATAGCAACGTGAATTCGAGACTGGAAAGCATCATCGAAAGTATCCACGCGATTGGTTGTCAAGAACAGAATTCCTTGGAAGTACTCTAGCAAGCGTAGGAAGATAGATACGAGCGCATTTCGGTGAATGTCATGGGTGGTACGAGCTTCTAAGAAAACATCGGCTTCGTCGAGAAGTAATACGGCACCCCAAGCGTGTGCAACATCGAGGATTTTCTGTAATTCGTGTTCCAAAATTGCAGGGTTTGTGCCGAGCTCGCCAGCACTAACCATATAAAGGGGACATTTGAGGAACTCACTAATGCCTTCGGCTGTGAGTGTCTTTCCGGTTCCTGGTGGGCCATGTAGAACAGCAACTAGACCCTTTCCTTTTCCCTGAATCACATCATCGATGCTTTGAGCTGGGTGGTATTTGTGGGATTCGACAAGGGCTTTGACGATAGCCTTGGTATCTTCTGGGAGCACCAAAGACTCATACGCCCCCGTGTTCCAGACAATATCCTTCACTCCAGAGACTGTGAATTCAAGCCAAAGTTTCTCTGCGAAGCTGAAGCCGAGCACAACAGAAGATGCAATGAGATATTCGTCATCAGAGAACACAGGAATTGCTTGTTTCTTCTCCTCTAGTGCAGCGGCATCTGCATCTTTCCTAGCCTTGTCGCTGGGCAATTCATCCAAGTTTTCGACAGTGAGCTCCTCACCACGGGGATCCACTGCAACCTCAACGGTACGAACTTTGCCATTCTCACTTCGGATAACCCTGTTTACAGTTGTCGGTTCCCCGCCCTCACTCTTTTGCAATTCCTCAATATTATTATTGGCTGTAGCCTCAGCCGAGCTGTTTTCATTAGTACAACTGACATACGATTTTTGGGTTTTGCGTACCTATCACTGCCCTCACATTCGGAATCAGAATCTTCGCATTCACTTTCATCTTCCTTAGGCTTGACCGTTGAAATGGGATAGTTCGGGTTAAGTCGTCGATGAATAGCAGGATCAACCTGCAGAATGGTGTTAATAACAATATGTGGAAGAATAGTTACGTATGGAATAGCTTACCATTATTCTTCCGTTGATGTTAACTTTTATTATCTGCTTCTTCTTTTTGTAATAGGCCATGCCGCAATGACTGCGGTAGTTGACTCCCTGAAGTGATACAAACTTCTTGCCTCGTTGGATAAGTTCTGCGCGAATCTTCGCCTCATCCTTGTGGTACTTCAATGGATAGCAAGCCAAGCTATCAATCTTCTTGGCTCCTTTGAACGCAACTACATCAGTACTCATGGTTCCTACATATAGTCAGTATGGCTATAAATGGGGTTTTAGATGGAGCAGCACTTACCCATACCCCAAGTCTTGCCATCATATTCGAGATATTTACCCTCAACATCATACCACTCGCCACCATTCATGCCGACATACTTCTCGGTCTGCTCGATTCTATATGCTCGCGGCTCATTAAGAGATCCGTATGTAGTAGTGTAAACGAGGTCATTAGGCTTGTAAAGCGCCCATAAGAGATCAAAGGTAATAATTCCAGCCTCAAGCATAGGATACAGAGTCTTCTTGGTATCTGCATAATCCTTATCAAGGTATTTCAGAAGAACTTTAAGGTGCTGTCGCTTCAACTCATTATGCTTAAGCATCTTCTTTTTATCCTTCTTGCTTGACTTCTCTTTCTTGTCCTTCTTGGCTACTGTGACTTTCTGGTTCTTCAAAGCTTTAGAATGCTTTCGCAGGTCCTCAAGATATATAAATAGCATTTTTGGATCCACTGCGGGACTTTCTTCCACGAGACTGAGACCCTTGATTCCATCCATAACGTCTCTTAAAGCTTCTTTGAGCTCAGGACTCTTTATATCAACCAATGTCCGCTATCTACATTAGTAAATATCCAATTCAAAAAGGTAGTATCCACTTACCCTGTACTCGCCTTCCCATGTGAAGGTTCTGCGCACATTAAACAGATATCCCTCGTCATTTGTTGCCTTAACTTCCTCAGCTGTATCCTTAAGCTCAAACCTGTGGGTTTTCGTATCCCATAACTGGTCTACTCTTCGGAACACTAGTTTTCCTGATGGCTGCTTCTTGGTTTTCTTGGATTTGCCCACAACAGCATCTACAGGATATAAACGCAACTGATTTGTCGCCCTCCTCCCGGTTCGTGCTGGTGCGGCGCTTCCGGGAGGAACACCACGCCATCCCCGTACGCCTTGAAGCTGTTTCATCTGCTGTTGTTGTAGAAGCAATTGTTGCATTGGGTAATCAGAGAGAGAAGTATCCACTCCGACTGGACTTTCTTCATCATCACGAACTATCCTGATATCTAGATCTGAGTCCGTATCGGAATCCGAGTCACTATCCGAGGATGCCTAAATAGAGTTAGCAAAGATACTCTGAATACTTCAAATTTACCTACATCTTTCTTAGCTTTCTTCTTTAACTTAGCCTTGCGCTTGTCTTTAGCCTTCTTTGCATCCTTTGCCTTTCGTTTAGCCTTTTTAGCCTTCCGCTTCTTTCTCTCCTTCTCTGTTTCGGACTCTGAGGAACTTGCAGAGGAACTCTCGTCGGAAGAGCTGGAGTCTGAGGAGTCCGAGGAGTCAGAGGAGTCTTCGTCGCTTTCAATTACGGCCTTGGTTTTTCTGGACTTTGGCTTCTTGCACTTATCTTTCGACTTGGCTGAATTCGATTTTCCCACCCTCAGCTTTTTTGACTTGGTCTTAGAGGATTCCTCTGTAGAAGGTGTTGATTTCGCTTGTGGTGCCTCCTCAGCATTCGAGAATGTCTCCTCTCTCTCTGCCGATTCACTCTTGCTTGTGCTTGGAGTATTCATGTTGCTGAAATATTGGAATGAAATATATTGCGACGTAGAAGGCTGGCAGGCGATATAATCCACGGTTTACCAATAGCGGGTGGTCCTAGACAGTTTCCCAGATAAATAAATTCCCCTCCTGCCCTAATATATTCTTCCACGAGGTTCAAGCCCGTAATAACCTTTGAAGCGCGAATCCCGCAGATCCTGTTTGGTAGGTAACCTTAAATTTTTCACTGATAGTATGGGGTACGATTACTGTGCTAGGAGCTTTGCAGAACCAATACGATCTGCACAAGTATTGGGCCTATGATCGTTGATGTTGTTAGCTATGCTTTCATGACACAACGTGTGAACACCACAGGGTCGAATGACCACAACCTTGTGTGCCAGAGTTGGTAGTTCAAAAACACCAGACGAAAAGCAAACCAATATAAATGCGGAAGAGGCTCCTAGGCAGCCAGAAGCTGAGACAAATGATGCCTACCTTAGCTGATGTTTAGCAGTGTTTCGGATGGTGACGCAAAGGAGAAACTTCTGAAGTTCAGAGAGCAGAGAGCAGACAGAAAGAAGAAGGAAAGAGACAGAGAAGAGAGATGGAGGGAGAGGGAGGAGAGGGTTGTATCAAGTAGGCGATGGGGGAAACTCAAGTCTCGGTGTGACGTGCTAATATACGATGCAGTTATGCAGCCTATTCCCCCCGTGCTGTATAGTACAAGATACAACAGGTTGCAGGTTGCAGGTTGCAGAGCTGGTAGATGTGGAGGCAGCCGTGCCTGTTGGGGGCGAGGCTGTTGCTAATGTTGAACGCTAGCAACGAGGCTGCCTCTTCGTCTTTAACCCGAATAGGCTACGCTAATCGGCGGCTAGGTTAGGCAGAACGCCCCTCTCGTAAGCAAACTAACAACAAGTGTATCGAACTACTCCATCTACTATATTATACACATCTCTCTTATCACTTGAACGAATAAGACGGTAGACCGAGTACAGCGAACTCTTAGTGAAATGTCATGTTGTGTTGCGCATCCTTGAGGCAAACCTAATGTGCTTCCGGTAAGGTTGTCAAGCGGCCAAGCACCGTTGCAGTTGTGGTAAACCCAACTGCATTTGCAAGCCTTCACTCGGTGAGCTGTTTGACTCATTCCCAAAATCCCTAGGTACATTAGGTAAGTTGGAAAAGAGGATTGCATGTTAGTCTTTGCTTGTGGAAGTTCCCAAGAGACGGTCGGCAAAAGCACCCATACCCTTTATATTATACGAGGTTATGCAGAAGTTAGTTATTGGCCTACTTACCTTCGCAAATCCACTTACTGGTAATTCATTGGGCATTTTGATGAACTGGAAATCTTCAGAATTCTCCATGTATTCTCATGGCCCCGCCTATTCAGCTTGCCAAACAAATCTGCAGACTTGTATTCCCATAAGTAACTTCAAGGTACCAGGAAGATATCATAATCATATCGATAAATGACTAACCATGAGCCAATCACATGAAGCGAATCAAATTTTGTTTTGGTTATTGATTATAATGTCCCGTACAAAACCCAGTGGCGGATGTAAACTTTGCAAATATATCTGCTTTGGCATTAGACATGCGCAATGTGTCAACCATGAAATCACCAGTGACACATTCTTTGCGTCTTCATCAAACTACTACTGTAATCTATACACAATCACTCAAAAGCTTTCCGGTATTTCCATAGTCTCAGCTTCTATGTGGCAAAGTAGCCTCTCTTCAATACTGTTACCATTTTCGGGACAAGCTCGGAGATTCTGAAAGGTTTCGATACGGAAGTATCCATACCTGCTTCAAGAATATCTGCAACTTGCTCACTCCGCGCGTTTGCACTCGTGCCAATTATTGGGATGTGGCCGTTCATCTCCCCCAGACTTTCTAGCTCGCGTATTTTGCGTGTGCAGGTCAATCCATCCATAACTGGCATCTCCACATCCATCAAAATTATAGAGAGCGGCTCCTTTCCCTCCCAGTGCTTTGTTCTCTTAATCCAGTCTAGAGCTTGCTTCCCATCCCCTACACCAACTGCTTCGCAACCAATCTTTGTCAGCTGTTTGCAAAGAATTGTTTGATTCGTGATGTTGTCTTCAACGACCAAGACCGATATAGGGCCCAATTCTGCGAGCTTAGGGCGACTATCTGCGATTGGGGATGGTAGCATTGGGAGTTTGGTAGCATGTTCTGCCTCACCCCTCCGGCTCTTGATATAAAATGAAAATTTTGACCCTTCGCGTGTATTGGAAGTCATCCCAACTATATTCAGTATTTAGGTTAATAATTGCGTATAACTATTAGTCGAAAGTATCTCCATAATGTCAGAAGCTTGAGCCAAGAGTGGAATTGCTTACTCTCTCCACCTTGTAACTCGGTGAGTTCTTGACTAATGAATAATCCAAGTCCAGCCCCTCCGTACACAATATGTGTTTTTTTGGAAGCTTGGGAGAATCTTGAAAAGAGGCGGGCTTGTTCGTCCGGGTTGACTCCACGGCCGGTATCTTTGACTGTAAAGCAAAGATAGATAGGTTCACCTCCTCCCCATTCCGGTTCCATTGTAATATCTTCACGTAAAAACTGTGACGAGTTGTATACAACACCAGAATCAGGGAATCCACAATTTCCGCTTGGTCGCTCCGTACTGACACTCATCGTCACGGACACTAGCTTAAGGTTTCTTGCTTCTCCTTTGGTGAATTTTATGGCATTGGTGACAAGGTTAATCAAAATTTGAAGTGTTCGACTCGGATCCATCATCAACCACTTTACAGCCAGATTCTGTAGTGAATTATCTTCGATGACTTCAAAATTGACTTTTGCTCTCTCTGCCTCAACCGCAAACATCTTATGCAAATCTTTAAGTAATTTCCTAGGAGACGATATCACTGGAGATATTGTAAGAAGCTTCGAATCTAGTTTGGACAATGTTAGCGTGTCCTCAATTATGCGACTCTGATGATCTGAGCATGAAAGAACGGTATGAATTGCATCATGTCCACTATCAATGAGTCGAGTCATGCTTTTGTTAAGACCGGGGTCGACTGATCGGAGCATCTCATTAATTGCTGCTAGTTCGGTGAATATTTCGACTATAGATTCAGAGCATTGTACAACGGCGCTGAGAGGGTTACGGAGCTCATGCCTGCAAAAGGTCAAAACTAGACTTCGCGTCAGTTTGAGGAAGTCTCACGAGGTCATATCGATAAAATTTTCCTGCTGTCTCTTGAGCTCCAAAACCTCTTCCGTTTTCTGTCTCTGCAAAGCTTCCGATTTCTGTGATGATATATCTGTCGTGCACCCAGTGATTGAAACGATATCTCCAAGTTCATCAGCCACAGGTACACAGGCAGCTAAACTGTAAAGCCGTTAGTCAGTGGGCATTCGATAAAGAATGTAAATATACACATCTCACGTCTCATATAGAATTTAGAGGACATTTATCGTGAGATTAGACACTTACATCCAAACATAATCATATTCAGGGATACCCGCAGTCATATTTGTTGCGCTACGTTTCCATCTCATCTCAAAGTTAACTGAATGACCTTGGGTCAACTGGTTCCACATCAGTTGGACAAGCTGAACGTCAGGTGGATATACGTAGCCCCTGTATACATCAGCTTGAAGCAAGTTAATACTTGTGATTGGATGCTTCATGGCATTACTGTAAAGAATTTGGGGGCAGGGCAAGAGTGGTACAAGTAAAAATAGAAAGTTTGTTAGATCAATAGGCTTTGGGGTTCAACACTCACATGAAGGAAAATCTCTCAGATGGGGTGCCATTCGGCAATTTCGCATGCCCACTCATTCCGAACCAAGCATCCTTTATTATGTTGTTAGAGGATGATATTGTGGGAAGATGTGCAACTTACATTAGCCTGGATTAGCTTCCCTTCTAAATTGAAGTCAAACATGCCAACAGTACTCATTTCGGTAAGTCTCTGAAACCTTTCGAACCGCTTGTTAATTCTCTCAGTTTCGTAGAGGTTATCTTCCAGGCTCTCGTTCAGATATTGAACTTTCTTTGTAGACCGTTCCGCAATTACCCTTGCTCGCCTTGTTTCAATATCACATGTAATTGCCGACGCAAGATTTGGTGAGCACTGCCTTTGGAGTAGCTGTAAAAATTGAAAGTACTCGATGTCATACGGTCTCTTGGGGTTGATTCCCACAATCATAAACCCAACAACAAGCTGCATTCCTGTAGCTCGAAGAGGTATGAAAGCAGCTGAAACACAATCCTTTCCCTTCCCGGAACTTTTGAATTTGCTTAGAAGCTTTTCACTGAGTGTACCATCTGTTATTTGGAGGTGGCTTGGGTCTTTCTTCAGTAGCATTTTATGAAAAAGAGAAAATAATTCCTTAGCATCATCCTCGGAGAGGTATTGTGGAAAGTCATGTGCTTCATTCACTGCCCCAGCAAGCTTCCTGACGTTGTATTATTAACATATTCGGCATTTAACTGAAAAACACGTGGCCTTGTCTTTAAGCATTGTGAGATAGAAGGTAGAGCAAGCTTACCAGTCTGTAACACCCGGAGTGGAATCAAAAACATTAAAGCTAGAATTTTCGCTCGGCAAAGAAGGAGAAGATATCGTGGAGCTAAAAGCGGAGGAGCCACCTCGACTGAGATCAGTTGTGGTTTGGTAGACTAAAGTCAGAGGAAGATCTCCCGTACAAGCTGATAAGCCTTTAACAAGATGGCCCCAGTATCTCTCCAGGCCGAAAACATGGGAAACTGGATGTGCAAGATTGAGTAAGGTGGTCAATCTTTGTTCTGCGTAGACTCGTCGAGTCGTTTCGTGACAAGCATTGTAGCTTTTGAATACTTAGGGCTCATCGTTGGAAGGAACTCTTGGAATGGCTTACATAGCTATCGTGCCATCATCACCTAGCATCGGAATCATAGAAAAAGTAACATAGACTTCTTCCAAAAAACCATTCCGGTCTATATCAAAAGCAGTATCTCCAATAGTCATCCCTCGGCGGTCGCTAGCAACCTGATTGTAAAGAGGTATCAAATAGTCTGCAGTTTCCAGCCAAGCTTCATCCACCGGCTTGCCTAAAACATTTGGATGCTTTGATTCCCCTTGCTAAGAGTTACTCA